>OFLM01000200.1_pt1 | contig 20194 bp, 21 predicted proteins | sample 1540801 | NCBI WGS metagenome assembly OFLM01 (sample SAMEA4413040, study PRJEB24355) | metagenome | biome: human; feature: gut; material: faeces | place: United Kingdom | collected 2010 | reverse complement strand
TTTCATTACTGCAAACCACATATAAATTTGTCGATTTTACTACATAACATAGATTATCATAGATTCTTGAATTTTTAACAAAATAACTATTATTTTCATTATATTTTTACAAAAAAAGGTTCGTTTTATATTTTATGCATCTTACTGTAACAGAATCATTAATATATGCTGTTCGAATTTACTTTTAAAAAGTTGAATAAATTAACAAATTACCGCGCACTGTTATGGAAATATATACACGGTGATATCTTTCCAACTCATTTTCAAATTTAACCATATGAAATGACAAATACTCACTCCATATTGAAGTATTTGTGTAAAAAGAATCATGGTGAATTTGTTTATTTCGCCTTATTCTAATTTAATAGTGACATTAATTCTTCTCTCATGACATTAAAATCGTCAGGAATAATAAAATAACATCCTAACCTCTAGAATCAGACTTTAATTTCTAATAAAAAAACTCTTCCCAATTTCTATGGGAAGAGCTATATATTTAATGTCTAAACATTACTTTTATTAATTATGAAGGAATTAGAATCCCCAAGCGCTTAAACCTTGTGCTTTGTATGCTTTAACAGCTGCGTTGATTTGTTGGTCAACAGTGTTTGTTGGACCCCAACCTGGCATAGTTTGGAATAAACCTGAAGCACCTGATGGGTTGTAAGCATTTACTTGACCATTTGATTCACGAGCGATGATTGCAGCCCATGTAGAAGCTGAAACACCAGTACGTTGAGCCATGATTTGAGCTGCTGATGAACCAGTAGCACCTGCAGTATTACCATTGCTTAATCTCACTGAACTTGAAGTAGTTGAAGTGCTGTAGTTATGGTAAGTTGGAGCTGAAACAGCTTCAACGTTTGAATTACTTGATTGTGCATTGTAGCTTACTGATTGTACATTTGAACCTTGGTTGTATGAAGTAGTGTAGTCTGCACCTGCAACGTTTGAGAAACCAGCAGTTTGACCATTAGCTGCTTCATAGCTCCATGACCATGTAGTACCATTTGAAGTGAAGTTATATTGGAAACCATCTTTTACAAAGTGGATGTCATATGCACCATCTTTGATTGGAGCTGCATTTAATTGATCTTGGTGATTGTGTGCTAAGTCAACTAAGTGTGCTTGATCAACGTTTACTTCAGCAGCGTGTGCTTGATGTCCTGTACCTGCTGCGTAACCTGTTACACCTAATGCCACTGCTAATGATGATGCCATAATTGTCTTTTTCATAGTAAAAAATCCTCCAGTAATAATTGTAAGTTTATGTTTTTAGTAATTATATTTTGAATTTGAAATGTCGTAGTGCAAGTTTAAATTGTCTTTTATTTCTTTCAACGGTAATCACTATATCACAAAAAACCAGCCAGTAAATTACACTTTCTTTACAAAACATTACAATATCAAGTTTCATTTGTAATGTTGAAATATGGCTGTTTTATACTGTAATGTGAAATATGTGCCTTTTAGAATCCGATAAACCCTTGAAATAGTCTTTAATACATAAGATTTTTACTATGTTTAGCTCAACTATTACAACTTTCGTAATATTACAGATTGTATTTTTGTTACATAGCTGTAATATATCTGACATGTAACTTCTCTTATTTTCGTACATTAAACGCAATTAAAAAGCAATCAACACATATGTTTCCACACATGTATTGATTGCTATTATTGTTATATATTCAAAGTTTAAAACACCTATCTTTTATAAGCACAAATAACTACAGCTCAATTATATTGTTAAACTTTATTCTCTCAATTCACAATAACGTTAAATAATTTTTGGTCTAATATTTTCAAAAAACATACTGTCCTTATCCCATGAATTTAAAAATATCATTAGTATATAAACGAAACACTTTACGATAAATGATATCTGCAAGCCAAGCTGTTACAAATGGCACAACAAAGAACGCTACTACAATTAGTAAGACACTCAACCAAGCAGAATCAACCTCCATAAATTTAAATGCATTAATCGGTCCTACCATTCCTATAAAACCAAATCCAGCTGACTCTTTCGTTCCATGAATACCTACTAATGCTGATACCAAACCTGATACAATGGCTGTCGTCAATATTGGTAACATAAGAATTGGATATTTCACCATATTAGGTATCATCATTTTAACGCCTCCAAAGAAGACGGATAACGGCACCCCTAAACGATTCACTTTACTTGTACCAATTATCAATACTGCTTCAGTCGCGGAAATACCAATTGACGCTGATCCAGCTGCTAAACCTGTAATACCTATCGCAAAGGCAATGGCCACAGTTGATAGTGGAGAAATAATAATAAGACTAAATACCATTGAAATCAAAATACTCATGACAATCGGTTGTAATTCTGTAAAACCATTAACCATATTACCGATGGCTGTTGTAATCATTTTCGTATACGGCAGTATTAAAACACCAATTGCACCTGAAATACCGCCAACAACTGTTGGGAATACAATCAATGCCATACTACCTACGCGATGTTGAATAAGTAAAATGAACAACACTGCAATCGCTGCTGTAATCATTGTATTAATTAAATCACCAATACCCGTAATCATCCAAGCACCATTTTTAAACTGCGCTGCACCGCTTCCTACATATGCTGCACTTGCCACAACAGCAATTGCTAATGGCGATAGGTCAAATTTCATGGCAACCAATGCCCCAATCAAAGCAGGTACTGTAAATTGAATTGCAACGACAACGCCTAATAACGTTTTAAAAATCGGATGATAATCCATAAAGTATTTAAAAATTTCTCCAAGTATCGCATTAGGAACTAAACCCGCAACAATACCTATGGCGACACCTGATAAAACTCTAAATATAAAATCTTTGGGTGTAATTGTTTTAATTGATGTCATAATATCATCCTTCCATTTATGTATATACATCTTTATGCAAATAATAAAGAGCCTTAAGTTATAAGCTGCCACTAGCTTAAATTCTAAGATGTGCATGCCGATGTTGTTATATTTAGGCTAGCAGTATCATCTATAACTCAAGACTATGAAAAATAGTATATCACAAAATTCTGAATTTTTAGATAAAGAAATTGGCAATTTTTCAAACATATTGTTACAATACACTTTTATTTTATCTTCATTTTTAAAATCCATTAATATAATAGAAGAAAGACATTCAAATGCTTACCAAATAGGTACATTATTTGTTAGGAGCGTATCAGCACTTACATATCATCAACACAATTGACAACATAATAGAAGATACTGATAATAAGTGTTAAAACAACAGATGTTAGGTAGTGAACAAATGATGGAAAGTAAATCCATAGATCCAAGAATCGTTAGAACCAAACAATTGCTTGTCGATGCTTTTCTTAAAATTTCTAGAGAAAAGAAATTGTCTCAAATTACAGTTAAAGATATCACTGATATTGCTACGTTAAATCGTGCAACATTTTACGCTCATTTCACTGATAAAGAAGACCTCCTAGACTACACATTGTCTGTAACCATTTTAAAAGACTTGAATGATAACTTGAACATTTCTAATGTCATTAATGAAAAGGTACTGCGTAATATTTTCATTTCAATTGCGAGTTATATCAAAGATGCTGCAAAGTCTTGCGAATTAAATAGTGAAGCATTTTGCAACAAAGCACATCAACGTATTAATAATGAATTAGAAGATATTTTTGCGATTATGTTAGAAAACAGCTACCCAGAGCATCAACGAGATATCATTGTAAATAGTGCGAGTTTTTTAGCAGCTGGTATATCAGGCTTAGCATTACATTGGTTTAACACGAGTCAAGAGACAGCCGATGTGTTTATCGATCGAAACCTTCCATTTTTAATTCATCATATAGCACATTTTTAATAAAACTTGGTATTTAGTCATGCATCTTGAAATCACTATGTGGCTTAGGTTCATACTTGTACACACAATAAAATTTAACGTATTACGATTGATTAGCCGTGTCTATGACATAAATCAACGTCCTATACTCTACAATGCCATATTGGCAGTCATTAACTGAATGAAAATAAGCTTGTCATTAAAACATATAGATTTTAGTGACAAGCATTTTTGTTTTTGCGTACTTAAACAACACTTCAGGCAATATGTTGTTTAGGCAACAAATGATATGTCCGTGTTTATTGGCAAACGTACAACATAGTAGTATAGTATGTCTAAACAACACATGTCGCATAGTTGATATGCGTTGTTTAAATACTAAGATAGGAGGGATTGACGTGAGCGAGACAGATGAACCTCAGGGGTTTGAACACACACATAACATATTAAATATTAATCAGAATAGTCAGAGTCTAATGACATTCATTACAAGTAAATTGAAGTCGAAGTTGAAGCAACACTTAATAATTGCTCGTGGTAATAAGCGAATCGACTATCGACTGTCGTATAACTTTTACACTACGTATTATGATAATGTAGAAATCAAGAAAATCGACTGTGAATATACCTATGCTATGCCCATTGCAATTTTAATAAGACACATGATGTCATTCGACAATGCTCATTTCTTTGCTCAGCTACGTCATCCTGTCTTATAAAACAACATTGCAGACATGTATATCAAACTACACTTCAATAACATCACTTTGCCATCGTAATACTATTAAAATCGTGTCTCAAACCCCATATTTTAATTCCAAAAATCTGCTGGTCAAAAGACCGAGAAACTAAAAACATTACTGAATGTGTTGATAAATTACCTTATAGAAATAATCTCAAAATATATCAACACTTGATTCTAAGGAGGATATGACAATATGAAAATTTTAGATAGAATTAATGAACTTGCAAATAAAGAAAAAGTACAACCACTTACTGTAGCTGAAAAACAAGAACAACATGCATTGCGCCAAGACTACTTAAGCATGATCCGAGGACAAGTATTAACAACATTTTCCACAATAAAAGTGGTTGATCCAATCGGTCAGGATGTCACACCAGATAAAGTTTATGATCTTCGCCAACAATACGGTTATATTCAAAATTAATATTTGCTCACGAGGTATTACACTTAAAGTGCCAACTGACCTCATAAACAAAGCCCATACTGATTGAAGACACTAATGTATCGCACCACGTCTCTTACGACATGTGCACATTACGCTTCATCTCTGTATGGGCTTTTTATTTATTCTTTTGAGAATTTCATTTTAGCAGACTAAAAAATTAAAATGGTGTCCATCAAGATCTTTGAACATTGCACCATAAAACCCTTGGCTTACTGTTGGTTCTTGAACGACTGTGCCACCCGCTTCTTTCACTTTATTCACCAACTGGTCAACTTCTTCATTTGTGTTCACACCTAGAGAAATCATCACTTCATTTGGTTCAGTATTAAGGCTTTGCTGACTTACATTTTGAAAATGCTTGTTTTCTATTAAAATTACGGTTGTTTGACCTATTTGAATGCCGACCATTTTATCTAACATTTGTGGGTTTCTATTTATTTTAAATCCTAACGCTTTATAAAACTGTGCGCTCTTTTCTAAATCTTGCACATGCAAATTAAACCACATTGATTGAATCATGATTGCCCCCATTCATTACTTATTATAGTCTTGGACTTTAAGCCAATCACTTAATGATAATCTTGTTGGATTTATTTCAGCCATTAATTCAAAGTCTACTTCATACCCTTTTTCTTCCAACCATTGCTTTTCTGCAACACCACTAACAAATTCTCCTTCTATAACAGTCGATTTACCTGTCACTTCACTAAAAATTGTTGCTGCTTCACTTAATGTAACTTCATCGGAACCAATCTCTATTGATTGATGCGTAAAGCTTTGTGGATGTGCAAAAATATACGATGCAATTTTAGCTATATCAATAGAAGAAATCATTGTGAATTTTATATTCGGATTAATAAATTCTGGTAATGTAATACGTTCATCTTCGACTTTAGCAATACGTAAAAAATTATCCATAAAGAATGATGGTTTGATAACTGTTGCATTTATATTAGATTCCATTAATCTATTTTCTATTTTTGCTAGTACTTCAAAGTGTGGGCCAGTTCGATTTCGATTAACCCCTCCCGCAGTACTATACACAATATGTTGAATATTTTCTTGCTCAGCTATTTCTATTATCTTCATACCTTGTCTTAATTCTTCGCTAACATCATCTTTAACGATTGGCTGAATACTGTATAAGCCATACTTCCCTTTCATCGCTGATTGCAAACTAACACTATCACTCAGATCACCTTCAACGATTGATAAATGCGGATGTCCTATGTCTGAAAGTTTACGATTATTCTTATTTCTAGTTAATGCACTTACATACCATCCATCCTCTAACAACTGTTTTACAACTGCATTACCTTGCTTCCCTGTTGCGCCTATTACTAAAATATCTTTCATTTTAGATCCACTCCCCTTTTATCTTAAAAACCAATAGTCCTCTTTTTCACCTTTTAAATACGTATATGGTTCTGGTGTTTGTCCATTTTCTTTAATATTGTCATTTATTAAATCTCTGACATCCCATACTAAATGAATAAATCGTTGTAATTGATGACTAAAAATGCCTAGTGGCGCTTTCATAGCTAATGCTTTTTCCACATCTTCTGTAGTAACATTCAGTTTTTCTGCAATCATTTGAACCGATAAGGTAGATTCTTCAAAATGTGCTTGCAATTCTTCAGCTGTAATACGTCTTTGCTCTTTATTTAAAGACATACGCAACACTCTTTTCTTTTATGATATTTAATAGTTATTGCAAATTCATTGCTAACTTTCTTAACACGTTTTATAATAAACGGAGAGTTATCCGTTTGTCAATTTTAGAGAATTTTAAGTAGGTGGAATCATGCGAAAAGATGCAAAAGAGAATAGGCAACGAATTGAAGAAATAGCGCACAAACTTTTTGATGAAGAAGGCGTTGAAAACATTAGTATGAATCGTATTGCTAAAGAACTAGGTATCGGTATGGGGACACTATATCGACATTTTAAAGATAAAAGCGATTTGTGCTACTACGTCATACAAAGAGACCTTGATATTTTTATCACTCAGTTTAAACAAATTAAAGATGACTATCATTCTAATTACGAGGTTATGCAAGTGTCGTTAGATTATCTTTTACAATTTAAAATCGATCATAAGGCACTACTGCAATGTATTGAAGCAGGCAACAATAAATTACGTTTTTACCAAAGCGCATTTTATCAAGAATTATTTGATTTTTATTATGACTTGTTTAAAAGCGATGACGACATTTACACGAAGTTCAAAACAGATATGCTGTTGCAAGCATTATCAACACGTGTATTTGATTTCCAAATAGAACATCGCCATATTTCAATTGAAGCGTACAGAAATTATTTATTAAACATTTATTTAGATGAGGTGGAACGTAATGACTAAAATTGTGTTAATCACAGGTGGTAATAAAGGATTAGGCTATGCAAGTGCGGAGGCACTTAAAGCATTGGGCTACAAAGTGTATATAGGTTCTCGTAATGACGTAAGAGGACAACAAGCATCTCAAAAATTAGGTGTTCATTATGTACAGTTAGATGTTACAAGTGACTACTCTGTCAAAAATGCTTATAACATGATTGCTGAAAAAGAAGGTCGTCTTGATATCCTCATTAACAATGCAGGTATATCTGGTCAATTTTCAACACCTTCCAAATTGACACCTCGTGACGTTGAAGAAGTATATCAAACGAATGTATTTGGTATCGTTCGAATGATGAACACATTCGTCCCTCTCTTAGAAAAATCTGAACAACCTGTTGTCGTCAACGTATCAAGTGGTTTAGGTTCATTTGGAATGGTTACAAACCCCGAAACAGCTGAATCTAAAGTGAATTCATTAGCTTATTGTTCGTCTAAATCGGCAGTAACAATGCTAACATTACAATACGCTAAAGGATTACCAAACATGCAAATCAATGCTGCTGATCCAGGTGCTACAAACACTGATTTAGTTGGTGATTTTAGTAATAATTCAAAACATGTTTCTGAAGGGATCAAGCCAATCATTCAATTAGCAACCATTGATGCAGATGGCCCGACAGGTACATTTATTAATGGGAATGGTGAAATGCCTTGGTAATCCAAATTTATGTTACAAATATTGAATCTAGAGGTAAATAAAAAATGCTTCTGCAATAGATGCAATATACATGCAAAACAATATGGAGGCGAATCAAATGAAAAGTATTACGTTTGAAGAACATTATGTCATTGAAGATATTCAAAAAGAAACGATGAATGCGATATCGGCAGATCCTAAAGGTGTACCGATGAAAGTAATGTTAGAAGGCCTTGAAAAAAAGACAGGTTTTACAAATGCAGATGAATTATCACATCATGATGAACGTATCCAATTTATGAATAATCAAGACGTTCAAATTCAAGTCTTATCTTATGGAAATGGGTCTCCTTCAAATTTAGTTGGTCAGAAAGCCATTGAATTATGTCAAAAAGCAAATGATCAATTGGCAAACTATATTGCACAATATCCCAATCGCTTTGTAGGCTTTGCAACTTTACCTATCAATGAGCCTGAAGCCGCAGCGCGAGAATTCGAACGTTGCATCAATGATTTAGGATTCAAAGGTGCGCTCATTATGGGACGTGCACAAGATGGTTTTCTTGATCAAGACAAATATGACATTATTTTCAAAACAGCTGAAAATTTAGGCGTACCGATTTATCTACATCCCGCGCCAGTTAACAGTGACATTTATCAATCATACTATAAAGGAAATTATCCTGAAGTAACCGCGGCAACATTTGCTTGTTTTGGTTATGGTTGGCACATTGATGTCGGTATTCATGCAATACATCTAGTATTATCTGGCATTTTTGATCGTTATCCAAAGTTAAATATGATTATTGGACATTGGGGTGAGTTTATCCCGTTCTTCATAGAACGTATGGATGAAGCTTTATTCGCTGAACATTTGAACCACCCTGTAAGCTATTACTTTAAAAATAATTTTTATATCACACCGAGTGGCATGTTAACGAAGCCACAGTTTGATTTAGTCAAGAAAGAAGTAGGTATTGATAGAATTCTTTATGCTGCTGATTATCCATATATTGAGCCTGAAAAATTAGGTGTATTTTTAGATGAACTGGGTTTAACAGATGAAGAAAAAGAGAAAATAAGTTATACAAATGGTGCTAAATTATTAGGTTTATCATCTAACAATTAACAAATGGAGGTCATTGAATATGGAAACTTTAGAATTACAAGGCGCTAAATTACGATACCACCAAGTCGGACAAGGACCCGTACTCATCTTTATTCCTGGTGCAAACGGTACCGGAGACATTTTTCTGCCTCTTGCAGAACAGTTAAAAGACCATTTTACTGTTGTTGCCGTTGATCGTCGTGATTATGGAGAAAGCGAGTTAACTGAACCACTCCCTGATTCCGCTTCTAACCCTGACAGTGATTATCGTGTCAAACGCGACGCACAGGACATTGCCGAACTTGCAAAGTCATTAAGTGATGAACCTGTCTATATATTAGGTTCAAGTTCAGGTTCAATCGTTGCGATGCATGTGTTAAAAGATTACCCTGAAGTCGTTAAAAAGATTGCATTTCATGAACCACCAATTAATACATTTTTACCAGACAGTACTTATTGGAAAGATAAAAATGATGACATTGTGCATCAAATTTTAACAGAAGGCTTAGAAAAAGGCATGAAAACATTTGGTGAAACATTAAATATCGCACCAATTGATGCAAAAATGATGTCTCAACCTGCTGATACTGAAGAAGGACGTATAGAACAGTACAAACGTACGATGTTCTGGTCAGAATTTGAAATTAGACAATATACGCATTCAGATATTACTTTGGATGATTTCACAAAATACAGCGATAAAATCACCCTACTAAATGGGACAGATTCTAGAGGCTCCTTCCCACAAGATGTTAACTTTTATATAAATATAGAAACTGGCATACCTATTGTAGATATTCCAGGCGGTCACTTAGGTTATATTCAAAAACCTGAAGGCTTTGCTGACGTATTATTAAATATGTGGGGTTAATCTATCGTTCTCTAATAAAACAGCTTGGACAGTTTTCAAATTATATTTGATGGCTGACCAAGCTTATTTTTGTTTACGTTTAAACGTTCAAATCAACTCGTTATTATACATGAAGGCATGTTAACCATTCTCTTCCACTGAAAACACTACTGTTCCAAACATTGATAGTCTTCTTTTGAAATACCCTTTCCGATAAGAACCAAATATTCTGGCACTTTTTTTGAAAATGCTACAGGTGTTAATTCATATTGTCCTTGTGTAAATTGAATGAGATACGTATGTGTGGTGTCTTCAAATGTCATAAACCCTTTCAACCTATAAATATGAGACGGAAGGCATGCTAAATGTTTTATAAACTGTGCTTTAGTACATTTGACTGGTGATTGCACAAATTGATGATTAATCATTTGATGTAACGACTTATGTTTATTGTCAGAAGTTGCTGTCATTTGTCTATCTGATATTGGCAAAGTGACGCTGCCATGCATACCGACTTGTATATCTGCCTCTGGGTTAATAACTTCTAAATCTTTCAATAGTTTGCTCGTCGTTTCAACATCTGCTGAATCTATTTTATTAACAAATAAGACAGAACAATATGCTAATTGCTCATAAAATAAGCCTTGGATGTCTTTAGGGAATGATTTAATGTGTTTATACATGCTTGCGTCTATTACACCAATCATATGTGTAATTGTTGTAAACGGAGCTAAAATAGGTGTTAAACAAGCATCTAAGACAGAGACCGGTTCTGCAATCCCACTACATTCAATAAATACAATGTCTGGTTGCTCTTTTAAATATAATTGATGTAACTGTTCTGATACATCTGCTTTCATTGCACAACAGATACACCCCTCTGTCAGTTCACTTAAAGGTATGTCTTCAGATACTAAGGCACCATCAACACTCATTTTGCCAAATTCATTCATGATAACTGCCGGTTTCAGCGACTCCTTTAATGATTCAGCGAGCAAATGATTTAAGACAGTCGTTTTACCGCCACCTAAAAACCCACCTATAATAACTATTTTCATCTGCGACTCTCCTCTTATACTTCATATGCATAGAATATTCCAAGATAGCTTTCCTATTGACTGACATGACTCTATATTCAGTTATAGTTCTTTTCTTTTTTAAATAATCAGCATTACTATTTTAACAATGATGCCTACAGCAATAACTAAAGACAATGATGTCACCATTTGCTTTCCAATTAATTTTAGTGCTGACTGACCACCTAAATGTTTCATTAGCATCGTCATTGTGACCGAGCACGCTGTAAATGTTGAACTAAAAAATACAAGTAGTAGTAACTGTGTTGCTGCCATTCCTTGTAATAAGGCGCCTTGATGCAAATTAAACAAGAGCATGCCGTCTTTTCGAATCATTGAAAATAAAATCCCTGGTGACAATTCTGACGAGATGCCTAATAACGATAATATAGGTGTAAATATTTGTGATAAAACATTCAAAATTGGCGTTAGTGATAAAATACTAACAATAAGACAGATTGTGATAAAAATAGGTAGCGCTTGAACGATAAACATTTGTATATTTTGCCACATTTGTAGCAACATTTGACGTATATTTGGCATATGTAATTGCCTATCATAAGGTAGCGGAACGCTAAGTTGTTGATCATTCTTTTTCAACCATATCCTATTATGTAAGATGCCACCTAAAAGTACTAATATTAAGTACGGCATAAATAGCCATGACTTTCCAGCTACACTAAAAATAGATAATGTCGCACCTATTTGATAACTACAAGAACTACCAAAGCTTATTAAACTCATACACTGTGTCTTCGTGCAGGTATGGCATTGGTGTGCTGCTTGTGAAATAGCTGCTGCATTACATCCAAATCCTTCTAATAGTGGCACGATATCATTACCTTGTAATCCTATCCGTAACATTGAAGGTTCAATTGCCCATATCATCCATGATTTAAGTCCTGTTTGATCAATTATAGCAGTTGATAAACTAATCAATATTACAACCGGCAATGCCCATACGAGCGAATATGTTCCAAGTGATAGCACACCATAATCACCAAATAATATATGTTGTAATATATCGTGATTGAGCAATGTTGTTTGAGTTAAATATTCTATCCATGCTGATACATACTGATTTTGAAACCAATCTGAAAATTGATAAGCGATACCGATTGGTAATGCAAACATTAAAAATATCAACAACCAGGCTAAAAATGTCGCACTTATTTTAGGTCTTAAATGTCGTCGCTCATGTTGAAATAGTGTCAATTGTTCTATCACATGTTCGCTCGCTATAGGCGAAGAAACTACACTTTCTGCCAATGAAATATCTAATTTCTGTTTTATGATTAATAATCTTAATTTCGCTTTTTCTGTGGCGGTAAGTTTATCCGCATGACTAATAACCAAATAATGAGGTTCATTAGGTATGGGCGTATAATGCCCAGTTCTCATATCATATTTCACTTCTAACATGTGCATGACACTTCACAGCATGAATAATCATCTAAATACATTTGATTTTTTTGGTAATTTTCAATGACCTCTTGTTTAGCTGGTAAGCCTTCCCGCTGTGTTAAAAGATGTGCAAGTACTGCAAATCGCGCTCTGAATTTATAGATATAGCATAATTTGGCATTATCATTTTCAACTGTTGCACCAATCATAAAAATATTCGGATAACGTGTCGATTCATCATGTGTTGTTAATTTAATATCTTGATTTGTTGTCGCAAATAATTGTTGAACGATTGGATTTTTTGTTGCATCAAAGCCAGTTGCTAGTATTGGTTCATGAGGCGTAAGCACACTTTGTCCGCTATCAAAACTGATATGATACTGTCCATCGTTAAAATCAATATCTTTAACTGTATAATGCACATTCATTTCAATGCGAGCTCCTTGCTTAATGACATTACCTAGTCGCTGACGTGTATAAGGTGACAATCTAACACTAGGATCAGCATCCGGATCATTTAAACCGGTTGTGCTAGTATAAAGTGCGATGTCAGAGCCATTTTTTGCAAGTTGATATGCAGCATCAAAGCCACTTTCATTACCTCCGATAACCACATATTGCCCCTTATTAAAGTTATCAAAGTCTTCAATTTCACTATAATGAATACCATATTTAAATGGCTTTTCAGGGAAATTATAATCACCTGTTGCGACAAAGATATAATCCGCGTGATATGTCTCTGTTGTCGTTGCAATCGTATAATATGCATCATCTACAGATATATTTGTGACAACTGTATTTTCAAAGATATTCAGCTCGTAATGGTTGGCAACCACTTGTAAATATTCAGCATATGTTTCTCCGGAAATATGTTCTTCATTAAATGTAAATGCTGGTGAAGTATCCATGGAAATTGCATTCATATCAGGCATGCCAAATCCATTAGACGTAAATGATGGCGTAATCGTACGGGTCGATTTCGGCCAATGTTTAAATGAATGTCCTACTGTTCCTTTTTCTAAAATAATGACATCTGTTATACCGAAATCTTTTAAGGTAATGGCCATACCTATACCTGCAGCACCGGCACCGATAATAGCCACTTTATGATGTTGCATATTAACACTCCCTCAATGATCTATTTCAAGTTATTGTTTTTGATTATAAATCGTAATAATTACGATTTATAAAGTATAGACCTATCCTTGAGAAATTTCAATATTAAAAGAAAAACTTCCGCTATTGTAGAGAATTCATCTACATTTCGGAAGTTGGTATGTGTCTTTTTTATTAAATTTAAAGATGCTACGGTTAGTTCAAATGATTGCGATAGACATTCAATGGTTGTCATCTATCCTCAGTACTTGGAGATAACATTTTGGCGGTGAGACAGAAATCATATTTTTACAAAATTTATTTCGTCGTCCCACCCCAATAAAGAAAAAGTATTTCTTTATTGTTGTGTAACTTCTCCACGTTGTATTTCACTATCCAAATTTTGTTTCATATTATCAAACAACTCTTGAAATCTAACCTCATCTTGATCAGAATAACCTTTAAAAATAACTGAATCTATATTTTCCTCGTTAAAATAATAAATTTCATCTTCCACAACACCAATCGGATATTTACATGCAGAATAGTCAAACATATACTTTTGATTTTCAATTTCTACAATTGGTCCTCTATTAATAATCATTAACTTTTGCGAACCTTCTTTTAAATAAATAATGCTTCCTATTGTTTCCATTTATTTTCCTCCTTTGTCATTTACGATATTTTCGCAGTGTAATTCATTTTTAATAAACAAGATCAACTTTTAGATTTGAATCTTTTCATTACTTTAATTAGAAATAATATTAGTTAAATCAATTTTTTATTTTAATATGAATTTTTTTATCCGAAATGGAGGTCATATTTAAACACATAAATATAAAGAACATAAGTATCCAAATGATATACATTAGAACATTTTGCTTATTGTAAAAAATATTACCTACGAATAAACCTATTACCAACATTATATTAACAATATAAATACAAATAACTAGTAAGAAATTCTTCACAGTTGGGATTAATATAACTCTTCCAAAATAATGATGATTATCAATGTTTATTTTTAACTTTTTAGATAAATTAATTTTTAATAAAATAGATGCTAACATAGCTATAATAAACAATATCAACAATAGTGTAGTACTAATACTTATATTTACTACATCTACAAAACCTTTTAAGAATATGCCGATAGTTACACCAATGCCTCCTAGAACCATAGACTTATTATTCTGATTACCATTTTTAAAAGTATTTATATTACTAAACTCTTCAGAACTTATTTCTATATATTTCATTGGTATAAACCAATTAAGCATTGGACATATATATGAATACCAATTTTGTGTCAAATCAACCATAAGGTATCTATTATCAATTTCTATAACTTTGTATCTTGGATTTTTTATTAACGCATGAACAATTCCCATTGGTTATTACCAACTCCATTTCATAGGGTTCACAGCATTTTTAACATCATCAAATGCTTCACCAATATTTTTTTCTATACCTTCCGAAACTTTACCATAACCTTTTTGAATTTGCTCTTTAGCATAGGTAATTCCTTTAACTTCTATCTCAAACTTCTTCTTCTGAAAATCTATATATTTATCAAAAACATTATCTAATTGATGACCAACCCAGTCCGTACCGTCTTTAATACCTAATATATTATTTTTATATAAATAATCTACTCCTATAGAGGTAGCAGTACCTATCGCAAACAATCCCAACGCCCCCCAACCAATAGGATTAGATAGTAATAAACCTAATCCTGCACTCAATACAGCACCTGATCCCATAGTCAATGTATTATGTGCTACTGCTTCACCGACCGTCTTATCATCATTATATAAATCGTCATACATACCTAAACCTAAACCTAAACCCATTGCACCTTTCCCGCCAACTTTACCTATTTTGGATACCATTTCTCCCTGTTTTATCGCCTTATTACCTGCTGTGTTCGTTATTTGAACAAAGCTATTTGGACCTTCAGGACCTCTAACGCCCCCATAAGTGTTCAACATTACACCAAATCTTTGCACACCAACCCCTGCTTGTTCAATTAAATGTGTAGATAAATCCATACTGAAGTCTCTTAAAATTGTTTCATTATTTTCAATTAAATAATCTTTCAAGCTTTGCGACATTTCTTCTTCAGGATGCATTTCTGCATAACTCATTACAACAGATAAATCTTCTCTACCGAGTTTTTTATCATCATTTAATTTTAGTTCTACCTTTTTCATTTCTAATTCAAGCGCTTTTTGTTGACTAACTTTAGCCCATTCCATATCCTTACTTTTCGGGATATTAAATGTTTGTTTAATCGGATCCCAACTCGTGTTTACAAGATTAAGCCCTTGTTCGACATTCTTTTGAAATCCTTCAACCTCTTTAAAAATATTTGTCGAATTATCATCAAATTCTCTTAACTTTCGCAATTTTTCTTCTAACTCCTTTTTTTGTTGCTCTAGGTTAGCTATTATCATAATATTTCCAGTAATTGCCCCAATATTATCAGATGCTTTCTTTTTAAGAGAATCATTTAAGTCCTTTGCTTTAGTGATATGTAAAGCTAATTTGTGTATATCTTCTTCTAATTCTGATTCTTTCAAACTTTGACTATCCACTTCTGTCTGATATTTACTAACAAATTCATTACATGCCTGTTCTGTTAATTCACTCAATGTTTTCATGCTTAAAGCAAGAGGAGATATAACTGTACTGAAAAATTGCCTAGCAGAATCATAAGCTTTTCCCTTCAACATGTGATCTCCAACAAATTCTGAAATAGCTTGTTGAACATCGTCATATCCTTGAGATATATCTTTAGAAACTTCACTCAATTTTGTTGCCTGATTTTTCGCTTTGTCTACATACATATCAATACTCATAATTTATTTTCCTCCTTTGTCACCATCTCGATTTCGATATTCCTTCGCATTTCCAAGTTAATCATCTCTTCTTCCGCTTTACGAATGCCATGTTGAATTTGCTGTTGCTGCTCGTATAACGCTTCCGTTGAACGTCGTTTCGCAAAATGGAATTCATCGCGGAACTGTTCCATACGACTAGCCATATTGCTACTATAATAACGCTCACCTAAATGTTGATATAATTGATCTATCGAATGATTAAGCGCATCACTTTCATCTATCAATGCTTTAACCTCTCGCTTTTCATCATATAAGTCATCCATTTGCTTATGTTTCGCTGTAATCATTTTATTGATTCCATCAAGTTTATTCGACATCATTTCACCACGTTTTAATTTTTACCAATTTCATTACCAATCATTACGTCAGTTTGGTCAAAAGCCTCACCAACTTTTTGTATATTATCGCTCGCAGTTCGTATTGCTTCAGCAACAGATTGATTCTTACTAATCAAATCATCTATCACACTATGAGCATTATTATTTCCACTTACTGTTGTACTTTCATCTTTATCCGGTTTCGACACATTATTACATGTTTCAACAGCGCTTTTAATAGATGATGATGCACTATTGGTCTTAAAAATATCACTTTGAACTGTACTCATCATTTACACCTCTCCCCATTTAAATTATTTTAAAATTATTAGAAACTGTATCAATATATGATATTCAAACATTCAATAATACTTAAATATTATTTTGTGATTATATTCAAAATTATTGTATCAATAAATATGTATCATTCCTAGAATTTTATTGAACAAAAAGTTAGAAAATCACTTTTATTGCAACTCAATCTTGTTTTGTATTATAGAAATTAACAATAGAGATTAAAATTTTATTTTCCAACAATAAAAAAGCACAAATATTTTTATTGAGGCAGCTGAAGGCCTTCTCATTATAAAAATATCTGTGCATATTATTATCTTAATCTAACGTAATAACTAACCTGTTGTATCTTGTAAAATCTTATCCATAGAATGCGTAACACTATCACGGTACATCTCCCCAAATTTCAATAAATGCACCATCAATAAATATAAACGATAAAATTCAAGTCTATAGGATGCACCTTTTGTGAGTGGATAATGTTTATTATACGCATCATAAAATTCGCTCGTAAAACCACCAAATACCGTTGTAATACCGATATCAAATTCTCTGTCACCATATAATGGTGCTGGATCAAATAACGCCGGACGACCATCTTGTAAGAACATATAATTGCCACCCCATAGGTCACCATGTAATAAAGACGGTTTACTTTGATGCTTTTCTAATTCCGCCACAATTTGACGTCGCACTTTGTCATATACTTTGATATCGTTGGCATCCCATAGCCCTCTATTTAGCAACTCATCTTTCAAATGGTCCATGCGCTTGTCGACAAAAATGGTACACCAATCGTCTTGCCAATGATTATCAAAAGAAATATCACCACCTTCATAAGGTAATGAGAAGCCAAATTTGCCTTCTTCTTGTTGCTGACTGTGTAATTGAGCTACGAGTTGCCCTAATTGGCGTTGACTCCCTGAAGCCCCTTCTTCTAAATACGTCATCACTAAATACGCATCACCGTTAACCTCGCCACTTGCAATTACTCTAGGTGCCGTGATACCTGCACGTTCAAATTCATTTAAACCTGCAATTTCTGCAGCATAAAATGATTCTTTACGTCCACGTTGAACAAGTAAGAAAAATGTATCCGTATCCGTTTCGACTCGATATGCTTCGTTAACATCGCCACCACTCACTGGTGAAATCTCTTTAATATCTTTTAAAGGTAAATGCTCTAACCATTGTTCATTCATACAAACACCTTCCATTACGCTTACTTTATACTATTATATTGCCTAATTAAGATGATTTAATCTCAATTTTATTTGTGGTACTTGCGTCAATTTTCAAAACTTTTTAGTTTTAACTAGGAAATTATGTAGGGAAATGCTAGTCTATTAAAAGAATATATTTCACATATATTAAGTTGAGGATAGTAAGCCTCAAATATAATGAAATAGGAGCATACTCATGTACAAATTAATTAAACCTTTCTTATTCAAAATCGAACCCGAAAAAGCACACGGACTAACTATCGATGCATTAAAAACGTTACAAAAATTTCCAGTTTTATTCCCAGTCGTCGATAAACTATTTACTTATAAGAATCCAACGTTATCACAAACGATACAAGGTAATACGTACGACAATCCAATTGGCTTAGCAGCTGGTTTCGACAAATCTTGCGAAGTACCAAAAGCATTGGAACACCTTGGATTCGGTGCTTTAGAATTAGGTGGTATCACACCTAAACCTCAACCGGGTAACCCTCAACCACGCATGTTCAGATTATTAGAAGATGATGCCTTGATAAATCGTATGGGCTTCAATAATATTGGTATGAACAAAGCACTCAGTCATTTGCGTAAAAATGCTTATCAAGTACCTGTTGGTATCAATGTTGGTGTGAATAAAATGACACCTTATGAAGCGCGTTATCAAGATTATATTACAGTCATTGATACGTTTAAACACGACGTTTCATTTTTCACAGTCAATATCAGTTCTCCAAATACTGAAAACCTTCAAAATTTCCATGATAAAGATGAATTTTCAATGTTATGTCAAGCTTTGACAACATTTAAAAAACAGCACGATGTAACAGTGCCAATTTACTTAAAACTAACGTCTGATATGGATTTCGATGGCTTAAAAGCACTATTACCAGCGATTACTGAGACATTTGACGGTATCATCTTAGCAAACACAACACGACAACGAGATGGTTTAACTTCTGCTAATAAAGTCGAAGAAGGCGGTTTGAGTGGTCGTCCATTATTTGAACGTAATTTAAAATTGATTAAGTATGCTTATCAGCAAACAAATGGTGAATTTTTAATTATAGGTACAGGCGGCGTATTCAGTACTGAAGATGCAATCAAAATGATGCGTCACGGTGCGTCACTTATTCAAATTTATTCATCACTTGTTATTGAAGGCCCAGGTTTAACTAAGAAAATGAACAAAGGCATCGCACGTTACTTAAAAGATCATCATTTTGACAATGTCAGTGATATTATAGGACTAGATGCCTAATCCAACGTAGTCAAATAACACTTTAAAACTTGCTGAATCGTCTTATTAAAATTATGATATAACTCAAGAAGATATATTTATCACCATTTTTCAAAATAATGGCTTAAATATCACATATCATTAAATATAGCGTTTTATAACGGAGGCGTTTGTTATGACTAAAGAAACAGATAATAAAAAAACAGTAGCGACTTCTGACAACAAAGACACACAGCAACAAAATCAACCTGAAGAAGATGAACGTCAAGGTTTGAATGGTTATCGTAAAACAGATCTTGATTTAGAAATCGAGCAAGAGCTACGTGAAATGATGAAAACAGGAGAAAATGAAACGAAAAATGACTACAAAAAGTTTAAAGTGTTTTCACTTATTTCAACACTTGTCATTGTCATTTTAGCAATTATAAGATTTGTTCATAAAATGATGTAATTAGAGTGAGACATTGTTTTATGTCTCAGAATCCAGTTATTCATTATAGCTACAATATTTACGATTATATAAATAGCCCGAGATTTTAGTATGTGAAATGCTCCCTTCAAAGTAGACATTGAAAAAATGAAAACTTTGAAGGGAGCTTTATTTATGTCAATAAAACCT
>OFLM01000190.1_pt1 | contig 21779 bp, 21 predicted proteins | sample 1540801 | NCBI WGS metagenome assembly OFLM01 (sample SAMEA4413040, study PRJEB24355) | metagenome | biome: human; feature: gut; material: faeces | place: United Kingdom | collected 2010 | reverse complement strand
TTAAAGAATTGTTCACCTACTTTTTCAAATTCTTTACGATGCTTCTTCGCAAATTCAATCGCATCTTTTTCTGCAGGTGGTTGGAAGCCTTGCCCTACATATTTGGAAGCTTCCATTTCTTCTGGTACTGATTTTGTTTCATTGTTGGATTCGTTATTGGTAGTTGAACATCCTGATAGTAGTATCGTTGCTATTAAGATTAATTTTGCCTTTTTAAGCATAGCTCATCACCCATTTATGTGTTTGTAAAACTTTTATGTTTGAAAAAGCTACTTATTCTCAATGAAAACAAGTAGCTTTTAATAAATAATTAGTATACTGCTAGTTTTTCTAATTGTTCTTTAACTTGAATTAAGTTTGAACGAATTAACGAAGCAGATTGATCCATTGTTTGAATAGCTTGCCCTTCATTTTCGTTCAAGCCATTACAAACAACTTCAAACTGTTGTGCCATTTGATCAAGACGTGCATGAGCTTGAGTGTTTAAAATAAACATATCATCATAATGAGATGGTTCAAAAATTTGATTAACAATTAATGGCTTCATATTTCTAACAATGTCATCTAAGTGATTTTCTAAAATTGGTGAAGCTGTTTTTAAGTTATTTAAAAATTCATCTAAATTTTTAAGTTTACTTTTTAAAACTTCAAGGCTTTTATCAATTTCGTCGACATTTATTCCCATAGCCTTTATCTTTATTTTCATTGTTACTTTGTATATTAAACTGCTTATTTCATAAATATGTCTCACAGCTGTTTCTACCGAATGTATAACTTCAAGAATGTAGTTTAATACTGGTTCAAAATAATTATTGTAAGCTTCTTGAACATAATCACTAATTTTGTTAACTGCATTATCAATATGGTTTTTTAAAATTGTCATTTTTCTAGTTAAATAATTAGAAGATTGTACTTGACCCGATATCATATGTTCACCGCTATAATTAATAGATAAGTTTCCATCCATTACCGTTGCATCTTGATGAGACATTATATTTTTAATATCGGTTATCTGCTCTCCATATACATCATTTTGTTTTTTCACAAAATTTATATTATTATTCACAACATTTAAATGCTTCATCATTTCCTCTGTCACGCCATCTTCAAAATCATGATCTAAATTTTTAAACATTTCTTTAATTACGTTATCCAGTGAATCATGTAAACTTTCTATGCCACGTTGTAATTTTTTATCTAAATCTTCAAGCATTTCTTCAATAGTATTTAATTCAAAAATAAGGACTGCAACTGATGAAAATATGAAAGCAATTCCAACAAGATTTTTTTTGACATTATCAATTGCGCTAAATGCATCCTTTTTCAAAGAAGTTAATTCTCTACTCATTCCTTCAAGGATATCAACTTCGACAATCTTTTTAAAATCTTGTTTAAGTTTATGTTTTCTTTCTCCAAAATTAGCATTTTCAACCTGTGAAATATTATAGCTCTCATTCAAATAATTTACACAATCGGTTAACATATTACTTGTTTCACCGGTTACCAAATTACTTAATGCACTAAGATTTTCTAGATTTAATTTTATAGGAGTCCCTTTACCCGTTCTCGCTATTGAATCTCCTGTCCACACATTAATTGGAATTCTATCATCCATATTTATATCGATTTCAATAGTTTTTTTGACTTTTTTACCATTTTTAATCATAGTATCTTTAACTGATTTAATTTTATAAACTGCTAAATCCTTATAAGTATTATATCTTGGATTTAATTTTCTTTTATAACCTAAATGACTATTTACTAATCCATCCATCGTTGGCACACCAGTTTCTAAATTCACTCGTTTTCCTAGTGTCGGAGTGGCAAATGGATCCTGCAGCCAAGATAAAATATCAAACTTACTATGATAATTAATCATATTTTCAAAGTTTTGAGATTTGAAATTTTCCCATATTGACTTTGGTAACATGGCAGGGTTTGTAGAAACTATATTTTTATTCGGGTTAATCATCCCTTGGTGGTTAGCACTTGCTCCCCCTTGAGAATTGCCTCCATCAGACTTAATAGTTTTGTTTTTTTACGTAGACGGATTTTGCTTATATTTTCTTAAAAAATCAGAGCTTTTAAGTGTATCTGCATCTTTTAGTTTCTGTTCATACGATTTAATATAAGCATTATTTTGTTCTAATAAAGAAGTTGACTTATTTTTATCATTCATTAACTTTATATTTTCAATCCAATCATCAGCAACCTTCCCACGAAAAGGATTGCTTTTCACATCACTCTTTTGGTTATCTGTACCTTGAAATAATAATACTTGTTTGCCTGTAGGTGTTTCATTTTCATCCAATAGTTCATAAACTTTTATATCTGAACTATTATTTTTATTAGCTACTTTCGTTATCTCTTCGACTTGTTTGAATTTTTTATCGTTAACTCTAAATTTACTTCCATCTTTAATATCTTGGTAAACCCAATAACCACTTAACTCAGTTAAATCTCTATCGTTTATATTGTTCATTTTCACTCAACCTCAATCTTAATAGGTTTGTTATCACTATAATTTACTCGTTTAGTATTAATGGTAGATTTCGTTAGTTGCAAAAATATTTTCGTGTTTTCTAAATTAAGGTTTAACTTTTTCACGCTTTCGGATAAATCTATAGCATCATCTAATTTCTTGTCCTTTGAAAAGTTTCTACTTTTCGAAAACAGTGTTGTATATAATTCTATTTCAGCTTTGTAGCCTACTCCTCTTCTTGCATCTTTCATACCTTTTTTAAAATCTAGATTATTTTTTTTATCAGAGGTTCGTAATATTTTCTATATTCTTGAAGTGTTGGTATATTTGCAACGATATAAAAATATTCATTTTCATATCCACTATTTTGTGTCTTGTTAATTGCCTCTTTTGTAAATCCTGTATATTGGTATTTCTCTTCGTTATCTTTGAAAAATTTATATAGGTTATCATACTTTTCTTTTTGTGCTCGATATTCAAAGCCACTCAACACTGTACCAACTAAAGTACTCATATCATCGCCTTTGTCCTCACTTCTTAATGAGCTATCACTCTCTATTATCGATTTGTCAAATGGAATACTCGCATTAAATACGATGTCGTGGTCATCACAATGCACGAATACTTCTACACCGTCGCCACTACCTACAACATTGGTAGCTTTAACTTTTAAACCGAAGTTATCCATAAAAAATTGTTCGCCTCGTTTGGCAATTTTATCTTTATGCTTCTTCGCAAATTCAATCGCATCTTTTTCTGCAGGTGGTTGGAAGCCTTGTCCTACATATTTTGAAGCTTCCATTTCTTCTGGTACTGATTTTGTTTCTGTATTCGTGTCTTTACTTGATTCATTTTCCATCGTGGAACATCCCCCTAAAATTAATGTCGTAGCTAAAACTGATCCAATGAATTTTTTCATATGACACCTCGAATAATTTAATTATTACAATATATCTATATTTTACCCTATTTTTATAATCAAATAAATAACTTTATCAAACTTTATATTTTTATATAAATTAGTAATATATTTAATAGTTGATATTCGCAAAAATCCTAAATCCTAATCCACATACAAAACTCCCCACATCAATAAAAAAACGCATGCTATAAATTAGAGTCTCTAATCAATAACATGCGTTCTGAAATAACTATATTCAATTTTATTCTGGTTTTGGTAGTTTAATAATAAATGTTGTGCCTTTCCCTAATTCGCTTTTAACATCTATGGAACCACCATGCTCTTCGATAATCATTTTACAAATGAACAAACCTAAACCGGTACCTTGTTTACCTCGTGTTCTCGCTGCATCAACTTTATAAAAACGATCAAATACTTGTTGTAAATGTTCTGGTGCAATGCCTGTACCTGTATCTTTAATGTATAAAATATCTTCGCTTTCATTTTCATCACAAGTAATTGCAATTTCATCACCAGGTTTCGTATAACGTGATGCATTATCAATTAAGTTCGTTAGTACTTGGTCCATTCGATCCATATCATAACTCCAAACACGCTTCTTACAATAATTAAAAGTCATATTTAGACCTAAATCATCAGCTTGTTGGCGATACTTAATTTTCATCTTATCTAGTAACGATGCAATAGGCTGAATTTCTTTATTTACGGATAACCCTTCAGCATCCATGCGAGCGACATTTAACAATTCATTAACTAAACGATTTAAACGTTTCGATTCATCAAGGACAATGGCAAGCGATTCTTTTATTTCATCCGGTTCTGTAACAATACCATCTACAATAGATTCAGTATAACCTTGAAGTAATGATATCGGTGTACGTAATTCATGTGATACATTAGCAATGAAATCTTTCTTCATTTGATCTAGATTGTGCTCATTAGTCATATCACGAACTGTCACAACAACACCACTTTTACCTCCTTGTTCAATCTTGTCGATATAGCTTGTAGTCACAACAAAGAATCGAGCATTCATTTCTAAATCACGCATTTCAGTTTGTTTTGATTTAAAAGTATCTTCAATTTGTCTTAATAAGAAAGCTTTAGCATCTTCATCAATATTGTCCATAATATCATTCGCCATCTTATTCGATAAGATAATTTGTCGACTCTCATTAATACCTAGGACACCTTCTACCATAGAGTTAATTAAGCTGTCTCTAATATTTTTAGATGTGGATAATGCGTCGACATGCTCTTCGATTTCTGTACTCATCTGATTAAATGCCTGCGATAATTGACCAATTTCATCTTTCGTTGTGACAGAAGGTTTATAAGAGTAATCACCTTCAGATACACGTGTAGCTTGGTCTCTTAAACGTCTTAAAGGTTTTGTAATTCTTGACGATAAGAAAAACGCAAAGACTGTTGTAATTGTTAAGAAAATGACAGCCGTAATTATAGTGATAATCGTAATAGCATTATTTGTATCTTCGATTGATTTCAAGTCTTTATATATAAAGACTCCACTATATTTGCTATGACTATTCTTCTGTGCTTTTGTTGGATAGCCTAACAAAATATATGTTTGAGATGAGCCCTTTTCTTTAATCGTTACATTTCGAGTAACAGATTTACCTTTATCAAACACATCGTCAAAATGGTCGTTGTTGACTACTTCATTCAACATTTGCTTTTTAATATTAGAAAGTGTAGCCGTTGATTGACGATGTTTATTATTTATAATCATCAACCCACCAGGATTTTCAATTAATGTTTGACTATATTTTATTGCTTCTTCTTTATTATGTGATTGTTCGACCAGTGAACTTATACGTCTAGCATCTTCTCTTATGGCATTTTCGGTTTCTTGTGTGAAATAGTATTGCATAAAGGTAATTAAAGCAATACTTAATAAAATTAAAACTGTCGTCACTATTAAAATAATAGTTAACCACAGTTTAATTACGACACTATTTAGCCGGCTCATCATTAGATTTAACCTCAAATTTATACCCAACGCCCCAGACTGTTTGAATCATATGCGCAGCTTCGCTAGACACACGATTTAACTTTTCTCTAAGCCGTTTAACATGAGTATCAACTGTTCTTAAATCACCATAGAATTCATAATGCCAAACTTCTTTTAATAATTGTTCACGGTCAAATACTTTATTTGGTGTTTTAGCTAAATATATTAATAATTCGTACTCTTTAGGAGTCAAATTAACTTCTTGATTATCAGCAAGTACGCGATGTGCATCATTATCTATTTCTAAATGTTTAAATTCAATCACATCACGTGCGTGAGGTTCGCTTTGTTCTACAGTTGTAGATTGCGTTCTTCTTAGAAGTGCTTTAACTCTTAAGACTACTTCTCTTGGTGAAAATGGTTTGACGATATAATCATCTGCACCAGATTCAAAACCTTCAACACGGTTTGTTTCTTCACCTTTAGCAGTCAACATAATAATCGGTGTTTGTTTATGTTCACGCAATTTAGTTGCCACCTGGATACCATCCATTTCAGGCAACATTAAATCTAGTAGTATGCAAGCATAATTATTCTCCATTGCAAGTTCATAAGCCTCTTGGCCATTACTTGCTTCATGGATTTCAAAAGATTCTCTTTCTAAATACATTTTAAGTAATCTTCTGATTCTATCCTCATCATCTACGATAAGTATTTCGTTCGACATACAGGTCATACCTCCCACACATGCTTTTCTTTACAAAAGTATTATATCACAGGAAAGCGCATACAGTTATTAAAAACCTAAAATTTTGTGAAAAAATTCTCAAACTTTGTGATAAATACATATTTTATTTAATTATTTCCCATGTTCTGCTAAATGACGCATCACTTTTACTTCATGAGGCGTCAATACACGTCCTTCACCAGCATTCAAACCGACAACATTTAAAGGTCCATATTCAATACGAGACAGTTTCGTCACTTGATGACCAAAATGTTCAAACATTCTTCTGACTTGACGATTACGCCCTTCTGTAATTGTAATTTCAACCAATGTTGTGTTTTTATCTTTATCTTGTTTCTTAACTTTCACTTCAGCTGGTTGCGTCATACCATCTTCTATTTCAATACCTTTTTCTAGCGCTTTCACTTCTTCTCTCATTAAATAACCTTTTAATTTTGCGACATATTTCTTCTTAATTTGATATCTTGGATGTGTCATTAAATTAGTAAATTCACCATCATTTGTAAGTAATAACAATCCAGAAGTATCATAGTCTAAACGACCAACAGGATAAATACGTGCTTCTATATCTTTAAAGTAATCTGTAACCACTGTACGTCCTCTATCATCAGATACACTTGTTATCACTTGAGTTGGTTTATGGAATAAAATGTAAATTTTGTCTTCTAGTTCTATTTTAATACCTTCAACTTCAATCGTATCTGAAGGCTTCACTTTTGTTCCTAATTCAGTGACAGTTGTACCATTCACTTTCACTTTTCCTTCAGAAATTAAAGTTTCTGCTTTACGTCTTGAAGTATAACCGCTATTTGCTATACGTTTTTGTAATCGTTCTAATTCTTTAGTCATTATTTTCTCCTTTTTGATTGACTAGATTACTGAAAAAAGCATCCATTTCTTCATCGTCTTCTTCAGTTGTCGGCAAATCTTCTATACTTGAAATACCAAATACATTTAAAAATAAATCAGTAGTGATTAATTGTTGGCTACGCTGTTCATTGACCACTTTAGCCTCAACTAGTCCTTTAGCAATCAATGTTTTAACTGCACCATCTGAATTGATACTACGAATTAATTCAATATCACTTCTTGATAATGGTTGGTTATAAGCAATAATTGATAGTACTTCCATTGCTGCTTGTGATAATTTCATTTGTGACTTTTGTTCAATTAATTGTTCAATGTACGTTGCCGCTTCTTTTTTAGTCGTTAAAACATACGTCGTTCCAAATCGTTGTATTATTAATCCATGTGATGAATAATTTTCAATTAATTCTACGAGTTGGTCTTTCGATATATCTAAAATTTCTAATAGCTGTTTTTCATCTAAACCTTCATCGCCAGCTGTAAATAATAGCGACTCTAATATACCATGATTATCCAAAATGGTAGTTCACTCCTCTAATAATGTTAATATCTTCAAAATTACGTTGTTGCTCAATATTAATTATTCCTGCCTTTGACATCTCTAAAATAGCTAAAAAGTGAGTGACTACTTGTTCAATTGGCTCAGAAAACGTAAACAGACTAAAGAAGTTAAAATGATCTTTATCTTTCAATCTCGATGTCACTTGTTCTGTAGCTTGTTGAATGGTAAATGTCTCTTTTCGGATTTCAACAGATTTAGGTGTATTTAACTCAACTCTATTTTTAACTCTTTGATAAGCTACAATTAATTCAGTTAAATCAATCGTATGATTTGGATCCCAAGATTCATCTGTTTCCAAATGAGATAAATCTGTCGGTCTTTTTGTAAAATAAAAATCTCTTTCTTCTTTCATGTCATTTAAAATAGCAGTATATTCTTTATAATTTTGATATTCTATTAAACGCCCAACTAAATCTTCCCGTGGGTCATCATCAACATCCATATCTGATGTTGATTGTGGTAATAGCATCTTACTTTTAATCATTAAGAGTTCTGACGCTAATACTAGGTATTCACTTGCAATATTAATTTCAAGCTGTTTCATTGCATGAACGTACTGCATATACTGCTCTGTTAATGCTTGCATAGGAATATCATAAATATCTATTTCAAATTTTTGGATAAGATGCAGTAATAAATCTAATGGTCCATTGAAAGCATCTAATTTAACTTCATACATAATATCTACCTCGTATTGCGTCATATGTGCATAATTCTCTAAAATATTATAGCATGAAAATAACTTACTTTTAAATTGGGGTGATAACAAAATGCAACAGGCACTGATAAATTTCTATTATCAATTTCATACTAAGCAACATTATTTCCTATGTCATGACATTTTAGAAGATGCATGGAAAGCTGAAAATAACTACAGTAAGAAAGATGCAGTTGTTAGTTTAATCTTGTTTGCAACTGCTTGTTACCATTATCGCCGCAATAATTTAAAAGGCGCCTATAAGTCTTTTAATAAATCTAAAGAAATAATACAAAATGCTAAAAATAGAGATGCGTTATACCTTAATTTAAATGATTATCAGTTGTTAATTGAGCAACAGATTGCAAAATTGAATGCAGCAAAGCCTTTTTCATCTGTTATATTACCAATAACTTCAGACTTTGAACGCATCATCAAGGTCAACTATCCAGATTATAATTATAATCACGAAACAGCAACAGATCCTTTTATTGTAGACCATCACATGCGGCGTGATCGTTCAGAAGTGATTGCAGCAAAAGAAGAAGCGATTCAATTAAGAAAACATAGACGTAATTAATCAACCAATTTAAAAAAGCCACAATAGCACAGACATTTTTAGTCATGTGTATTGTGACTTTTGAGTTATGGTTCACTTTATGCTCTAGGATGAAATTGGTTATACATTTTTCTAATTTGAGATTTTGAAACATGTGTATAGAGTTGGGTAGTAGAGATGTCAGAGTGACCTAACATCTCTTGCACTGCTCTTAAATCTGCGCCATTTTCCAATAAATGTGTCGCAAAAGAGTGGCGTAACGTATGTGGCGTTAGCGTCTTTTTAATGTTTGCCTTTACACCATTTTGTTTAATCATTTTCCATATTGCTTGTCGTGATAAAGGTTTACCATGCATATTTAAAAATAAGACTTCAGTAACAGTCTTTTTTAAAAGTTGCGGTCTAATCGTTTCAATATAAGTAGTTAAGTACTCAATGACTGCGTCGCCTAATGGTACAATTCTTTCTTTATCGCCTTTACCAAATACGCGTACAAACCCCATTATTAAGTTCACGTTCTCTAACTCTAAATGTATCAATTCAGATACACGCATTCCCGTTGCGTACAGAAGTTCTAACATCGTACGATCACGATAACCATTAATTTTATTTAAATCCGGCGTTTCTAATAAAGCCAACACTTCGTCAACATTTAAAACGTCAGGCAATTTTTTGTCATATTTTGGTGAATCTAATAATACCGTTGGATCTTTCGCTGCATATTTTTCTCTTATAGCAAATTGATGAAAACTACGGATTGTTGAAATAAATCGCGCAATAGATTTAGCAGATTGCCCTTGGTCTATTAAATGCCCCAAACACTCTTGAATTAATTGTCGATCTATAAAATCAATATGCGAGATATGATGTTCAGTCATATAATCTTGATACTTTTTCAAATCACGTCTATAAGCACCAATTGTGTTAGAACTTAGACCTTTTTCAATTTGTATAAAACGCAAATATTCTTCAATAATTGTTTCCATAACCACACCTCTAAAAAAAGCGAAGGTTAATTTAACCTACGCAATTTACTATCCTTTACCTTTAGCTTGGCACGTTTCACACACACCATGGAAAGTTAAACGATGATCTAAAATTTTAAAATTGAACTCATTTTCAACTCGATTTTCAACTTCTGGTAACAAATCTTCATCGATTTCATCTACACGACCACATTCCATACATACTAAATGATGGTGGAAATGTTTTGCGCCTTCTTTTCTTAAATCAAAACGAGCGACGCCATCACCAAAGTTAATTTTGTCGACAACTTTTAGTTCAGCTAACAACTCTAACGTTCTGTATACTGTCGCCAAGCCAATTTCAGGCGCTTTGTCTTTTACTTTCAGATATACGTCTTCAGCACTTAGATGATCTTTTTCATTTTCAATTAGAACTCTAACAGTAGCTTCGCGTTGTGGCGTTAGCTTATATGATGATTGTTGTAATTGTTGCTTAACGCGATTTAATCGTTCTTCCAACGATGTCCACTCCCCTACTAATAATTAAAATCATTACAAATTATTTCAAACTTCACAATTAAAACTAACAGTTTTCTCAATAAAATGCAAGCTTTTCTCATTTGTTATTTAGAATGATTATAATTTAATAATAGGTGTTGCAATGCAATGATAGTCTTCGCATCTTCTATTTCTTTATTCATTAGCATCGATTTAACATTCTCAATCGGAACTTTAATGACTTCGACAAATTCATCTTCATCTAAGTGAACTGTGCCTTCTTCTAAATTATCCGTAAAATATATTGATAATTGTTCATCACAAAAACCTGGTGAACCATACATATCTACAACATGTGTTAACTCTTTGGCAATATATCCTGTTTCTTCTTCTAATTCACGCTTAGCCGCTTCGACTCTATCTTCATCATCTTCTAATTTACCAGCTGGAATTTCTAGCAATGGTTTTTCTACTGGTTTACGATACTGTTTCACTAATACGACTTCTATTTTAGGTGTCAATGCACAAACAGCAACTGCACCATTATGATAAACTAATTCTCTTGTTGACGTTTCACCGTTTGGTAATGTCACTGTATGAATTTCTACATCTACAATTTTGCCATTATAAATAACTGTTCGATCAATTGTTTTTTCATTTAAATCCATTATAATCACGTTCCTTTAAATTCATATTATATATTGATACACTATGCTTGTTAGCTAAAGTGTATCGAAAGGAGAACAGACATGCAAAAAAATATATTAAAAAGTGGTATTGCATTATCTGAATTAGGTCTAGGTTGCATGAGTTTAGGTACAGATTTAAAAAAAGCCGAACAAATTATAGATTGTGCTGTTGAAAATGGTATCACTTATTTTGATACAGCAGACATGTACGATAAAGGTGTAAATGAATCAGTTGTTGGTAAGGCACTTCTAAAATATCAACAACGCGATGATATTGTCATTGGTACAAAAGTAGGCAATCGTTTAACAAAAGATGGCAGTACAACATGGGATCCGAGTAAATCCTATATTAAAGAGGCGGTTAAAGGTTCACTAAAGCGTTTAGGTATTAATCATATCGATTTATATCAACTTCATGGCGGAACCATTGATGACCCATTAGACGAAACAATAAGCGCATTTGATGAATTGAAACAAGAAGGAATTATACGTGCTTACGGTATTTCTTCTATTCGCCCAAATGTAATTGATTATTATTTAAAACATAGTCAAATCGAAACGATAATGTCTCAATTCAATTTGATTGATAATCGTCCAGAATCATTATTAGGTGCAATTCACAACAATGATGTTAAAGTATTGGCAAGAGGACCTGTGTCTAAAGGATTATTAACTTCAAACAGTGTTAATGTGCTCGACAATAAATTTAAAGATGGTATTTTTGATTATTCTCATGATGAATTGGGTGAAACAATAGCCTCTATTAAAGAAATTGAAAGTAATTTATCTGCATTGACATTTAGTTATTTAACATCACATGACGTGCTTGGTTCCATCATTGTGGGTGCAAGTAGCGTCGACCAATTAAAAGAAAATATTGAAAACTATCATACTAAAGTTAGTTTAGATCAGATTAAAACAGCAAGAGCTCGTGTAAAGGATTTGGAATATACCAATCATTTAGTGTAGAAGTCATTTTCAGTAATAAAAACAGCAGCATGAGGCGTTTCATTATAAAAATGCCTTACTGCTGTTGTTTATGTACAATTCGCTATAATTTATGATTAAGATTACTCACTTATGATAGAAATTAAAGAGTTGTCCTCACGCATCAGTATTTAGTAATTTCGCCCTGCGGCAGTGCCTTAAGCTAACTTCTGCCACTTCATCTTTTAATAATTTTATTAAAACATCTTTCTATATTTCACTTCGCATGTTAATTCACCATTATTAGTTATTATTTGTACTCCCAGCACATTTCCTTGCAACACAAGTAGTTTGAATTTTTCACAAATATAATATAATGTACTGTCTGAAATTTGGTCTACAGAAATATCGCCTAAAATATCCAGCACTGTAAATTCTTCAAACACTGATAGTTGTTCTGCATATCGTACACAAAGTCTTACCACACTCTCCGATTGACAGTTCATTGCCATCCCACCTATTTATGCTTTATTTTTAAATAATTTAGGGAAACATCGTTCAAAAAATCTAGGCGCAATTTGATACATTTTCAACGCATGATGCATCCATTTAGGCCGATTAATTTCCAATTGTTTTGTTTTAATGCCATAAATGATATCTTCTGCAAGCTGATTAGCATCAAGCATAATTCCCCCCATCTTTTTAGCATACTTCATTGATGGGTCAGCTTTTTGATGAAAAGGTGTATCAATCGGGCCAACATTAACTGTCATGATATGTAAGTTTGGTGACTCTAGTCTTAAAGCATTCATTAATGCATAAAACCCTGCTTTCGATGCCCCATAATGTGCAGCATTTGCTTGTGTGGAAAATGCAGCTTGACTTGAAATACCTACAATATGTGCGTTAGATGTTAAATATGGTCTCAACACAGTATATAAAACATTAAAACTAATTAAATTAAGTTGATACGTTTCGATCATTTCTGAAAAACTATGGTCTGAAATAGATTTGAAATAACCTAAACCTGCACTATAAATGAATCCATCGAATAATGTATTGTCTTCAAATTGCAGTGCCTGTATCGACTTCAAATCATTTAAGTCACAAGGAATAACATTTATAGTTTTCCCCAATTCCTGGTCAAAGATTCTAGTTGCTTTATCAACATCACGCACCAACAACGTTACATGCACTTTATTTTCTAGTAACTTTCGGACAATCGATAAACCTAAACCACTCGTACCACCAGTCACTATAAAATGTTGTCCTTTCATCAATTAACCTTCCTTTTCCATTATATAGAATGCAATTTATCAACTTTACATAATTGAGACAAGTTGATTATCTTTCCTAATATATATACAATAATAAGAAAATATAACATACAAATCAAAAACTAAAGGGATGTGACGTTAATGAAACTCGTATTTTATGGAGCTGGTAATATGGCACAAGCTATATTTACAGGAATTATTAACTCAAGCAACTTAGATGCCAATGATATATATTTAACAAATAAATCTAATGAACAAGCTTTAAAAGCATTCGCTGAAAAACTAGGTGTTAACTATAGTTATGATGATGCGACATTATTAAAAGATGCAGATTATGTATTTTTAGGTACCAAACCACATGACTTTGATGCTCTAGCAACACGCATCAAACCACATATTACAAAAGACAATTGCTTCATTTCAATTATGGCAGGTATTCCGATTGATTATATTAAACAGCAATTAGAATGCCAAAATCCAGTTGCTAGAATTATGCCAAACACAAATGCGCAAGTTGGACACTCAGTTACTGGCATTAGTTTTTCAAACAACTTTGACCCTAAATCTAAAGATGAAATTAACGATTTAGTTAAAGCATTTGGTTCTGTAATTGAAGTATCAGAAGATCATTTACATCAAGTAACAGCTATCACCGGAAGCGGCCCAGCATTTTTATATCATGTATTCGAGCAATACGTTAAAGCTGGTACGAAACTTGGTCTAGAAAAAGAACAAGTTGAAGAATCTATACGCAACCTTATTATAGGTACAAGTAAGATGATTGAACGTTCAGATTTGAGCATGGCTCAATTAAGAAAAAATATTACCTCTAAAGGTGGTACGACACAAGCTGGCCTTGATACATTGTCACAATATGATTTAGTATCTATTTTCGAAGATTGTCTAAATGCTGCCGTCGACCGTAGTATTGAACTTTCTAATATAGAAGACCAATAAAAACAAACCCGCCAACACATGTATGCATCATCGCAAGCACTGTGTTTGACGGGTTATTTTTATAAACTATTACTATTTGGCAAGCATTGTTTATTACTTTGTCATTAGACTTTAAAACTATCAAAATCTTTCACAAAATTAAAATTCGGCGTATCTTCATTTTGTATCAATGTTTGATAAATTTCATTTATATCTTCTGTATTATAGCGATTGCTCAAATGTGTAATCAACGTACGTTTAACATTGGCTTCTTTTATCAATGCAAATACGTCTTCAATATGGCTATGATGATAATTGTTGGCTAAATGCTTTTCACCATCTATATAGGTCGCTTCATGTACCATCACATCAGCATCTCTAGAAATCACACGTTCATTAGAACATGGTTTTGTATCACCAAAAATTGCTACAATTGGACCCTGTTTGGACTCACCTCTAAAATCTTTTGATTGATAAACTTGACCATTATGTTCAAATGTATCATGAGATTTTACTTCTTGATATTTAGGACCTGGTTCAAGACCAATGTTTTTTAACGCTTCAACATTGATTGTACCTGTAGTTTCAGGTGCCATTACTCTATATCCATATGATGGAATACCATGATTAAGTAAATGCGCCTCTACAGTAAAACCATCATGATGATATGTTAGTTGATCATCGATTTCAATATATGTAATTGGATAGTTTAAATGTGACTCTGATAAATTCATAGACATTTCCACATATGCTTTAATTCCTTTTGGTCCAACTAATGTAAGTGGCTTTTGTTCACCGCCCTGAAAAGAACGACTAGAAAGTAATCCTGGCAAACCGAAAATATGATCGCCATGCATATGAGTAATAAATATATGTGTCACTTTTCCTAATTTAATTGCATGATGTAAAATTTGGTGCTGTGTACCTTCACCAACGTCGAAAAGCCATATGGAATTGGAATATGGTTCTAAATTTAAGGCGATTGCTTGTGTATTTCTCTCTTTTGTAGGCAAACCTGCACTCGTTCCAAAAAATGTAACTTCCATATATGCCCCTCCTTTTCTTCAATTCATTTTATCATAAAATTTGTATCAATTTAGTTTTAATTTATACTTGAATCAAAATCTGTTTAAAATTCGTCTTTGCTAGTTAATTTTTCTAACTTTAACGTAGACATAACTATATAAATTTTGATAATTACGTTATACTTATCATTAATAAGTATCACATTAAACATGATACATGAATCGATATTTCATTTAAGACACTGCATACTGTCGAGCATATTGAATGACCTGCTGAATGGATTATCTTATAATAATAAATCATATATCTAATTAAGAATTGAGGTTTTAATCTTGAGTACTAAAAACAAACACATCCCTTGTTTAATCACAATCTTTGGTGCAACTGGTGACTTAAGCCATCGTAAGTTGTTTCCATCAATATTCCATCTCTACCAACAAGACAATTTAGATGAACATATTGCCATCATCGGTATTGGACGTCGTGACATTACTAATGATGATTTCCGTAATCAAGTAAAATCATCAATTCAAAAGCACGTAAAAGATACAAACAAAATTGACGCGTTTATGGAACATGTCTTCTATCATAGACATGATGTTAGTAATGAAGAAAGCTATCAAGAATTATTAGATTTTAGTAATGAATTAGACAGCCAATTTGAATTAAAAGGTAATCGACTATTCTATTTAGCAATGGCACCACAATTCTTTGGCGTTATTTCTGATTATCTAAAATCTTCTGGTCTTACTGATACAAAAGGATTTAAACGCCTTGTTATCGAAAAACCATTCGGTAGTGATTTAAAATCAGCCGAAGCATTAAACAATCAAATTCGTAAATCATTTAAAGAAGAAGAAATTTATCGTATTGACCACTATTTAGGAAAAGACATGGTTCAAAATATCGAGGTATTACGTTTTGCGAATGCGATGTTTGAACCATTATGGAATAACAAATATATTTCAAACATCCAAGTTACATCTTCTGAAATACTAGGTGTTGAAGATCGTGGTGGTTATTATGAATCAAGTGGTGCGCTAAAAGATATGGTGCAAAACCACATGTTACAAATGGTTGCATTATTAGCTATGGAAGCACCTATTAGTTTAAATAGTGAAGATATCCGTGCTGAGAAAGTAAAAGTACTTAAATCACTGCGTCATTTCCAATCTGAAGATGTTAAAAAGAACTTTGTTCGTGGTCAATATGGCGAAGGCTATATCGATGGTAAACAAGTTAAAGCATACCGTGATGAAGATCGCGTTGCAGATGACTCTAACACACCTACCTTTGTTTCAGGTAAATTAACAATTGATAACTTTAGATGGGCTGGCGTACCTTTCTATATTCGTACTGGTAAACGTATGAAATCTAAAACAATTCAAGTTGTCGTTGAATTTAAAGAAGTACCAATGAACTTATACTATGAAACTGATAAACTGTTAGATTCAAACCTATTAGTAATCAATATTCAACCTAATGAAGGTGTATCTTTACATCTAAATGCTAAGAAAAATACACAAGGTATCGAAACTGAACCTGTTCAATTGTCTTATTCAATGAGCGCTCAAGATAAAATGAATACTGTAGATGCATATGAAAATCTATTATTCGATTGTCTTAAAGGTGATGCCACTAACTTTACGCACTGGGAAGAATTAAAATCAACATGGAAATTTGTTGATGCAATTCAAGATGAATGGAATATGGTTGATCCAGAATTCCCTAACTATGAATCAGGTACTAATGGTCCATTAGAAAGTGATTTATTACTTGCTCGTGACGGTAACCATTGGTGGGACGATATTCAATAATTGAATTAAAACGCACATGTTAAACAAAAATAAATGAGCGAATGACAAGGATTGATTACGAATCAAGTAAATCAATTGTTCTATCATTCGCTTTTTTTCTAGACTATATTATGAAATTATATTTTACAATGCCCAAAACTATTTTAATAATCATTGAACAAATGGGTGTATAATTTATAGAAATAATGTAGAATAAAAATAAATGATTGAATTAATTGGAGTGAAAGTTTTGGACGTTATCAAGCAAATACAACAGGCAATTGTTTATATTGAAGATCGTTTATTAGAGCCTTTCAATTTGCAAGAATTAAGTGATTACGTTGGTCTTTCGCCATACCATCTTGATCAATCATTTAAAATGATTGTCGGCTTATCTCCAGAAGCTTATGCACGCGCGCGTAAAATGACACTCGCTGCAAATGATGTGATTAATGGTGCTACACGACTTGTAGATATCGCTAAAAAATATCACTATGCAAATTCAAATGATTTTGCAAATGATTTTAGTGATTTTCACGGCGTATCACCTATTCAAGCTTCTACTAAAAAAGATGAATTACAAATTCAAGAGCGATTATATATCAAATTATCAACTACTGAGAGAGCACCCTATCCATACAGATTAGAAGAGACAGATGATATTTCATTGGTTGGATATGCACGATTTATAGACACTAAGTATTTGTCACATCCTTTTAATGTTCCGGATTTTTTAGAAGACTTGCTCATTGATGGTAAAATTAAAGAGTTACGACGATATAATGACGTTAGTCCATTTGAACTATTTGTTATTAGTTGTCCTCTTGAAAATGGTTTAGAAATATTTGTAGGTGTACCAAGTGAACGTTATCCTGCACACTTAGAAAGTCGATTTTTACCTGGCAAACATTGTGCGAAATTCAATTTACAAGGTGAAATTGATTATGCAACTAATGAAGCTTGGTACTATATTGAATCAAGTTTGCAGTTAACATTGCCATATGAACGAAATGATTTATATGTTGAAGTGTACCCTCTCGATATTTCATTTAATGACCCATTCACTAAAATTCAGCTTTGGATTCCTGTTAAACAGAGTCCTTATGACGAAGATTAAATAATTAAAAACAAAGAAGCCCCCTAATATATCTATAGGTCTACAAATGGCCTTAGATACTATTAGGGGGCATATTAATATGTTAATTTAATTCGATAACACATGCTTCATATGGACGTAACTGTTTTAAATTAACTTTGGCATCATAATTAAATAGCTTCACTTCTCCATGACTTACATCAAATGGTACAGTTAATTCTGCTTCGTGGTTAGTAAGATTACCTACTATAAGAACTTGCTTTTCATTTAATGTTCTCGTGTATGTAAAAACTTGTGAATTTTCAGCATCTACTAAATCAAATTGACCATATACGTATACATCATTAGACTTTCTTAATTGAATTAAATCTTTATAAAATTGTAATACTGAATGCTCATCTTCTAATTGTTGTGCAACATTGATAGTTTTATAATTCGGATTCACTGGGAACCACGGTTCACCATTTGTAAATCCTCCATTTAACGTATCATCCCATTGCATTGGTGTGCGAGAATTATCTCGGTTCTCATCTTTATATTTCGCAAGTAAAGCGTCTACATCTCCACCTTGAGCTTTCACAATTTGATAGTCATTTTTAACAGCAACATCGTTAAATGTTTCAATACTTTCAAATGGATAATTCGTCATACCAATTTCTTGACCTTGATAAATGAATGGCGTACCTTGTTGCAAGAAATAAACAGCTGCATGACTTGTTGCTGATTCATACCAATACTTGTCATCGTCACCCCACGTCGATACACGTCGTGGTTGGTCGTGATTTTCAATAAATAACGCATTCCAACCTTTATTTTCAAGTTGTTTTTGCCATCTATTTAATACAGATTTATACGAATTTACATCAAAGTGAGAATCACCACTATTCCACAGTCCCAAATGTTCAAATTGGAATATCATATTAAATTTACCATTTTCTTCCCCGACCCAGTCATCAGCATCATCAGGGCTTACACCATTCGCTTCACCAACAGTCATAATGTCATACTTACTTAATGAGCGATCTTTCATCTCTTGTAACCAAGTTTGTATACCTGGCTGATTCATATCTACATCAAATGCTGGGGCATATGTTTTACCTTCAGGTACAGGTAAGTCACCCGCTTCAAACGTCTTCTTAATATGCGTAATTGCATCTACTCTAAATCCATCAATGCCTTTATCAAACCACCAGTTCATCATTTCAAATACAGCATCTCTAACTTCTGGATTACCCCAATTCAAATCAGGTTGTTTTTTACTAAATAGATGGAAATAATATTGCTCAGTATTAGCATCATATTCCCATGTAGATCCATTAAAGATACTTTCCCAGTTGTTTGGTTCAGAGCCATCTGGCTTTGGATCTTGCCAAATGTACCAATCACGTTTGGGATTGTCTTTACTAGATTTGGATTCTATAAACCAAGGATGTTCATCAGATGTATGATTCACAACTAAATCTAAAATAAGCTTCATGCCTCTATCATGAACACCTTTTAATAAACGATCAAAGTCTTCCATCGTTCCAAATTCATCCATAATCTCTTGGTAGTCACTAATATCATAACCATTATCATCATTAGGTGATTTAAACATTGGACTGAGCCAAATGACATCGATACCTAAATCTTTTAAGTAGTCCAATTTATCAATCATTCCAGGTAAATCCCCAATACCATCGTGATTACTATCATTAAAACTTCTTGGATATACTTGATATGCTACTGCTTCTTTCCACCATTGCTTATTCATTTTAAAACTCCTTTGCTATCGCTGTGTTGATTTTCTTATTTTTAATTCTGTATCTATAATGACGAGTTCAATAAAATCCTGTGCTTTATTTTTTAATATTTCTAAAATTGCTGCACCAGCCTGTTGACCTAACATTCGAGGCTGGATGTCAATACAGGTTTGAGGTGGTGACGCAATTTCGGTTAAATAAGAATCATTGAACGTTGCTGTCATTACATCTTTCGGAATTTCAATATTAAGTTCATATAGGACACTTAAAATCGCTAAATGTAACATAGCATCTAACGAAATGATTGCCTGTTTAATATTTGGGTCCTTCAAACGCGTATGTAGATTTTGCATGTAATTAAAAATAACTTCTCTTTCATTACTAGTCTCAATAATTTGATAATTAATTTTATATTGAGAAGCTATCGTTTCAAATCCTTGAATCCTGTCTTTCGAAACTTCAAAATCGCCTTTTTCTGTAATAAATATTAATTCATCTACACCTTGTTCAATAACATGTCGTGTCAAATTTTCAGAAGCTAATATATTATCATTATCTATGTGTGTAAATTGATGATCTATATCCGATGTAGGCTTACCAATCACAATAAATGGCATACTTTCATCAATTAACATTTGTTTAATCGGATCATTTTCTTTTGAATAGAGCAGTATAAACGCATCAACCATTCGTTGTTTAATCATTTTATAAACTTCATCCATTAAATCATTCATATTATTTGAGACTGTCGTTTGTGTACCATAGCCATGCTGGTTACACGTTTCAGAAATTCCTAGCAATACATTGATGTAGAATGGATTCAGTCGAATAGGCTCCTCAGACCCTTTTAACACTAAACCAATTTTATATGTTTGGTTAGTAATTAAAGTTCTAGCAGCGGTATTAGGAAAATAATTCAATTCTTCCATAACTTTCTTCACTTTTGAAATTGTCGCTTCACTAATACGTTGATTTCCTTTTATAACTCTTGAAACTGTCGAAGGAGAAACACCGGCTTTTAGTGCAACATCTTTAATCGTAACCATTTAATCACCTCCTGTTAATCTCTGTATTGGAAAACGCTTCCAACCACTGTATAATATCAGTTTAGTCACACTTTCTAAAAAAGTCAAAAGATTTGTGCAAACGATTGCATAGAACGATAAAAATAAAACCTTTATACTGAAATTCAATCCGAAAATCAATATAAAGGTTTGTATAAATATTAAAATCGATTGTTTAGTCACTAACTGCAAAATAGTTACCTTGGCCATCTTGGAAATTAAATACACGTTGACCATTCATTTCTACTATATCATGCCCAGTTAAACCTAAATCATTTAATTTTGAGTATAATGCATCAAAGTTTTTCTCTTTAAACATTAAAGATGGTGTTCCTAGGTTCACCTCCGGGCTATACTTTTCAATAAATTCTTTTGCCATAATCGTCAATGACGTTTCAGCATCTTTCGTAGGTGATACTTCAACTGCAACATAGTCCTCAGCTAACGGTGTTTCACTTACAACAACAAATTCTAAAGTTTCTGTCCAAAATGCTTTCGCTTTTTCAACATCATCAACATATAACATAACTTGATTTAACTTTTCCATAAAATAGTACCTCAATTTCTCTATAGTACATGCTATCATAACACAGTAAATATTTTATTACTTCACAAAATGCTTAAAAATATGGCGGGATGCTTTTAAGGTCAAAGATAATACTTGTGTAATTTTTTATAGGTTGTAGCTACTCTATCACACTCTCTTTTATATTTATCAAAAGATATAAAAAAGGATAGTATCTTTCAACTATCCTTTGGTCAATATTATTCTTCAATCCATTGTGTATGGAATACGCCTTCTTTATCTTTTCTTTCGTAGGTGTGAGCACCGAAGTAGTCACGTTGTGCTTGAATTAAGTTTGCAGGTAAATCAGCTGCACGGTAACTATCATAGTAATTAATACTTGATGAGAAACCAGGTGTTGGTACACCATTTTGAACACCAGTTGCGAC
>OFLM01000186.1_pt1 | contig 22219 bp, 25 predicted proteins | sample 1540801 | NCBI WGS metagenome assembly OFLM01 (sample SAMEA4413040, study PRJEB24355) | metagenome | biome: human; feature: gut; material: faeces | place: United Kingdom | collected 2010 | reverse complement strand
AAACCTGCTAAAAAGAATGTTTTTTGGCCAGTTGCAGGTATCTCTACTTTATTCGCAGTTACATTAAGAAAGTATACGCATTTACTTGACACTCAACTTGATAAAAAATTAGTTATTGCCATATGTTGTATCACATTTATAGGGATTTTAATATTTTATGTACGCCTAATTAAAAAATCATCTTTAAATATTTATAATACTAAAAATAAAAGGTCGAAAATCATCTTAATACCAACACTAAAAAATTTTTGTTTCACATTGTTCGGATATGTTTTTTTAATTTTTTGGACATTGATTTTCTCATATGCTCTATTATCAATGAGTTATCAAAACATAATAGTATATTTTGCTTGGATTACAGCAATAATGGGTTTTTTTCTAGTGAATATAGCTTTAATTATAGATAAAAACATTCATGTCATACTTAAAAATTAAGTGAAAGTACTAAATTCAGATTAAAGATATGCAAATATCAATTAATAAAACCTTTGATGATAGTAAGTTGATAATATTTGAATGTCTTTTGAACTATCGAAAAATGTATTGCAGATAAAATCAAATGGAAGTGGAGATAATGCTTTGCGAATCTAAAGTTATTAATAAAAATCCTAAATATCGAATAATCAAATACGAAAGTGAATACTTAATGATTGATTTAGCAAGTAATTGGATTGTTTTCTTCTTTCCATTTATTAACTGGCTCATACCGAAAACATATATCAAAATCACTAAGAATGATTATGAAAAATTAAATATTGTCAAACCAGTTAAAAATAAATCGATAGGATGGACTATATTCGCGGGTATTGTGTTACTTGGTGGTACAGTAAGAAGAAATACTTATTTATTTGATTTTCAATTAGAAGAACTAATTGTTTGGAGCAGCTGTTTCATTGGGTTTTTAGGGATTATATTTTTTTATTGTTATCTAAATAAGAAATTAAAATTAAATATTTATAATGAAAGTAAAAATAATGAACTTAAATTAAGATTATTACCCTCCTTTAAAAATATTTGTTTCACAATTTTTTATTACCTCTTTACTGGTTTCATGTCTTATGGGGCATTTTACTTGTTGGTGTTTGAAAATGTACAAAATTTAATCTTATATATTTCTTGGATTTTCATGACTATGCTATTTATGTTTATGAATATGCATTCAATTATAGATAAAAAAGTACATATATTCTTAAAGTCTAATAAATAGTTACAAATTTAGTTAGTTTTCAATTGTTAATTAGGGGTGGTAAACAGTGCTTTGTGAATCTAAACAAATTTATAAAAATCCTAAATATCGAGTTATTAGATATAATAATGAATATTTCATGGTCGATTTAGTAAGTACTTGGATTACTTATTTTTTCCCTATGATTAATTTGTTTTTGCCCAAAAAGTACGCAAAAATTAGCGGAAATGAATTTGAAAGGTTAAATATTGTCGAACCTGTTAAAAACAATGTTTTTTGGCCGGTTGCAGGAAGTTCAGTTCTATTCGGAATTATATTGAGAAAGTACGGTAACTTCTTTAATGTTCAGTTTGAAAAACAACTAGCAATCACTGTATTTTTTATCATGTTAATAGGGATGTTAATTTTTAATACCAACGTGGTTAATAAGAATAGAATTGTATTAATACCGACTTTCAAACAAGGGTTGTTAATAGTTTTTGCGTACTTTTTTTTAGGAAGCGCTTCAATATTTACTTTAACCATTCTTTTGACGACAGAGTCACAAAATATAATAATATTTTTAACTTGGGTTATTATCACGATGTTTTTCTTTTTAGTGAATATGGCTTCGATAGGTAATAAAAATGTTCATGTTATTTTAAGAATAAACGAGTAGTAAAAATGATCGAAATTGGTAGTAACGCATACTTAAATGGTAGTTCAAAAAAGACAATCATATCTTAGAACAGGAAAATAGATAGTAATGTTTGAATATACCAAGTGAAAATGTCCTTTGTAATTGATAAAGGAAGCCCTGCTTTATTTTAATAATTAAATTTGGAGCGTGTTATTTTGTATGATAGCTCTTATAACATTGGGCGTTATTAATCCAATAGTATGGACGGTTTTAGCTGGTTTTGTTGAGGAATCTGTTTTGACAATTCTTATAAATTGGACTCTTAATACTAATAAATTTGGATTAAGAGATAAAACTGATTGGATAAGACATTAAATAGACGCTGGTATAGATGCTGTTTAAAAATACCACAGAAAAAGCTGTAGATAGTGTTGGAACGATAGTTGGTAAAGGTACAAAAAGTAATAGGGAGCATTTAAAACTATTGAAATGGGAGGGGTAAATGTTGCTTTGTGATGTTAGAGTCATTTATAAAAATCCGAAATACAAAGTCATTCAACATAACGGTGAATATTTATTAGTCGATTTAGTAAGCATATGGCTTGTATATTTTCTTCCTTTCATTAATTGGTTCATTCCAAAAAGGTACGCGATAATTAGCGAAGAAGAATTTGAAAATTTAAATGTTGTTAAACCAAATAAAAATAATGTTTTCTGGTCAATTATAGGAAGTTCGATTTTGTTTGGAGTTACTTTAAGGAAATACATACATGTTTTTGATGTTCAATTAGATAAGCTAGTTGTAATGATATTGTGCGCTCTCGCTTTTATTTGTGTTATAGTTTTTTATTTTAACTTAAATAGAAAGCTTAAATTAAAAGTGTTTGATACAAATATTGAAAAAAATAAGAGAGTTATATTAATACCAACGTTTAAACTTGGCTGTTTTTTAGTTTTTGGATATATTTTTGCTGGAAGTTTTTCGATATTTACACTAATTGCCCTTATGACAATCGAACCTCAAAATATAATAATATTTATTTGTTGGATTATGATGACAATGCTTTTCTTTTTGTTAAATATGGCTTCGATAGGTAATGAAAAAGTTCACGTTATAATGAAAAATAATTGATTACATTTAAAATATTCTAAATGTTGTCGACACAATCCTTTTAAGACGCTAGTAGAATTCAAATGACTTCTAATGTATATGAAAGTGTATCAATATAAAACCAATGGAAAAGAAGTGGAGACATTGCTTTGTGAAACTGAAAATATTAATAAGAATCCCAAGTATAGAATTATCAAATACAAAGATGAATATTTGATGATTGATTTAGTAAGCACATGGTTAGCACTCTTTTTCCCAATGATTAATTGGCTGATTCCAAAAAAGTACGTCAAAATCAGCGAAAAAGATTTTGAAACTTTAAACATTGTGAAACCAACTAAAATCAATTCTTTTTGGCCAGTTGCAGGTAGTACGGTCTTATTTGGTGTTATGTTAAGAAGGTATTCCCATTTATTTATCGTTAAATATGAATATAGTATAGTAATTTTAATTTGTTGCATCATAATACTAGGTATTTTTCTGTTTTTTCTATATTTAAATCAAAAGTTAAAGTTACAAATCTATAATGAAAACAAAAATAAAAGCAATAAGATAATCATATTTCCCACTTTAAAGAGTCTTTGTTTATCAATAGTTTTATATATTTATTTAGGTGGTGGTTCATTATTTACTATTTATATGTTACTGACGATTGAAGTTCAAAATATAATATTATTTATAACTTTGTTTGTAATATTTTTGTTTTTCTTATTTTTAAATATGTGCTCACTATATGACAATAAAGTTCATGTATTATTTAAATCAAATGAAATTGAAAAGTTTTAATAAGAATAATAAACAAAGGAATGGTAGTGATAAGTATTGCTATGTGAATCTAAAGTTATCAACAATAACCCTAAGTATAGAGTTATTAAATATGGTGATGAATATTTAATGATTGATTTAGTAAGTACCTGGTTAACTTTATTTCTTCCTATGATTAATTGGTTAATTCCAAAAAAATATGTCAAAATCAGTAAAAAAGAATTTGACGATTTAAACATTGTCAAACCTGTTAAAAATAAAGCTTTTTGGCCAGTTGCAGGTAGTACTATTTTGTTCGGAGTTACGTTTAGAAAATATATTCCTTCACTTAATATTCAATTAGAGAAAAACATGGTGATTGTAATATGTTGTGCAATATTTCTGGGTGTTTTAATACTTTTTTTATTTCTGAATCGTAAGCTAAGATTGGAAATTTATAATAATAACTCTAGTAAAGGGAAAATAATTTTATTTCCTTCATTAAAAAACTTTTGCTTCACAATATTTTATTATTTTTTATTTGGTGGTCTTTCAATAATGGCTCTAAGTATGTTATTAACTTTAAATCCTCAAAATATAATAGGCTTTATTGGTTGGTTGGTAATGACTGCAGGTTTCTTTCTGTTAAACATGTCATCGATTATTGACAAAAAAATTTATGTATTATCTAAAACTAACACGGTGGAAAAATGATGGTTTAGCTGGATTTACTGCGGGTTCTGTTTCGTCAATACTTGTATATTGGACCAATCAAAGAAATGAATTTGGAATAAAAGGTAAAAACGATTGGATAGGACATAAACTAGACGCTGGTATAGATGCTGTAGAAAAATCTGCAGAAAAAACAGTAGATGGTGTTGAAAATGTCATGGTGAAGCTACAAAAAGTATATCTAATCATATAAATCCTATGAAATGGAGCTGGTAAAAAGTGCTATGCGAATCTAAAATTATCAATAAAAACCCAAAATATCGAATTATTAAATATAATGGTGAATACTTAATGGTCGATATAATAAGCACTTGGATTAGTTTGTTTTTTCCATTTATCAATTGGTTCATCCCAAAAAGATACGTCAAAATTAGTAAAGAAGATTTTGAAAACTTAAATATTGTTAAACCAGCTAAAAAGAATGTTTTTTGGCCAGTTGCAGGTATCTCTGCTTTATTCGCAGTTACATTAAGAAAGTATACACATTTACTTGACACTCAACTTGATAGAAAATTAGTTATTGCCATATGTTGCATCACATTTATAGGGATTTTAATATTTTATGTACGCCTAATTAAAAAATCATCTTTAAATATTTATAATCCTAAAAATGAAAGGTCGAAAATCATCTTAATACCAACACTAAAAAATTTTTGTTTCACATTATTTGGATATATTTTATTTGGCGGATTGACTATGCTATTCCTAGATGCACTATTATCAATGAGTCACCAAAACATAATAGTATATTTTACTTGGATTGCAGTTATAATGGGTTTTTTTCTAGTGAATATAGCTTTAATCATAGATAAAAACATTTATGTCATACTTAAAAACCAATAGAAATTACCAAATTGAATTTGCAATGGCTTTAATGTTGTCGTTCTTAAATGATTTTTCAATTTCTGATACAAAAAAGTACATGTAATTTAAAGGCTAACGAGCAATCGCGCTATGTGAATATCAACTTAAGCAGTATTTATTTTAACTGAGTTCTACATAACGTTTTTCTAAAACACCGCCTAAATTCAAACCCTAATTCTAACATTTGGAAGTTGTATTAAATCATGATAGTGTGATAGTGGAAAAGTTATAAAGATAAGGAGCTGGGTCTAATGAAGCAATTTGTAAACTTAGGTAAATCTGATGTTGAAGTGTTTCCAATCGCACTTGGGACGAACGCAGTAGGTGGGCATAATTTATATCCGAACTTAGATGAAGAACAAGGAAAAGATGTTGTTCGTCAAGCCATTAATCATGGTATTAATTTATTAGATACGGCATATATTTATGGGCCAGAACGATCAGAAGAATTGGTTGGAGAAGTTGTTAAAGAATATCCCCGAGAACAAATTAAAATTGCTACGAAAGGGTCTCATGAATTTGATGAAAATCAAGAAGTACATCAGAACAATCAACCGGAATATTTAAAACAACAAGTTGAGAATAGTTTGAAACGTCTACAAACTGATTATATCGATTTATATTATATTCATTTTCCGGATGACAACACTCCGAAAGATCAAGCAGTTGCAGCATTACAAGAGCTTAAGGAACAAGGGAAGATTAAAGCCATTGGTGTATCAAATTTCACATTAGATCAACTTAAAGAAGCAAATAAAGATGGTTACGTTGATGTTGTACAGTTAGAATATAATTTATTGCATCGCGAAAATGAGGCAGTATTACAATATTGTGTTGATCACCAAATCACATTTATTCCATATTTCCCATTAGCATCCGGTATTTTAGCTGGAAAATATGATGAGAACACTAAATTTAGTGACCATCGTACTACACGTCGTGATTTTAAACCAGGTGTATTTGAAGAAAATGTGCGTCGCGTAAAAGCTTTGGAAAGCATAGCTGCAGCACATCAAACTTCAATTGCGAACATTGTATTAGCATTTTATTTAACGAGACCAGCTATCGATGTGATTATTCCTGGTGCAAAACGTGCAGAACAAGTCGTTGAAAATATTAAAGCTGCAGATATCGTTTTATCAGATGATGAGATTCAATATATCGATGAACTGTTTCCAATTGAAGACTAAATGAATTGTATTTAATGGTGACGTATGTATCTAATTCATCATGAATTAGCCCCGTATCACAAACGACGTTATATAAGGCATGACGAAATTTCGTCAAATTTATATAAAAGTTGTAAGCGTTTTACTATTCGGTAGGCAAAGCTTATGATAGTATAATTAGGTAACGAAAAACACAGATATTTATTAATCAAAAGTGAGGTTAGGCTAAAATGATTACTGTTTTGTTTGGTGGGAGTAGACCAAACGGTAATACTGCACAATTAACAAAATTCGCTTTGCAAGATTTAGAGTATCAATGGATTGACGTGACACAACATCAGTTTAAACCGATACGTGACGTGAGACATACAGCAGAGACTATTACTTCATATGACGATGACTATTTGCCGATTCTAGATAAAATATTGGCTAGTGATACAATTATTTTTGCATCACCAGTGTATTGGTATAGCATTTCAGCACCATTGAAAGCATTTATCGAACATTGGTCAGAAACATTACAAGATAAACGATATCCTAATTTTAAGGCAAAATGGCCGAAAAGGATTTTAGAGTTATTTTAGTTGGTGGAGATTGTCCAAAAATAAAAGCGAAGCCAGCAATTACGCAAATGAAATATAGTTTAGACTTTTTAGGTGCCACTTTAAATGGTTATATTATTGGAACTGCTGAAAAGCCTGGTGACATCATGAAAGACAACTATGCCCTAGCACGTGCAACTGAGTGGAATAGTATATTGCAATAAGACATACCTCATACTAAACGAAGTGATTTTTTGCTTCGTTATTTTTTATTTTTAATTTTAACGGAAAATATAAATATATAAATTGAATAGACAATCATTGTTTATTAAGTATTGAGCAAGTTGTGGTATAATGCCGTTATTAAAACTTGTTAATAAGGGGAGAAAGTCATGTTCAAGGTAAGACAAGCAACTGAAAAAGATGTTGTTCAAATTAGAGATGTCGCAACTAAAGCTTGGTTTAATACATACTTAAATATATACGCTGCGACAACAGTTAATCACTTGTTAGAAGCTTCATATAATGAACATCATTTAAAGAAAAGACTTCAAGAACAATTATTCTTAGTCGTTGAAGAAGGTAATGACATCGTTGGCTTTGCTAACTTTATTTACGGTGAAGAATTATATTTATCAGCTCATTATGTTAAACCAGAATCGCAACATACAGGTTATGGTACAGCATTGTTAAATGAAGGATTATCACGTTTTGAAGATAAATTTGAAGGTGTTTACTTAGAAGTAGATAATAAAAATGAAGAAGCAGTAGCTTACTATAAAGAGCAAGGTTTTACAATCTTACGCTCTTATCAGCCAGAAATGTATGGCGAAAAGTTAGACTTAGCACTTATGTACAAAGCATTTTAAGTAAATTAAATATTATATTAAACGAAAAGGAGGGGAATAATGACTAACGCATATGTAGATTTAAAATTAGTAGAAGAAAAAGTTTTTAAAGACCCGATACATCGATATATTCATGTTGAAGATCAATTGATATGGGATTTAATTAAAACTAAGGAATTCCAAAGGTTACGTCGAATTAGACAATTAGGAACACTGTACCTATCTTTTCATACAGCAGAACATAGTCGCTTTGGACATTCTTTAGGTGTGTATGAAATAGTTAGACGATTAATTGATGAGTCATTTATTGGTCATGATGCATGGGACAATAAAGATAGACCGTTGGCATTATGTGCTGCATTATTACATGATTTAGGACATGGTCCATTTTCACATAGTTTTGAAAAAATATTTAATACAGACCATGAAGCATACACACAAGCGATTATTACTGGAGATACTGAGGTAAATGCTGTATTACGTAAAGTATCGCCTGAGTTTCCAAGAGAAGTTGCGGAAGTAATTAATAAAACGCATCATAATAAATTGGTCATTTCGATGATTTCGTCACAAATCGATGCGGATAGAATGGATTATTTACAACGTGATGCGTATTTCACAGGTGTATCATATGGTGCTTTTGATATGGAACGTATTTTAAGATTAATGCGACCTTCTAAAGATGAAGTGCTAATCAAAGAAAGTGGTATGCATGCAGTTGAAAACTTTATTATGAGTCGTTATCAAATGTATTGGCAGATTTATTTCCACCCAGTTAGTCGTGGTGGAGAAGTGCTGCTTAATAATTGTTTGAAACGCGCAAAACAGCTTTATAATGAAGGCTATGAATTTAAGTTGCATCCACATGATTTTATTCCATTTTTTGAAGAAACAGTTACGATTGAACAATATGTTGAACTCGATGAAGCGGTAGTTACGTATTATTTGGAAAAATGGACAAAAGAAGATGATGCCATTTTAAGTGATTTAGCAAGTCGATTTATTAATCGAGACTTATTTAAATATATTCCGTTTGATGGCTCAATTATTACAATATCAGAACTGCAAGAACTGTTTGAAGCAGGTGGTATTAATCCAGATTATTATTTTGTGAGTGAAGCATTTTCGGATTTGCCATATGACTATGATCGACCTGGGTCAAATCGCAAACCGATTCATTTATTAAGACAAGATGGTACGATTAGAGAAATAAGCAATCAATCTTTAGTCATTCATAGTATTACAGGCATTAATCGTCAAGACTATAAATTGTATTATCCTAGAGAAATGGTTGCAAAGATTAAAGATAAGACAATTAGAGAAGCTATTGAAAATTTGATTAATGAGCTTAATTAAACAGGGCTAAAATTGTTATCGTTAAATATGGAGGTTATATCATTGTCTGAGAAAAAAGGCTTTAATTTTAATATCATAAAAAATGACCCTCTAGATGGTCATAAAGGTACAAATATTGGTTCAATTAGCTTAGACAATATTGCACCAGTTTTTATCGATGTTGCTAACAAAGAAGCATTTATTGATATTGGAGGCATGCATGCTCGCGCCAAAGTTGAAAAAGGCGTGAAATGGATTACTGATAAAGCTGCTGTTGAAGGCGATGAAGCTAAAGAATATTGGTTGTGTTGGGTAACAACAGAACGTAATGAACAAGGACCATATTATGCTGGTTTAACAGCGTGCTATTTATTAGTGAATAAAGCAATTCGTCGTGGTTATAAAAGTATGCCTGAACATGTTAATATGATGGATAAATCAATGAAACATCATATTATCATTGATCAAATTGGTGACGAGAATAAAGCTATTTTAAAAGACTTTTTAATGAACCATGATGAAGGTATGTGGAAGCATTCTTCTGATGCTTTACATCAAGCATTTAATTAAATATTAGAAACTAAAATTTCCCAATTAATCTATAAAGATATGATTCATTTCTCAATGACGACGTAAATCATGAGGTGAAAATAAAGTCTTAGATTGATTGGGAGTTTTTTTAATTTTTTTGAAATTAAATTAATCTGTAGTTAATAAAAAATTTGAATAACTGACACATTTTTTTGATCGTAGCTATATACTTTGTGAATTAATTCACATTATAATAAGAGTGAAGATAAGAGTATTATAAATTATCTTTAAATAAATATATGTGAAGTAAAAATTACACGTTAGCATATCGATTATGTCATTTCTTTTAACATATTTACTAGGGAAACGTTAAAAGTTAACGGTTGATATCTAACTAAAAACAAAGTCACAGTAGTATGTTTTAATCTGGCGTCTATTACAAATAAAAATTACATCTATAATTATTCGTTTTCATTTTTGAAAGTAATCGCCAATTATTATCATACATACTGGAGTGACTATAAGGAGGACATTATTATGAGAGCAGCAGTTGTAACGAAAGATCACAAAGTAAGTATTGAGGACAAAAAGTTAAGAGCTTTAAAACCTGGTGAAGCGTTGGTACAAACGGAATATTGTGGCGTTTGTCATACCGATTTACATGTTAAGAATGCTGATTTTGGTGATGTTACAGGCGTTACTTTAGGTCATGAAGGTATTGGTAAAGTCATCGAAGTTGCAGAAGATGTAGAATCATTAAAAATTGGAGACCGTGTGTCTATCGCTTGGATGTTCGAAAGCTGTGGAAGATGTGAATATTGTACAACAGGTCGTGAAACACTTTGCCGTAGTGTGAAAAATGCTGGTTATACAGTAGATGGTGCAATGGCTGAACAAGTTATTGTTACTGCAGACTATGCTGTGAAAGTACCTGAAAAATTAGATCCAGCAGCAGCGTCTTCTATTACATGCGCAGGTGTGACAACTTATAAAGCTGTAAAAGTAAGTAATGTAAAACCTGGACAATGGTTAGGTGTTTTTGGTATAGGTGGTTTAGGTAACCTAGCTTTACAATATGCTAAAAACGTTATGGGGGCTAAAATTGTTGCCTTCGACATTAATGATGATAAATTAGCATTCGCGAAAGAATTAGGTGCAGATGCTATTATTAATTCTAAAGATGTTGATCCAGTTGCAGAAGTTATGAAATTAACTGATAACAAAGGATTAGATGCAACAGTGGTAACTTCAGTTGCTAAGACGCCATTTAACCAAGCGGTTGATGTTGTAAAAGCTGGTGCAAGAGTTGTTGCCGTTGGTTTACCTGTTGATAAAATGAACTTAGATATCCCAAGATTAGTGCTTGATGGTATTGAAGTAGTAGGTTCACTTGTTGGTACAAGACAAGACTTACGTGAAGCGTTTGAATTTGCTGCTGAAAATAAAGTAACCCCTAAAGTTCAATTAAGAAAATTAGAAGAAATCAATGATATTTTTGAAGAAATGGAAAATGGTACTATAACTGGTAGAATGGTTATTAAATTTTAAAAATATCAACTGACTATATAGATAAAGAAGGTAGTGCTCTGAACACTATCATAATAATCAAACACGAGGTTTTCATGAAAGATAGTGAAAATCTCGTGTTTTTTGGTTTTGAGGTGTTGTTTGTATTTTATAAAATGGCTTACATATATGAAGCGTTGATTAAGTATGGAATTGTTAATTAATTGAACCTATTTAGCTTTAAGAAGGCATAACAAGATGACCTTATTTTATGCTATAATATTTCTATTATGCGAAGATTAAGGTGAGTAGTAAATTGGATAAAAAAGTAAGTATTCAAACAAAGCAAGTGTTGAAACAGCACAACGAAAAAGAAAAATTTGAATTTACTACTGAAGGAACTTGGCAACAAAGGCAATCTAACTTTATTCGGTATGTAGAACAAATTGAGGATGCAACAGTTAATGTTACAATAAAAGTGGATGATGATAGCGTTAAGTTGATTCGTAAAGGCGACATTAATATGAATTTGCATTTTGTTGAAGGACAAACGACAACAACTTTTTACGATATAGCGGCTGGACGAATTCCACTAGAAGTTAAAACATTGCGCATTTTACATTTCGTAAGTGGAGACGGTGGCAAGTTAAAGATTCATTATGAATTATATCAAGATAATGAAAAAATGGGTTCTTATCAATATGAAATTAACTATAAGGAGATAGGCGAATGAATATTATTGATCAAGTGAAACAAACATTAGTAGAAGAAATTGCAGCAAGTATTAACAAAGCAGGATTAGCAGATGAGATTCCTGATATTAAAATTGAAGTTCCTAAAGATACAAAAAATGGAGATTATGCTACTAATATTGCGATGGTACTGACTAAGATTGCAAAGCGTAATCCTCGTGAAATTGCTCAAGCGATTGTTGATAACTTAGATACTGAAAAAGCACATGTAAAACAAATTGACATTGCTGGTCCAGGATTCATTAATTTTTACTTAGATAATCAGTATTTAACAGCAATTATTCCTGAAGCAATTGAAAAAGGTGATCAATTTGGACATGTAAATGAATCAAAAGGTCAAAATGTATTGCTTGAGTATGTTTCAGCTAACCCTACAGGAGATTTACATATTGGTCATGCTAGAAATGCAGCAGTTGGTGATGCTTTAGCTAATATTTTAACTGCAGCTGGCTATAATGTAACACGTGAATATTATATTAATGATGCTGGTAATCAAATTACTAACTTAGCGCGTTCGATTGAAACACGTTTCTTTGAAGCTTTAGGTGACAATAGTTATTCAATGCCAGAAGATGGCTATAATGGTAAAGATATTATTGAAATAGGTAAAGATTTAGCAGAGAAACACCCTGAAATTAAAGATTATTCTGAAGAAGCACGTTTGAAAGAATTTAGAAAATTAGGCGTAGAATACGAAATGGCTAAACTGAAAAATGATTTAGCAGAGTTCAATACGCATTTTGATAATTGGTTTAGTGAAACATCTTTATATGAAAAAGGCGAAATTCTTGAAGTTTTAGCAAAAATGAAAGAATTAGGTTATACGTATGAAGCTGATGGCGCTACATGGTTACGTACAACTGATTTTAAAGACGACAAAGACAGAGTATTAATTAAAAATGACGGTACATATACTTATTTCTTACCAGATATTGCGTACCACTTCGATAAAGTTAAACGTGGTAATGACATTTTAATCGATTTATTTGGTGCTGATCATCATGGTTATATTAATCGTTTGAAAGCATCTCTTGAAACGTTTGGTGTAGATAGTAATCGTTTAGAAATTCAAATCATGCAAATGGTTCGTTTAATGGAAAATGGTAAAGAAGTGAAGATGAGTAAACGTACTGGTAATGCGATTACATTAAGAGAAATTATGGACGAAGTTGGCGTTGACGCTGCACGTTATTTCTTAACTATGCGTAGTCCTGATAGTCACTTTGATTTTGATATGGAATTAGCGAAAGAGCAATCTCAAGACAATCCAGTTTACTATGCTCAATATGCACATGCGCGTATTTGTTCAATTTTAAAACAAGCGAAAGAGCAAGGGATTGAGGTAGCTGCTACGAATGATTTTACAACGATTACAAATGAAAAAGCGATTGAATTGTTGAAAAAAGTAGCTGATTTCGAACCTACAATTGAAAGTGCTGCTGAGCATAGATCAGCACATAGAATTACTAATTATATTCAAGATTTAGCTTCTCATTTCCATAAATTCTATAATGCTGAAAAAGTGTTAACAGATGATATTGAAAAAACAAAAGCACATGTTGCTATGATTGAAGCGGTCAGAATTACATTGAAAAATGCATTGGCAATGGTCGGTGTAAGCGCACCTGAATCAATGTAAGAACATTTATATACACTCCAACGTAGAGTTTCTCGAAAGATACTTTGTGTTGGAGTGTTTTTTATTAGGTATGTGATATATTGGGGAATGCTTAGTATGTGAATAAGGTTAAAGGAATACAGTTGGCTTGCTTGCGCAGCAACTGCAAAAGAGCCCCTAATCGCTAAAGCTCAAGGGGGGTTAAAGGAATACAGTTTTCTTGCTTGCGCAGCAACTGCAAAAGAGCCCCTAATCCCTAAAGCTCAAGGGGCTCTAAAAGGAGGATGTAAATGTTAGGAACTGATGAATTGTATAAATTGTTATATAGGCATATGGGACCTCAAAATTGGTGGCCTGCTGATAATGACATTGAAATGATGTTAGGTGCAATTTTAGTTCAAAATACTAGATGGCGAAATGCAGAAATTGCATTGAATCAGATTAAAGAACACACGCATTTTAATCCAAATCATATATTAGAACTATCTATTGAAACGTTACAATCATTGATACATTCAAGTGGCTTTTATAAAAGTAAATCACTGACGATTAAAACATTATTAACATGGTTAGCACGACATCATTTCAATTATCAAGAGATTAATGAGCGATATAAAGGTGAATTAAGAAAAGAATTATTATCTTTGAAAGGTATTGGAAGTGAAACAGCAGATGTCTTACTTGTTTATATATTCGGACGTATTGAATTTATTCCAGATAGCTATACAAGAAAAATATATGATAAATTAGGATATGAAAACACTAAAAGTTATGATCAATTAAAAAAATTAGTCACATTACCAAATCATTTTACAAATCAAGATGCTAATGAATTTCATGCTCTGTTAGATGTATTTGGTAAACATTACTTTAGAGATAAAGATATAAAGAATTATGATTTTTTAGAACCTTACTTTAAAAAGTAAACGCTGTGAAGTTAGATAGATGAGATTATATGAAATATAAAAAATAATTTACTATTTTCTTTTAGTATGTGGACTTATATAATAAATAGAAGCATATAAAGAAAAAAGTTGTTTGTTTGTGCAGCACTGCATAAATCCCTCTAATCGCTAAAGGTGAAGAGGAACGCAGTTGGATGCTACCGCACAACTGCATAAAAGCCTCTAATCACTAAAGTTCAAGAGGCTTTAAAAAGGAGATGTGATAATGTGAAGAAATCTTTAATTGCTTTTATTTTGATTTTTATGCTTGTTCTGAGTGGCTGTGGTATGAAAGATAATGATAAACAAGGTAGCGACGATAATGGCTCGTCTAAATCGCCGTACCATAGAATTGTTTCGTTAATGCCTAGTAATACTGAAATTTTATATGAATTAGGATTAGGTAAATACATAGTTGGTGTTTCAACGGTTGATGATTATCCAAAAGATGTGAAAAAGGGTAAGATACAATTTGATGCTTTGAATCTAAATAAAGAGGAACTTTTAAAGGCAAAGCCAGATCTAATTCTTGCGCATGAGTCGCAAAAGGCAACTGCTAATAAAGTATTGTCATCATTAGAGAAACAAGGCATCAAAGTAGTGTATGTTAAAGATGCACAATCAATTGATGAAACTTACAACACATTTAAGCAAATTGGGAAATTAACGCATCATGAAAAGCAGGCTGAACAACTTGTTGAGGAAACTAAAGATAATATCGATAAAGTCATAGATTCAATTCCTGCTCATCATAAAAAATCAAAAGTATTTATTGAGGTTTCATCAAAGCCTGAAATATATACAGCAGGGAAGCATACATTTTTCAATGATATGTTAGAAAAATTAGAAGCCCAAAATGTTTATAGTGACATTAATGGTTGGAACCCTGTAACGAAGGAAAGTATTATTAAAAAGAACCCAGATATATTAATTTCGACGGAAGCTAAGACAAGATCAGATTATATGGATATCATCAAAAAAAGAGGTGGATTCAATAAAATTAATGCTGTCAAGAATACACGTATTGAAGTTGTAAATGGTGATGAAGTATCAAGACCGGGTCCACGTATTGATGAAGGATTAAAAGAATTAAGAGATGCAATTTACAGAAAATAAACCATTCTAATTATGCCCCTTATTGCTACATGTAATAAAAATTACATGTTTGAGATAAGGGGTTTTTAAAATATATTTAGTGAATGATAGCAACGCGAGTATGTGATTGCTATAATGAATGTAATTATCGATGAAAGAAAAGAGAATGCTATGACATTTAATAAAGTATTATTGAGCTGGATAGTCATATTGATTATAACAACTAGCATATATCTATTTTGGCAGTTGGGGGATATCAATGATGTATTTAACCAGTCTATTTTAATCAATGTTAGATTACCGAGATTATTAGAAGCATTGTTGACAGGTATGATATTAACTGTTGCAGGTCTTATATTTCAAACAGTTTTAAATAATGCATTGGCAGATAGCTTTACATTAGGATTGGCAAGCGGTACTACATTTGGTTCAGGATTAGCATTATTTTTAGGATTAACAACGTTATGGATTCCTGTATTTTCAATAACATTTAGTTTAATAACATTAATAACTGTATTAGTCATTACGTCGGTATTGAGCCAAGGCTATCCAGTTAGAATCTTAATATTAAGTGGTTTAATGATTGGTGCATTATTCAATTCACTTCTATATTTTTTGATTTTATTAAAACCTCGCAAATTAAATACAATTGCCAATTATCTGTTTGGTGGTTTTGGTGATGCAGAATACTCAAATGTATCCATAATAGCAATCACATTTATCATTGCACTGTTTGGTATATTTATCATTCTTAATCAACTAAAGTTATTGCAATTAGGAGAACTAAAAAGTCAGTCACTAGGCTTAAATGTTCAAATAATTACATATATCGCGTTATGTATAGCTTCTATGATAACGGCGATAAATGTCGCATATGTTGGCATCATTGGATTCATTGGTATGGTGATACCACAACTCATTAGAAAATGGCAGTGGAAACAATCATTAGGAAGACAATTGGCTTTGAATATTGTAATTGGAGGACAAATAATGGTTATGGCAGATTTTATTGGTAGCCATATATTGTCACCCGTACAAATACCGGCAAGTATTATCATTGCATTAATTGGTATACCAGTGTTATTTTACATGCTAATATCTCAGTCGAAACGGTTACACTAGCACATGACATTTGCTAAAATAAAAATAACTATAAACATAAAGAGGGCATAAGCGATGGATTTGAATCAAATTAAAGCAGTTGTATTTGATTTAGAAGGTACGTTGTTGGACAGAGTTAAATCTCGAGAGAAATTTATCGAAGAGCAATATGAACGATTTCATGACTACTTAATTCATGTTCAACTGGCAGATTTTAAAAAAGCATTTATTGAGCTAGATGACGATGAAGATAATGATAAACCTGATTTATATAAAGAAATCATTAAACGTTTCCATGTAGATAGGTTAACTTGGAAAGACTTATTTAATGATTTTGAAATGCATTTTTATCGTTATGTATTTCCTTATTACGATACTTTGTATACATTAGAAAAGCTATCGCAAAAAGGCTTTCAAATTGGTGTTATCGCAAATGGTAAATCTAAGATTAAACAATTTCGATTACATTCACTTGGTTTGATGCATGTTATTAATTATTTATCAACATCAGAAACAGTTGGTTTTCGTAAACCACATCCTAAAATTTTTGAAGATATGATTGATCAACTAGGGGTATTACCTGAGCAAATTATGTATGTCGGTGATGATGCATTGAATGATGTAGCTCCAGCACGAGCTATGGGCATGGTTAGTGTATGGTATAAACAAGAAGATGCTGAAATTGAACCACTCGAAGAAGAAGTTGATTTTACAATTACAACAGTGGAAGAATTATTAACCATTTTACCAATAAAAATTGATAATAAAGGAGAAAATTATGGATCTATTTACTAGAAAAGATGGAACATCGATACATTACAGTACATTAGGTGAAGGCTATCCTATCGTATTGATTCATACTGTACTTGATAATTATTCTGTGTTTAATAAATTAGCAGCAGAATTAGCAAAATCATTTCAAGTTGTGTTAATTGATTTACGTGGACATGGCTATTCTGATAAACCTCGTCACATTGAAATAAAAGATTTTTCTGATGATATTGTTGAATTACTTAAATATCTATACATTGAAGAAGTTGCATTTGTATGCCATGAAATGGGTGGAATCATTGGTGCGGATATTTCAGTACGTTATCCTGAATTTACATCATCACTTATGTTGGTAAATCCAACATCTATTGAAGGTGAATTACCGGAAGAACGTTTATTTAGAAAATATGCCCATATTATTCGAAACTGGGATCCTGAAAAACAAGATAAATTTTTAAATAAGCGTAAGTATTATCGTCCGAGAAAAATGAATCGATTCCTCAAACATGTCGTAGATACAAATGAAATATCAACTAAAGAAGAAATTCAAGCAGTTAAAGAGGTATTCAAAAACGCTGATATTTCTCAAACTTATAGAAATGTCGTAGTACCGACAAAAATTATTGCAGGAGAATTCGGTGAAAGAACAACAAGACTAGAAGCTAAAGAAGTAGCTGATTTAATCCAAAATGCGGATTTTGAAGTATATCAAGAATCAAGTGCATTTCCATTTGTTGAAGAGCAAGAAAGATTCGTCGAAGATACAGCTGCATTTATTAACAAACATCACGATGAAAAGCATGTTTAATTTTTAGTGATAAGTGAAATATAAAAGTAGTAATTATTATTTGTAATATAATTGTAATATGACTGTTGTTTTAGAAATGATTGTTGTATAATGGTTGTGAGCACAAGACGATATAAATAAAAGGAGAGAGTGCTTATGAAAAAGCTACTAACGGCAAGTATAATTGCATGTTCTGTTGTAATGGGAGTAGGCATAGCGAACACTAGTGCCGAAGCAGCAAGTGGCAACTCTATTGATACTGTTAAACAATTAATTAAGGGTGACCAGTCATTAGAAAATGTGAAAATTGGCGAATCTATTAAAGATGTTTTAACTAAGTACAAAAATCCGATGTATTCTTACAATGAAGAAGGAACTGAACATTATTACGAATTCCATACTAAAAAAGGTATGTTATTAGTAACTACTGATGGTAAGAAAAACAATGGTAAAGTAACTCATATTTCAATGATGTATAATGATGCTAATGGTCCAACATATCAAGCTGTTAAAAATTATGTTGGCAAAGCAGTAACACATACGGAATATAGCAAAGTTGCTGGTAATTTTGGATATATTGAAAAAGGCAAAACGACTTATCAATTTGCCTCAGCACCAAAAGATAAAAACATAAAATTATATCGTATTGATTTGGAAAAATAATAATTAAATTAATCGTGCTTAACCGACAAGTTAAATCGCAATACTTGTCGGTTATTTTATTACATGGCATAATACAGTGAATATTAATTTTTATGATTTGCGAAGGGGATATTAAACCAATACAATAAATAAAGATGTTTCATTTTAAAGGAGTACTACCAATGCGTATTAACGATAAAATTTTACTAGAAAATATAGAAGATTACTTTAATCATAAAGGTTTATCACCGCATTTGATTGATGATATTAAAGAGAAAGTAATTACTGATATAAAAAATTCTGAAAAGAAAGATCAAGATTATATTGAATATAAAAGAAAATCTCCAGCACAAATCATATTAATGATTCAAAGGAATTTATTTGCTTTACAAATGAATCCAGTTATTTTCTTTATTATAAACTTCATTCTCATATCCTATTTATATGATAAACAGTATGTTCAGTTTCAAGCTATTACTGGAATGAGTCTATTTTATTGTTTAGTGATTTTTCCAATGACTATTGTTGTATACCTAAGGGTGTCTCAAAAGAATTACTTGCGTAGTAATAAAATAGAAATGATTATGGGTACAATTATCGCTATCATATCCCTGTTATTAATTATATTACAAGCATTTAATATTACATGGGGCGTTATACCAATTACAAATTTTGGACATCAATTTTTCTTTTTCATTGGTATTATTTTAGTAATTGCCGGCATATTTTATAAGCGACTTGAGTTTTCGGGAATCGGCTTATTATTTTGTCAAAAAACCGTCGATGCTATGATTCATAATCCACAATCAGCCCAGATTTTTTCATTAATTATATGGATATTATTAGTAGTTCTAGTTATATATTTCACAATTAGATTATCTTCACGTACAAGATTATAAATATGATAAAACTATTCACTTGATTAATTGTATTAATTGAGATGAATAGTTTTTTTATTGTTGGAATAACTTTTGGTAATTTATAAATAATTTAAAAAAATTGTTTATAAAATGGAAGCGTATATAGAATGAAGGTTGGGTATATAGTTTATTGAGGGAGGTGTCACAATGAATAAAGTCACAATTAATCCTCAAATCCAATTAACTTATCAAATTGAAGGTAAAGGGGATCCTATAATATTACTTCATGGAATGGATGGTAATTTAGCTGGATTTGAAGATTTGCAACATCAACTAGCATCATCATATAAAGTAATTACCTACGATTTAAGAGGTCATGGCAAGTCTTCTAAAAGTGAATCATACGATTTAAACGATCACGTTGAGGATTTAAAAATTTTAATGGAGAAGTTAAATATTCATGAGGCACATATTCTAGGACATGATTTAGGTGGGGTAGTTGCTAAGTTATTTACAGATAAATATGCTTATCGTGTAAAATCATTAACTACCATTGCATCGAAGAAAGATGACTTAATACACAGCTTTACTCAATTGTTAATTCAATATCAAGATGATATAGCGGGTTTTAATAAGTCTGAAGCGTATATTCTTTTATTTTCTAAATTGTTTAGAAATCAAGAGAAGACGATGAAATGGTATCAAAAACAAAGAATATATAGCATTAAGTCTGAGGATGATAGTGCGGTGGCAATTCGTTCATTAATTTTGCATAAAGATGAACCTATGTATTTAAAAAAACGTACATGTGTACCTACTTTGTTAATTAATGGGGAACATGATCCTTTGATTAAAGATAAGAATCATTTTAAATTGGAAGCGCATTTTTTAAATGTAACGAAAAAAATCTTCGAACATTCAGGACATGCACCGCATATTGAAGAACCAGAAGCATTTCTAAGTTATTATCTAAATTTCTTAAAAAGCGTATCATAATATGTGATATATAAACCTAGGGCATAAAGTCCTTAGGCAATGTGAAAAAGCTGATTACTATTCATTATTTGATAGAAATCAGCTTTTTTGAAATGTATTTGATATATACTGCTCGTTAAGCGGCTATCTTCCTTATATTAAGTGCCATTAGTGCAAAACCGCTTAACAATTAGGTAAAAAGAGCATAAAAAAAGGAAGTTTAATAGAATGTATCATCTATCAAACTTCACCAAATTGCGCTAAACAAAATTATAGTTCAATTTCGTTGTTTGCTTCAGTGATTCGTTTATTTACTCGACTCAATAATGATTCGATTTTTTTACGTTGTTGTGCATTAACAAGAATTAATACAGTTCTTTCATCATGCTCATTACGTTTTTTATCGAAGTAATCTTCTTGAGATAAAATTTTAACTGCTTTAACAACTTGTGGTTGTTTGTAGTTTAAATGATTAATAATATCTTTAAGATAGTATTCTTTCTCTTTGTTTTCGCTGATGTATGTCAATACAGCGAATTCTTCAAAGCTAATTGAAAATTCCTTTTTAATTAAACTTTTTAATTTGTCAGCATAAGTGACCATTGATAACAACTCAAAGCAATCATTGATTTTTGTAATTGCCATGTTTAAAACCTCCCTATTTGATGCATCTTGCTCGATACATTTGCCCGATAATATATTGATATCTAATCTTTATTTATTATAGATATGTTAGTCATAATTTTGCATTAAATAAGTTTTATTAAATATATTTAATGCTCTATTATTTAGTTAATTATAACTAATTAAAAATGAGAAGTAAACAAAAAAGTGTTTATAAAACAAATTATTCATTAGACACAGTGATTGTATTTCTGGGTTAGCATTTGGATTAGTCAAAAAGATCAGCATTTTTTATAATTTACCTTAATTTAATCGTCAGTACAAGGTAATTTATTTAATGAAACGATTTAGCGCAATTAAATGTTTCGATATTCAATGTGTATCTAAAGTGATTCTTTGTCATAGCTTAACGCTTTCAAGTTAACTTCTTCTAATATTTATACCCATTTTTCGAACTTTTATCACTAAAAAAGAAAAATTTTTATAATTTTTTTAATTTAGTAATTCCCAGTGCAGTTTTAATGATAAGGAAAATACACTATTTTAATGACAAAAGTAAAACTATAGCACTTTAAAGTAAATGTATAGTAATCCGATTGATAACAAGTAATCAATATTAGAAAGTACGATTATGGTTCATAATTTAAAGCATCTTCAATCTTTAAAGTCGACTCAATGAATGAATTAAAGTTGTACATTTTGACTTATTTTTAATTAATTGAATAACCAACTATGAAATATTAGCACGAATAACATAATTTTTGCTATTAATTTGGTGTAAATTATTAAAAAATAACATTAATTTAGGTCTTAAGAATGAGTTGACTATCGAATTTGCTAAATTAAAATTTGTTGTGTCAAAG
>OFLM01000157.1_pt1 | contig 26610 bp, 22 predicted proteins | sample 1540801 | NCBI WGS metagenome assembly OFLM01 (sample SAMEA4413040, study PRJEB24355) | metagenome | biome: human; feature: gut; material: faeces | place: United Kingdom | collected 2010 | reverse complement strand
TTGTCCTTTTTTTGATAATAGCGTTCCATTGCAATGACGGCAGAAGGATGGTTTGCAAACAAATGATTTGTATATTCACTTTCTAAATCAACACGATAATTAATTGATGACATAGATACACGATCTAATAATATTTGATCAAGTGGATGCTTAAATTGATCCATACTTGAAGCGTGTTGGGCATTTGTTTGTGGAACAACGAAGTGTCCCTTCCCTCTTGTACTCTCAACGATGCCATCTTCGGCCAACAATTTTATAGCTTGGCGCAAAGTCATACGACTGACATCAAAGCGCGCACAAAGTTCCTTTTCAGTAGGTAATGCATGGCCACTCGGATATTTTCCTATTTGAATTTCTTTATATAACGTATTATAAATCGTTAAAAATTTTGGTTGTGTTTGCGTCACGTAGACAACCTCCATAAAGTTACTTAATCACTCTCATCATACAATAATTTTTACTCGAATTGGAAAAATTATAAAAAATTAAACATAGATAGACTTTGAAAATTAGTTTTATACAAGGTCAGTAGCTATAACTGTAAAATGTTCTTAATATTGTCAAAATGTAATGCTTGAAAGCGCTTTTAAAAAATATTATTATATACATGGTTAGATAAATAGACAAATCACTATACAAATATTGGGAGGAATATTTTATGAAATCAACACCACACATTAAACCAATGAATGACGTCGAAATTGCAGAAACGGTTCTATTGCCAGGAGATCCGTTAAGAGCTAAGTTCATTGCAGAAACATATTTGGACGATGTGGAACAGTTCAATACAGTGCGAAACATGTTTGGTTTTACCGGAACATATAAAGGTAAAAAAGTTTCTGTCATGGGTTCAGGAATGGGTATGCCATCTATTGGCATTTACTCTTATGAATTAATTCATACATTTGGTTGTAAAAAATTAATTCGCGTTGGTTCTTGTGGCGCGATGCAAGAAAACATTGATTTATATGATGTGATTATTGCACAAGGTGCCTCTACTGATTCAAATTACGTTCAACAATATCAATTACCAGGTCATTTTGCGCCAATTGCTTCTTATCAGTTATTAGAAAAAGCAGTTGAAACAGCACGTGACAAAGGTGTACGTCATCATGTAGGTAATGTGTTATCAAGTGATATTTTCTATAACGCGGATACAACAGCGAGTGAACGTTGGATGCGTATGGGTATTTTAGGTGTAGAAATGGAATCAGCTGCATTATACATGAATGCAATTTACGCTGGTGTCGAAGCATTAGGTGTGTTCACAGTGAGCGATCATTTAATTCATGAAACGTCAACAACACCTGAGGAAAGGGAACGTGCATTTACAGATATGATTGAAATTGCACTGTCATTGGTGTAGATGATTATGAATGTTGAATATTCTAAAATAAAGAAAGCAGTACCTATATTATTATTCTTATTTGTATTCAGTTTGGTTATAGACAATTCATTCAAATTGATTTCTGTAGCCATTGCTGATGACTTAAACATTTCTGTAACAACAGTAAGTTGGCAAGCGACATTAGCTGGATTAGTTATTGGTATTGGCGCTGTAGTATACGCTTCATTATCTGATGCCATTAGTATACGCACACTATTTATTTATGGCGTGATATTAATCATTATCGGATCAATTATTGGTTACATTTTCCAACATCAATTCGCATTACTTTTAGTTGGACGTATTATTCAAACTGCAGGTTTAGCTGCTGCAGAGACATTATATGTGATATATGTTGCAAAGTATCTTTCTAAAGAGGACCAGAAGACTTACCTTGGCTTAAGTACGAGCAGTTATTCCTTGTCATTAGTTATCGGTACATTATCAGGTGGATTTATTTCTACGTATTTACACTGGACAAATATGTTTTTAATTGCATTAATCGTAGTATTTACGTTGCCATTCCTATTTAAATTATTACCAAAAGAAAATAATACAAATAAAGCTCATTTAGATTTTGTTGGCTTAATTCTAGTGGCAACTATCGCTACAACAGTCATGCTGTTTATTACGAACTTTAATTGGTTATATATGATTGGTGCCTTAATTGCGATTATCGTTTTTGCGCTATATATTAAAAATGCTCAACGTCCATTAGTAAACAAATCATTTTTCCAAAATAAACGTTATGCTTCATTTTTATTTATAGTATTTGTAATGTATGCCATCCAATTGGGTTATATTTTTACGTTCCCATTCATAATGGAACAAATTTATCATCTTCAACTAGACACAACATCACTGTTATTAGTACCGGGTTATATTGTAGCAGTTATCGTTGGTGCACTAAGTGGTAAAATCGGCGAATATCTTAATTCAAAACAAGCGATTATCACAGCAATTATTTTAATCGCACTGAGCTTGATTTTACCTGCATTTGCAGTAGGTAATCACATTTCAATCTTCGTCATTTCTATGATATTCTTTGCAGGTAGCTTTGCTTTAATGTATGCACCTTTACTTAACGAAGCCATTAAAACAATAGATCTTAATATGACAGGTGTGGCTATTGGTTTTTATAATTTAATTATTAATGTGGCGGTATCTGTAGGTATTGCGATTGCTGCGGCTCTAATCGATTTTAAAGCATTAAATCTCCCAGGCAATGATGCATTAAGTTCACATTTCGGTATTATTTTAATTATTTTAGGTTTAATGAGTATTGTCGGATTAGTTTTATTCGTCATCTTAAATCGTTGGACACAATCTGAAAAATAAATAGATATAAATTCGCGAGATATATTCGTATTTATAGTAAAATTAAATAAAGAGATTATATAACACGAGGAGTAGTAAGTATGAAATTTGAGAAATATATAGATCACACTTTATTGAAGCCTGAGTCAACACGTACACAAATCGATCAAATCATCGATGAAGCGAAAGCATACAATTTTAAATCTGTATGTGTGAATCCAACGCATGTAAAATATGCAGCAGAGCGACTAGCTGATTCAGAAGTGCTAGTTTGTACGGTAATAGGATTCCCATTAGGTGCGTCGACAACGGCAACGAAAGCATTTGAAACAGAAGATGCGATTCAAAATGGTGCAGATGAAATTGACATGGTCATCAACATCGGCGCATTAAAAGATGGACGTATTGATGATGTACAACAAGACATTGAAACAGTGGTTAAAGCTGCGAAAGGTCACACAGTAAAAGTGATTATTGAGACGGTATTGTTGAACCATGACGAAATCGTAAAAGCGAGTGAATTAACAAAAGCGGCTGGTGCGGACTTCGTTAAAACTTCAACAGGTTTTGCAGGTGGCGGTGCGACTGCAGAAGACGTTAAATTAATGAAAGATACAGTAGGTGCAGATGTAGAAGTAAAAGCATCAGGTGGCGTACGTAATTTAGAAGATTTCAATAAAATGGTTGAAGCGGGTGCGACACGTATTGGTGCGAGCGCAGGCGTTCAAATTATGCAAGGTTTAGAAGCAGATTCAGATTACTAATATATATAAAATTTGGGAGTGATAGCTATGACAAGACCATTTAATCGTGTACATTTAATCGTAATGGATTCAGTAGGTATTGGTGAAGCGCCAGACGCAGCTGATTTTAAAGATGAAGGTTCACATACTTTAAGACATACCTTAGAAGGCTTCGATCAAACTTTACCAAACCTTGAAAAGTTAGGTCTAGGGAACATCGATAAATTACCAGTAGTAAATGCAGTTGAACAACCAGAAGCATACTATACTAAATTGAGTGAAGCTTCAGTTGGTAAAGATACAATGACTGGTCACTGGGAAATTATGGGATTAAATATTATGCAGCCTTTTAAAGTATACCCTAATGGATTCCCTGAAGAGTTAATTCAACAAATTGAAGAAATGACAGGTCGTAAAGTTGTTGCTAACAAACCGGCTTCGGGTACGCAAATTATCGATGAGTGGGGCGAGCACCAAATGAAAACTGGTGACTTAATTGTTTATACAAGTGCAGACCCAGTATTGCAAATTGCTGCACATGAAGACATTATCCCATTAGAAGAGTTATATGATATTTGTGAAAAGGTTCGTGAGTTGACAAAAGATCCTAAATATTTAATTGGTCGTATTATCGCACGTCCATATGTTGGTGAACCAGGAAACTTTACACGTACATCTAATCGACATGACTATGCGTTAAAACCATTTGGTAAAACTGTCTTAGATCATTTGAAAGACGGTGGTTATGATGTCATTGCCATCGGTAAAATTAATGATATTTATGATGGTGAAGGTGTAACAGAAGCGGTTCGTACGAAGAGTAACATGGACGGTATGGATCAATTGATGAAAATTGTTAAGAAAGATTTCACAGGTATTAGCTTCTTAAACTTAGTAGACTTTGATGCATTATACGGTCATCGTCGTGATAAACCAGGTTATGCACAAGCAATTAAAGATTTCGATGATCGCTTGCCAGAACTGTTTAGCAACTTAAAAGAAGACGATTTAGTAATTATTACAGCAGACCATGGTAATGACCCGACAGCGCCAGGTACGGACCATACGAGAGAATATATCCCAGTAATTATGTACAGTCCGAAATTTAAAGGTGGTCATGCACTAGAAAGTGATACTACATTCAGTTCTATCGGTGCAACTATAGCAGATAATTTCAACGTAACATTACCAGAGTTCGGTAAAAGTTATTTAAAGGAATTGAAATAGAATAAATTTAGATATAATAAAAATAGCAGTGAAGTTAACTATAACAATAGTTTTCTTCACTGCTGTTTTTATTATAATAGAGAAACGTAAGACGGTAGGACCTCTTATTTAGGAGTATCCTGATTTAATGTTAAACAATACGTTTTCGGATTGAACCGGAAATTAAATCGACAATTGCGACCATTAGTACTAAACCGATTAATATAATACCTACACGGTCCCAAGAACGTGTTTGAATGGAAAATATGAGTGGTGTCCCGATACCACCAGCTCCAATTAGCCCCAGTATAGAAGCTGAACGTAAGTTTAGTTCAAAGCGATAAAGTATGAGTGATAGAAAGGCAGGCATAATTTGTGGTATGACTGCAAACACGAGTGTTTTAATCTTATTCGCACCACTGGCCTTTAATGATTCTACAGCACTGAAATCTAGACCTTCAATATCTTCAGCTAAAAGTTTCCCAAGCATACCTACGGAATGGATACCTAAAGCTAATACACCTGAAAATGAACCTGGGCCAACAGCTTTGATAAATATAAGTGCCATTACAATTTCTGGGAAGACACGTATAACACTTAAAATAAATTTGCTAACACCTGAAACTGGGCGTAGCTTTACCATATTATTTGCACCTAGAAATGCTAATGGAATACAGATAATTGCGGCGATGAAAGTACCTACAACGGCTATCGCAAAGGTTTCAAGTAAACCACGTAATAAGTCTTCGCCATCTGGTATATAGATATAGCTGATATCAGGATGGAATAATCCGCTGAATATGGATTTTAAGATTTCTAATGATTTACTTTTAAGTTCTAAACTTGGTACACCTGCAAATGCCCAGATGATAATAGCTAAGACGACAATTGCAATAAGCCATCTTTTAATCAATTTTCGTTTGTGTGCTTTTGTGTGAACATTATATTTTGCTATTTCCTGTGTCATGCGAGATGTGCCCTCACTTTCGTACTGATGTAATCAATGACGACGACGATAACTAAAGTAAATAAAATAATCGTTGCTGTTTTTGGATATTGAAATAAACCAAGTGTTTGATCATAAAACAATCCAATACCGCCAGCGCCGACTAATCCAAGAACAGCTGAAGCACGTATATTTACTTCAAATGCATATAATACGTATGACATAAATGACGATATGGCTTGTGGTACAACACCGAAAACAATCCATTTTATTTTATTAGCGCCAACAGCCGTCATTGCTTCCATTGGACCTGGATCTATCGTTTCCAATGATTCATATAATAATTTTCCAATAATACAGATAGTTAAAATAAACAATGCTAGTATCCCTGGAATTTGACCGATTCCAAATACCGCCACAAAGATTGCTGCTAATAGCAAATCCGGTATAGTACGAACTATATTTAAAATAAAACGCGAGGGTATTGAAATCCACTTTTGATGAACGATATTGCTAGCACATAATAACGCAATTGGTATTGAAACGATGCTACCTAATACTGTACTTACGATAGCCATTCGAATGGTATCTAACATTGGCGTTGTAATTTGTTGTAAATACTCGAAATCAGGTGGAATCATTTGTTTGAATAGATCACCTATTTGAGGTATTCCTATCATTAAATCTCCAAAATTAAACCCCGTATAAATGAAGCTCCAAATGATAAGCACAATGATTAACATGAAGGTAAAACTCGTTTTTAAAGAAACCTTTTTCTTTAAAAGGGAGTCATACTTTGTAGGTGTTTCTAAAGGCATGTTAGTTCACTCCTAGCTTTTCATCTTCTTTAATTGTACGTCCATATATTTCACTAAATACGTCATCTGTTGCTTCAGATGCAGGACCATCATAGACAACTTCACCATCACGTAAACCAATGATGCGTGTGCCATATTCTTTTGCCAAGTCAACAAAATGTAAATTAATTAAAATTGTAATGCCTAATTCTTGGTTGATTTTTCTTAAATCATCCATAACCTGTTTCGTAGTTAATGGGTCTAATGAAGCAACTGGCTCATCTGCAAGAATAATTTCGGATTCTTGGCATAGTGCACGTGCAATAGATATACGTTGTTGTTGGCCACCTGATAATTCATCAGAGCGTTGATTATATTTATCTAAGATGTTGACCCGTTCTAGTGCATCCATTGCTTTAATTTTGTCTTCTTTTGGAAATAAACCTAATACCATTTTCCAAGTAGGGTGATAACCTACACGTCCACTTAGTACATTTCGTAATACACTTGACCGTTTAACTAAATTAAAATGTTGGAAAATCATACCTATATTTCGGCGCATTTCTAATAATGCTTTACCATGGGCTTTAGTGATTGATTTACCTTGGATGAAAATTTCACCTGACGTGATATCATGCAAACGATTTACAGATCTTAATAACGTAGATTTCCCAGCACCAGATAGTCCGACAATGACTGCAAATTCACCTTTTTCAATATTTAAGTTAATATTTTTCAAGCCTACATGACCGTTAGGATAGACTTTACTGACGTTTTTAAATTCGATTTGACTCATGTTTGACACCTTTCTTTAATAAAGAAAAGCCAAGGTAAACCGAAATATCATAGACATTGGGTTTCTGTGTACAAATGGTTTCAAATGTACAGCGACACCTTTCTATATCTGTTTCAGTTTAGCGCCTAGCTTTTCAATATTAATCTAGAATATATCTATTGAACGAAAGCTTTTAATACCAAATTCGATAATGATTCATTGGTTAAATAATGATTATTTCATATCTTTAACTAATTTTTCGTACTCTCTTACAATGTCGAAATTTGAATCTTTCGTTTCTGTGTATCCTTCATGTGAATAAACTTCGCTAATAATTTTGTGACCTTCTTTTGATTTAGCAATGTCTATAAAAGCTTTTTTCAATTTCTCTTGGAAATCTTTATCCATATCTGGTCTTACAGAAATTGTGTCATTCGGAATAGCTTGTGTTAATTTTAAAATTCGTGTGTCTTTAAATACATTTGGTTGGTCTTTTTTCACAGTATTACGTGCATCGTTAAATACAGCCGCAGCATCTACATCTCCATTTAATAATGAGATAACTGCTTGGTCATGGCCTTTAACATTCACAATTTTCATATCTTTAGTTGCATTAATACCTGCTTCGTTTTTTAACATCGCAAGTGGGAATGTATATCCAGCAGTTGATGTTACATCTTGTAAGGCAATTTTCTTACCTTTTAAATCTTTCAAGCTTTTAATTTTTGAGTCTTTTTTAACAAGAATTTCTGATTTATAACTATCTACAAGTTCTTTACTTGCTGAACCATCTTCTTTTACACCAAAACGTTGTGCTTGTAATAATAAATCAGCTGCTTTTTGATCATGTGCTAATGTGTATGCCGTTGGTGGTAAGAAACCAACATCAACTTTTTTAGACTTCATAGCTTCTACAATTGTATTGTAGTTAGTTGATACAGACACTTTAACTGGAATCCCTAATTCTTTAGATAGTAATTTTTCTAATGGTTTTGCTTTAGCCTCTAATGTTCCAGCATTTTGCGAAGGTACAAATTGTACTGTTAATTCTTTAGGTTTGTATCCTCCTGATTTAGAATCCGAATCATTACTAGCGTTCTTTTGATTATCTAAAGAACTTGAATTTCCACATGCTGCTGCAAAAACAATGACTGCTAACATTAATACAAATAAACACTTAAATTTTTTCATTTGATAACTGTCCCCTTCACATTCTTAATCGTGTAATATGTATGCAATGAAATTACACTTATAGCGTACCACATTTAAATACGAAAAAGTATTTTATAAAAATGAATTTTAATAACTTGCTTTAAGAGTTTGATAAGATTTTGTAAATTTTTCGTTAAATTGCCCATTTCAAACATATATTTATCCTATAATTCAAGAACAAATTTATTTTAAAAGGAGCCTCACAAAATGAAAAAAATATATAAGTCATTAACTGTCTCTGCAATTGTTGCAACGGTATCATTAAGTGCTTTACCGCAATCTTTAGCTATAACGCATGAATCGCAACCTACAAAGCAACAGCGAACGGTATTATTCGATCGTTCTCATGGTCAAACAGCTGGTGCTGCAGATTGGGTTAGTGATGGTGCATTTTCAGATTATGCGGATTCAATACAAAAACAAGGTTATGACGTTAAAGCTATTGATGGTCATTCGAACATAACAGAAGCAAGTTTGAAAAGTTCCAAAATATTTGTAATTCCTGAGGCTAACATTCCTTTCAAAGAATCAGAACAGGCAGCAATTGTTAACTATGTGAAACAAGGTGGCAATGTTGTCTTTATTTCAGATCATTACAATGCTGACCGAAATTTAAATCGTATTGATTCATCGGAGGCAATGAATGGTTATCGACGTGGAGCGTATGAAGATATGTCGAAAGGTATGAATGCAGAAGAAAAAAGTTCTACTGCAATGCAAGGTGTGAAAAGTTCAGATTGGCTATCTACAAACTTTGGCGTACGTTTTCGATATAATGCACTAGGTGATTTAAATACGAGCAATATTGTTTCTTCAAAAGAAAGTTTCGGTATTACTGAAGGTGTGAAATCTGTATCTATGCATGCCGGATCGACATTAGCAATTACTAATCCAGAGAAAGCAAAAGGTATTGTGTATACACCAGAACAATTGCCAGCGAAAAGTAAATGGTCGCATGCTGTAGATCAAGGTATTTATAATGGGGGCGGTAAAGCAGAAGGCCCCTATGTAGCAATTTCTAAAGTTGGAAAAGGTAAAGCAGCATTTATCGGTGATTCATCACTTGTGGAAGATAGTTCGCCCAAATATGTGAGAGAAGATAATGGAGAAAAGAAGAAAACATATGATGGTTTTAAAGAACAAGACAACGGTAAGCTATTAAATAATATAACGGCTTGGATGTCTAAAGATAATGATGGGAAATCACTTAAGGCGAGTGGCCTAACATTAGATACAAAGACTAAGTTGCTTGATTTTGAACGACCAGAGCGTTCAACTGAGCCTGAAAAAGAGCCATGGTCACAACCGCCGAGTGGTTATAAATGGTATGACCCAACAACATTTAAAGCAGGTAGTTATGGCAGTGAAAAAGGCGCAGATCCTCAGCCAAACACACCAGATGATCACACGCCACCAAATCAGAACGAAAAAGTATCATTTGATATCCCGCAAAATGTTTCTGTAAATGAGCCATTTCAAGTGACAATACATTTAAAAGGATTTGAAGCAAATCAAACACTTGAAAATCTTAGAGTTGGTATTTACAAAGAAGGCGGACGTCAAATCGGACAATTTTCAAGTAAAGATAACGATTATAACCCGCCAGGTTACAGTACTTTGCCAACAGTTAAAGCAGATGAAAACGGAAATGCCACAATTAAGGTCAATGCTAAAGTACTTGAAAGTATGGAAGGTTCAAAGATTCGTTTAAAACTCGGTGACAAAACCTTGATTACAACAGACTTCAAATAAATATATAATAGAAATAAGAAAGATGTTTGTGATTGAAGGAGTGAGTGAGGATGTCAAACATAGCATTTTATGTCGTGAGTGACGTACATGGTTATATTTTCCCAACAGATTTTACGAGTAGAAACCAATATCAGCCTATGGGATTGTTACTAGCGAATCATGTTATAGAACAAGACAGAAGGCAGTATGACCAAAGTTTTAAAATAGATAATGGTGATTTTTTGCAAGGGTCACCATTTTGTAATTACTTAATCGCGCATAGCGGCAGTAGCCAGCCTTTAGTTGATTTTTATAATCGAATGGCATTCGACTTTGGTACGCTTGGTAATCATGAATTTAATTATGGATTACCATACTTAAAAGACACTTTACGCAGACTCAATTATCCAGTTTTGTGCGCTAATATTTATGAAAATGATAGTACATTGACTGATAACGGTGTGCAGTATTTTCAGGTTGGAGATCAAACGGTTGGTGTGATAGGTTTAACGACACAATTTATTCCCCATTGGGAACAACCAGAGCATATTCAGTCACTTACGTTTCATAGTGCTTTTGCAACACTTCAACAACACTTACCTGAAATGAAGCGACATGCAGATATCATTGTGGTTTGTTACCATGGTGGATTTGAAAAAGATTTAGAAAGTGGTACGCCGACCGAAGTGTTATCGGGTGAAAATGAAGGATATGCCATGTTAGAAGCATTTTCTAAAGATATAGATATCTTTATTACGGGTCACCAACATCGACAAATTGCTGAAATATTTAAGGATACGGCTGTGATTCAACCTGGTACGAGAGGTACAACTGTAGGCAAAGTTGTCTTGAGTACTGATGAATATGAAAATGTATCCGTTGAATCATGTGAATTACTTCCTGTTATAGATGATCCCACATTTACTATTGATGAAGATGACCAACATATACGAAAGCAGTTAGAGGACTGGTTAGATTACGAAATTACAACATTGCCATATGATATGATGATTAATCATGCATTTGAGGCACGTGTAGCTCCGCATCCTTTTACTAATTTTATGAATTACGCTTTATTAGAAAAAAGTGGTGCAGATGTTGCCTGTACAGCTTTGTTTGATTCTGCTAGTGGTTTCAAGCAAGTCGTGACGATGCGAGATGTTATTAACAATTACCCATTTCCAAATACATTTAAAGTTTTAGCTGTCAGTGGTGCCAAACTTAAAGAAGCCATTGAACGATCAGCAGAATATTTTGACGTGAAAAATGATGAAGTAAGTGTGAGCGCAGACTTCCTTGAACCCAAACCACAACACTTTAATTATGATATATATGGTGGCGTAAGTTATACCATTCATGTTGGAAGACCAAAGGGACAACGTGTGAGCAATATGATGATTCAAGGTCACGCAGTTGATTTAAAGCAGACATATACAATTTGTGTAAATAATTATCGTGCAGTTGGCGGTGGTCAGTATGATATGTATATCGACGCGCCAGTTGTAAAAGATATTCAAGTTGAAGGCGCACAACTACTTATTGATTTTTTATCAAATAATAATTTGATGCGCATCCCGCAAGTTGTTGATTTTAAAGTTGAAAAGTGACGGATATATGAAAAGCTTACTTGATTTTAATCGGGTAAGTTTTTGTTTTTGTTTAAAATAATCACTCTTAAAAACCAATATACTTTAATAAAAATGTTGATTTTACAAAAAATAAGGCTTATATTTTATATAACTTAATATTAGGAAGTGATTAATTTGGAAACAATTAAACAAGAAGTAAGAGAATCTATTGTTAAAGGAATTATCGCGGGATATAAGGACTATGTTAATGAGAGAAATGAAGTCAAGAAACGTATGGTAATTAGTGATGCCTATGTGTACACCAAATCTAATCATATTGAAAATCAAGTTGCTAAGCATTTGGAAAATTTTGTTAAGTATATTAAAGAAAATGCTGGACCATCATGGAAGTATTTAAAGTTTATATTTAATAAAGATGAAGAGAAAAATAATATCATGTTTATATTGAAAAATGAAGATTACTTTGATGAAAAAAATGTAAGCGTAGGCAAGAGTTTAGTTGCTGATAAAAATCCAAAAAGTAAAAACTACCTAGAGGTACTTATGGCTAAGAATAGGGACATTAATTTTGGTACTGTTGGAGAAGATTTTGAAATTGGGTATCAAATGACTGCAGATAGTATATTATTTAATATAAAAGAAGGCAGTAATAGAGATATTAATTCTTATTTTTTAATTATTACATATCGTATTGATAAAGAATCAAAGCAATTAGCTGCAATCAAACAATGGTTACCAAATCCAGAAACAAATTCTGCAATTATGGTTGATGATTTGACAGAGTTAATAGAAAAAGTAATAGTAGAAAGAGAAGATTATCATATTGACGAAGAAGAGTTAGAAGTACTTAAAAACGATGGAGAGTTAGAACTCATAGATGTGGAACATGCATTTGGTATCAGTATCGATGAAGGTAACGATATGATTGAAAGTGAAAGGTGAAGTTAATGTTTATTGGCAAGAATTTAGAATACGTGAGAAAGCTTAATGCTCTAAGTAGAAAGGAATTATCAGAAAAAATAAATGTGAGTGAACAAGCAATTTGGCAATATGAAACAAAAAATATGATGCCAGAAATTAGTAAAATTTATGATATGACATCTATTTTTAATGTTAAATCTAGCTACTTTATTAGCGAGCAGCCCGAAGAGCTCCTAATAAATTCTGTCGATAAACATAGTATAGCTTTTAGAGCAAAAAATTATAAAGTATCTACGAAACTATTAAATAAGCAATATTATCAAGCAATGTATTTATCTAATTTAACTAGCTACTTATTTTCTTTTGTAAAGATACCGGATAATATTATTTTATCTTTAATAAATAATTTAAATGACTTGTTGAATGGCAATTTAGAATCACTAAATAAAAAAGAAAGCATAAAAGAAACTGCTAAAGTTGTGAGGGCTAAAATTCTTCAAGACGAAAGCAATGAAGCACTATTATTTATGCTTGAAAAAGCGGGTATAGTTATATACGAAAAGCGAATTAATGATAGCATAGACGCATATAGTTTTTGGAGTAAAGATCAGACACCTTTTATTATACTGGGTACAAATAAGGGGGTAGCAGTTAGAAGGAATTTTGATCTTGCACATGAGCTGGGACATCTCGTTCTACATCGTCATATTCAATTCGACTTATTATCTCCTGAAGAATATAAGACAATTGAACATGAGGCAGATATTTTCGCCTCTGAATTTTTACTACCTGAAGAAGCGTTTAAAAAAGACTTTGATCAAATGACCAAAAAATCAAATCCTGATTATTTAGCTGTATTGAAAGAAAAATGGTATGTTTCTATACAAGCAATTGCAATGAGAGCCTATTATCTAGGCCTAATGTCTAGTACTCAGTACAGATATTTTTGGGCATCATTAAATAAAAAAGGCTATAAAAGTAAAGAGCCTTTAGACGACGTGATTGAAATGTCACGTCCTGTCAAAATGAATAGTTTATTAAAGTTGTATTTTGATAGAAATATACTGACACCACAAAAATTATTGAATTATTTAAAAGTTGATGAAACGTTTTTGAATCATCTAGCAGGTATTAATTTAAAACTCTTTAAGGATTATGTTAATGAAAATAGAGAATATAATATAACGAATCTATATAAATAAGGTACCAATATTTAAACCTCGAGCTGAAAAGATTATCATTTCAGTTCGAGGTTTTTATTTTATCCTCTTTGTATGGGTATTCTTTTACTTGAAATTTGTTTTCCTGTTTTTTTATTGTAAATTTTTATTACATAATATCCTAAGTTATATCCTGACATTTAATCTCCAGTATTTTTAGTTTTTTAGTAGGAACATAATGGTATTTTTTTGCTGTTAGTGGAACATATTTTTTAGGGTTTTGAATTTCGTTCCATCCATTTGTAAAACTGGATACTCTAATATCCGGTAATAGCCGGTTAAATCGACATAGGATGTCACTAGCTATTCCAAAATTGTCTTTTGACGCTATAACGATTGTTGGGAATCTTAGCATGTCTAACGCAGAGAGACTTTCACATTTTATGAGTACTAATCCTGAAATTCGGCTTTGGGATATTTTACAAACAAACTTTAAAGCTAAAGATCTTAAAGAAAAAGTTTATATTGAATATGACAAAATAAAAGCAACTCTTTGGAATAGACGTAATATGCGCGTTGAATTTAATCCTAATAAGCTTTCGCATGATGAAGTGCTTTGGTTAAAACAAAATATCATCAGTTACTTGGACGATGTTAGTTTTACGAGATTAGATTTGGCTTTTGATTTTGAATTTGATTTAAATGACTATTATGCATTGTCAGATAAGTCGGTAAAGAAAACTATATTTTATGGACGTAATGGAAAACCAGAAACAAAATATTTTGGTGTACGTAATAGTGATAGGTTTATTCGGATTTATAATAAAAACAAGAACGTAAAGATAATGCAGATGTTGAAATTGATTCAACATTTCTATGGCGTGTGAAAATTGAATTAAAACGAGATATGGTTGATTGTTGGAAAGATTGTTTTGATGATTTGCATATTTTAAAACCGAATTTAAAAATGAATGAAAATATACAAGAACGAGCAATGCTTCATTTATTAACTCACGAAGAAGAGGAATGGGGGAATTTAGAAAGACATACTAAAAATAAATATAGAGATAAGTTAAAAATATAGCGTCTATTGATTTAACAGATTTAATGAAAATATCTTTAAGAGAAAATGAAAACCAATTGCAAAAACAAATCGACTTTTGGTTGAATTAATTATTATTGTAACAAAAGAACTATGTTCAATTTATGTGCAATCATGCTTTTTTGTCCCCACGTTTTGAACATGTTTGGCACCGCCAAACCACTCATTTTTTGCAAAAAAATGGGGACATGTTCACTTATGCTCATCTACTTAAAATAAGTATTTTTTTGTTGGTTTTTAAAAGTAGTTGAAATGTTTATAATAATATTGAAAGATATTTCTGTTTTCCTTTTTGAATAATAAACTTAAAAGAGAATATAAAATAATGCTTATTAAAATTAGGGGTGGAAATATGAAAAGAGATTTTTTTGAAAAGTGGTCGTTTATTTTAAATTTAATTTTATTTTGTGCTTTTTTGTTTTTAGTGGTTCTGATGTTTTATAAGGATGTCGATTTGATTTATATTTTTTGTACATTATTAATATCATTATTACCTTTGCTAAATATTATAAAAAAATATAAGAAAAAGACGGATAATTAATCCGTCTTTTTTTATGAAAAGAACAGGCTGGGAAATAAATCAATGTTCTATGCTCTACGCAGTTATATTGGCAGTAGTTGACTGAACGAAAATGTGCTTATAATAAGCTTTTTTCAATTCTAGTCAGGGGCCCCAACACAGAAGCTGACGAAAAGTCAGCTTACAATAATGTGCAAGTTGGAGATGGGCCCCAACAAAGAGAAATTGGATTCCCAATTTCTACAGACAATGCAAGTTGGGGTGGGACGACGAAATAAATTTTGCGAAAATATCATTTCTGTCCCACTCCCCAGAAAAGGTTCTACCATTGTCAAAAAAATGCATCTCTACGTGTTAGAGTAAATATTGGTCAGCCAACCAAAATAATCAACACGAGGAGATGCTATTTAATGTCATCTGACACAAACAGTTTGCACATACAAAATGGAATTGTAAGTAACATATTGTCTTTGCACCTAAATACAGAAGATAAGCGATATATGGAAAAATAAAAAAAGAAAGAAAAAAGAGTAACCCTTTAGGGTTGCTGGAATAGTAGTGCAGTTGGCTGACTTGTCAGTGCCCTTTTAGGGCTGGCCAGTAAGGAAGAATTATAGCCGCAGAACAAACCACCCGTTCACACGGGTGGTTTTTTATTTGTAACATCTATTGATAGGTATCGACAAGGACCTTTAAATGTTGTGTTTTGTGCGATATAACAAGCTTTTTAGGCTGTTAAAGAATATTCAGAATTAAATATATAATTATGAATAAATTATGTCATTGAAAAAATTATGATTATAAAATCATTCTAAAAACACCGAAATAACAATGATTTCATGAAAACATTTATTTTAAAATTTGATATTTGTTCAAATAATATTCGAAATTAAACTTTTTTGTATAGAATTTTCTTTATATCCTGAGAGACATGTACTATAATGTTTGTGAAATAATTCACAAAGTATAAAGGAGTGGTTGTATATGTTAACTATACCTGAAAAAGAAAATCGTGGATCGAAAGAACAAGAAGTGGCAATTATGATTGATGCTCTAGCTGACAAAGGGAAAAAAGCATTAGAAGCATTATCTAAAAAGTCACAAGAAGAAATTGATCATATTGTTCATCAAATGAGCTTAGCAGCTGTTGATCAACATATGGTGCTAGCAAAATTAGCACATGAAGAAACTGGAAGAGGTATATACGAAGATAAAGCGATTAAAAATTTATACGCTTCTGAATATATATGGAATTCAATAAAAGACAATAAGACAGTAGGGATTATTGGTGAAGATAAAGAAAAAGGATTAACGTATGTAGCGGAACCAATTGGTGTTATTTGTGGTGTTACGCCAACAACAAATCCTACGTCGACAACTATTTTTAAAGCGATGATTGCAATTAAGACAGGAAATCCGATCATTTTTGCATTCCATCCAAGTGCGCAAGAATCGTCGAAGCGTGCAGCAGAAGTTGTATTAGAAGCGGCAATGAAGGCAGGTGCACCTAAAGATATTATTCAATGGATTGAAGTGCCTTCTATCGAAGCAACAAAACAATTAATGAATCACAAAGGTATTGCATTAGTTCTAGCAACAGGTGGTTCGGGCATGGTTAAGTCTGCATATTCAACTGGTAAACCGGCATTAGGTGTGGGACCAGGTAACGTGCCGTCTTACATTGAAAAAACAGCACACATTAAGCGTGCAGTAAATGATATCATTGGTTCAAAAACATTTGATAATGGTATGATTTGTGCTTCTGAACAAGTTGTAGTTATTGATAAAGAAATTTATAAAGACGTTACTAATGAATTTAAAGCACATCAATCATATTTTGTTAAAAAAGATGAATTACAACGCTTAGAAAATGCAATTATGAATGAACAAAAAACAGGTATTAAGCCTGATATTGTCGGTAAATCTGCAGTTGAAATAGCTGAATTAGCAGGTATACCTGTCCCCGAAAATACAAAACTTATCATAGCTGAAATTAGCGGTGTAGGTTCAGACTATCCGTTATCTCGTGAAAAATTATCTCCAGTATTAGCCTTAGTAAAAGCCCAATCTACAAAACAAGCATTTCAAATTTGTGAAGACACACTACATTTTGGTGGATTAGGACACACAGCCGTTATCCATACAGAAGATGAAACATTACAAAAAGATTTTGGACTAAGAATGAAAGCTTGTCGTGTACTTGTAAATACACCATCAGCGGTTGGAGGTATTGGTGATATGTATAACGAATTGATTCCGTCTTTAACATTAGGTTGTGGTTCGTACGGTAGAAACTCAATTTCACATAATGTTAGTGCGACAGATTTATTAAACATTAAAACAATTGCTAAACGACGTAATAATACTCAAATTTTCAAGGTGCCTGCTCAAATTTATTTTGAAGAAAATGCAATCATGAGTCTAAAAACAATGGACAAGATTGAAAAAGTGATGATTGTCTGTGACCCTGGTATGGTCGAATTCGGTTATACAAAAACAGTTGAGAATGTATTAAGACAAAGAACGGAACAGCCTCAAATTAAAATCTTTAGCGAAGTCGAACCGAACCCATCAACTAATACAGTATATAAAGGTCTGGAAATGATGGTTGATTTCCAACCGGATACAATCATTGCACTTGGTGGTGGTTCAGCGATGGATGCTGCAAAAGCAATGTGGATGTTTTTTGAACACCCTGAGACATCATTCTTCGGTGCTAAACAAAAGTTCCTAGACATCGGTAAACGTACTTATAAAATAGGCATGCCTGAAAATGCGACGTTCATTTGTATCCCTACGACATCAGGTACAGGTTCAGAAGTAACACCATTTGCAGTTATCACAGATAGTGAAACAAATGTAAAATATCCGTTGGCTGATTTTGCTTTAACACCTGATGTTGCAATTATTGACCCTCAATTTGTGATGAGTGTGCCAAAAAGCGTTACAGCAGATACAGGAATGGATGTACTAACGCATGCAATGGAATCATATGTATCTGTAATGGCTTCAGATTACACAAGAGGTTTGAGTCTACAAGCGATTAAATTGACGTTCGAATATTTAAAATCATCTGTTGAAAAAGGTGATAAAGTTTCAAGAGAGAAAATGCATAACGCATCAACTTTGGCTGGTATGGCATTTGCAAATGCATTCTTAGGCATTGCACACTCAATTGCGCATAAAATTGGTGGGGAATATGGTATTCCGCATGGTAGAGCGAATGCGATATTACTACCGCATATTATCCGTTATAATGCCAAAGACCCGCAAAAACATGCATTATTCCCTAAATATGAGTTCTTCAGAGCAGATACAGATTATGCAGATATTGCCAAATTCTTAGGATTAAAAGGTAATACGACAGAAGCACTCGTAGAATCATTAGCTAAAGCTGTCTACGAATTAGGTCAATCAGTCGGAATTGAAATGAATTTGAAATCACAAGGTGTGTCTGAAGAAGAATTAAATGAGTCAATTGATAGAATGGCAGAGCTCGCATTTGAAGATCAGTGTACAACTGCTAATCCTAAAGAAGCGCTAATCAGTGAAATCAAAGATATCATTCAAACATCATATGATTATAAGCAATAATTTATCTGATAATAATCATCTAACTCACCTGAAATAACAAAAGTAAAAAATGCCACATAAACTTTAAGTCGATAATCATTATACGGTTATCGGCTTTTATTTATTGCCAAATCTTCAGAGAGATACAAACTAGACAATCATTTTTTAAAATAAAGAAAATATTAAGATTGATACTCATTTCACAAACTATTACTACTTTAGAGTATAATTATTTTTAATTTCATATAAATAAAAATGCGAAAATAATGCGGTTTAAAAGTAATTAATTGTTTAAACGATATGTAATATGTAAATACTATATATATAATACCAATTTTAATGAAAATTTTTAAGGGAGGTAAATAATGGAAAGCACATTAGAATTAACAAAAATTAAAGAAGTATTACAAAAAAACTTGAAGATTTTAATTATTTTACCGCTATTATTTTTAATTATTAGCGCTATTGTTACATTTTTCGTCTTATCACCTAAATATCAAGCTAATACTCAAATTTTAGTGAATCAAACTAAGGGTGACAATCCTCAGTTTATGGCGCAAGAGGTTCAAAGTAATATTCAACTTGTAAATACGTATAAAGAAATTGTTAAAAGTCCTAGAATTTTAGATGAGGTGTCAAAGGACTTAAATGATAGGTATTCACCATCTAAATTGTCGAGTATGTTGACAATTACAAACCAAGAAAATACGCAACTTATCAACATCCAAGTTAAAAGTGGTCATAAACAAGATTCGGAAAAAATTGCGAATAGCTTCGCTAAAGTTACAAGTAAACAAATTCCGAAGATTATGAGTGTGGATAACGTATCAATTTTATCTAAAGCAGACGGTACAGCAGTTAAAGTCGCACCAAAAACTGTAGTGAATCTAATCGGTGCATTCTTTTTAGGAGTAGTTGTCGCGCTTATATATATCTTCTTCAAAGTAATTTTCGATAAGCGAATTAAAGATGAAGAAGATGTAGAGAAAGAATTAGGATTGCCTGTATTGGGTTCAATTCAAAAATTTAATTAAGGATGGTTGCTACTTATGTCAAAAAAGGAAAATACGACAACAACACTATTTGTGTATGAAAAACCAAAATCAACAATTAGTGAAAAGTTTCGGGGTATACGTTCAAACATCATGTTTTCAAAAGCAAATGGTGAAGTAAAGCGCTTGTTGGTTACTTCTGAAAAGCCTGGTGCAGGTAAAAGTACAGTTGTATCGAATGTAGCGATTACTTATGCACAAGCAGGTTATAAAACGTTAATTATCGATGGGGATATGCGTAAGCCAACACAAAACTATATTTTTAATGAACAAAATAATAATGGATTATCGAATTTAATCATTGGTAGAACGACTATGTCAGAAGCTATTACGACGACAGAAATTGATAATTTAGATTTACTAACAGCTGGTCCTGTACCTCCTAATCCAACAGAATTAATTGGTTCTGAAAGATTTAAAGAGTTAGTTGATCTTTTCAATGAGCGTTATGACATCATTATTGTAGATACACCGCCAGTTAATACCGTGACTGATGCACAACTATATGCGCGTGCTATTAAAGATAGTCTGTTAGTCATTGATAGTGAAAAAAATGATAAAAATGAAGTTAAAAAAGCTAAAACACTTATGGAAAAAGCAGGCAGTAATATTCTAGGCGTCATTTTAAATAAGGCAAAAGTAGATAAGTCTTCTAGTTATTATCACTATTATGGAGATGAATAAGTATGATTGATATTCATAACCATATATTGCCGAATATCGATGACGGTCCGACAAATGAAACAGAGATGCTGGATCTTTTAAAACAAGCGACAACACAAGGTGTTACAGAAATCATTGTAACATCACATCACTTACATCCTCGATATACCACACCTATAGAAAAAGTGAAATCATGTTTAAACCATATCGAAAGTTTAGAGGAAGTACAAGCACTGAATCTAAAGTTTTATTATGGTCAGGAAATAAGAATTACCGATCAAATCCTTAATGATATTGATCGAAAAGTTATTACCGGTATTAATGATTCACGCTATTTACTAATAGAATTTCCATCAAATGAAGTTCCACATTATACTGATCAATTATTTTTCGAATTACAGAGTAAAGGCTTTGTACCGATTATTGCACATCCAGAGCGGAATAAAGCAATAAGTCAAAACCTTGACATACTATACGATTTAATTAATAAAGGTGCTTTAAGTCAAGTGACAACGGCATCATTAGCGGGTATTTCCGGTAAAAAAATTAGAAAATTAGCAATTCAAATGATTGAAAACAATCTGACACATTTCATCGGTTCAGATGCGCATAACACAGAAATTAGACCGTTCTTAATGAAAGACCTATTTAATGATAAGAAATTACGTGACTATCATGAAGATATGAACGGATTTATTAGTAATGCGAAGTTAGTTGTTGATGATAAAAAAATTCCTAAACGAATGCCACAACAAGATTATAAACAGAAAAGATGGTTTGGGTTATAAACAGCAAATGAGGGGTTTTATGGCACATTTATCTGTGAAATTGCGGCTTTTAATACTAGCATTAATCGATTCACTGATAGTGACATTTTCAGTATTCGTAAGTTATTACATTTTAGAACCGTATTTCAAAACATATTCTGTCAAATTATTAATATTGGCAGCTATATCACTATTCATATCGCATCATATTTCAGCATTTATTTTTAATATGTATCATCGAGCGTGGGAATATGCCAGTGTGAGTGAATTGATTTTAATTGTTAAAGCTGTGACGACATCTATCGTTATTACGATGGTGTTCGTGACAATTGTTACAGGCAATAGACCGTTTTTTAGGTTGTATTTAATTACTTGGATGATGCACTTGATTTTAATAGGCGGCTCAAGGTTATTTTGGCGTATTTATCGGAAATACCTTGGAGGTAAGTCATTTAATAAGAAGCCAACTTTAGTTGTTGGTGCTGGTCAAGCAGGTTCAATGCTGATTAGACAAATGTTGAAAAGCGATGAAATGAAACTTGAGCCGGTATTAGTAGTGGATGATGATGAGCATAAACGTAATATCACAATTACTGAAGGTGTAAAAGTTCAAGGTAAAATTGCAGATATTCCAGAACTAGTGAGGAAATATAAGATTAAAAAAATCATCATTGCAATTCCAACTATTGGTCAAGAGCGTTTGAAAGAAATTAATAATATTTGCCATATGGATGGCGTTGAGTTATTAAAAATGCCAAATATAGAAGATGTCATGTCTGGTGAGTTAGAAGTGAACCAACTGAAAAAAGTTGAAGTAGAAGATTTACTAGGCAGAGATCCTGTTGAATTAGATATGGATATGATATCAAATGAATTGACGAATAAAACTATTTTAGTTACGGGTGCAGGTGGTTCAATAGGATCAGAAATTTGTAGACAAGTTTGTAATTTCTATCCAGAACGTATTATTCTACTTGGCCATGGTGAAAACAGTATTTATTTAATCAATCGTGAATTGCGAAATCGCTTCGGAAAAAATGTTGATATCGTTCCTATTATAGCGGATGTGCAAAATAGAGCGCGTATGTTTGAAATTATGGAAATGTATAAACCATACGCAGTTTATCATGCAGCAGCACACAAGCATGTGCCGTTAATGGAAGACAACCCTGAAGAAGCAGTACGTAATAATATTTTAGGTACGAAAAATACTGCTGAAGCTGCTAAAAATGCAGAGGTAAAGAAATTCGTTATGATTTCTACGGATAAAGCTGTTAATCCGCCTAATGTCATGGGAGCTTCAAAGCGAATTGCAGAAATGATTATTCAAAGTTTAAATGATGAAACGCATCGAACAAATTTTGTTGCAGTGAGATTTGGTAATGTACTTGGATCGAGAGGATCTGTAATTCCACTTTTCAAAAGTCAAATTGAAGAAGGTGGGCCAGTTACTGTGACACATCCTGAAATGACACGTTACTTTATGACAATTCCTGAAGCTTCTAGACTAGTTTTGCAGGCAGGGGCATTAGCAGAAGGTGGCGAAGTATTTGTGCTAGATATGGGAGAACCAGTGAAAATTGTAGATTTGGCACGTAATTTAATTAAGCTAAGTGGTAAAAAAGAAGACGACATACGCATTACTTATACAGGGATTAGACCCGGTGAAAAAATGTTTGAAGAGCTTATGAATAAAGATGAGGTTCATCCTGAACAAGTATTTGAAAAAATTTATCGTGGCAAAGTACAACATATGAAATGTAATGAAGTTGAAGCGATTATTCAAGACATCGTCAATGACTTTAGTAAAGAAAAAATTATTAACTATGCCAATGGCAAAAAGGGAGATAATTATGTTCGATGACAAAATTTTATTAATTACTGGGGGCACAGGATCATTCGGTAATGCTGTTATGAAACGGTTTTTAGATTCTAATATTAAAGAAATTCGTATTTTTTCACGTGATGAGAAAAAACAAGATGACATTCGAAAAAAATATAATAATTCAAAATTAAAGTTCTACATTGGTGATGTGCGTGATAGTCAAAGTGTAGAAACAGCAATGCGAGATGTTGATTACGTATTCCATGCAGCAGCTTTAAAACAAGTGCCGTCATGTGAATTCTTTCCAGTTGAGGCAGTGAAGACAAATATTATTGGTACAGAAAATGTCTTACAAAGTGCTATTCATCAAAATGTTAAAAAAGTCATATGTTTATCTACAGATAAGGCAGCGTACCCTATTAATGCTATGGGTATTTCGAAAGCAATGATGGAAAAAGTATTCGTAGCTAAATCAAGAAATATTCGTAGTGAACAAACGCTTATATGCGGTACAAGATACGGTAATGTGATGGCTTCAAGAGGATCAGTAATTCCTTTGTTTATCGACAAAATCAAAGCTGGAGAACCTTTAACGATTACAGATCCTGATATGACAAGATTTTTAATGAGCTTAGAAGATGCGGTAGAACTAGTTGTTCATGCATTTAAGCATGCAGAGACAGGCGATATTATGGTTCAAAAAGCACCAAGTTCAACGGTAGGGGATCTTGCGACCGCATTATTAGAATTGTTTGAAGCTGATAATGCAATTGAAATCATTGGTACGCGACATGGAGAGAAAAAAGCAGAAACATTGTTGACGAGAGAAGAATACGCACAATGTGAAGATATGGGTGATTATTTTAGAGTGCCGGCAGACTCCAGAGATTTAAATTATAGTAATTATGTTGAAACCGGTAACGAAAAGATTACGCAATCTTATGAATATAACTCCGATAATACACATATTTTAACGGTGGAAGAGATAAAAGAAAAACTTTTAACATTAGAATATGTTAGAAACGAATTGAATGATTATAAAGCTTCAATGAGATAGGAGAGATTGACGTTGAATATTGTAATTACAGGAGCAAAGGGTTTTATAGGAAAAAACTTGAAAGCAGATTTAACATCAACGACAGATCATCATATTTTCGAAGTACATCGACAAACTAAAGAGGAAGAATTAGAGTCAGCGTTGTTGAAAGCAGACTTTGTCGTGCATTTAGCGGGAGTTAATCGACCTGAACATGACAAAGAATTCAGCTTAGGAAACGTGAGTTATTTAGATCATGTGCTTGATATATTAACTAGAAATACAAAAAAGCCAGCGATATTATTATCGTCTTCAATACAAGCAACACAAGATAATCCTTATGGTGAGAGTAAGTTGCAAGGTGAACAGCTATTAAGAGAGTATGCCGAAGAGTATGGCAATACGGTTTATATTTATCGCTGGCCAAATTTATTCGGTAAGTGGTGTAAGCCAAATTATAACTCAGTGATTGCAACATTTTGTTACAAAATTGCACGTAACGAAGAGATTCAAGTTAATGATCGGAATGTTGAACTAACGCTAAACTACGTGGATGATATCGTCGCTGAAATAAAACGTGCTATTGAAGGAAATCCAACGATTGAAAATGGTGTACCTACAGTACCAAATGTATTTAAAGTGACATTGGGAGAAATTGTAGATTTATTATACAAGTTCAAACAGTCACGTCTCGATCGAACATTGCCGAAATTAGATAACTTGTTTGAAAAAGATTTGTATAGTACGTATTTAAGCTATCTACCTAGTACAGACTTTAGTTATCCCTTACTTATGAATGTGGATGATAGGGGTTCTTTTACAGAATTTATAAAAACATCGGATCGTGGTCAAGTTTCTGTAAATATTTCTAAGCCAGGTATTACTAAAGGTAATCACTGGCACCATACTAAAAACGAAAAATTTCTAGTCGTATCAGGTAAAGGGGTAATTCGTTTTAGACATGTTAATGATGATGAAATCATTGAATATTACGTTTCTGGCGACAAATTAGAAGTTGTAGACATACCAGTAGGATACACACATAATATTGAAAATTTAGGCGACACAGATATGGTAACTATTATGTGGGTGAATGAAATGTTTGATCCAAATCAGCCAGATACGTATTTCTTGGAGGTATAGCGCATGGAAAAACTAAAATTAATGACAATAGTTGGTACAAGGCCTGAAATCATTCGTTTATCATCAACGATTAAAGCATGTGATCAATATTTTAATCAGATATTAGTACACACTGGTCAAAATTATGATTATACATTGAATCAAATTTTCTTTGATGATTTGGAATTAAGACAACCGGACCACTACTTAGAGGCAGTTGGAAGTAACCTCGGAGAAACGATGGGGAATATTATTGCGAAGACATATGATGTTTTATTACGCGAACAACCAGATGCACTTTTAATTCTTGGTGATACAAATAGTTGTTTAGCAGCAGTATCTGCTAAACGATTAAAGATTCCTGTGTTTCATATGGAAGCGGGTAATAGATGCTTTGATCAGAATGTACCTGAAGAAATCAATCGTAAAATTGTTGACCATGTCAGTGATGTGAATCTACCTTATACAGAACATAGCAGACGGTATTTATTAGATGAAGGCTTCAATAAAGCGAATATCTTTGTGACAGGATCACCGATGACAGAAGTGATAGAAGCGCATCGAGATAAAATTAATCACAGTGACGTTTTAAATAAACTAGGATTAGAACCGCAACAATACATTTTAGTATCTGCGCATAGAGAAGAGAATATCGATAATGAAAAGAATTTTAAATCATTAATGAATGCGATAAATGATATTGCCAAAAAGTATAAAATGCCTGTGATTTATTCAACGCATCCAAGAAGTTGGAAGAAAATTGAAGAAAGTAAATTTGAATTTGATCCATTAGTTAAACAGTTAAAGCCATTTGGTTTCTTTGATTATAATGCATTGCAAAAAGATGCATTTGTTGTGCTATCAGATAGTGGAACATTGTCAGAAGAGTCGTCTATTTTGAAGTTCCCTGGTGTCCTTATTCGAACTTCCACAGAAAGACCGGAAGTACTAGATAAAGGTACGGTTATTGTAGGTGGTATTACCTATAACAATCTAATCCAATCCGTTGAACTAGCAAGAGAGATGCAAAACAATAACGAACCGATGATTGATGCTATTGATTATAAAGACACTAACGTTTCGACAAAGGTAGTTAAAATTATTCAAAGCTATAAAGATATTATCAATCGAAATACTTGGAGGAAATGACGATGAGGATAGCGATT
>OFLM01000152.1_pt1 | contig 28862 bp, 30 predicted proteins | sample 1540801 | NCBI WGS metagenome assembly OFLM01 (sample SAMEA4413040, study PRJEB24355) | metagenome | biome: human; feature: gut; material: faeces | place: United Kingdom | collected 2010 | reverse complement strand
GTAGTGAAGCAGGATCAGCTGGTAGAGATACAAGAGGGTTAATTCGTTTACATCAATTCGATAAAGTTGAAATGGTGCGTTTTGAAAAACCTGAAGATTCTTGGGATGCATTAGAAGATATGACTCAAAATGCCGAAGCAATTTTAGAAGAATTAAAATTACCATATCGTCGCGTGATCTTATGTACTGGAGATATTGGTTTCAGCGCAAGTAAAACATATGACTTAGAAGTATGGTTACCAAGTTACAATGACTACAAAGAAATTAGTTCTTGCTCAAACTGTACTGATTTCCAAGCTCGTCGTGCTAACATTCGTTTCAAACGTGATGCTTCTTCTAAACCAGAATTAGTACACACATTAAATGGTAGTGGACTTGCAGTAGGTCGTACATTTGCAGCTATCGTAGAAAACTACCAAAACGAAGATGGTTCAATTACAATTCCAGAAGCACTTGTACCATTTATGGGCGGCAAAACAGAAATTCGTCCAGTCAACTAATCATTCAATAGAATTCAACTCATAAAGTGATAGAGTGACATAGTCCTCTATCGCTTTATTTATTTTTATATTAAAATAAGACTGCCCTGAGAAAGGTAAATTCAAAAATATCGAAAATTTCTGATATTTTTAAAACGTTGAAGTATCAATATTTCTAAACGCCCTTCTCTCTAACCTCACTCAAACGGACGTCTAAAGATATTGAAGCGTCTATTAGATTATATTAGACTGAATTTAATTAAAATATATAGTCAATTTGAAAATACATATATAAAGAGGGAGCTAACATGACGTCACATGTAACATTTCAACAAGGAGTCAAAGAATGTATTCCAACACTACTAGGATACATCGGTATAGGACTATCATTTGGCATTGTGGCAGCTTCTCAGGATTTTAGTGTTCTAGAAATTCTTCTGTTATGTTTATTGGTTTATGCAGGCGCAGCACAATTTATTATTTGTGCTTTAGTTATTACTGGTACACCTATATCAGCAATCGTGTTAACAACGTTAATTGTGAATTCCCGCTTCTTTTTATTGTCTATGACATTATCACCTAATTATAAAGATTATGGTATATGGAATCGTTTAGCTTTGTCTTCTCTTCTTACTGACGAGACCTTTGGGGTTGCTATAACGCCACACTTAAAAGGGGAAACAATTAATGACCGATGGTTACATGGATTAAATATTACTGCTTATTCATTTTGGGCAATCGCTTGTGTGTTAGGAGCAGTCTTTGGGAAATACATCTCTCATCCTGAAATGTTAGGATTAGACTTTGCGATTACAGCTATGTTTATTTTCTTGGCTATGGCTCAATTTGAAACGATTACACGTTCCAAAATAAGTATATATATCGTATTAATTGCGTTCGTTATTGTAATGATGTTCATTTTAAGTTGGTTGATGCCCTCTTATGTGGCCATTCTTGTTACATCAATTTGTGCTGCAACACTTGGGGTGGTGATGGATCGATGACGATAACTGGACATATGCTTTTACTCATCGTTTTATGTGGATTAGTGACATTAATTGTACGTGTCGTACCTTTTTTAATGATTTCACGTATTCAACTGTCAGAAACAGTCATCAAATGGCTGTCGTTTATTCCAATTTCATTATTCACTGCGTTAGTTATTGATAGTTTTATCGTTCAACATAAAGGCATGCAGGGCTTTGAATTAAATATTCCATTCATTGTAGCAACCATTCCTACAGTCATTATCGCAATTGTGACGCGTAGTCTAACCATCACTATTATTGTAGGTATTATATTCATTGCAGGTATACGATGGTTCTTTTAACCCATTTATTTACTGCGCATTGAAGTTAACTAGACAATTGTATTAAAATAAATTTAAATTAAACAATGCAATCAATATATAGATACTCTTATTTTGAGAAGTAGAGGGAATTGGCCCTATGAAGCTTCAGCAACCGACAAATCATTGTACGGTGCTACAACCAACGAGATACTCGAATGATAAGTACTAAAGTATTATCGCTTCACACTTTTAAAATTAAGAGTAGAAGCGATTTTTTTATTCTAAGGAGGCATAGCATGACAAATTATACAGTAGATACATTACATTTAGGTGCTTTTACAACAGAATCAGGTGAAACAATTGAGAATCTAAAATTGCGTTATGAGCACGTAGGTTATTCGGGACAACCGCTTGTTGTGGTTTGTCATGCTCTGACTGGTAATCATTTAACTTATGGTACAGATGAACATCCTGGATGGTGGCGTGAAATCATTGATGGTGGTTATATGCCAATCTATGATTATCAGTTTCTTACTTTTAATGTTATTGGAAGTCCTTTTGGTTCAAGCTCCCCATTAAACGATGCTCATTTTCCTAAAACAATAACATTAAGAGATATAGTTAAGGCAATTGAATTGGGAATAAAGGCCCTTGGATTTACTAAAATCGATATTTTAATTGGTGGCAGTTTAGGTGGCATGCAAGTGATGGAATTATTATATAATCATCAATTCGAAGTAGATAAGGCAGTCATCTTAGCAGCTACAGATAAAACCTCTTCATACAGTCGTGCTTTCAATGAAATTGCACGTGAAGCGATTCATATTGGAGGTAAAGAGGGACTTAGTATTGCAAGACAACTTGGATTCTTAACATATCGTTCTTCAAAAAGTTATGACGCGCGTTTCACACCAGATGAAGTAGTCAATTATCAACGTTATCAAGGCAATAAGTTTAAAGAATCCTACGATTTATCGTGTTACTTAACGATGTTGAATGTCTTAGATAGTCATCATCTTGATCGTCAGCGCGATGATGTGGATGAGGTCTTCCAATCTTTAAATACAAAAGTACTAACTATGGGCTTTACAGATGACTTGTTATATCCAGATGATCAAGTTAGAGCAGTAGGAGAACGTTTTAAATATCATCGTCACTTTTTTGTTCCAGACAACGTAGGCCATGATGGTTTTTTACTTAATTTTAATGACTGGGCACCTAACTTGTATCACTTTTTAAAAGTTTCGAAATTCAAACGAAAATAATAGATAAGAGAACAGTTAACACATTTGTTTAATTTGAATATAGAGGTTAAAATAGACGTTATAGTCAAAAAAGTATAGGAGTGGCGAATGTGTTTTCAAAAGTACATCCTAAAGCAATAATTATAGGAACTATCGTGCTTGTAGCAGTTGCTTTAGTTACGTATGTATTGCCAATAATTGGTCTGATTCTATGTTTATTCGCTACCATTCCAGGGATTATCATGTGGCATAAATCAATTGCTACATTTGGAATTGGAGCTTTACTCACTGTAGTCATCACGACCTTATTAGGGAATACCTTTGTATTAAGTGCCATGATTCTAGTTTTATTACTAAGTTTTGTAATTGGCCAATTATTAAAAGAACGTACATCTAAAGAACGCATCTTATATATTACAACAATGTATATAAGTATTGTGACGTTAATTGCATTTATGTTATTACAAGCGTTCAAAAAGATTCCAAATACCGAAGTATTGATTAAACCAGCAAAAGACGCAATGAACAATGCGATTGTAAATTCAGGCGTTGAATCAGATTATAAGATCATCTTAGAAGAAGGATTTCGTCAAATGGCTGTTCAACTTCCAAGTTACATCATTATTATGGTCTTTCTTTTAGTTTTAATTAATATCATCATTACATTTCCAATTTTACGCAAATTCAAAGTAGCAACACCTATTTTTAGACCTTTATTTGCTTGGCAGATGAATCGCACATTATTATGGATTTACATGATTGTGCTAGTATGTGTGATGTTTGCGATGAAACCAAGTATATTCCAAAGTATCGTATTGAATTTCGAAGTTGTGTTATCATTATTAATGTATATCCAAGGATTGAGTTTGATTCATTTCTTTGGAAAGGCCAAACGATTACCTGATGCGGTATCTATATTATTAATGGTCGTGGGGACAGTGATTTCACCCTTTACGCATATCGTATCATTACTTGGCGTACTTGATTTAGGAATTAACTTAAAACGAATGATTAAAAAATGACTTTAAAAAGTGAATAGAGGTGGAAGAATGAACCGTCAATCCACTAAAAAAGCATTGCTTATTCCTTACATTTTGATGGTGCTTACGGCAATTGCAATTGTTATTGTAGGGTTTATATTTAAACCTTTAATTGCAACGTTTACGGCGATTGCTTTAATCATTATGATCGTCATTAGTGCGGTATTGATTAAACAAGCATTATCAAAAATGGATCATTATGTGGATAATCTGAGTGGTCATATTTCAGCAGGAAGTAATAAAGCAATTAAACGCATGCCAATTGGTTTAGTTGTGATTGATGCTGACGATCACATCGAATGGATCAACCAATATATGTCTGAACATCTAGAAACGAATGTCATCTCAGAACCAGTCAATGAAGTTTTTCCGAATATTCTTAAGCAACTTGAAAGAATACAAGAAATAGAAATCGAACATGGTCAGTACCATTATCATGTGCGTTATTCTGAAGAAGAACGTTGTTTATATTTCTTCGATATTACAGAAGAAGTACATACAAATGAATTATATGAAGAATCAAAGCCTATCATTGCAACGTTGTTTTTAGATAACTACGATGAAATTACACAAAATATGAATGACACACAACGTTCTGAAATCAACTCAATGGTGACACGTATTATTAGTCGATGGGCAACTGAATATAACATTTATTTTAAACGTTATAGTTCAGATCAATTCGTAGCGTATTTAAACCAAAAAATCTTAGCAGAAATAGAAGATTCTAATTTTGATATTCTAAGTCAGTTACGTGAAAAAAGTGTAGGCTATCGTGCACAATTGACATTAAGTATTGGTGTTGGTGAAGGTACCGAAGATTTAATTGAACTTGGTGAATTATCTCAATCAGGACTTGATTTAGCCTTAGGTCGTGGAGGAGACCAAGTTGCAATTAAAAACATGAATGGTAATGTCCGCTTTTACGGAGGTAAGACTGACCCGATGGAAAAACGAACACGTGTTAGAGCACGTGTTATCTCTCACGCATTGAAAGATATCTTAACTGAAGGCGACAAAGTGATTATTATGGGACATAAACGTCCCGACTTAGATGCGGTTGGCGCAGCTATTGGAGTATCTCGATTTGCGTCAATGAATAATTTAGAAGCATATGTGGTACTTAATGAAGAAGATATCGATCCAACATTAAGTCGTGTGATGGAAGAAATTGATAAAAAACCTGAATTGAAAGAACGATTTGTGACATCTGATGAGGCTTGGGATATGATGACGTCAAAAACAACGGTTGTTGTGGTAGACACACATAAACCTGAAATGGTATTAGATGAAAATATTTTAAATAAAGCGAATCGTAAAGTAGTCATTGATCATCATAGACGTGGAGAAAGCTTTATTTCAAATCCATTACTCGTTTATATGGAACCTTATGCAAGTTCAACTGCAGAACTTGTCACAGAGTTATTAGAATATCAGCCAACAGAACAACGTTTATCACGTTTAGAATCTACAATTATGTATGCAGGTATTATTGTTGATACACGTAATTTTACATTACGAACAGGTTCAAGAACGTTTGATGCGGCAAGTTATTTACGTGCGCATGGTGCCGATACAATCTTAACGCAACAATTCCTTAAAGATGATGTTGATACGTATATTAATCGTTCTGAATTGATACGTACAGTTGAAGTTCAAGATCACGGTGTCGCGATTGCTCACGGTTCTAATGATAAAATCTATCATCCTGTAACAGTTGCACAAGCTGCGGATGAATTGTTAAGTTTAGAAGGCATTGAAGCTTCTTACGTTGTAGCGAAACGTGAAGATAATCTTATTGGTATTTCAGCACGTTCATTAGGCGGTATTAATGTTCAATTAACAATGGAAGCCTTAGGTGGCGGAGGTCACTTAACAAATGCTGCAACGCAAATAAAAGGTGTCACTATAGAAGAAGCAATCGAGCAATTACAACAAGCAATTACTGAACAAATGAGTAGGAGTGAAGATACATGAAAGTAATATTTACACAAGATGTTAAAGGTAAAGGTAAAAAAGGTGAAGTTAAAGACGTGCCAGTAGGTTACGCAAATAACTTTTTATTAAAAAATAAATATGCTGTTGAAGCAACACCAGGTAATTTAAAACAATTAGAACAACAAAATAGACGTGCTGAAGCGGATAGACAACAAGAAATCGATGATGCTAAAGCATTAAAAGCAAAATTAGAAGATATCGAAGTTGAAGTAAGTGCTAAAACTGGTGAAGGCGGTAAATTGTTTGGTTCTATTAGTACAAAACAAATTGCTGACGCATTAAAAAATCAACACGATATTAAAATTGATAAACGTAAAATGGATTTACCACACGGTATTCACGCGTTAGGTTATACTAATGTACCTGTTAAATTAGACAAAGAAGTTGAAGGTACAATTCGCGTACACACTGTAGAAAAATAAAAAGATTTAGGACAAATAGGTAGTCCATTCTTTTAAAAGCAATTCATAGAAAGATATAATGTTGCACTAGCATGTCGAAAATTTTAAGATAGATGGGTGTAATGATTGATGGATAATATGTATGATCAAAGACAAATGCCCCATAACAATGAAGCTGAACAGTCTGTCTTAGGTGCAATTATTTTAGATCCAGAATTAATAGGTTCGACTCAGGAGGTATTACTTCCTGAGTCGTTTTATAGAGGTGCACACCAACATATCTTTAGAGCAATGATGAACTTAAACGAAGATGCTCATGAGATTGATGTAGTCACGTTAATGGAACAATTAACGAAAGAAGGTACATTAAGTGAGGCTGGTGGCCCTCAATATTTAGCTGAATTATCGAATAATGTACCGACGACACGTAATATTGAATACTATAGAAATATAGTTGCTAATCTTGCGCTTAAACGTCGATTAATTCAAACAGCTGATAGCATTGCGAATGATGGGTATAATAATGAGCTTGAATTAGATGCTATTTTAAGTGATGCTGAAAAACGTATTCTTGAACTCTCAGCAAACCGTCAAAGTGATGGATTTAAAGATATTAGAGATGTCTTAGGTCAAGTATATGAGACTGCAGAGGAACTTGATCAAAATAGTGGGCAAACGCCGGGTATTCCTACTGGATACCGCGATTTAGACCAGATGACTGCGGGCTTTAATAGAAATGATTTAATTATTTTAGCAGCCCGTCCTTCTGTAGGTAAGACTGCCTTCGCACTTAATATCGCTCAAAAAGTAGCCACTCATGAAGATAACTATACAGTAGGTATTTTCTCACTTGAAATGGGTGCCGATCAACTTGCGACACGTATGATTTGTAGTTCAGGAAATGTAGATTCTAACCGTTTAAGAACAGGGACAATGACAGAAGAAGACTGGAATCGATTTACGATTGCAGTAGGTAAATTATCGAGAACAAAGATTTTTATTGATGATACACCAGGAATTCGTATTACAGATTTACGATCAAAGTGTCGTCGTCTTAAACAAGAACATGGTCTTGATATGATTGTCATTGACTATCTACAACTTATTCAAGGGAGTGGCTCACGCTTTTCAGATAATAGACAACAAGAAGTCTCTGAAATCTCACGTACGTTAAAAGCCATCGCTCGTGAATTAGAATGTCCCGTTATCGCACTGAGTCAGTTATCTCGTGGCGTAGAACAACGTCAAGATAAACGACCAATGATGAGTGATATTCGTGAATCAGGATCAATTGAGCAAGACGCAGATATTGTTGCGTTCTTGTATCGTGATGATTATTATAATCGAGGCGATGGTGAAGAAGATGACGATAGTACGCAGTTCGAACCTCAATCCAATGACGATAATGGTGAGATTGAAATTATTATTGCCAAACAACGTAACGGCCCGACAGGCACAGTGAAGTTACACTTTATGAAACAATATAATAAATTTACAGACATTGATTATGCACATGCAGACATGTCATAAAAATATTTTTTTACCGTACATTATTATTATTTTTAATATAAATGTACGGTTTTTATTTTGTTTTTAAAAAGTAAAGTTAAGTGAAGTATGTGTATTAAACATTTGTAAAACTGACTTGAGATACTGGTAAATTAGCAATTTTAAAGGTTTTTTAATAAAAAATACGTATTTATTTGACTGATGTGAATGCTATTTTTAATGTTCGATTTTTATTTGCATTATATGAAACGTATTGATAGAATACTTAGTGGTTAATTGAGAAAACTTTGGAGGTGCTCACATGTCATCAATCGTAGTAGTTGGGACACAATGGGGAGACGAAGGTAAAGGTAAAATTACAGATTTCTTAGCAGAACAAGCAGATGTGATTGCGCGTTTTTCAGGTGGTAATAACGCAGGTCATACCATTCAGTTTGGTGGAGAAACATACAAATTACATTTAGTACCATCAGGTATTTTTTATAAAGATAAATTAGCAGTGATTGGTAATGGAGTGGTTGTAGATCCTGTTGCATTATTAAAAGAATTAGACGGTTTAAATGAACGTGGTATTTCTACAGATAATCTACGTATTTCAAACCGTGCGCAAGTCATCTTACCGTATCACTTAGCACAAGATGAATATGAAGAACGTCGTCGCGGCGATAATAAAATCGGTACAACGAAAAAAGGTATTGGACCAGCTTATGTAGATAAAGCACAACGTATTGGTATTCGTATGGCTGATCTATTAGAAAAAGATACATTTGAAAGACGTTTAAAAGAAAATATTGAGATTAAAAATGCATATTTCAAAGGGATGTTTAATGAAACTTGTCCACACTTTGATGAAATGTTCGATGAATACTATGCCGCTGGTCAACGTTTAAAAGAATTCGTTACAGATACAGCTAAAATTTTGGATGACGCTTTCGTAGCTGATGAAAAGGTTTTATTTGAAGGTGCACAAGGTGTTATGTTAGATATCGACCATGGTACATATCCTTTCGTAACGTCAAGTAATCCTGTTGCAGGTAACGTGACAGTAGGAACTGGCGTGGGTCCAACCTTCGTATCTAAAGTGATTGGTGTATGTAAATCCTATACATCTCGTGTAGGTGATGGCCCATTCCCTACTGAATTATTCGATGAAGATGGTCATCATATTAGAGAAGTAGGTCGTGAATATGGAACGACAACAGGACGTCCTCGTCGTGTAGGTTGGTTCGACTCAGTTGTATTACGTCACTCTCGTCGTGTAAGTGGTATTACAGACTTATCTATTAACTCAATTGACGTTTTAACAGGTTTAGATACAGTTAAAATCTGTACAGCATATGAGTTAGATGGTGAAACAATCACAGAATATCCAGCAAACTTAGATCAATTACGTCGTTGTAAACCCATCTTCGAAGAATTACCTGGTTGGACGGAAGACATTACAGGTTGTCGTACATTAGAAGAATTACCTGAAAACGCACGTAAATACTTAGAACGTATTTCTGAATTATGTGGCGTTCATATTTCAATCTTCTCTGTAGGCCCTGACCGTGAGCAAACAAACCTATTAGAAAAATTATGGTAAGAAAAGCGTATAAACCTAGAGCAATAACGTGCTAAGAGCGAAAATCGGTTTTTGATTTTAGAGATTAGCATATGATGGATGAGAGAATTACGTTTCGAAGCCCGTTAATAATAAAACATTTAATTGTATACATCTAACGTTGTTAAAGTGACTCACTTTAGCAACGTTTTTTATATATAAAATAAGATAATGATAACCGTATCATTTAAATTTGAATATGAATTAATAATGTAAAAGTAAAGAAAAAAAGTATATTGTTATGTAATCTATCTTCAAAACAACTCTTTTTTTCTAAAAATTAAGGAATTATAAAAAAATATTAAAATTATGTAAAAAAGTTCTTGTCTTTAAAATAAAAGCTATGCTATAATCTATCTTGTGCTTAAGAACGGCTCCTTGGTCAAGCGGTTAAGACACCGCCCTTTCACGGCGGTAACACGGGTTCGAGTCCCGTAGGAGTCACCATTTTTTAGGTCTCGTAGTGTAGCGGTTAACACGCCTGCCTGTCACGCAGGAGATCGCGGGTTCGATTCCCGTCGAGACCGTATTGCTTATCCAAAAGGGTAGGCATTTTTTTTATGCTTTTTTAATATTGCGTCTTTATTTTTATAAATATATAGACGTTATCATGAGTAAAACGATGTGTGTATTACAAATAGGTGACGTCGCAATATATTTTTAATATTTCTCTCTTTTTTTATACATCTTTTATATATCACTCTTAATTTTCAACGACTATCCTCTATCATCATTTTGTAACATTGTATCGTTTCAGTCTTCCTACGACTTTTGTCCAATATTCAAGGCGCTCAACTTATTTGTAATATAAAACGAGAGTGGTAAACTTTAAATTAATGTTATTCTATAATTTTAAATATGAAAATAGAATTAAGTGAATATTAATGTTAAATTATATAGTAGATAAACGTGCGTTAAGACGTAAGATAGCGCCATATAATACAGTTAATGTTTTACTCAAAATATAATAAACATTAAGGTTTAAACTACAATTTGAGAAATGAGGTTTATAGATATGGCTAGAAAAGTTGTTGTAGTTGATGATGAAAAGCCAATTGCGGATATTTTAGAATTTAATTTAAAAAAAGAAGGCTATGAAGTGCATTGCGCTTATGATGGTAATGATGCCGTCGATTTAATTTATGAAGAAGAGCCAGACATCGTATTGTTAGACATTATGTTACCTGGTCGCGATGGTATGGAAGTATGTCGTGAAGTACGTAAAAAATACGACATGCCAATTATTATGTTAACAGCGAAAGACTCAGAAATTGATAAAGTATTGGGTCTTGAATTAGGCGCTGATGATTATGTGACGAAACCATTTAGCACACGTGAATTAATTGCACGTGTGAAAGCAAATTTAAGACGTCACTATGCTCAACCTGCGCAAGAATCAGAAGATACAACGAATGAAATTGCGATTAAAGATATCGTAATTTATCCTGAGGCTTATTCAATTAAAAAACGTGGTGAGGATATTGAATTAACACATCGTGAATTTGAATTATTCCACTATCTGTCAAAACATATGGGTCAAGTTATGACACGTGAACACTTACTACAAACGGTTTGGGGATACGATTATTTTGGAGACGTGCGTACAGTGGATGTAACCATTCGTCGTTTAAGAGAAAAAATTGAAGACGATCCATCTCATCCAGAATATATAGTGACACGTCGAGGCGTTGGATACTTCCTCCAACAACATGATTAGGGGTTGCAAACGATGAAGTGGCTGAAACAACTCCAATCCCTTCACACAAAATTCGTTATTGTTTATGTCTTACTGATTATTATTGGAATGCAGATTATTGGTCTGTATTTCACTAATAGTTTAGAAAAAGAATTAACCAATAATTTCATGAAGAACATTAAACAATATGCGACACAACTCGAAGTCAATATTGAGCGTATTTATAAAGATAATCCTTCAAATGCACAAAAGGAAGTTCAATCGCTACTGAATGAATACGCTAACCGACAAGAGATTGAAGAAATCCGCTTTATTGATAAAGACCAAATTATAATGGCTACAGCGAAGTTATCATCACATAGCTTAATTAATCAAAAGGTGAATGATAATTCTGTTCAAAAAGCAATCTCTCTTGGCGAAGCAAATAGTCATAACGTCTTAAAAGACTATGGTAATGGTAAAGAACGGATTTGGATTTACAACTTACCAGTTAAGAATGGCAATGATGTGATCGGTAATATTTACATAGAGTCAAATATTAATGATGTATATAACCAGCTTAACAATATTAATCAAATCTTTATTATTGGTACGGCTATTTCCTTATTTATCACGGTCATACTCGGTTTCTTTATTGCGCGAACGATTACGCGACCGATTACAGATATGCGTAACCAAACAGTTGAAATGTCGAAAGGGAACTATACACAGCGTGTTAAGATTTATGGCAATGACGAAATTGGTGAACTTGCGCTTGCGTTTAATAATCTTTCTAAACGTGTACAAGAAGCCCAAGCGAATACAGAAAGTGAAAAACGTCGACTCGATTCTGTCATCACACATATGAGTGATGGTATCATTGCGACGGATCGACGTGGTCGTATTCGTATTGTGAATGATATGGCGATTAAAATGTTAGGTATGGCGAAAGAAGACCTCATTGGTTATTACATGCTAAATGTTTTAAAAATAGAAGGCGATTTTTCATTAGAAGAAATTCAAGAGAATAATGATAGTATCTTAATTGATATGAATGAAGAAGAAGGTATTATTGCACGTGTCAACTTTAGCACGATTGTACAAGATACGGGATTTGTTAATGGTTATATCGCCGTATTACACGATGTTACAGAACAACAACAAGTAGAACGTGAACGTCGCGAATTCGTTGCCAATGTATCACACGAATTACGTACGCCATTAACCTCAATGAACAGTTATATTGAAGCACTTGAAGAAGGCGCTTGGAAAGATGAAAATCTTGCGCCATCGTTCCTTTCAGTCACACGTGAAGAAACGGTACGTATGATTCGACTGGTCAATGACTTACTTCAATTATCTAAAATGGATAATGAGACAGAACAAATTACAAAAGAAATTGTCGACTTTAATATGTTTATTAATAAAATTATTAATCGACATGAAATGGCAGCGAAAGATACAACGTTTGTACGTGAAATTCCAAATGAAACGATTTTCACAGAAATAGATCCAGATAAGATGACGCAAGTATTTGATAACGTCATTACGAATGCGATGAAATATTCTCGTGGAGATAAACGTGTCGAGTTCCACGTGAAACAAAATGCACTTTATAATCGAATGACCATTCGTATTAAAGATAATGGCATCGGTATTCCAATTAATAAAGTGGATAAAATCTTTGATCGCTTCTACCGCGTAGATAAAGCACGTACACGTAAAATGGGTGGTACGGGTCTTGGACTGGCCATTTCAAAAGAAATTGTCGAAGCACATAATGGTCGTATCTGGGCAAACAGTGTTGAAGGACAAGGCACATCGATATTTATTACACTTCCATGTGAAGTGATAGACGACGGTGATTGGGATGAACAGTAAGGAACATATTAAATCAGTTATCCTTTTTCTTTTAGTCATGATGAGTATTGTCCTTACGTATATGATTTGGAACTTTACTCCAGATTTAAATAATTTAGACAGCGCGGATAGTAAAAAAAATAATACTAAAACCATTGGTAAACCTTTAGCTGCAAAGATGGACACAGTGATTTCACCTTATCAAGTTGTGTCAGTTAAAGGGGATAAAGTAAAAGGGTTGACACCATCAAGATCTCAACTCGCTCAAGTTATTGATCCACTCAAAGATCATGAAGTGAGTAAAGTAGAATTGATGCAAAAAGGGTATAATTTGCAAACCCCGATATTAGACCATGATTTTGTCGTATTGGATTTTACGTATGATATGCCATTAACCACCTATTTAGGTCAAGTACTTAATAACTCAGCTAAAATTCCTAAACATTTTAGCTTTAATCGGATTTTAATGGATAAAAATTCTAAGGGTGATCTAGAACTATATGCGCTGAGTAAACATCATCAACAAGTCATGAAAGTGACGATAGACGCTAAGGCAACGCCATTTACTAAAACCATTCATCATTTAGAAAAAGATATGGAAACCTATTCGGAAGTGATTACGAATAAGACAACGATTGATAAATCAACGCATATTTTTGCGCCGAAACATCCAAAAGACCTACACTCATATCGTATGGTATATGATACGATTTCAGTCGAAACGATGAACTCAATTTTATTTGATGATTCTGTCATTATTCGAAGCGGAAAAAGTGGTTCAACCACATATAATAATAATACTGGCGTCGCAAACTATAATGATGACAGTAAAAAGTACCATTATAAAAACTTATCGGAAGATGAATCAGGTTCGAAAGATATGGATACTTCCATCCCAAGTACATTCGAATATATTAATAATCATGGTGGTTTCTTTAACGATGATTTCCGTCTGTTCGATACAGATAATATGTCAGGAGAATTAACCTATCAACTATTCCTCAATGGACATCCTACATTTAATGATCAACAGTTGAATGAAATTAATGTGACTTGGGGAGAAAAAGGAATTTATGACTATAAACGTGCTCTTCTACGTTCAAGCGTGCCTTTAGAAGGTGCAACGACATCATTAGATAGTTTGGAAACAGTGCGTGCGTCACTTGCAAATAATCATAACATTGATTTTGAAAAAGTATCGAATATGATCGTTGGCTATAAAGAAGATGATAAGCCAGATAAAGATGACATCGAAGTACAACGGAATAGTGTATTTATTCCAACGTGGTATGTTGAGTATGATGGTGAGTGGTATGTATATCAGGATGGGAGGCTTGAATAAATGAACTGGAAACTAACCAAAACATTGTTTATTTTCGTGTTTGTTCTAGTCAATATCTTTCTCATTCTGATTTATATTAATAAGGTGACTAAATCGCAAATTAATGAAACTGAAAGCGATAATGAAGTCAACTTCCAGCAAGAAGAGATTAAAGTATCGACAGATGTATTAAATAAAGATGTAAGTGGTACGAAGATGCAAATGATCACTGCTACTTCTAAAAACTTTAAATCATACGCTGAAAATAAATCTTCATTAGAAACAAGTGATTCTGGTTTCACATTAAGCGGTGAGGTAGATAATACTGTAAATGTAAGTGATCGTAATCTTAGTGATTTAAAAGATTACATTATCAATCATATTTATAATGGTAAGGTCTATCAACTTGGCGATATGAATTCAAATACAGTCACTTACGAACAAACATATGATGGATACCCATTGCTTAATAACAATAAAGCACGGCTTCGCTTTAATATAGACGATGGTAAAGCGACCACGTATAAACAAACATTAATGAGTAAAATTGAACCTGCAAAAGGTGACAATAATCCTAAGAAGCAAGTCATTACACCGCGTAAAGCAATTGAAAGCTTGTATTTCAATCGTTACTTAAAAGCTGGCGATGAAGTATTAGATGCAAGATTAGGATATTACTCAGTAGTAAGAGAAACCAACGTTCAATTACTACAAGCAAACTGGGAAATCAAAGTGAAACATAAAGGTAAAGAAGAAACGAAAAAATATTATGTTGAAGCCACTTCAGTCAATCCAAAAGTGATTGATAACTAAAAAGTGAATCATTTTAAATAGAGCAAAATGGCGGTCAAATTTGCCCGTTGTTTTGCTCTTACATATTTAATATAAACAGAGAATTGGAATTTTTAGTTACAGGTTGGTATAGTATACTATAAAAGTACTTTTAGAGCGGAAAGTTTCGAACAGAGATACAAGTTCGAAACTATATTTTTTTAGAAAAAAGAGTAAATATAAAATAATTAGACTGAAGGCACTCTAAATAATTAAAACTTAAGATAATGAGAAAGGATGAACCATCTTGATTCGAATGAGCGTATTAGCAAGCGGTAGTACAGGAAACGCGACTTATGTAGAAAGTGAGAAAGGCAGTCTTTTAGTAGATGTCGGTCTTACGGGTAAAAAGATGGAAGATTTATTTAGTCAGATTGATAGGGATATGAAGAATCTGAATGGCATCCTAGTGACACATGAACATAGCGACCATATTAAAGGACTTGGCGTCATTGCACGTCGATATGGTTTACCAGTGTATGCGAATGAAAAAACTTGGAAAGCGATTGAAAAAAAAGATGATAAAATTCCGATGGATCAAAAATTTATTTTCAATCCCTATGAAACAAAATCTATTGCAGGTTTTGATATAGAATCGTTTAATGTCTCTCATGATGCGATTGATCCACAATTTTACATTTTCCATAATAACTATAAGAAATTTACGATGATTACAGATACCGGCTATGTGTCAGACCGAATGAAAGGTATGATTCAAGGTAGTGACGCATTTATGTTTGAAAGTAATCATGATGTGGATATGTTACGCATGTGTCGTTATCCTTGGAAGACGAAACAGCGTATTTTAAGTGATATGGGACATGTGTCAAATGAAGATGCAGGACATGCGATGGCGGATGTGATTACAGGTAATACGAAACGTATCTATCTTTCACATTTATCTCGTGATAATAATATGAAAGATTTAGCACGAATGAGCGTCGGACAAGTATTAAATGAACATGATATCGATACTGAAAAAGAAGTATTGTTATGTGACACAGATAAAGCACAAGCGACACCGATTTACACGTTATAAAATTGAAAAGAAGTATGAAGCTTAATGAAAATCTTAAGGGAATATGAGGTTTTTATTAAGCTCTTTTTTTGGAAAAATTAAAGATATGATCTAACAATTTGGACTATACATGAATATTCATTAAAAAGTGGATAATTAAAGTGATTTACTTAGAATCTGTGAATAAATATAAAAGACGGTCGTGAAGTTATCCCCAAATCTGAAGAAAGTTATCCACTATTGTGAATAATACACACAGAAATACTCACATTATACACAGACTTATCCACAAAAGTGATGGATGAATGAGATTTTTTGTAGATAAATCTTGAATTTTCCACAGAATTTATATACATTACTGTTATAATTAGAGGGAATTCTGTTAACAAGTTGATAACTTGTGGATAAGTCGAATAACTATTATCAACATGGAGGACTATAATGAAGATTACTATTTTAGCTGTCGGAAAATTAAAAGAAAAGTACTGGAAACAAGCGATTGCTGAATATGAAAAAAGACTCGGGGCATACTCTAAAATTGAGATGATTGAAGTGCCGGATGAAAAAGCACCTGAAACTATGAGCGACAAAGAGATTGAACATGTCAAAGCAAAAGAAGGACAACGATTATTAGCCAAAATTAAACCACAAGCCACCGTTATTACATTAGAAATACAAGGTAAGATGTTGTCATCAGAAGGTTTAGCTAAAGAACTACAACAACGTATGACACAAGGACAAAGCGACTTCGTCTTCGTCATTGGGGGATCGAACGGACTCCATCAAGACGTCTTAAATCGCAGCAACTACGCACTCTCATTCAGCAAAATGACCTTCCCACACCAAATGATGCGCGTCGTCTTAATCGAACAAGTGTATCGAGCATTTAAGATTATGAGAGGCGAAGCATATCATAAATGATGCGGTTTTTATTAATTAGTTGCTAAAAAATGAAGTATGCAATATTAATTATTATTAAATTTTGATATATTTAAAGAAAGATTAAGTTTAGGGTGGATGAATGAATGACATATCAAAAGATATACGCATTAGAAATATTTCAACAACTTGTGGAATTAGGCTGTGAAAGAGTAAATATATATAATGTGGAATCAGAAATAAACAAATATCTCAATGAACTAGGAGTGTTAAAACATGACTGAACAACAGAATACTCCAGAATTAAGATTCTCAGAGTTTAAAGATGAATGGAAATTAGCAAAATTCAAAGATATATTTATATTTCATAATAATTTGAGAAAACCAATTAAAGAAAGTTTGAGAGTTAGTGGGCAATATCCTTATTATGGTGCAACAGGAATTATAGATTATGTTGATGATTTTATTTTTGATGGAAATTATATACTTATAGGTGAAGATGGTGCAAATATAATTTCCAGAAGTGCTCCATTAGTTTATTTAGCAAAAGGGAAATTTTGGGTAAATAACCACGCTCATATATTGACGCCTTCAAGTGGAGATATTCATTATTTATATCAGGTTGCAGAATTAGTTAATTATGAAAAGTATAACACTGGGACTGCCCAGCCTAAATTAAATATTCAAAATTTAAAAAACATTAGTGTTAATATTTCAATGAATTTAGCAGAACAAGAAAAAATAGGAGAATTCTTTAGCAAACTCGACCAACAAATCGAATTGGAAGAGAAGAAATTAGAATTATTAGAACAACAAAAGAAAGGCTATATGCAAAAGATTTTTTCTCAAGAGTTAAGATTTAAAGATGAAAATAGAAATGAGTATCCTAATTGGAAAAAGAGAAAAATTCAAGATTTAATGGAAGTTACTTCTGTAAAAAGAATTCATCAGTCAGATTGGCAGACAAGTGGTGTTCCTTTTTTAAGAGCAAGAGATATTGTGGCTTATAACAAAGGAGATAAAATTGAAGAGCCTTTATTCATATCTAATTATAAATACAATGCATATAGTAAAATATCAGGAAAAGTTGAAAAAGGTGACTTACTGGTAACTGGTGTAGGTACAATTGGAGTACCATTTTTAATAAAAGATAATAAACCATTATATTTTAAAGATGGAAATATTATTTGGCTAAAAAACCAAAAAAAATTGAATGAAAATTTTCTATTTTATTCTTTTCTAAGCACAAGTATTCAAAATTATATAAAAAGAGTAGCTGGTGTAGGTACTGTAGGCACATTTACAATAAAAAATGCGAAGAAAACACCAATATTTGAACCAATAAAAGAAGAACAAGAAAAAATAGGAAATTTCTTTGATAAAGTTGATAATTTAATAAAAAGACAATCCGATAAAATCGAATTATTAAAACAACGTAAGAAAGGTTTATTACAGAAAATGTTTATCTAATACTGATAAAAATCTATTATGTTAATTGAAAATACAAAAAAATAAGTTGAGAGCATCCCTCACCGTAAAGTGAAGGATGCTCTAGTTTTATTAGAATATATATTTCATTTTGTTAAATAGCGATTGATAATATCTTGAAAATCATTGTTAAGTATCGTTGTTATAGAATCATCATTCATAAAATCATCATAGATTTTATCAAGTATTTCTTCATCTTCAATCGCTGTAAAATGATGTACTAGTCCTTTTACAATTGAAATATAATTTTGAGATGCTAAACAACTAGCAACCGTTCGCCAGTCTGACTGTGTGTTTTCATGGTTCATAGATAATCCTCCTTTTATTTCAATGTCCATTTTTGACGTGCTTTAGGATTGAGTGGATGCATGATTTCATTTGTTACTGGATTGATGAGTTTCTTTACTTTCTTCTTATGAGGCTTCAACATTTCCATCACTTGCTCAACACGTTCGACGACAACAGGTCGTTTCGCATAAGCACCATAAGCTAGAATCACTGTGTCACTTTCACTAATTGCTTTCATTAAATGTATGTCCGTGTGTTTATCGTAAGGTTCTTTATCTTTGAGATGCTTTATACTCATAGGTGTTTTAATATTAGAGAAAAGATTAACGAGATAAACAGAGCCATATTGCTCAGAATTAGCTAATTGATTGAGGATGAGAACCGTAGTAAGATCGAGTGATAATACACCATCTAAATGAGGATACATCGTTATCACAGTACAAGCGGGTTTCTTTTCCTCCCAAATTTTCTTGAGTAAGTAGCGGTGTTGTTCATCATCGCTAAATATGGCTTCTGTGTGTATGGTATTTTTGATTGTATTCATATATTGTCACTCCTTTTAATATTCTTCGGGTAAAAGCATCACATAATAAAAAGTGTCTACGCCATCTTCACGAATGACGTAGACTTTCTTAGGTAATGCATTTTGATTTTTTACATAGTTTGTATAGTGATATTCCAATTTGTATGCAGGTTGTTCTTGTTCATGTGTGATTGAGAGTATATTCTCATCTTCTTGCAGTTTAAAAATGTGTAGGTAATCTGTCTGAGGTTGATTGTCTCGTTCTTTTACCATATTCCAAAGTAAGATTTGAAGGTCTAGAGATAGGTGTTCACTAATGCCTCTGGTGATATATCGATTAATTTTCATATTATTTTACCTCGTCTTGAATTTCTTTCATGATGATAATCGCTTGGCTAATAATCGTAACAGATATTTGTGCCACTTTGATCCAATTATTCATGGTGAGTCCCTCCTTCTCTTAGTAAATGACGTTCATCGATAATTGTATTTTTAGTATCTGTAAGGTATAGAAAGTCCATATCAAAATGATCCAAATAACCAATGCTGATGAGTTGGTTATTAGAATACATTAAAAATGGATAGATACTTAGCTCATGTAGTTCATCGTTATAGTAGGTATAAGTTTCAAGTGTAAGATGCGCAAGTAGAGAATTATTTATAAAACGTTCCGGTAGAATATTTTCTGCTGCTTCCTCCAATGCTTCACATTCCCATGTTTCGTTGTTAGATAGTTGGAATAGACGAGTTATATATTGTTTGAGTTCTTGAGTGGTTGTTTTCATATCATTGCCTCCAAGATAGTGTGATAGTGATGTAATTCATATACATCATTGGGATAATATATATTTGATTTGTCATTTATTACGAATCCCGATGGGAATAAGAGAAAATTCCATATGAAAAACCGCTACAAACCTTGGTATGACAAGGAAATCCCGAAATTCCGCCTATTTTGGCGAACAATCAACTCATTATTTATAAGTATTGATGATAGTGTGAGGTCTCTGCTTCCTTATATATATTATTTATTTATAAAAAGTAACGGGATTTTGGGATTGTGCTTGCACAATACTTCTGCTTCTTCGAATTTGCAAATCCCAATCATTTCCCGATAAAAAATCATTGTGGGATGTTCTTTAGCAATTTCAATATAAGCTTCGTGTAGTAGTAGATAGATGATGTCAATTAGATATCTCATTAGATAAGTGTTATTGAAATTGATAAAGAGAATTCTAAAAATGGTTAGATAAAATAAGTGAAAGAAGATAGGAAAGATTATTGTCAAACAATAGTTCTATTAGTTAAATAGTAAGATATAGGGTTTGTGGCAAAAATAAAGACGAAGTGCTGAGGGGCACTTCGTCGAGTGGATGGTTATTAAATAGTTGTTTGATAATATCATTATTCAATTTGAGTGTGACGTAAAATTGCTTCTTATGATGTTCATCTTTTCGGATTTCAATACGATCGATGACTGTTAGATAAAGTGACTTCAACTGTGATTTTTCCAATTTATCAATATTCTTAAAAATAGCTTGAAGCACTTTGGCAATCATATCAGCATCATAATGTGGAGCTTCCGCTTGTTTATCTTGTTCTAGTTGATGTATTTGATTATTTATTTGATTCAATTCATCTTGGTAGCTAAGTATTGTTGGTTTCAATACGCTATCTAAGTCAGGTGAGTCTTCAATGGTTTTCGTTAGTGTATGCATTTTTGCTTTTACTTCTTCACATTGTGATTGTTTATAGGCAATATCATGATTCAAAGAAGATACGTCTATTTGACTGTTTTCATTTACCTTTTCAACCAATTGCTTCAATACTTTTTTACTTTTGATAATCTCCAATATTTGATCCATAACGTATTTTTCCAATACATCTGCTCTAATGCTATTGGCCGAACATACTTTAGAACCTTTATTACGAAAATTACTACATGAGTAATATCTGATTCGTTTCTTAGTGCCATCTTTTAAAGTATTGGTTGTATTACTTGCGGCCATTGCTGCACCACATTTTGGACATTTTACAATGCCAGTCAGTAGGTTGGTCCCTTTACCGTGAACTTGTGGTTTCTTGCGACTCTCTTGGCGTTTAAACTGTACTTTATCCCATAAAGCTTTATCAATAATAGGTGCATGCTTACCATCTGCAATAATCGGTTCTTCATTGAGTCCTTTTCGTCTTTTATCGCTCCAGTGTCTATACTTCGCAAACTGTATCTTTCCAATATAAAAAGGGTTTGAGATGATGTAGGTAATGGATGAAATACTAAAAGGTTTCCCTTTCTTAGTCACATAACCTTTATGATTTAATGCGTTCGCAATCTTACGATAACCATGACCTTTGGCGTATGACTCAAAAATATATTTAACAATATTCGCTTCATGTTGATTGATCATGAGCTCTTTTTTACTATCAGGCACTTTATCATAGCCTAGAGGTAAATTACCTTGGTAATAACCTTCAATGGCACGTTGTCTTTGACCGTTATAAACGTTTTCTACGATTGTATTTCTTTCAAACTCAGAGAAACTAGCAAGAATTTGGAGCATCAATTTACCTGTTGAGCTGGCAATTTCTATTTTTTCAGTTAGACTAAAAAATTCGACATTAATCTTATACAATTCTTCGACAATATTTAGTAAGTCTGAGGTATTTCTAGCTAAACGATTGGTTTTGTAGACCATAATACAATCTAACTTACCGTCGTTTGCATCTTTTAACATACGTTGCAGTTCAGGGCGTTGCGTTGTTTTACCCGATATACCACGATCGGTATATTCATTAACAACTTCATAGCCTTGAAATTGACAATACTCTGTAAGTTGGTTCAATTGACCTTGAATACTGTAACCATCGGTCTGCATTTCAGTCGATACACGTGCATATAATCCAATACGTTTCTTTTTGAGTTGTGTCATATGACTTCATTCCTTTCAGGAGTTATTAAATGTGATTGTTCAACGATATTGAGTGGACTATTTTTAAAGTAGATTCCTTGTAATTGTTTAGTTTGAGTTATTATAATGTCATCAATAAAAGGTGCTATAGTTTCTAATGTCAATTTATCTTTGATTATATGACGGATTGTTTCGGTAATTTGTTTATGTGAATAATTAGAGTAACGATCTTCATTTTCAGAGACAGCAGATAAACGTTTAAACGTTTTGATATCAATTTGATTTTGTGCTAGTTTTTCGATGAGTTGTTCTTGTGTTAGATGTGATTGTCTGTGTTTCATTTGTTGGCGTTTTAGCGCTTTTAGTATTGTCTCATTTAATTTGTCATGAAATGATTGATTGTCACAATATGCTTTACAAGTGTTGAGGATCTCTGTTTCAATCATTTGCGCATTGATACCTTTAAATGGACACGTATGATAAGCTTCATTCATATTCTTAGGACAAACGTAGTAACGTAGAGAGTGTTTTTCTTTTTTTATCGTTAAGTTTGTTAATGTTGATTGACAGTAAGGACATTTGATTCGTCGCTTTAACTTATTTCTAGAATGGGATCGATTGTGTTGTTTATGAATACGACGCTCTTGTGCTTCTTCAAACGTATCAATATCAATAATAGGTGGAACGATATCATTAAACGTTCCATATTTATTAATGACACGACCACAATAATTAGGATTCAAGAGAATATTTCTAACTTGATAGGGCTTACGAGGAATAAGCTTAGGATTGTTATCTAAATGTTGGGAAATCTTTTTGTAGCCTAACCCTTGTAAGTACCAGCGATAAACCGCTTTGACTGTATGGACTTCTTCTTCATGTACAACAAAATGACCTTGTCTATAACGATAGCCAAAAGGTGCATGAGTTGTGATTAGCTTACCTTGTTTGGCTTTTTCTCTTATTCCATTTCGTGTTTGTTCACTGATATTATTAGACTCCATTTCAGCTAGACTCATAAGTATGTTTAGGCGAAAGCGATCAAATTCTTTAGATAAGTCAAAATAGCCATCATTCACGCTGATGATTGTGACGTGATGCTTTTTGCAAATTTCAAAGAATTGTATAGCGTTTTTCAAATTACGATGTAGTCGGTTCAAGCGATAGCAACACAATACTTTACATTTTCCAGACGTAATCATTTCTACCATTTTTTGATAACCCGACCGTTTCGTATTTCGACCGCTTCTCTTATCATCATAAAACGTCACATTAGGCCATCCATATTGCTCAGCAGTTTTCAAAATGAGAGATTTCTGAGTAGCTAAGCTTTGTTGTTTTAGTGTACTTTGACGTACATAAGCAATAACTTCTTCCATGTTATACACCTCCAAAAAGATAATATATATTTGTGAGTAAATTCGAATGAAAGGTCCAACGTGCTTTTAACACGTTGGACCGCAATGATTAATTATCGTTCTGTAACTCTTCAACGACTAAATCAGCTAGTAATTCAATCAATTCATCCATTTTATCTACTCCAGTACTCATATCATGTTAGGTTAAATACTTTATTTAATTAAAAATCAGAGTAATCTATGACATTAGATTTGATGTACTCTACATCTGACATTGATTCCTCGAGCTCTTGTTTAGCCTTATTTTGAACTCTGCCATTTTCTTTGTTTAGTCCAAGAATTGATGCATGCTCTAAATCTAATTTCAAATGATAAAAAACAAGTGAATGTTTCTTATTATTGTCATCTTTGACTGCTCTTTTCGTAGTTATTCGATCACGGTCAGATTCGATAAATCCTTTATCCCTTAGTGCATTAACAACATTATTAACATCTTGGAAGTGATGCTCTAACAACATATTTTTAAATACAGACGCAATGATTTTGACTTCGATATGATTATCTTTTAAGGCAATTAGTCCATAGTTCTCGAACATATTCTTTAACGCTTTGTCATCAGAAAACTTACCACGGTTTTGTGCTACAAATTGCGTAATGACTTCGATCGCTTTATCTGCCAGTGATCGTTCAGAGACTGTATGAGTATGATAATCAATAAAGTAGTCTTTTATTTTAGTGATATCAATATCTGTAGATAAAACATGACTAAGAATCTTGGCCGAAGTAGTGATAGCCGCATAGCGCTTAAACATACGAATACCAGTATTATTTGTTTCATCCTTCAATTTATCTTTAAACCAATGATGTAATTCAAAAACGGATCAAAAAACAAAGGGCCCTAGAAACTAGGAGCACACTTACACAAGAACAATTGATAGATAAATTAGCTAAAGGAGCCATCGATGCAGAAACGTTCAGAAAACAATCTCAATCGTTACTTCAACAATCAAAACCAACACTATCAATAAATGAGCAACAAATTCAAAAGTCTTTTGAAAATGTAATTCAACAACACTTCACGTTAAGCATGTTATACCGATATATTGATGAAATTCATATTTCTAAAAACAAAAGCCTTGTGGGAATCTATTTCAAAAATGAACCGCTAAACATTGTAAACCAAGCTACGCAATCATCGATTGCTTAATTAATGAAAGGATGAAAAATATGAAAGAAATGAAAAGAAAATCTGTAGGATGTTATGTTAGAGTTTCAATAATTTCTCAAGACATTGATAAATTTAGTGTTAATGGTCAAATTACACAAATAAAGGAATATTGCCAACAGGGAAATTATGAATTGCTATACTGATAATTAAAAGTACCCCCGATCGAACGAAAATATCTTTTTGATGACTATTAGTGATAATTGTAATTTTATCCATTAATAGATGAATGGATTGGAATAATACTAAGCCTATTGCTATTCCACCGAGTAAAATTACCCACCCGCCTAATTCAATACTTTCCGGAATCATTTCAAAAAATAATAAGCCAATTATAAGGTCTGCACATAATGAATAAATAAAGCCATGACCACTTTGAAAACCTTCCATTATCCAAGCGAGTCCACCGCCAACACCAATTACAAGTGCGGAAGCTAACGCCCGATCATCCATACTGCACTCATCCCACTATTCTTAAAAAGGCTTTGTTTATTTTACTCTAAAAAATCAAAACAAAATATATGAATTCATATTAAATATTATTTGATTTTTTATTCAGATGGTTATATCATATATATGAACATATATTAATATATGTAGATAAATAGTGATTATTATATATAAGGTTTTGAATTGAAACCTAAAGTGAGGGAAGGATAATGGAAGAAAAAAAGGAATTAGAGGAAGTAAATAATAAGGATTTAGATGATGAAACATTATTTGTCGTATCGCAAACATTTAAAGCGTTAGGTGATCCTACGAGAATCCGGATTCTCCATTTGCTCTTTTATAAGGAGTATTCGGTAAACGGTATTGCTGAAACGCTACATCTTAGACAATCAACAGTTTCCCATCAATTGCGGTTCTTGAAAAATTTACGGTTAGTAAAATTCCGAAGGGAAGGCACAACATTGTTTTATTCCCATGATGATGAACATACTATGAATATGCTAAAACAGGCGATCGATCACGCCTGTCATCACTAGTATTCCGTAAACCAGTAATGAGTGTTAATAATAATTCACGTCATTAATATTGTTATATGATCATATAACAATATTATAGGCATATGAAAAGGGGGTTTTGCAATGGATATGGAAAACAAAAAAACAGAATGGAAAGCGTTGTATGATATCTCGAAGGAAAGTGAGATGGGTGTAGCAGAGAGGGTTAGTGAATACGGTTGATAAATTCATAGGATGTATTATTGGATACAAAAAGTTTGGATGTGGTCAATTAACGTCCTGGTTTAGTAAAGCTTACTGCGAATATATTGGAACCAGATATATCATATTTATTTAGAAAGGTGATAGAAATGAAAAATATTCAAGAGCAACAAGCACACGAAAGTCATAGCCACGATCATAGTCATGATCATGATCACGGAAAAATGCCAATTATTTCATATTTTATTGGCTTAGTGTTGGCTATAATTGGGCTTTTTTTAAGTGATGCAAATTTATTAATACAAAACATCTTATTTTCAATTGCCACAATCACAGCCGGCTACCATGTAATTATTCTCGAAGGAATTGGAGAGACAGTTGAAAATACTAAATTAAAGGGAAAATTCACTCCTAATTCTCATATTCTAATGGGATTAGCTGCAATCGGGGCTTCTCTGATAGGGAGTTTTTGGGAAGGAACCCTTTTGATACTTATTTTTTCCGGCGCTCATTTTCTTGAAGATTACGCTGAAGGAAGAAGTAAAAGAGAAATTACTAAGCTACTCGAAATGAACCCAACGACAGCTAAATTAATCCTACCTGATGGAAACACAAAAATTGTTGATGTCAGTGAATTAAAAGTTGGAGATCAACTCCAAGTGCTGAACGGTGATCAAGTTCCAATTGATGGGATTATTTTATCCGGTACTACCTCAATTGATGAATCTTCTATTAATGGAGAAAGTATACCGAAAGAGAAATCTAAGGGTGACGAAGTTTTTGGAAGTACGATTAATGGAACAGGTACTTTTACTATGGAAGTCACTAAGGAAAACAAGGATACTGTATTCTCTAAAATTTTACAATTAGTTAGTCAAAACCAAGATAATCAAACAAAAGCTGCCAGTATCATTCAAAAATTCGAGCCTAAATATGTTAATATAGTTTTAATCGCAATACCATTAGTAATGTTACTTGCTCCTTTTCTATTTGATTGGACATGGTCGCAAAGTGTTTACAGGGGATTAGTGATTTTAGTCGCAGCTTCACCGTGTGCTTTGGCAGCAGCTACTGTATCTGTAACATTGTCTACAACATCTAACCTAGCTAAAAAAGGCGTGCTTTCAAAAGGAAGTACTTACCTATCACAATTAGCGGATATAGATGCAATTGCCTTCGATAAAACAGGAACCCTTACGAACGGAGAACCTAAAGTAACAAATTACTATTTCACTCATTCTGTGAACGAAGAAAATATTATTGATATTATAGTCGCCCTTGAAAAGGAATCCAATCACCCACTCGCTAATGCTATTTTAGAAAAATTTGAAGTTAAAAATAAAATAGACATCGAAGTTACTAATCAAATTGGAAAAGGTCTGACAGGAGATTATAATGGAAAAAATTATCGTATTGGTAAGCCTACTTCTTTTGAAAGTGCTTCTGAAGAGTATACCCAGTTCAATCATGATTGGGCATCAGAAGGAAAGACGGTTGTATACGTAGCAGAAAATGAAGAAGTTATTGGGATTATAGCTCTAATGGATATTCCGAATGAGCATGCTAAAGAAACAATTAATTACTTTAAGAAACTTGGTATCCACACGACTTTAATTACTGGTGATTCGGAAATGACGGGAAAAGCTGTAGGCGAACAATTGGGAATAGACGAAGTTATCGCTAATGTAATGCCTGAAGATAAATCCAGAATTATAGAAGAACAAAAAGAAAAATTTGGAGTTACTGCCATGGTTGGAGATGGTGTGAACGATGCACCGGCCCTTGTTAATGCTGATGTTGGTATAGCTATGGGGGGCGGTACTGATGTGGCAGTAGAAGTATCTGATTTGGTTTTAATGCAGAACAATTTATCTAAATTAGTACAGTCTCATAAAATTTCCTCAAATATGGGTCGTGTTATTAGGCAAAATATTATTTTTTCAATGGCAGTTGTTGCCTTTTTAGTTGTCGTTAGTTTGTTAGGATTAACTGATATTACAATCAGTGTAATTGTTCATGAAGGAAGTACTTTAGTTGTTATACTAAATGGACTTCGATTATTAAGATCTAAATAATGAACGAATCGATTGACATGAATGAACTTTGAAGTGTGGATTCTACAATGTTCCCATAACATTGGACACTAAAAAACAGAGCAATCTAATAAAGATGTTATGAGTAAAAACAATGCCTTGCATACCGTTTTTATCATACGGGCGGTCAAATAAGCAATTAAAGAGCATGGGAAGCATAAAATCATAAACAGTGACTTAAGGTAGCCAGTTTACATTCAAAAGTTAAATTGACTGTATTAAAAGTTTCGAAACGATTAATATCCGTATGGGGGCAAGCGTCGAGCCAAAGATAATGCCAGGACAGAGCGTCTTTTTCCGTTCTTTTAAGTGGGAAAGGTTTTACCTTCTCTATGCCAAGACAGTCCCAGAGCTAAAAGAGCCAGTTGCTCTTTTTGGGCGTTTGTGAACGGTAATCGCAGGAAGGGGATTTTCCCAACCGCACCTGGTTTTCCATCACAATAAAGTTGGCGGCATTTGTTCTGATATTCTTGGGAATACTTACACTATGAATGGCCGTATTAAGTGATACAGGAGCTGCTATTATTGTAATACTGAATGCTCTCCGCCTTTTGAGGGTAAAAGAATAAAAGTAAGGATAACTAGGTAAAGAGGCTGGGACATAATTCCTAACAAAATAGCCAGTAAATGAGTTTATTATAAATTCATTTACTGGCTTCTTTA
>OFLM01000147.1_pt1 | contig 30037 bp, 27 predicted proteins | sample 1540801 | NCBI WGS metagenome assembly OFLM01 (sample SAMEA4413040, study PRJEB24355) | metagenome | biome: human; feature: gut; material: faeces | place: United Kingdom | collected 2010 | reverse complement strand
GTTCTAAGACCACGCGGCACAATCCATCTTCCCGTAGCAACGGACAGGTAGGTTGTTTGTCGCTAAACATGAAATAATAGCCTTCGTCATCGACGGTCATAAATTTCCGTAGGTCTTCACCTAATGGTGTAGGCAGTGTTTGATATAATTTAGCTGTCTCCTCATCTACATCGATAGTCCACTTTTGACAACATGTATGATGACATTGATTGGCTTTGCATTGAAATGTATGGTAAAAGGTTGGATATAAAGAAATCATAGTACTCACTTGTATATATTATTAACTACTGTTTTACTAATTAAATTGTAACATATGCTATCTATTCGTGGGTGTTATTTTAGATTATGATTTTGTTCGTGAAAGCCCTAATTATTGTGTATAATAGTAGTATATGGAATATTTACTAATACTATTTATGTAGGAGGAACTTATGAAATCTATGTTCGTAAAAGGCGGTATTGCATTGGCACTAGCAGCGGCATTTGGGGTAAATGCACCAGTTGTTGATGCGGCTAGTATTGTACCGGTACAACCGACAGTAGCAGTTGTTGATGCTAATCATGCAGCCATTGTAGGCGCCAATACATTGCTCAATGCTTTCATTCAACAACATCCAAAAGCAGCGATTACAGAAATTGCATTTGATGGCGAAGATGGTCAAATTAAATATGAAGTTGAAGGCTTTGATTCAACAGGTAAGTATGAGTTGAAATACAATTACAATACAAATCAAATTGGTGAAACAAAAGAAGGCGCATACAAGGTTGGTTTAGAGAAAAAGGCCTTTGATCCTACTCGTATTTTAACGCCAGACGCAGTTGTAAACTTTGCCTTTGCTCAAACAAAAGGCCAAGCAACAAGCCTTAATAGCTGGTCTGTAAAAAATGAAAAAGGTCGTTTTGTATACGATGTAGCATTTGGTGCCGCTAATCATCAAGAAATTGAAGTGCATGTAGACGCTTTCACAGGTGAACTTGTATCTGTAAAAGGCGTAAAATAGGTGTATTTGACATCTTACTGCAATAGGAGTAGGATGTTACTATACACATGCTGGTATAGCTCAGTTGGTAGAGCGGCTCATTCGTAATGAGTAGGTCGTAGGTTCGAATCCTATTATCAGCTCCATCTAATTTTATGAATTTCTGTGAGTATCAATGAATAGGATAGATTAAACAAATATAGATAGTACCTACTCTATTGATACTCTTAGATATTCATGGTTCGATATGTTTTTTATACTTATAGTATCAAAAGCAGTATTACTGGTCATTTGACCGACCGCTTGGCTATTGCCACTCTGAGTCGGGCGCCCAGTAGTACTGCTTTTTTGTCCTATAACCCTAAAATCAACTAATAACTTTTTTAGTTTAAGGGGCTATTTTGTTACAGCCTCTTTTAGTTCTTGAAATGTTGATAGATAACTTTCAAGTATCTATTATTTTTTACATATCTATTTAGTTGTATAATTTATAATAAATTTATATTTAATTAAAAAAGCTGATATGATACAATAATAAAAATAAATGTGATTTAGATGTATTAGGAGAGAAACATATGGAACGAAAATGGTATTTAGATCTTTGGGCTCTTATTAGAGAGCCTTTTAAACGTGGAATTCCGGAGATTGTTGAATTTGGCACTATTCAAAGAGGCTTTGCCTGTTCTATAGGGATGCTTGTTATCAACCTTTTGGTAAGTTGGAGTCTGGGCTTTGGACTGTCTTATTTTTTAGGCAATTCACCTTTACAGCTAGGTGTTATTTTAGGTGTCATGGCTGGAGCTGGTATTTTTACAGTAGTTTTTTATGCATTAATGGCATTTGCAGTATTAGCCATTTACTCAGTTATTTTCAGTCAAATAGCTAATAAATTTGGGGCTCATACTAATTATGAGTCTATATTAAAGATTTGTTGGTACCAAGGTGCATATTCTATGGTAATATCCCTTATTTTATCCATTGTTCAAACGATTCTAGTTCTTATTGTTAATGGCCTTAATTTAGATGTTTATGCACCTGATATTATCTTATATATTATTGGATTCTCTTATTGGATACTCCAAGTGGTGGCCTATATTTGGGGGTTCTGGGTGAGCTTGACCCTTGTGGCGCGTCAAATAGAAAAAAGACGTCTTTCAACTTTTGGTATCGGCATTTTAGCAAGTCTTGTTCCAGTAGTTTTTGTCGGTATATTAGTAGGCCTAGTTATGCTTGCTGTTCGTATGTAATTAAATAGTTATCAAAATAATGAAGGGGCTGTAACAAAATAGCCCCTTGTTTCTGTGCTATACTATGAGTGTTACTTCCCTAGACTGGTAACAGAAAGGGGGGGTAGCGTTGCTAGAATTATTTCTTTCTTTAATAGTATCTATCGTAGCAGGTGTAACTTGTCACTAAATCTGCAAGTGGCTAGATAGATATCTTAGCAAGTAACTAGCACATATAAAAAAGACGGTATTCTCAGTACCGTCTTTTTCTTTTGCATTAAGCGATGCAAATTATTTCTTTCTTTAGTCATTTATTATATTACAACTTATCAATAATTTTGTAAAGTATTAGATACTCACTCATTCTCATTAATAGTCTATGCTTTTCAGGCATAGGAAAACATTCACTTCCGATAATATATACTTAGTGGAAGTAAAAACGGAAGTAATTTTTTAGAAAAACCGACATCCTTAACGTTAAGATTTTTGGTCTAACATTAAGGGGTCGGTTCATGTGGATTTTTTGTATGTGTAGAGTTTTTTCTAAAAATTTACTCATGAATTATCTAGCTATCTATCATATTGAAAAAATTAGTATTTACTAATATGGGAGAGGTTGCATAGTATGGGCTTTCACAGAAATTATCAGCCATAATATGAATTGATAATTCATGAATCGTGTTTGTAAAAATTCTATAGAAATTTAGCCCAAAATTCATATATATTTCATGCAATAAATTGGGCAGTTCAGATATCTTAATTTACATCTCATACGCGGTGGCTAAGATGGTTTCAGTTAGCCGCCATAGGCCTAGGTGGTAAACAGATGTGATTGTAGCTAGGTTAAGTAATATAACCTATATGCGATTAACTATTTGAAACTTAGGAGGACATGATGAAGAAATCTATCGTAAGAACTAGCCTTGCATTGGCAGTAGCTGGTGTATTAGGCACTAGCGTAGTTGCTTATGCAGCAGAAGCCCCACAAGTACAACCTGTGCCGGTCGTTAAAGAAGCAGTACAAACTGTACCAGTAGTAAAACAAGAAGCAACAACACCTGTACAAGCAGTTACTCCTGCTACAACAGCCCCAGTTGTTAATACTGTACCAGTAGCTACGGCAGGTCCTGCTGCGAAACCTGCAGTAAATGAAACTGCACAACCTGTCGTAGTTCCTGCTGCGGCTAATCCTGCAGCTGCGTCCATGGATGCTGATACAACTCCTGCAGTTGCAAAAGCAGATAAAAAGGATGCAAAAACAACAAAGGTTATAAAAGCGGATAAAAAAGACCATAAAACAACTAAGGTTGTAAAATCCAACAAAAAAGCTCAATCTGCTCCAGCTGTAAAGGCTGAAAAAGCAGATAAAGCTCATAAATAATCTACTATACCAATACACATACATTGCGCTATCCCATCGGCGCCTTGGGGTGTATACATCTCCCAGTGCACCCCGATGCGGGCCCTTTGGTGGTTCAGACATACATTGACTCTCTCCTATGCCGTCTGTCGCCTTAGGGCCTCCTTATGAAGGGGTCCCTCCCAATTCATAAGTATATACATGATGTATATAAATATCTCTCTCACAACACACAATACACACAACACACACAATCCATATGTGTATGGTATAGGAGAAAAAAGCACCACCGAATTTTCGGTGGTGCTTTTACTTTTGTGGATGACATTGGAATCATCAATGTTATCCTTTTTGTGTTATATGTATTGTCGTGGTACGCGATCAGAGAAGCCACAGAAGATTTCATAAGGAATGGTGGAGGCGAGGGCTGCGATTTCAAGGGCAGAGATGCTTTCATGACCTTGAGAACCCAATAGTACAACCTTGTCGCCTGGTTTAACCGTAATCGTATCAGGTACAGCCACCATGAATTGGTCCATACAAATACGTCCTACTACAGGGCAACGGGTACCTTGGATGAGGACGGTTCCACGATTGGATAGGCTGCGTGGATAACCGTCGGCGTAGCCTACAGGAATAGTAGCGATTGTCATCGGCTCTGGAGTAATATAGGTAGAACCATAACCAATGCCTTCGCCTGCTTCGAGATGTTGCACGTGTACGACTTCACTGTGGAGGGATAGGACTGGTTTGAGGCCTAATCGGTTTGGTACATCGAGAGATGGCATGATGCCGTATTGGATGATACCTGGTCGTGCATCTGTGAATAGACTATCCTTTACGGATAATAGACCGGCGCTGTTTGCCAAGGAGAAGCGATAGTCCGCATCAGGTCTAAAGGCACGGATCTCGTCCACCATTGTATGGAATTTTTGCGCTTGCCCATGGGCGTGGCTTTGATCTGCTGCATCGGCATTGCTCATGTGTGAAAAGAATCCATCTACTGCAAGATTGGGATAGGATTCAACGCGCTTAATGAACTCCACCGCATCCTCTGGTTTAATGCCTATGCGATGCATGCCTGTATCAACAGCTACGGCGACACGGATAATCATATCGTGGTTGTCGGCCACCTTGTTAAGAGCCTCTAAATCTGTGGATTCGCAAACAGCAGGAATAGAATTGGTATCCGCTACAAGTTCAAAGGATTGTGGTCTCGTAAGGCCCAATAGATAAATAGGAACCATAATACCAGCATTGCGAAGTGGTACAGATTCTTCTGGAATCGCGACAGCTAAGGATTCATAACCTTCTTCAACAGCGATACGTCCCATCATAACGCTACCGTGACCATAGCCGTTGGCCTTGATAACAGCTGTGGATGTACTCCACTCAGGAAGACTGTCTTTTATTTTGCGTAGGTTCTCGCGAACCAAGCTTGTATCAATCGTTAAATATGTTGGTCTCATGATCATTTCACTCCTAAAATACATTACTTTTATTGTATAACTTTTAGGGAATTAAACAATAGTTTTTGTGAAAGTTTATGCTAAAATTTCATTTATACTTACTATCTAGATGTTATTAGTCATAATTAGTATAGGATGATATTGAATATGACGTATAATTCACAGCTTTTGGTAGTATAATTAGTATATAAGATGCTTTCACAAATCATAGAAACATAGAGGAGGATATGATGAACGAACGAGTTGTAGTAGTTAATGCTAGCAAGATGAACTACGATCATTTACTAGATTTTTCTGTTTTATCAAATGATGTACAGGTCTATGACGATAGCACTAATGAAGAAGTTATTGAACGTATTCAAGGGGCTGGCGTGGTGGTGACCAAAGAATTGCCAGTAGGGGCGGATTTACTCTCACAATTCCCTGACTCAGTAAAACTCATCGTAGAAGCGGGTACTGGATATAATAATATCGACCTTGATGCGGCGCGTGCAAAAGGAATTACGGTGTGCAATATCCCTGCATATAGTACGGAACGTGTGGCACATACTGTGATTATGATGCTTCTCAATTTTTCATCTACTATGCAGCAACAAATCGGTATGCTCGCTAAAGGTGATCGCAGTAATTTTACAAAACATCTACAAGTGAGCCACACAGAAGTGAATGGTAAAACGTTAGGTGTGGTTGGCGCTGGTCATATCGGTATGGAAGTGATTAAAGTAGCAAAGGCACTCGGTATGAATATCTTGATTCACACACGTACACCAAAGGCAGATGGAGATGGTATTCGTTATGTAAGCCTTGATGAATTACTAGAACATAGTGATTATATTACATTGCATTGCCCATTGAATGAGCAAACTAAACATATGATTAATAAGGATACAATCGCTAAGATGAAATCATCAGCAGTCATCATTAATACTGGTCGTGGTGCACTCATTAATGAAGCAGACCTTTGTGAAGCATTAGCGGCTAAACGCATTGCAGGTGCAGGCCTTGATGTACAAGAGGTAGAACCTCCAGCAGAGGATAGCCCTTTATATACACTGGATAATGTTATTATCACACCTCATATGGGCTGGAAAGGCCTTGAAACACGTCAACGCTTGGTAGGTATTATTCGAGATAATGTACAAGCATTTTTTAAGGGTGAACCAATTAATGTTGTATCTTAATAGATAGACAAATAACCCCTGACCGGTTGTGTGGTCAGGGGTTATTTTCGTTTAGGGCTAGATCATAGATCAAGTTTTTAATATATATAGTATATATATCAAGGGAGGTAGTTATCCTCAAACTTGATTATGATTAGTTGGTGTTTTGATGGGACACCACCAATGTCTACGATATGCTTTTATGCCTTCTACAACGGTTTTGCTCGCTTTGGCAGCTAAATCCTTTGTAGCGGCCGGGATGCCATCAAGGCGGTAAGTGATACCTAATTCCTTGTATTTAGCAACACCCATCACATGATATGGTAAACAGTCGACGGCCTGTAAGTTGCGGAGTGAGCCTAAGAAAAAGCCTAGCCTATAGTGACGATCTGCGTTGTCTGTAATAGTAGGTACCACCACGTGACGCACCCAAATCGGCACATTTACATCAGCTGTCAGTTTTGCGAATTGAAGGATTGGTTCTAAAGGCTGTGCGGTTAGCCATTTGTGGACAGTAGGATCGATGTCCTTAATATCCAAAATGACGAGACTCGTTACACTCAGTAACTTACGGTATGCCACCTCTTGGTGGGGATCAAAACAAATTCCACTTGTATCTAAACAGGTATGGACGTTTCTTTCACTAAAATATGTGAAAAGCTCGATGACAAAGTCAATTTGCATCAATGCTTCCCCACCTGTGACAGTAATGCCACCGTTCGTATAGAACTGACGGTTACGTTCGTATTGCTGCCAAATCTCTTCGACGGTCATAAACTTAGCTTCTTGGCTTTCTTCATTCCACGTGTCTGGATTATGGCAATAGGCACAACGCATGGGGCATCCTTGAAGAAATGCCACCATGCGCATGCCTGGACCATCAACCGTACCCATCGTTTCTAGTGAATGAATACGTCCTGTCATAGAAAACCTCGATTAGATTTGTTGATGGAATGTACGGGAAATAACTTCATCTTGTTGTTGTTTCGTCAATTTGTTGAAGTGTACTGCATAACCAGATACACGAACAGTCAATTGAGGATACAACTCAGGATGTTTTTGAGCGTCTAACAATGTTTCACGAGTGAACACGTTAACGTTCAAATGGTGACCGCCCTTTTGGGAGTAGCCATCCAATAATTCTACCAAGTTATCCACTTGTTGTTGGTTGCTCATGGGTATTCCTCCTTTCAACCAAAATATGAGTACTGATGCCGGTGAAAGCATACAATACGGCGGAAGATTATTTATCTTCCTCTATAGTAACATTTGGTTCGCTGCAAGCGAAGTTTGTATTGCTGTTAGGCAATTGAGAAGGGTCTAACTCAATATCAAAATCGCCTACGGATACAAATGTTTCACCAGATTTACCTAATGCGTCTGGAACGATAGAGAAGGTATTGGAAATACCGTCAGAGCAATCGCGCCATGGCATTTTTGCAACGGAAGACAACGAAGCTACAGCACCGTGAGAGTCACGACCATGCATAGGGTTAGCACCAGGAGCGAATGCTTGACCAGCCTTACGGCCGTCTGGTGTGGAACCTGTTGCAGTACCATATACTACGTTAGAAGTAATTGTTAACAAGCTCATAGTAGGAACGGATTGACGGTATGTAGGATGTTTACGCACCTTGTTCATAAATGTAGATACAACCATGGAAGCCAAGCTATCTACACGATCGTCATCGTTACCATATTTAGGGAATTCACCTTCGATTTCGAAATCAACAGCAATGCCGTTTTCGTCACGAATAGGTTTTACCTTAGCGTATTTAATAGCGGACAAGGAGTCAGCTACTACGGATAAACCAGCAATGCCAGTTGCGAACCAGCGAGTTACCTTGCGGTCATGCAAGGCCATTTCTAGTTTTTCATAAGCGTATTTATCATGCATGTAGTGAATGATGTTCAATGCGTTTACATATACGCCTGCCAACCATTCCATCATGTCGTCGAATTTTTCCCATACTTCGTCAAAGTCTAAGTATTCGGATGTAATAGGGCGGTATTTAGGACCGATTTGTTTCTTAAGTTTTTCGTCAACGCCGCCGTTGATTGCATAAAGCAAGCATTTTGCTAGGTTAGAACGAGCGCCGAAGAATTGCATTTCTTTACCAATACGCATTGGAGATACGCAACATGCGATTGCATAGTCATCACCGGAGTTAGGACGCATCAATTCGTCGTTTTCGTATTGGATAGAAGATGTTTCGATAGATAACTTCGCACAGAAACGGCGGAAGCCGATAGGCATGCGAGGGGACCATAATACAGTGAGGTTTGGTTCTGGAGCAGGACCAAGGTTAGTCAATGTATGTAGGTAACGGAAGGACATTTTGGAAACCAATGTACGGCCGTCAGTACCCATACCACCGATAGATTCCGTAGTCCAAACAGGGTCGCCTGTGAACAAGTTGTTGTATTCGTGGATACGTGCAAAGCGAACCATACGCAATTTCATGATGAAATGATCTACGAATTCTTGGATTTGTTCTTCAGTGTATGTGCCGTTGCGAAGGTCGCGTTCAGCGTAGATATCGAGGAATGTAGAGTTACGGCCGATGGACATAGCGGCACCATTTTGTTCTTTGATAGCGCCTAGGTAGCCAAAGTAAATCCATTGCATAGCTTCTTTAACATCTTTAGCTGGTTCGGAAATATCGTAACCATAGGATGCAGCCATTTCTTTCAATTCCTTCAAGGAACGGATTTGATCTTTGATCTCTTCGCGGTCTCGGATTATGTCCTCAAGCATATCACCCATAGTGATATTGAATTCTTGGTTTTTCTCTTCAATTAAGTAATCGATACCGTATAGAGCGATACGACGATAGTCACCGATGATACGGCCACGGCTGTATGCATCTGGCAAACCAGTTACAATGTGTGCTGTACGAGCGGCACGCATTTCTGGAGTGTAAACATCGAATACGCCGTCATTGTGCGTTTTACGATGCTTTTTGAAGAAGTCCTCTGTTTGAGGATCCATTTTAAAGCCATATTCTTCGATAGCAGATTTTGCTGTACGAAGGCCGCCATAAGGGAACATAGCGCGTTTTAGAGGTTTATCAGTTTGTAAACCAACGATTGTTTCAAGGTCTTTATCGATATATCCTGGCGCATGCGCAGTGATGTGTGTTGCCACGGAAGTATCGGCATCAAGCATGCCACCTTTTTCGCGTTCTTCTTCGTATAGTTTCATTACCTTGTCCCACAATTTTGTAGTACGTTCTGTAGGACCAACTAGGAAGGAGTCGTCCCCTTCATAGGGAACATAGTTTCTTTGGATAAAGTCGCGTACGTCAATCGCTTTATCCCACACACCTGTGTTAAAATCTTTCCATGCAGTATGTTGCATTTTGCACCTCCATAAATGGATATAACTATAGATTTTGATATATCTAGTGTACAATGTTTATCTAAAACTCACAATACATAAATGATATGAATTTTCAATACATACTATGCAAATTTCGTAAGAATAGATGTTATTTGTAATTTAATAATATTGAAAACACTATGTAAATATATTGAAAGTGTAGTGCTTAACTTGCTTTATTTGGATATGTATATTTGAAAGAACTATTTTTGTATTATCTTTAAATAATGAAAACTTATATCAATAAATGGAAAGTATTCGATATATTGTGTTGGATCTTCTTGGAATTGTAGGGAGTTATTATGGTAATATTTAGATAGTATTGATTATGGAATTATGTAGAAAGGTAGATGCTAATGACAAATCGTATGAAAGCCATTTTAGGGGCATCTGCCACCATTGCCGTTTGGGCCACGGCGTTTCCTTTTGGTAAAGTAGCATTGCAATCAGTAGATGCATTGACACTCTCGGTAGCGAGGGTTGTAGGTGGTGCTATACTCATGCTAATTATTGGTGTATTTAAGGGATTACATATACCTACATCTTGGCGTGAGTGGGGCCTATATATTCTGCTAGGGGCTACAGGAAACTTCGTTTACCAAGTCGTTTTTAATGAAGGATTGCGAACAATACCGGCCGCTACATCTAGTATTATTATGGCTTTGACACCGATGACTACAGCGTTGATGGCATTGGTAGTCTATAAGGATAAAATACGCCCTATAGGTTGGCTCTTCACCATAACTGCTTTTATAGGTGTGGCCGTTATTATTTTTTGGAATTCCACTCTGACCATTCCAATGGGGGCCATATGGACGTTGATTGGTATGATACTGTTTGCGGTTTATAATATTCTAAATCGCGGGCTTAGCCTGAAAGGTTATAACTCTATTACTATCGCTATGTGGTCCATGTTTACAGGTGCCATTATGGCACTACCTTTTGCAGATCATGCTATTGAAATGATTGTAGCCGCACCAATCACTGCGAAGCTTGCTATGGTATACCTAGCATTCTTTTCCAGTGCATTAGGATTCGTATTCTGGAGCTATGCCTTTGAACATGCTGAAAAAGTTTCGGATGTAACCAATTTTATGTATATCTCGCCAATCGTGGCAGCCGTAGTAGCAGCCTTTTTATTAGGAGAGTATCCTAATATGGGACTCTATATTGGAGCACCCATTATACTAGGATCATTGTTCTTATTTAATCGATATAGATGATAGGTTTGATGTAAAGGACCAAAAGTATATAGATACGAAAAGAACCTCAACATTTTTGTTGAGGTTCTTTTTGTGTTTGACAGTCATTATAAATTGTAGTAATCTAAGTATACAATTAAAACATACCTTATAGATATGTTTTAAAAAGATATTAATTCCTACTAATTTGTAGGGAAAGAGGTGGTACAGTGATTGCTATACGAAATGTAACGAAAGAGTTTGACATTAATAAGCAAAAGGTTACTGCATTATCTGATGTAAACTTTACCATAGAAAAAGGCGATATATTTGGCATTATTGGCTTTAGTGGAGCTGGTAAATCTACACTGCTTCGCATGATTAATGCCTTAGAGGTACCTACCTCTGGTCATGTTGAAATAGATGGTGTGAATATCAATGGTTTAAGTTTTAATGAGCTTAGAAAGGTTCGTAAGCGCATCGGTATGGTTTTTCAACAGTTCAATTTGTTGAATGCTAAATCGGTGTATGATAATGTGGCTATCCCACTAATTCTTAATAAGGTGCCAAAATCCGACATTGATAAAAAAGTTAAAACCTTATTAGACTTTGTTGATTTGGGCGATAAAGCAAATGCATATCCTGGAGAATTATCTGGTGGTCAAAAACAACGCGTTGGTATTGCTCGTGCATTAGCTACAGATCCATCCATATTGCTTTGTGATGAAGCAACTAGCGCTCTAGATCCTGATACAACAGAATCTATATTACAATTACTAGAACGTGTTAATCGTGAACTAGGAGTAACAGTAGTTATCGTAACTCATGAGATTGATGTAATTCAGAAAATATGTAATCGCGTTGTAGTTATGGAGCATGGAAAGCTCATAGAGAGCGGATCTGTACTTGAGGTGTTTAGTAAACCTAAACACGAAACAACAAAGCGATTTGTTAGGACTGTAATTCCTGATGAAATTCCATCAACCGTGAAACATACATTAGCTTGTGATAAAAGGCCATACACAATTCTTAAGATGCATTTCTTAGGAAATAATACGACAGATAATGTTCTATATCATATTAATAAAACCTTTGATTTAGAAACGAGTGTATTATTTGCTACGGTAACAGAGTTAGAACATACTGTACTTGGTATATTCATTGTTCAGTTTATTGGCGATGATCTTGAGGTGGGCAAGGTAAAAGAGTATCTTATTGCTCAAGGTATTGAATGGCAGGAGGTGACACTATAATGGATTTCTTCATGCAAGAACTTGGTGTTCCAGGATCGCAGTTATTATTAGCTGCAGAACAGACATTATATATGGTGTTCCTATCTCTATTCATTGGTACTGTATTGGGTCTAATTATCGCAGTTACACTAGTAGTAACAAATCCTAATGGTATCGTTAAAAATAGTATTGTTTATACCATTACAAATACAATTGTTAATATTGTGCGTTCCGTACCATTTATCATTTTGATGGTGTTTATATTACCGTTAACAAAGATGATTGTAGGTACTCGTGTTGGTACAACAGCGGCTATTGTACCACTTGTTATATTCATTGCACCTTATCTTGCTCGACTCTTTGAGAACTCTATTTTAGAGGTTAATAAAGGCATTATCGAGGCTGCACAATCGATGGGAGCCTCTCATTTTGAAGTGATTTGGCATTTCCTTTTACCAGAAGCAAAGGGTTCTCTTATTCTATCTATTACAACGGGTACTATTGGTCTAATCGGTGCTACTGCTATGGCTGGTGCTATTGGTGCAGGTGGTGTAGGTGATTTGGCCCTCACCTATGGTTATGAACGATTGAACTTCCCATTGATGTTATTTACCGTAGTTATTTTAATTATTTTTGTTCAAATTATTCAAACAATAGGCAACTACTTTGCACGTCGTGCACGTCGTTCCTAATTTGATGAAATAGATTTTAGTTATATTGATTGTGAAAGTATAGGAGAAAATACTATGAAATTTAAAAAGCTTCTTGCCCTTGGTGCGGCATTAGTATTTAGCGTAGCTTTTATCGCCGGCTGCGGTTCTAATAATAGCGATAATGGTGCTAAAAAAGAATTAACCTATAGTAAATCTCAGGGTCCTTACTCTGAATTATTTGAAAAAGGTGTAAAACCAATTTTGGAGAAACAAGGCTATACCTTTAAAGGCGTAGATATGTCTGATTTGGTACAAGCTGACCAAGTGTTAAGTGATGGTGAGGTTGACTTTAACGTTGAACAACATACAGCATACATGAAAAACTTTAACGAAAAACAAAATGGTCATCTTGTAGCATTAACACCAATTCCAACAGTACCAGCAGGTATCTTTAGTGGTTCTAAAACATCTTTAGATCAAGTGGCAGATGGCGACACTATTGCAGTACCTAATGATGCATCCAACATGGCTCGTGCTTATGCGTTATTGCAAAAAATCGGTTGGATTAAGCTTGATCCTAACAAAGATTTAGCAACAGTAACTCAAGCAGATATTATTGAAAATCCTAAACATCTTAAATTTACAGAAATGAAATCCCTTACAATTCCTTCTGTACGTACTGACTTCGATTATATCGTTATTACAGGCGCTATTATCTATAATGCAAAAATTGATCCTAAATCTGCATTGGCAAATGAAGACGTATTGCCACAATGGTTATTACAACTCGTAGTTAATGAGAAAAACAAAGATGCACAATGGGCAAAAGACATCGTAGCAGCTTACCACTCTCAAGAATTCAAAGACTACATGGAAAAAAATAACAACGGCCTATGGTTCGTACCAAAAGGTGAATAGAATATAATAATGTGATATATAGGCACGAACAGCTATATAGGAAATAAAAGAACCCCTATTAAGTTTTTACTTAGTAGGGGTTCTATTTATATGAGATAACATGAGGATATTATTGGCTGATACAAGGGAGGGACCTTTGGTAGATTGACTTATACTGTCATGCCCGCCGCATAGTTTTCATAGAGTTCTTTATAGTGACTACCACGTTCTATCAGTTCGTGGTGTGTTCCTTGTTCCACAATGGTGCCATTTTCAACTACTAGTAGGAAGTCTGCGTTTTTGATTGTAGACAAGCGATGGGCAATAACGATACTTGTACGTCCTTTAAGGAGTGTGTTCATCGCTTTTTGAACCTCTACTTCTGTGCGCGTGTCGACGTTAGCCGTTGCTTCATCGAGGATAAGAATGCTAGGGTCTGCCAAGAAGGCACGAGCGATGGTAATCAATTGGCGTTGACCTTGAGATAGGTCATCACCACCTTGTTTGAGCACTGTATCATAACCATTTGGCAAGGTACGGATAAAGTAATCTGCCATGGCAAGCTTTGCTACATATTCGATTTCCTGACGAGTAGCATTTGGCTTACCGTAGCCGATGTTATCAGCAATAGTGCCTGTGAAAATCCATGCATCTTGCAATACCATGCCTACCGTATTATGTAAGCTTTCACGAGATACATCACGAATATCGATGCCATCAATGGTGATACGGCCTTTCATAATATCGTAAAAACGCATGATGAGGTTCACCAAGGTTGATTTACCAGCTCCCGTAGGGCCTACAATGGCTACCATGGATCCACCAGGAATGTGAATGTTGATATCCTTCATAAATACATTGGATGGTGTATAGCCAAAATCAACATGTTCAAAGTCGATAGTGCCTGTATGCGTTATAGGATTCGAGGTATTACCCATTATAGAGGAATTCGAGCCAATCGTATCTGTGTTAATAGGGGATTTACTATTAGATAACACAAGTTTTCCATTATCGATTTCAGATGGTGTATCTATGACCTCATAAATACGGCCTAAAGCGGCGGCAGTTTCTTGAAATTTTGTCATGATATAGGAGCTGCGAGATAGAGGATCCGATACTTGGCCTACATAGAGGAAGAAGGCCTGGATATCACCAATAGAAATAGCACCATGCAACACCATGAGGCCCCCTTGAATAGCGACGAGGCAATAGGTGAATTGATTTAGAAATTTTACAAGAGGTTCTACGAGCTGACTTGTAAAAGCAGCGCTTCGCATACTTTTAAATAGATTTTCATTCAGCACCTGTACTTGATTCGTCGTAGTATCTTCCAGGCCAAAGGTTTGAATGATTGGTTTTCCTACAACGATTTCTTCAATGCCACTATTGAAAGCGCCTAAGGCATTCTGATTTCTAAGGTACACGCGGCGCGCCCGTTTAGATAGCCACGTTAAGCATACGATGCCGACCAGTATAATACCGATAATGGAGGCCCCTAATATAGGGCTAATCCAAAGCATCATAGCAGTAGCACCAATAATGCCGATAATGGCGGACACGAGGCCTGGTACACCTTCACCGATTGTTTCTGCTACAGTATCTAAATCAGACGTAAGGCGGCTTAGTAAATCGCCCCGCTGGTGATCGTGAAAGTACTCGATAGGCAATGAGTATAAATGAGTACTCATGCGTGTACGTAAAGAGAGTACTGTCTTTGAACCGATAGAAGCCATCATGTATTCCCCGAAGTAGGTGAATAAGGCATGCCCACTATAGATGGCAATGAGGCAGAGAATGATTGTATCAATAGAGGCAAAGATAGTATTGATATCTTGATCTGTTTGTAATCCACTAACAATAGCATCTACCACTTTACCAAGTAACACTGGAGCGGAGACCTCAAATATAGCCGCAGTAATAAGTGCTAAGATGAGGAGAGAGAGCCAGCCCCATTGGCTTTTAGATTCGATTAGGAAACGACGTAATGGGCTCATGCTGTCACCTCCTGAGATGCTAAAATCTGTTGATATACAGTAGAGGTAGTTGCTAGCTCGTCATGTGTACCATATCCTGCAACTTGACCCCTGTTGATGATTAGAATATGGTCTGCTTTTTTTGCGGCACTTACCTTTTGCTCCACAGAAATGAGGGCTGGCCGATTGTCCTTTTGTAACTCCTCATGTAGCGCTGTACGAACAGCACGTTCTGTAGTGCCGTCTAGGGCGGAAAAGCTATCGTCGAATATGAATAAATCAGGTTTACGCACTAAGGCTCTAGCCATGGCAAGGCGTTGCCGTTGACCACCAGATAGATTGGTACCACCTTGAGAAACCGTATACTGGTAACCACCGTCGAGACGATTGATAAATTCATCTGCCTTAGCCAAGTGGCATGCATTTTCTACATCTTCTACAGACAGTACTTGTCCTGATGCGGCTCCATATCGAACGTTCATATCGATAGTTCCGGTAAACAAATAAGCCTTTTGCGGTACATAGCCAATATGAGCTCGCAAGTCATCCACATTCCACTCATAAATGGATTTACCTTTAAAGAGAATATCTCCAGATTCAATAGAGAAGAGGCGAGGGATAAGATTGGTGATTGTACTTTTACCAGATCCAATATCGCCCATGATCGTCAAGGTTTCGCCGTGATGTACTGTAAAGGAGATATTTTCCAGCGCAGGGGACTCAGCATTGTCGTAACGGAAGGTAACGTTGCGGAATTCTAGAAGTGGTGTAGTATCGTTGGCCGTTGCCGTTGCGATTCCTGTAGAGGTTTTGTAGTTTCCTTGATTAGTAGAATGCTTAGTAGATTGAGACATTGAATTGGTAATACTACTAGCATATGGTTCAGGGAATGTATCGGTATTTTCGTGTTCTAATAACTCACGAATACGAGCATAGCACACGATAGCTTCCGGGATGTCGATGATTACGAATATGGCCATGAGCATGCTCAATAGGATGAGGTTTGCATACTCGATAACAGCCATGATATCACCAACTTGTAGGGAGCCCATGCTGACGTTGTAGCCGCCGAACCAGAGAATAGCTACGGTACTCATATTAAATAGAATGAGTATCGTCGGTAAACCGATGGCAAAGGTTTGGCGCAGTTTTTTGTTCAGTTGTGCGGACTCTGTAAAAATAACAAATTCCTTGTCGTTTTCGTAGGTTCTCCTATTGAAAGCTCTGATAACAGGCATACCTACGATATGATCTCGGACTAGATCAGTAATATCATCTAGCTTTAATTGTATAGCTTTGATAATTGGCAAGGCGCGACTTTCAATAAAGATAATGGTAAGTATCATGCAAGCCATAACGGCAAGGATGACGAGACCTAGTTGCCAGCTCTTATAGAAGGTAAGTCCTAGACCGACGCAAATCATGAGTGGCATAGGGAGGATCATATTTAAACCTTCTCCGAGAACAGATTGAATTTTTTCTACGTCCCTGCTTGTGCGCATCAATATAGTGCCGGTACCAAAGTGCGTAAAGTCACGGAGTGAAAAGCATTGTAATGCTTTTACTAGATCGTCACGCAATACCTTGCCTACAGATGCTGAGATATGAGCACTCATAGCAACGCCTAGAATAGCGGATAGGACGGTTAGTAGTGCCACAACAAGCATGTTTATGCTAGAGCTGGTAATCATCTCTAGGTCGCCTTTGAGGACACCATCATTGATGATGGTTGCCGTTAATGTTGGTATATATAATGTGCCTGCCACGGTGAGTAAGGAAAGAAGCGATACTATGGCAGCAGGAAACCATAAGGGTTTTATATAATGCATAAATGGTTTCATGTGAATCCTTTTGATAAATCAATAATTTTTGATATTTATATTATATTGCATAAAATTAAAATTGTCTAGTAGGATGAAATTTATTACTAAAAGTTTATTATCAATTAATAAGTATTATGATTAAGTTTATATCATCTTATTAAAATTTTTGATATACTAAATAGGCATTTTTTTGCAATTTTTGTTTTGAAGTAGTAAGGAGAGTTTCTAATGAAGTTGAATTGGAAATTATTCGCACCGCTTGTAGTAGCTATTCTTGTATGGCTCATCGGTGCTCCTGAAGGTCTTAGCGCAAATTCTTGGATTTATGTAAGTATTTTCGCAGGCCTTGTGGTAGGTTTGATTTTAGAACCAATGCCACCAGCTTTTATCGGTATCATTGCTGTTACCGTATCTATGTTGTTTAAGGTTGGTCCTGCCCCTGTGGTAGATAAAGCAACCGGTGTCGCTAAGGCGATTACTGATGCACAAGCTATCAGTTGGGGCCTTAGTGGTTTCTCTAATGCCATCGTATGGTTGATCTTTGCAGCTTTCATGATCGGTATTGGTTATGAAAACTCTGGTCTTGGCCGTCGTATTGCCTTGTTCTTGGTAGCAAAGCTTGGTAAGTCCTCTTTAGGTCTTGGTTATGCCATTGCTATTACTGACCTTGTGTTGGCTCCATTCATTCCAAGTAATGCGGCTCGTTCCGGTGGTACGATTTATCCAATCGTATCTAGTATTTGCCCAATGTTCGATTCCTATCCAGATAAGAACCCTCGTAAAATTGGTTCCTATTTGAACTGGGTAGCGTTGGCAACTACATGTGTATCTAGCTCTATTTTCTTGACTGGTGCAGCGCCAAACCCATTGGCTCTAGAATTGTCTGCTAAATCTGGTATCGTAGCTGCTAACTGGGGCACATGGTTCCTTGCATTCTTGCCAGTAGGTCTCATCTTGTTTATCATCACTCCATTGTTAACGTATGTATTCTGCAAACCAGAGGTAAAAGGTTCTCCTGAAATTGCAGCATGGGCAAAAGATGAATACAAGAAATTAGGTTCTATGACACGTAGTGAAATCTTCATGGCCTTGATTTCTGTATTGGCTCTTGTATTGTGGATTGGTGCTTCTACATTCAAAGTAAACCCAACTACAACGGCTTTAATTGTTATTATCTTGATGATTTTCACTAAGATTATGACATGGCAAGACTTCCTTGCTAACAAACCAGCATGGAATGTTTTGACTTGGTTTGCTACACTCGTACCTATGGCTTCTGGCCTTAAAAATGTAGGCTTCTTAGACTGGCTTGCTAAATCTGCTGGTGGTTCTTTGGTTTCTTTAGATCCTACAATGGCAGTTCTTGGTTTGTTATTAGCATTCTGCTTACTTCGTTACTTCTTTGCTTCTGGCACTGCTTATGTAACAGCTATGGTAGGCTTGTTTGCTACTCTAATTCTTCAAATTCCTGGCGTTGATCCAGCGCAAGTTATGTTGATTCTGTTAGTACCGATGGGTATTATGGGTATCCTTACACCATATGGTACTGGTCACAGCCCAATTTGGTTTGCTAGTGGCTATAACAAAGGTCCTGAATTCTGGAAATTAGGCGCTATCTTTGGGATTATCTACCTCGTGATCTTTATCGTAGTGGGGATTCCATGGATTCAGTTCGTAATGCCACTTTTAGGATAATAAAATAGGGCCCCACGAATCATTCTGTTCGCACTCCAGTTCTTCGCAAGTCGCACTCACAGAATGTTCCGTGGGTCTTTTTTTATCCTAAAGTGGAGTGACTCACTTAGAAACAAGTCGCTCGATAGATATATTAGGGCTTTTTCTATCCAAAAGTGGCGTTACATCTGCAGGATGGTCGCGCTAACAGAACGCTTCGTGGGTCTTTTTATATCCCAAAGTGGAATGACTCACTCAGAGGCAAGTCGCTCGATAGATATATTAGGGCTTTTTCATACCTAAAATGAAACTCTAGATTGTGTTATAATAACGCATATAGAGGTTGCATATAAACGCGAGGTATATATGTCTATTCTTGAACGTACGATACAATCAGTAATATTTGAACTGGGTGCGATTTTAATCGGGATGCTAGTCATTGAATTTATTCCTCATGAGGGGCAACCATTGTTGTTGATGATATTAATTTCGTTGACTGCAGTCATATGGAATTTCATATTTAACTGGATCTTTGATAAATTAGTACCAGGTGATCGATTGGCACGAGGTCCCGTAATTCGCACGATTCATGCTGTATTGTTTGAAGGTCTATTATTGGCGGCTACGGTGCCAATGATTATGTATATGATGAGTATCACCCTGTGGATGGCATTTATTACGGATATTTCTATGACATTGATTATCTTGGTATACACCTATGTTTATAACTGGGTATATGATCGGGTACGTTTATTTTTTGTGAAAGTTTAATGTATGTATTTGAGGTAAGTACCTCTTGTAAAGTATATATCGTATAAGGGGAGGTTCTTATGTCTACAAAATCTATTACAGGCACCGGCCTTTTGTTGGCCGTAGCCTTGTTAGCGCAAAGTTTGCGTCTTATGTTTCCATTTATTCCGAATCAGATCAGCATGTTCCTTATTGGGTCTATCACATCGGCTACATTTGTGCTTGCCACATGGCGTTATGGTTGGAAAAATGGTCTTGTTATTGCCTGGGTTGCGCCAGTTGTAGCACATTTACAAGGCATGTTACCATTGCCACCATTTATTTTTATTACAGGATTAGGCACGACAGCCTATGTATTAGTCGCACATTGGTTGCAACATAAACCAAAACTTTTACTTATCATTGTGGCTGCATTAGTGAAAGCAGGCGTTCTATTTGGTGGATATTCGTTGTTTTTCTCTTTATTCCAACTTCCACCAAAGATTGTAAATACCATGCTCTTTGTATCTAGTTGGCCACAACTTGTGACATCCTCATTAGGGATTATATTGGCATTGCTCATCATGAAACGTGTTAAATAGGTTTTATGGTTCTTTTATAATACATCAAATAGATAATAAAAAGGTGTTACACATCCTCGTTGTATTGATAACAGCTAGTACTGTTTCAATAGGGGATGTAGTAACACCTTTTTTGCGATATTCTATTGTTTTTTCTTTAAAGACTTAAGGATGAAGCCACCCACAGTTCCAGTGATACCGAAACCTAATAGGCCCATGCCAATTGTATGCATTAAAATACTACTTTGATTGTTTTTAGAAATTTCTTGTGCTGCTTGCACTGCGCTTGTAGCCTTTTTGGCTATCTCCACATTGTTAGCTGATGGATCTGGAATAACAAATAAGATTACGATGGCAATAATTAAACTAATAATACCAGCAATGAATAAATACTTTCCACGTTGGTTTACTTTTTCCATAATATCCTCTCCTTTATATATTACGAAATAAGATATATAGTGTTCATCTTGATTATATCCTGTATGTATATAAATGTAAATTAATAATTCTGTATATGATTTTCATAATTAAGTACTTATGGAAGGTTAGTGAAAATGAAAAGGAAAAAGACAGTTTATGGTTTGTTTAAAAATAGAGATTTGATGTAGTTGAGATAATGTTCGAATTAATATTAAAATATATTTAAAAATACATAGAAACAACTAATTATTCAGCATCGTAAATGAATAGAAATATCTAGTGTTCATGATTGGTTCATGAAAATATAGTGAGGGTGATGCGTTTGGGATTTACTGTGCTTATTAAAATATTGATTATTTATAAGTAAATTGATGTATCACATGAAAAGGGCACAAAATATTCTGATTTTAAAGCTCATCATAAAAATTGATGAGCATATCAATAGGGTATAGAACAATGGCAATCAAGCTATTTTTGATGTATATGAAGTGTTATTAATGAACTTTATATGGAAAAAAGTCTTGTGCATATCGTAAAATTTTGATATGCTATGCAAGTAATTAACAATATAAATTTTTCTTAAACTAACTCAAACATAATTATTTAGAGATAGAGAGAAAAATATGTTTAGGTTAGGCTAAAGAGAGAGGCGAATAGAGAGGCTGAAAAATTGTATTGTATATTGTTAAGGATTTTAATTTAGTGAGGGTGTAAGATGAGAGAAAACAAACATTCCAAAAAATTAGCATTTGCAGTATTGGCTGCTACAGCAGCTGTTGGTGTATCCGCAGTTGCTCCTGTTAGTGCGGCACCAATTAATACTGCTGATGGTTTAATTGTAACTAGTGATACACCAGTATCCAGCAATGTGACAGTACCAACAACTGTAGTAACAGGTTCAGGTAATATTGCAGTAGGCCAACAAAATGAAGTGCGCAGCACATCTGGTTCTACTAGTGCATTTGGTAACCAAAACTATGTAAATGGACAAGATGCTAATGCTTTTGGTGATGGCAATGCAGCATTTGGCCGTTATGCACAAGTATTTGGTGACACAAATGAAGCAAATGGTAATCAAACCGTAGCATATGGTTATAACAACATTGTAGGTGAATTCCAAGCAGCAGCAACACCAACAGATTCCCATCGTGTGAATCCAACTACTGCAGCAAATCGTTCTGCTGCTGTTGGTGTACAAAATAAAATCGCTGGTGGTGCAGAAAATGCAACAGCTTTTGGTGTAGGCAATACAGTATCTATTGCAGACCATTCTTTCCGAGATCGTACAAGCGATAATGAGCCAGATAGTGCTACGCGCCAAGCGGGTTCTTATGGCGCTAACTCTGTAGCTGTTGGTAATTCTAATACTGTAAGTGGTGATGCAGCAATTGCTATTGGTAGCAAATCTCAAGCAACATTAAGCAATGCAACTGCTATTGGCAATACTGCGACTGCTAATCGCGTTGGAACTATAGCAATTGGTACACGTGCACAAGCAGGTGATTTTGTTGCTAATCCTAATGTCGCTACAGATGCTCAATTGGCTAGTAAATTGTCTGCTCGTCAAGATGGTGCAGATCGTGCCGTAGCTGTTGGTTATGAAAGTCGTGCTGTTGGATACAAATCTAATGCAATTGGCTCTGGTGCATGGGCATTAGATAATCACTCTACCGCTATTGGTTCCTCTGCGCAAGCCACTGCTAACCATGCACAAGCTTTTGGTGCAGGTGCACAAGCGACAGGTGTGCGTTCTAATGTATTCGGTTCTGACGCTATTGCAAACGCAGATTACGCCATTGCTATTGGTAATAAAGCGAATGCATCTGTTGCAAATTCCATCGCATTAGGTGCTGATTCAACTACTCGTGCAGCAACTAGTGTAACTAATGGTGTTGTAGCAGGTCATACATTTGGTGGCTTTGCAGGTACAAATCCTGTTGGCTCTGTATCTGTTGGTAATACAAATGAAGTACGTCAAATTCATAATGTAGCAGCTGGTAAAATTTCCGCTGACTCCACAGACGCTGTAAATGGTAGCCAATTGTACTCCGTAGCAAATGATTTACAAACTCAAATCAACAACTCCACACCAGGTCAAATCAATAATAATATTACTAACTTGAATAATCGTGTAGGTGATGTAGAACAACGCGTTAACAAAGTAGGTGCAGGTTCTGCTGCATTGGCTGCGTTACATCCATTAGACTTTAACCCAGATGATAAATGGACAGTAGCTGCTGGTTATGGTCACTACCATAATGCTAACTCTGCTGCATTGGGTGCTTTCTACCGTCCTAATGAAGACACAATGTTCTCCATCGGTAGCACAGTAGGTAATGGTAATCCTCAATTAAATGCAGGTGTATCCATTCGTCTTGGCAAACGTGCACCTGAATCTCGTTCCCGTGTAGCTATGGGCCGTGAAATTGCTGAATTGAACGCACGTCTTCAAGATATTGAAAATAAATACAATAACTTGTTACAAGTATTGAATCCACATGCAATCGATCCTAGCAAAACTGCTGAATTCCCAGATGTTCCTCGCAATCACTGGGCTTACCAATACATTAGCCAATTGGCTGGTAATGGTATCCTTGTTGGTTACCCTGATGGCACATTCAAAGGCGATGCAACAATGACTCGTTACGAATTCGCAACTATGTTGTACCGTGCTCTTCAAAACGGTGCACCTATCGATGATAACATGCGTCGTGCTATGGATGAATTCCAACCTGAATTACAAAATATTCGTCTTAACCATTACCGTGTTGACCGTATTTCTGGTGGCGATAATGACCGTCATAAAACAGAACGTGTTCGCGTTAACAACGAACCTAAAAACCAACGCGACGTATATGGTTCCCGTATTAGCCAATAATACATTGACTATAACTTCCCCTCGAGCTTGTGAAAGCTCCAAAACAGGATGTATCCTCGTGATGCATCCTGTTTTTGTTTATTATAAAGATTATAAAACTTCATCAAATATTTATGTAAAATTATTGCATTTAGATACATATAGTAGTATAATTACATTCATGATAATAAATATACAGAATATATGTATAAAATATAAAAATAGTAGTTTGATAAAGATATAAAATGAGGGCAAGACAATGAAAGAATTCAGACAATTAACAGTAGAAGATACAGCGGAATACCATAAGGTTTTAATTGATGGTTATGCAGCTATTAAAGATTTTCCAATTACCTTTGATGCCATCGATTTTACCGAAGAAGAATCTAAAGAGTGGATTGAAAACTATCCTGTATATGGATTGTATATTGACGGACAATTAGTGAGCTCTATTACATTCTGCATGCCGTGGGTTAAATACTCTACACCGGATAAATTTCCACATATTGCCCATTTCGTAACAGCACCAGCTTTCAAAGGCAAAGGCTTTGCACGGGAAACACTAGGTTATGCAGAAGAGTTGTTAAAAACTCAATTTAAGACACCAGCTGTTACATTGGGGACGGCTAAAGAGCACCCATGGTTGCCTAAGATGTATGAATCCTTTGGATTTAAAGCTTATGATCAAGTACATTTTAGAGGAAAACAACATACAACGGTATTGTTTAAAAAAGACTTGATATAACTAATACATGCACCTCGTGAGGATATTCCTCATGAGGTGTATTTTTTTGTACAAGATAGTTCAGGATTTTTACATTTGGATATATAATATATACATGTATGTCATATCTATGCGTTCATTTTGAATGGTAGATGGTTTATTGAAAGGATGTGAGACTATGTTAGTCTTATCTGGTATTTTAGTGATGGTTATCGGTCTGATGCTGCGCTTTAATGCCTTGTTAGTTGTCGTAGCCGCAGGTTTTGTAACGGGCCTTGCAGGTGGTCTCAGTATCAACGATATCGTTGGTGCCATTGGGGAGGCTTTCGTTAAAAATCGTTATATGTCATTATTTATTTTGATTTTACCTGTTATTGGTCTTATGGAACGTCATGGCTTACGTGAACGAGCAGAAATTTTGATCGGCAAGATCAACGCTGCTACGGCTGGTCGTATCTTTATGATTTACTTATTTGTACGCCAAGTAACTGTAGCTTTTGGTATTAACATGTCCGGTATGGTTGCCATGGTACGTCCGCTGATCGCACCTATGAGTGAAGCTGCAGTAGCGCAAGGTCGCCCAGTATCTCAACGTACTCTTGATAAGGTGCGTGGTATAGCCGCTTCTGCAGATAATACAGGCAATTTCTTCGGTCAAAACTTGTTCCTTGCTGCTGGTGGGTTATTGCTTATCAAAGGCGTTATGGAACAATTAGGCTATTCTGTAGAGTTAACAGATATGGTGTTATACGGATTGCCAACTGCTGTTTGTGCCTATATCGTTAACTTCATTCGCTTTATTATCTTTGATAAAACAATTCAAGCCTCTGTAGCGCGTGACGAAGAGGATATGAAAGCTGGTAAATTAGTACCTAATGAATTTAATATCCTTGTTACACCAGAAGAATTAAAGAAGGAGGCTGAATAATATGTTAGAACTTATCTATAAAATGCAGCCCTTAGATTATGTATACCTTCTCGTAGGGATTATTCTATTTATCTTTGCCATTCAATCATTTTTAGATAAAGAACATAAATATCGCATTGGTACAGGTTTATTCTGGCTCTTGTACAGCGTGTCCTTTATCTTTGGTTCTTATCTATCAAAGGAAATAAATGGCTGGCTCGTTATCGCCATGGCTGCTATCGTCTTGGTAAAACAACTCGGCAAAGGTCATTACTTTGAATCTCCTATTGAATTCAAAAAAGACGAAGCAGTCCGTATTGGTAATGTTATTTTCGTACCGGCTTTACTTGTTGGTATCATCACATTCATCATTGGCTTCTTTACTAAATTAGGTGCTCTTGTAGGCATTGGTATTGCCGCCATCATCGCTATGTGTGCTGCTCTTTACATCACTAAGGGTTCATTTAACCAAGGTTTCCATGAAGGTCGTCGTCTTATCGATGCTATCGGTTGGACTGCTATCTTGTCCCAATTATTAGCGGCTCTAGGCTATCTATTTAATTTGGCTGGCGTTGGTAAAATTATCTCCAGTGCTGTAGCTAGTGTGGTGCCTGCAGATAATGTATTCCTCGTAGTTGTAGCTTACTGCATCGGTATGGTCATCTTCACAATGATCATGGGTAACGCTTTTGCAGCCTTTGCGATGATTACAAGTGCTATCGGTGTTCCAATGCTCGTTGTAGCTCATGGTGCAAACCCAGCTGCTATTGGTGCTATCGCAATGCTTGCTGGCTATTGCGGTACCTTGATGACACCTATGGCTGCCAACTTTAACATCGTACCGGTAGCGCTTCTTGAAATGCGTGATCAATACGGTGTTATTAAAGCTCAACTTCCAATTGCATTGATTATGCTCGTGTTGAACATCCTATTGATGTACTATTTTATTTAAGACCTTGTTCTGTGGATGAACAATCTTTTGAAATATCCTTATGAGGTGTTATGATGAAAACTATTTTAATTACTGGATTTGATCCATTTGGTGGCGAACCTATTAATCCTGCATGGGAAGCTGTAAAAACTATGGATGGTTATACTGATGGCGATTACAAGGTGGTAACTCAAATGGTGCCAACTGTACGTTATACTTCTGTTGATACTGTGAAAGCAGCTGCTGAAAAATGCGAACCAGATTTCATTTTATGTGTAGGACAAGCCGGTGGCCGTCCAGATATTACAGTGGAACGTGTTGCTATTAACTGCGATGACTTCCGCATTCCAGACAATGCAGGCAATCAACCAGAGGATGAGCCAATCGTAGCTGATGGGCCTAGTGCGTACTTTGCTACATTGCCTATTAAAAACATCGTCAATGCATTGCATCAAAATGGCATTCCAGCAAAAGTTTCTAATACGGCTGGTACCTTTGTATGCAATCATTTGATGTATGGAGTGTGTCATTATGCAGCACAAAAAGGTAATATCAAGGCTGGTTTTATGCACATTCCGTACTTGCCATCTCAAGTGGTGGATAAACCAAATCAACCTAGCATGGCTGTTGAAACTGTGCGTGCCACATTAGAAACAATCGTGCATGTATTGGCTCATGGTGAAAGCTACAAGGCACAAGATATTAACTATACAACACCTCATGAATAGGCGATATCTTTAATACGTGTATCGCATGTTATATAGTATGATGATGCGGTGTAGAGAATATAGAGTCATATATTTTGTTTGTGTATAAATGAGAGTGGGTTATCTCTATGAATAAAAAATTAGTAGCAAGTTTAGTTTCTTGTTTTGTATTAGGTTCTGTCAGTGCCTATGCAGCCAATCCATTTAGTGATGTAGAGCCTTCTAGTTGGGCCTATCAATCAGTAGAACAATTGGCATCTGCCGGTATTATTAATGGTTATCCAGATGGGACTTTCAAAGGCAATAAAGATATTACACGCTATGAAATGGCTCAAATGGTAGCGAAAGCCATGGCGAATCAAGACCGTGCTAATGCGGAACAACAAGCCATGATTAATCGCTTGGCCGATGAATTTAGTAATGAACTCAATACATTGGGCGTGCGTGTAGCAAAATTAGAAGATCAAGTGGGTAATGTGAAGGTAACAGGAAATTATCGTTTACGTTATCGTGGCAGCCAATTGAAAAATGATGCGTATGCTTATGGAAAGCATTCCGCCTTTGATTATCGGGCGCGTGTGATTTTTAATGCTAAGGTCAATGATAAAACCGATGCTGTTGTCCGTGTACAAGGTTCCGGTGAGCTCGGCAATAGCAATGCTAATATAGCTCAGGTAAATCTTGCCTATGTAGATCATCATTTTGGCAAGGACACAACATTGCGCGTAGGTCGTCAACTTTATACGCCTGCACTAGGGCTCATGTATGATGACCTCATCGATGGGGCGCGCCTCATGTATAAACATGGTAAGCTAGATGTATCCGCTAGCTATGGTTACTGGTGGGGTGGTGCAGGTACGTATCAAAATAAGGAAAATACTATCTCTGCAGCTATGCTAGAAGTGAAAGGTAAACTTAATAAACATGTTACCCTTGGTGGTATGTATGGCCGATTCCATAATGGTAAATTATACCAAGGTCAAGACATTGATGCGGCTACAGGTAAACAAGTTAAATCCTTTATCGATTCCCCGTACAAAAATATTTGGGGCCTTAACGCGAATATGAACTTCAACCGTTGGAACGCATTCGGCGAATGGCTTACAGCACCAGGCATATCCAATTCCCAAGCTTGGATGGCTAGTGTAGGTTATGGTAATTACAATATTAGTAAAGCTCGTACTTATAGCGTACGTGGTCAATATTACTATGAAGAAGCTAACTCGCCTGTCTTCAGTAGTGCCTTTGCACCGGCCTATAGCTTCTACAATCAACACTATGTGGATACTAAGGGCGTTGCTCATGTACGTAATGGTTTTAAAGGCTTTGTAGCTAATGTAAACTACGTACCATTCCAAAATGTATCCATCGGTGCTTACTATGGTTTCGGTAATAAAGACATGGACGGTAATAAATTAGGTGATTACTGGCGTACAGACGTGAACTTTATGTTCTAATCTTAGAACGCCCTATACATATGGCTTTAGAATTAGTACAGGCCTGTACTAATTCTCAGAAAGGATATATAGGAGTACTACAAAATAGAACAGGCCTGTTCTATTTTGTAGTAGGGGTTGTTCAAAATGTAATAAGAGGCTGTCATTATTGACAGCCTCTTTTGCTATTGTTGAGCTATATTGGGATGAATAAAATTGATGTATTTTTCGTCGAGTAAACGTATGAAATAAGCAGATCGTTGTTGGATATAGGATTCTAATATATCTAATTTTGCATCTGTTAATATATCTGATGGGATACGATTAAATTTAAATCCTAATAATGGTGTTAACATGGCACGGTGCGAATCGTGAAGATATAATTTTGCCAATGTATCAAAGGAGAGTCCCCAAAAACTGATATCTTTCACACCATTTAAATCGGCATATTCATCGTTAGTTATATTGTAGAATAATGAATTTCCATGATCAAATAAAGGTGCAGGACCTAGGATACGATTGCTTTCATTATCGATGAGAACACCAAAATTGTTGAGGTGTCGATCAGTATTATGAATGAGTGCATCAAATACCATCATATCAGAAAATGGGATAATACCGTACAAGCTAGCTATATCGTGCTGTGTGTCATATAACATAAGTTCGTCACGAGATATCGTTTCTTTTAGAAGACCAGATATAGGCATGTATCCAACTTGTTCCGATGTGAATAGAGGGCACGCACTAACTAGTTGGTCGTGGAATGTAGTGAGTTTATATTCCACATGTGCTAACTCCATAGCTGCTGCAATCTGACTAGCATATACTTCACTGAGTGCCTCAAGCCCTCCATTGGCATAGCGAGGTGTTGAACCTTTATATAAATAAATGACATCATTTTCACGATGCCAACATTTACGGAGCATGCCGTTTGTTGTGTATTCTGGGGTCGTTACAATCCCTTGTATATGACTATCTTCGCCTGTGAAAGCGATGCCTGCCACAATTTCGCTAAATGGATTGTTGTATAAATTAACATCTGACCATGAAATAGTGGAATGAGTCGGTTTTACCCAATATGTATCATTTAGAGATAGACCATAGGTTACATCTAAATATCGATATGGATTTTCTGTGTCTGAAATGGCATCTAATAAATTCTCAACAAATGCACGATTATTTGGAATCTTACGTTGTAATAACCAATTTTTTAGTCCTTTTATGGTAGGTTGCATATTTATTGGTAATGTCGCATTATCTATGATTGCTAAATCAGAAATATCCATGCGAACCAATGTGGTTAAGTTGACAACATCTTCGTGCCTCTCGATGCAAAACTGCAAGAGAGGGGTATCCTTGTTGAGTAATACATACTCCATGTGAATCCTCCTTTCCTTTGAGTTTTATATATGCTCATTATAGCATACAGAAAAGTCGATATAAGTAATATAGTTAGTAATCAGATTATCTTAGTTAATTAGTTATTAAATTGGATGATATGTATTTACCCAAGTTTATTGAGTTTTTCAAAGTTTTTCTTGAGCGAGAACCTAAAGAAATTTAGTTTATATTGCATAAATCTAAAAAATTATTGAAGTAGGCATATAATAGCTATATATTTTATAAATTAGTACACGCCTGTACCAATTTCAAAGTAGCTTATATATGTGGTTTCAGAATTAGAACAGGCCTGTACTAATTCTCAGAAAGGGTATATAGGGGGACTAAAAAAATA
>OFLM01000127.1_pt1 | contig 35020 bp, 35 predicted proteins | sample 1540801 | NCBI WGS metagenome assembly OFLM01 (sample SAMEA4413040, study PRJEB24355) | metagenome | biome: human; feature: gut; material: faeces | place: United Kingdom | collected 2010 | reverse complement strand
TGATCTGTAATTACCTTTTGAGGTTTACCAAATTGTTTAATGAGACGTTTGATAAACGCATATGCTGAATGATTATCAGAAGTTTCATCACTATAAAAGGTGTATCAAAGATTTATACTCCCTTGATACACCTTTTACATTCATTTTTAATTACCGAAGAATCGACTCCAAAATCCCTTTTTAGGTGGTTCTACCTCCCTATTATCATCAGGATCACTCTTCGTTTCTTCAACGAACTTATCCTCTTTTGTTAATTCACCTTCATCTGTACTGTCATTCTTTTTCTCTTCGGCTATATCCTTGTAATTTACTTCTGTTGGTTGACGCTTTGTTTGTTGTTGGTTGATATTTTTCGATTCTTCAGTAAAAGTTGCTTCTTGCGGATTAATATTTTGTCTATTATTCGTCGCTGTATCAAAAGAATAATTAAGCTGTCTTTCTTCTTCTAATTGGCTTTCTAGTTTTTGAATTTTTTTATTGCTTTCTAATGCTAAGACTTGCTGATTTTCTAAAAGTCTATTAAGTGTATTTATTTGTTCTTTATCTCTATTTGCCTGTTCCTTATATATATCTAGCTGAATATATAACTGCTTTATTGTTTCATCTTTTACCTGATTATTATTATCAGATTTTTTTTCATTTATTTTACTTTCAGCATCAATGCTCTTTTTCTGATTTTTTTTAATTCTATTTACTACCACAATCTCATCTTCACTAGATAAGTAATTTACGTTATCAATTTTTTGAAATTTTACATTTGCTTTTTTAGCATTATTATAAACTGTCATTTTTGTCACATTTAGTTCGTCAGCGATTTTCTTCATACTTTTCATATAGTAGCCTCCGTATAACTATATATGATATTTATCATAATGATTTTTATCATAATTATATAGTTATTATACTTACCACATCAATACTTTTATACTTATGCATAAAAGGTATACATATAATTATACGAATATATTTTACTCTCTTTATACACTTATTATATGCCTTTTATACGTATTGTAATAGCTTTCTTTATATAACATTTCGTATCACTATATAAAAATAAAATATAACCTTTTATCATTCTCACATGATATATAAACTAAATATATATAAAAAATGTAACAAAGATTTGAAAAATGTTATTATAAATAGAAAGAAGCCTAACTACGGGAATAGTTAGGCATCGATGGTAATAAAAAAGTTGTTTTTGTACAGTTGTTGTATTCATATTATATATATTAAGAATTATTAGCGCAAGTCTAATACATATATACTTACTTATGACTTTTTATTACCTCTTTTAAAAATCTAAATATGAAAGAGGTTTTTTGTATGTCTAATTTTAATATTAAAGAAATCCAAAAAGAAAAATTCTATCGATTGCCTAAAGTATTTTTTACAAATCCTAAATATACTAAATTGTCCAATGATGCAAAAATAACTTGGTCAATATTAAGAGACCGTTTAGATTTATCTATAAAAAATAATTGGATAGATGAAAATGGAGATATATTCTTTATATATACTAACGAAAAGTTAAAACAAATCCTAAATATTAGTAGCCCAAACAAATTATCTAAAATAAAGAAGGAATTAACTCGAGCTGATTTGTTTAGTCAAATCAGAGTGGGATTAAATAAACCCAATAAACTATATCTAAAAAAACCTGAAGTAACAAAAGCTGATGTATATTGTATTACACAACAAGAAAATGACGTAGAGCAGCAATATTCTACGGATGTATCAAATTCATACATCCAGAAATATGATAATGATACATCAGGAAATATTAAAATGATACATCATGATATATCAAAAAAATACACTAATGATACTGATTATAATGATACTGATTATATTAAGACTGAGAATAATGATACGGATGATTTGAATGATAAGAAATTAACATATCCTAATAATCATACAAATAATTCAAATCACGACAATTCAAACTTTAATAATGAGGCTTTAAAATTTCAATTACTCGAAGAACTACCGCAAAGTATTCAAAACTATCTAAGTAACTTTGAAGTAGCTGAAATTAAAATTATCAAAACTGTATTATTAAAAGCCAAAACATCTTTCAATAATGCGATTGATAGCTACTACTTGTTAGAAGATATGGAAATAGAAATACTTCATGTTCTTAAACGTTTCAAAGCTATGCTTATTCAAAAAAATGAAACTGTTGAATCAATGCAAGGATACTTAATGAAATCTCTTAAGTCTGAATTCGCTGAAATGCATACGCTTAATAAACGACGTGATCATTTACCCATCACTTCTTTATTTAATCAATAATGATTGATTTAGAGAGCATCTTTAAATAGATGTTCTCTTTTTTTTATTAACAGGTGGTTGCTAAGGCAACCACCTAGATCAAACGAAAGGTAAGGGAGGAGATAACAAAATAACATCAATACAATGTCACAATTTCACAACATAGCATGCTGCTATTAAAGAAGGGAGGAACATATATGAGTAATAAGAAAAAGATTAAAGTTACATTGGCAATGATTAATGTTCTTTTAACTGCAGTCGAACTTTATCTTCAATGGCAATTGAGTAAATCTGAAAATGAACTGTAGTTAAGCAAGTAGGTGGGACTAAAACGTTTCTGTTTTAGTCCTATTTTTTCTATAAATGGTTATTATTCGTTTGAAAATGGCTCAAACATGTCGCATAAGATGAAAAATAAAATGATCATTTAACGTTGTTTTAACTTTAAAAATTATAAAAATACTAACCGTTTTTATATTCTTTAGCAATCTTTCGTAGTTATAAAAGTGACTTAATAAAATCGTTTTTGTCATTTATTTTGTTAAAGATTGGAAAGAAAAGGTTGAATTTATTATTCCAAAAAATCAAAATTCAGATTCAATTGATATACATCATAAACAAAAAGTAAGTCGTTAATGTTCAAGACATGGATCGAATATAATTTTAAATTTGAATTTTTTCTATCCCAAACTAAGTAAATATTTTTACTTAGTTTTCTCTTTTTTTATCTTCAATCATTTTACTAACAATGGTTATCTTGAAAATAAAAATAAGCACTTAAAGTAAAAAGTGAACAAGAAAATAGCCACTTTTGTCTTAAAGCACGTTTTGTTTTTGGAAATATTACAAACATGGGAGTCTTTTTAAAGAGTATTTGACATGAGCATAAGGAAATCTAGTACCACCTTCGGTGGTATTCAGCATAGCTGAAAGATTTACCTTTTATTCGTTCTACTCAATTGTTCACCATAAATAGCTTAAAAGCTTTATATAAAGGTGATTATAAGCATTCTTATACATTGAATTAGAGGGTGTAATATGATACTTTATTACAGACTCTTTACAATTGTTACAAGACCATTTTGAATTGTCTGAAGACTCCTTTTTTTGTTGATTTCATAGGCTTCAGTCGTCGTCGAGACTCTTAAGAGTCTTAATTTTTTCAACCAAAGACTCTTAAGACTCCTACTTTTAGTATTAATATCGAAAATAAAATCACTCAAAAGTAATCTAAGCAATTCATTCATTTGTTTTACTTTTTGAATTTGATGAAATACCTTTTGATCAATATCGAATTCAATATTGATCACATTATTTGTTTTTAAGTTCAAAGAAAAAAGGAAAGAATAAAACAATTTCTGTACTTTTCTATGCTCAATTTGATTAAAAAGTGATTCGAAATGAAACTTATTTTAGCTTTTTATTAATTTAAAAATTTATAAAAAACGATAAAATACGTAATAAGATTCATTGAATGCTCATACTCCAAAATATTATTTTTTGACTTTTTATGATTCCGTAAATATCTAAAATCATAAAAATGAACGACATATAGAAGATACTTTTGAAGAAATATTGATGAGTATATTTATCACAAGTAACTTGAAATTGATTTCAATTCTTGAATTTTTCGTAGCTCTTTTATTCCAAAATTATAAATATAATGTTTTGATTTACTACCATATAGAAATAGCTCAAAGCAGTTTTGTAAGTCAAAATCATATTCGATTTTTAAATTTAGTTCACATTTGCGTTTTATGAGTCTTTAAATTAAAAATGTATAAAGAACACCTAAACACTTTAAAAAGTATTTTAAAATTGTAAATAGGGTATTTAAAATTTGATAACTCCTATGATAATTTTTATTAAAAAGAAGAGTTTTTGATGATTGATTTTTTAAAAAATAATTCAAATACTTTTTCACAACCTATGATTTTGGCATCTATTCTTTTTGTTTTTGCAGGTCCTTTAGGGGCATTTTTAGGAGTGGTTATTGGACTTTTACTTGGTAGAAAGTTAGATAAAAATGGAAATTAGACACGCATTTATACTGAAGAAATTTATTGTGCGTTGAGAAGAACCCTTAACTAAACTTGTAGACGAATGTCAGCATAGCGTGAGCTATTAAACCGATTATTCGACAAGTTTTGGGATTGTTAAGGGTTCGAGGCTCAACGTCAATAAAGCAATTGGAATAAATAAATCTTAGTTGATTTCTGGGATATTCCATTCGATTTCTATTAGGTTTCTTTCGCTTCCATGACTTTCTGATTTTATTTCTTTGAAAATTATTTCTGCTATTCTACCGTGATTATTTATTAATATTGCTAAATCTTTTATAGTGAAATCTCTAATCCAGCTACTAGTATCTAGTCTTTTTATTATATTTTCAGGGTTTTTTAAATTTTCTTGTAATTCATAATAAATATCGTTGTCTTTGTAATTTTTTATTCTAGCTATTTTTATTGTACCTGCTTCCATAATTCTTGCTATTTCGTTAGAAGCAACTTGCAATCTCATTTTGAATTCGTATGATAGTTCTCCAATTGTAAACTCTCCGTTGTTATTCGAAGGGTCTACTTTTTTAGTTCCTCTTTCGCTCTTATCTTTGTAGTATAATTCTTTGCTTGCATGATCTTTTTGATTTAACGCTGTGAATAAGTTTTTGTTATTTGGATTTTTTTCGGTTTTTTTTAGTATTAGTCTTTCTCTTTCTTCTTGGAGTATAGGAGTATTAGTACTACCTTTTCTTATAAAGGATAGACCCTCGAATAAAGATGATTTTTTTATTTTTAGTTCTTTTTTTAATTCGTAAGGTGTTTCTAAATTATTAGAGTTTATAGCTATGTATCCTACTTTTTTATCGTTATATTCTATTTGACCGGTTTCTATTTTTGGTCTCGGTTTGACATATACGTCAATAATATTTTGATAATGTCCATCGTCGAACATTTCTTTTTTTAATCCTATTATTTTTTTATCATCACTTACTCCAAAGATTATAAATTTATTTTCGTTATAAGAATCTATGCTATTTAACATAGCAAGGATATCTTTAATAAATTCGTCTTTTTTTTCTTTTGTATACTCTATTTGTTTGTAGTCTAATCTGCTATTTTCGTTTGGTAGTTCTTTTAAAATTTCTTTGATTTCATTTTCAATAGTCATGATTATTTTCTCCTTGAATTTTAAGCGAGTTTCTTCTTGTCTTGATACTATATAGAAATAACGTTCTTTTTTTAATAGGGATAGACACTTGTACATTAACTTGAATGATTTAAAAAATTTGAGGTTATTTATATTTTACTAAAATCAAGTTTGTTATTGTTACTTTTTAATGTTTATTTAGACATAAAACGACTTATCAGAAGGCATCTGTAACACAATTATTAGAAATGATATAATACAAAGGTCGTCGTTCACTTCTGTGCTGTATTTAGCATGGAAGGAGGTGACATCATGTTCAGTACACTATTTGTAACTATTATAGCTCCTATCATAGTAGGAGTTATACTCACGTTATTTTCTCATTGGCTGAATAATCGTGAAAAATAATTTAGCGGCGACATATAGCTAATACACCAAAAGAGCCCGATAACTATTCGCAGTAGTTATCGGGCTCGGTGTTTATCATGTTAGTACACTATTTGTTAATCAAATTATAACACTGGTTAGTAGAGGAATGCAAAGTAAAGAAAGTTCTTAGGAATCAATTTCTAATTTTTTTAATAATATTACTTAATTTTTTTAAACTTCTATTAATATCATTCTCATCAATGTATGAGTAAGAAAATCGAATGTAGTTTTTGTAGTTAGAATCATATATTTCTCCAGGTTGTATAAGTATATTTTCTTTTATAGATTCATTAAACAATTTTTTTACGTTTATTGATATAGAGAACTCAAACCAAATATAAAATGATCCACTAGGGTTATTCCAACTACCATACATAGATAAATGAGTTTTTAGGGCGTCTATAAATATATCTTTACGTTTTTTTAATTCTAATTTTAATTCAGATATATGTTTTTCATGATAAGTATTTAGCCATTTTGTGGCAATATATTGTGATATAGAACTAGCACCATAGTCATTCTGCATTTTTAAATCAGATAAGTGATTAATTACATTTTTATCTGCTACTATCCATCCAATACGCAGACCAGGACTTACCGTTTTAGATAAACTTCCTAAATATAAAACATTGTCACTATTTTTCAAAGATTTCATGGGCATCGGTCTTTTTTCATCAAACCATAAATCAGAATATATACTATCTTCAACAATAGGTATTCCGTTTTTTTGACATTGATCTATAATTTTTTGCTTTTCTTCTTTAGTATAAGTATTTTGAGTAGGATTGTGTAAAGTAGGTATACAATAAAATATGCTGTTTTTGTAGTTACTACTTATTTTAAATATATTATTAATATTTCGCTTTATATAGTTGATTGATAAAGGGATCATTTTCGATTTGATATTATGCCAAGTACGTATGGAATTAATATAAGAAGGTGTTTCAATAATAATTTTAGATTGAGGAACTAATAATCCATCAGCTATTAGTTTTAATCCTTGAACAGCACCTGAAGTGATACATATGTTATCCACATCACATATGACTCCCCTTTTTTTCATATAATTTACTACTTCTAATCTAAGACTTAATTTTCCTTTTGGTTCCTCATAATTCGTTTGTATAGAGTCACTAATACTGTTTGATATTATTTCTTTGAACAAATGATTTGGAATTAACTTTGGAGATAACTCGCCGGTACCTAGACGTATAATATTAGGATTGAATTCTAATTCATTGATTCTTTGAATATAAAATTGGTTGCTTTTAGACATGCTGTTCCCTATATAATTTTGCCAATGAATATTACTTGTAATATAAGCATTCCATTTATATTGAGATACATAAACGCCTTTTTTTTCAATAGTTTCCAAAATGCCATAACTTTTCAAAATATCTAATGACTGTATAACTGTAGATCTATTCACATTATAATATTGAGAAATTTCTCTTTGAGATGGTAATTTATCTCCTGATGATAATTCGCCATTGTTAATCTTATTAATAATATCATCTATTATCATTTTGTATTGAAAATTTCCCATACTTCTTCTCCTTAAATCTGGTTGGAATTTTATCTTTAATCTGGTAGTTTTTTTAAATTTCAGATTATTATAACATACAATCCAAAGGAGGGGTTATGATGTCACTGAAATTAGAAAAAGCAGTTTTTTCTAAAGAAATCAAAAAAGAATTAAAACCTTTGATGAAAAAAGATAACTATCATAATATTTTTGCTTTACTTTTTGATTGGTTGGTTATTTTTGGAAGTGCTTATTTAAGCATAACAACAGGAAATATATTTGTTTACCTGCTTAGTATTATTTTAATTGGAAGTCGAATGCGAGCTTTTGACAATTTAATGCACGAAGCATGCCATCGTTCATTATTTACGAATAAATTTTATAATAAGTGGATTACTTGTATTTTTATAGCATTCCCCATTTTTACAAGTTTTACTACATATTGTAATTCTCACTTTCAACATCATAGGAATTTATGGGATGAAGAAAATGATCCTGATACAAAAAGATATCGTATTGTTGGACTAGATAAGCCACAGGAAAACATCAATAAATTTATAAAAGATCACATTATAAAGGTGTTATTACTGTTTCATGTGCCAAAGTATATACTAGGTACGGTATCAGCTAACCTTTATAGTAAGGACATACCTAAGTCAGAACTTTGGACTAGAAATATTTTATGGTTAGTTTTGATATCAACATCTATAGTATTTAATTTTTGGTTTTACCTTATTATCTTTTGGTTTGTACCACTTCTTACAACTTTTCAAATTATTCGTTACTGGGCAGAAATGGCAGAACATTCAGGATTAAACAATGATACTGAATTAACAGCAAGTAGAAATACGTTTGGTATGCCTTGGACAATATTTTTATTTCACCCACATCATGATAATTATCACTTGGTACATCATTTATTCCCAGCTATTCCGCACTATAATTTAAAAAAGGCACACTCTATTTTGATGCAAGATAAAAAATATAGAGAAGCACATCATTGCACAGGATTTTTCAAAACTACATTACCAGGATTTTATAGTGTGGTAAAAGATATTTGTACACCCAATAGTAAAATGAAAGAGAGTTAGTATTATGTTGCAACCAATCGTACATGGTGTTTTATTAGCGCTAGGTCTAATTCTACCGTTAGGAGCACAGAATGTTTTTGTATTTAATCAAGGAGCTAATCAAAAGAAATTTACAAAAGCTTTACCAGTCATAATAACAGCTGGACTATGCGATACATTTTTAATAACAATTGCAGTTTTAGGCGTTTCATTGATTTTAATGTCTTTACCTACGTTGCAATTAGTCATATATATTATAGGCCTTATGTTTTTATTATATATGGCGTGGTCATTATGGAATGAAAAACCTAATAATTTAGAAAATCATGACTCTATGAGTGCTAAAAAGCAAATTGGCTTTGCTATATCTGTATCACTATTAAATCCTCATGCAATCATGGACACAGTAGGAGTAATTGGAACAAGCGCTTCTGTTTATTCAGGTTCAGAAAAATTCTTATTCAGTATTTCTACTATTATGATTTCATGGATATGGTTTATTTTATTAGCTGTATTAGGGAAGATTTTAGGATCTATAGATCAAACTGGAAAATATATAATAATTTTAAATAAGATATCAAGTTTTATTGTTATTGTAGTTAGTTTGATAATTGTGAAAAACATCTTACATTTAATTTTTGGTTAGATGATAAAAGAGGTATTTTTATAAAATGAAGGCGTGGTCTTAAATGTCTAAAAGAACAGATGCAGACAATTATGTTATCAAAAAATACGGAAATGATATCAAATTCATTCGAGAAAGTGGAGGCATCTTCTATTATGAAATTAGTACTTTCTGGAGTGGAAAGTTTACAATAAAAGTTAAAGATGGTTTTCTTGGGTGGAGTGATGAAAAACTATAAGTAAAATTAGCGTTATATAAAATTACTTATCGGAAGTTATCTATTATCCCTTATTCAGAGATGATATAATATACAGGTCGCCTATCTCTCAGGCGTCAATTTAGACGCAGAGAGGAGGTGCATATCAGATGGTCGAAGCTCTTGTTCACATCACGACCACAGTCATCAGTGGTTGTATTGTTGCGTTATTTACGCATTGGCTACGTACGCGTAACAATGAGAAAAAATAGGCGATATTAACCAACACCTAAAAATCCCCTCACTATTGCGAGTAGTGAGGGGATTGGTGCATATAATGCACGAAGCTCTTGTTGTCTAAATTATAACACTGGTTAGTAGAGGAATGCAAAAACATAAGAAAAGTAAGCGCAATTTTATAATTAGAATTATTGATTTTCTTTGATACTATAAAATTGCTAACATTAAGGCTAATTAGTTGAATACAAAGACAAGGTGGGAGTATTAAATGAAAAAGGTTAAATCATATTTAAAAAACATTCAAAACAACGAAGAGTATCAAAAAGATATAGAATTTCTTGAAAAGAGAAGTAATGGAAGGGAAGACAGAAAACTTATATTAGATATATGCTTTTTATCGATAATTCCCTTGATTTCAATTTATATTACATATTTTTTAAGTTTTTCCAATCCATTCGCAATTTTTATATTAATAATTACAGCTGTGCCAGTTTCTTATAAAATTGGTAAAAAACTATTAGATCATATGCACAAAGATGAGGATAGATTTCTAGCATTACACAGAAACTACGAAAAGGGAAAATTATTATTTCTTACTTTACCTATCATTGGACTCATATCTATAATAGGAAGTGCATTTCTCTTCGATTATTTAATATTTAAACTGAATAATATGTCTGTAGAAATATTAGGTTCCATTCATACTGTTGTATATCAAATTATTATTTGTTTTATTCAGTCTATGTTCACTACTATGTTTTTAACAATGTTTATTTATACCATTTTGGTTCTTATATATGGAAGGTTTACAAAATAAATGATTAGAGTACAACCTAATCATACAAAATAAGTTATTGAATTTATAGCAACTAAAACGTATGATTAAGGTGTTTATTAATTGTGAAGTGAAATCAATGATTGTTGGTTATGCGAGAGTATCATCGATCAAAATTTAGAAAGGCAACTTGAAAATTTAAAGACGTTTGGTGTTGAAAAAAATATTTACAGAAAAACAGTCAGGAAAATCTATTGAAATTAGACCGGTACTTCAAGAAGCACTCAATTTTGTCAGAATGGGAGATCGATTCGTTGTGGAATCTATTGATCGTTTGGGACGTAATTATGATGAAATTATTGAAACGGTGAGTTATTTAAAAGAAAAAGACGTGCAGTTAATGATCACAAGTTTACCTATGATGAATGAAGTGATTGGTAATCCATTACTAGATAAATTTATGAAGGATTTAATCATTCAAATTTTAGCAAAGGTTTCAGAACAAGAGAGAAATGAAAGTAAACGTCGACAAGCACAAGGAATTCAAGTTGCGAAAGAAAAAGGTATATATAAAGGTCGGCCTTTTCTTTATTCACCGAATGCAAAAGATCCTCAAAAACGTGTTATCTATCATCGAGTTGTCGAAATGTTAGAAGAAGGCAAAGCGATTAGTAAGATTGCGAAAGAAGTTAATATTACAAGACAAACGGTTTATAGAATTAAACGAGATAATTAGCCATTGCCATGAGTTATTATTTATCAATGCATATAAATGATTCTCACAGCGCCTCAAATCCTATTAGAACCTCTGTATACAAGATAGTTTTGATTTACTCTTTAATCACTAGTGTCTAAAACATAGAAGACGTATTATCGATACTATATGGGATGTTTATGTGTGTAGTTTACACTTGTGTAAGTTACACAAGTGTAAACTTAGTATAAGTAAGAAAACAATATTTTAAGAATAGGTAAAACACATCATATTAAAAATTAATATCTTGATAATCGTTATTAAGTAACTTTTCTAGTAGATTGCTAATTCCATCATCAAATACATACAATTTATCCTTTTCATCAGTTTCTATATTAGTATCATAATTATTCAAAAAAATTGCTGACATTCCAACATTTAATGCACCTAAAATATCATTTTTGTAGGAATCTCCAATAAAAAGGCATTCCTTTGGCAAAACATTTAATTTATTAGTAACTGCTAAAAAGGCATTTGAATCTGGTTTTTCAAAACCTATATCTTGAGATATAAAAATATTGTCTTCGAATATCATTTTAATATCGAGATTATTAATTTTAAAAATTTGCTCTTTCGATTTTCCATTTGTGAGAATAGCAATTTTCACCCTCTCTTTTAATTGCAAGAGTGAATTGTTTATCTTTGGATTTACAGTTATATTTGATAGTAACTTACTAAAAAACATTTTAAAATATTCTCTAGCCTTTTTGTGTGAAATATTAATATCAAAGTGTTGTAAGGTTTTAATTAATCTTAATTCACGTAATTCGTCTAGAGTAATTAGTCCCGAATCATGTTTTTCCCAAAATTGTAAATCATATTTACTATATAGTGACATAAAATCGTTATAATCAATACCTTTTAATAAAGTATATTCTTCGAAAGTCTGCTTATTAGCTTTTAACCATAAATCATTAAAAGGAAACAGTGTATTATCTAAATCAAAAATAATTAACTTCAAGCTTTCACTCATTTACACTTCCACCCTTTTCTTTTACTACTAATAATGATTGCTTTATAATGTGAAATAAATTTCCGTTACCTGCAAACATATTATTATTAAAATCACTTTGGATACTTATCCAATGTAACGGATGTTCTTTGTCTAGTAATGAGATATAGTTTTTATTTAATACACCTGCATAGACATATATGCGTTGTCCAGAATAATAATATACAAGATCCATTATATGATATAGTTTCACATCCAAGATCGTCAAAGTTGTTTCTTCCATCATTTCTCTATACGCACTGACTGTATTATTCTCATCTTTTTCGACTTTACCACCAATCAAATTATACATATTCTTAAAAGGTGGAGTTACTCTCTTACACATCAAAATATTACTAAAATTGTTATCAAAAATGGCAATTAAATTAGTTTCATGCAATATCATTCTACCCTTTGCTTCTTAATCAAATATTCTTCGTAAATCAACCAAATTATAGCTAGCAATGTAATAATAAGACCTGAAACTTTTAAAAAATTAGGTAGTGGTCCCCAAAGTGTCCATGAAACGACCATTGCAACAGGTAATTCTATGGTTGTTAATGTTGCCATACCGATAGAACTAACTCTTTTAGTTGAAAACATAAGCAATTCAAATGTTATAATTTGTCCTAAAATAGCTATTATAGTACCATAGGTCACAGTATTAATGGTAAAAAGAGATATATCTTGAATATAAAATATACTGCAGAATAGTGTTGTAGCAATAGCTATTATAAACATATATACTTTTACAAATTCATGATTAGTTGTTTTAGGAAGCGTAAACATATTTGTTGCAAATGAAATACCAGCAGCTAGTCCCCACAAGCATCCAACAAAATTTATCTGTCTAATATTTGCACCAATTAAAATAAAAGAACCAATCCATAGTAATACAATAGACAATATATGTTTATAATTAAATTTTTCTTTGTTAAAAACAATACCTAGAAGAAATAGTATCCAAGGAAATTGAAATAATCCTAATGATGCAACACTAGGGTTAGTTAACTTAATTGAAGAATAATAGCAAATACCTGTAAGTGCAGTAGTGATTCCAGCAATATAATTATACGGATTTTTAAATATATCAAAAGTAATACTTTTATAACTAGACTTAGAAATTAAATAGCGAATAATAAAATATATGAGCCCTATTACAAATTGGTATATTATTATGTTGATGGTTTTTACACCATTAATATTAGCCATTTTTACTATATTAGAATTAAATCCGAATGAAATACCTACCAATAATGCAGCTAAACCACCAATTATAGAAAAATTTTTAGTCATTAAAGTTCGCCTCTTAATTTTGGAATAACAAATTTAGAAATCCCACTTCCTATCTTTGTATTACAATTTGAATATATAGAAATCCATTTCATATTTACAATTTCATTATCCGGATTTGGTTTACCAATTATTTTTGTTATATAGATTCTTAAAAATAATTTTTCATTTTCTAACATAGAAATATCTTCAAAATCTCCGAAGAAATTCATTTCGGAAATATTCACATTTAATTCTTCTTTTAGCTCCCTAGATAAAGCTTCAAAATCATTTTCTGAACCTTCATACTTTCCTCCTGGTAACATATAAAAATCTGGTGCTTTTTTTTTACTAACCGATAAAATACAATCATCTTTTATAATGATAGCAGCAACTTTTTTTATCATAGAAATAGACTCCTTAATAGCTAAAATTTTCGACAATATTCCGAGTATTAGTCATAAAATCGACATGTTTTTCGCAAATACTTAGTTTATCTTGTATATATTCTGCTACTATTTGTTCTGTCGGCTCACTAAAAGCATCACCAAATATAGAAACTCCTTCTAAAGACTTGGAAGATAATCCAAATTTCATGAGAGCGTATTTAACATCATCCTGATCTCCGAAATTATAAATTGGACATTCATAATTAATATTATATTTTGCTTCAAATTGTTTAAGTAGCTCTATTGCAATGTTCTTTTGTTCAGCAAGATCTTTTTGATAGCCTACACAACCATCAACAATTTTTTTAATACCATTTTCTAAGCAATATACAGTTGCAGCCGCATGTATAGCCAATTTGTCTCCTAATAAAACAAGGTTAATTCCCCATTTTTTAAAATCTAACTCTAAGTTCTTTATTGCAATACTTCTAAATAATCCATATGTAGGTAGAATAGTTCTCCCTACAATGTTATTTGGGAAACGTTCAATTAATTCTTTTAATCTAATTTCTGAAAGCTCACTTTTTATACCAATACCACTATTACATGTAATTAAATGTACTTCTTTATCTTTCAAAGACTCTAAGCAAGCTACCAAAGATGAATCTCTACCACCAGTAAATAAAACAGCTACTTTTTCTTTTTCCATTCTTTATGCCTCCATATATTCCAATATATTTTTTAATAGAATTTGAATATCACTTTTATTATTAATAAAACTTAGAGATATTCTTAAAGCATTAATATCTTGAATATCTTTAGTGAAAATACCATTTTTTTCTAGATGTTCTTTCAACAACTTACTATTAATATTTTCAGGCAATCTAAGAGTAAAAATATTATAATTATTGTTTGAACAAATTTTTATTTTTGAAATACCAGAAAACAATTCTTTCATGTAACTATTTAAAAGAATTGTTTTATAATTGATGCGTTCTAAATTTAAATTATCGAATAGATAATTGAGAACATTATTCATACCAATTACACTAGGTCTAAAAATGGTTCCTAACTCCCATTTTTTCCCATTATCTTGAATACTAAAGTCATTATAATTATTAAAGTATTCAAGAGAAGAAATTCCTGAAAATACAGTGTTCAATTGATTTCTAATACTTTTTTTTACAAATAAGAAACCCAATCCCTCTGGTCCATAAAGCCATTTGTGTGCAGGAAAACAATAGAAATCTACATTAAGATCACGAACATCAACAGGATAAGAACCAACAGCTTGCGCACCATCAACAAGCACTTTTATTCCTTTACTATGTGCAAGATCAATGACTTTTTTAATAGGTATTACTTCTCCTGTTTTCCAAAATATGTGTGATATAACAACTAATTTTGTTTGCTTTGTAAATAATCTGTCTAATTTTTCAAGTTTAAACCCTTCCTCTTGTACCTCAATTTCTTTAATAACTACACCTTTTCTTTCTTTCAAATTCAACAATGGAGAGATACTTGCTAAATGTTCCATATTTGTAGTTACCACTTCATCTTCTTTTTGTAAGTTAATACCATTAAGGACTATATTAATTCCCATCGTAGTATTATCTGTAATAGTTATTTCTTCACTTAAAGAACAAATTATGTTAGCTACACTTTTTCTTAAAAAATCTAGTTTTTTTTGAAAATTTTTTCTAGATCCTTTTTTTGATCGTCCTTGAAGAAATTCATGATTTATTTCTTCAATCATCTTAGATTTCAACTCATTAGTTACTATAGATAATTCACCTGTATTAAAATAAAGACTTTTTTTAATAAATTACACCTCCTTTACATAGAATTATAACATAAAACGAACTTTTTATTTTTATTACTAATTATAATTCGTTTTATTATATTTTAATGCAATTAATGTAATGGATATAAATCCTCAAATAATTTTACAAATTCTTATAATTAAATAAAAAAAGACAAAAACAAACGCTAATAACTAGCGTTTGTTTTTGTCTCTACAGAACCTATTTCCTTTATTTGTTAGTTAACCTAAAAAAAGTGTAATTATAAAATTAGAATTAGTAACCAAACAAACGACTCCAGAAACTTTTTTTATGTTGTGTTTTTTTGATTAGATAGAACATCTTCTTGTCTTTTTTTAGAACTTTGATTTTCAGATATGCCTTCACGTTGAGGATCTATTTCTTTTTTCTGATGTTGATTAATATTTATTGAATCAGCAGTATATGTTGCTTCTTGTGCATCAACGTTTTGTCTATCATTATTAGATGTATCAAAAGAATAATTGAGATGTCTCTCTTCCTCTAATTGATTCTCTAATTTTTGAATCTTTTTATTACTTTCTAAAGTTAATATTTGTTGATTTTCTAGAAGTCTATTAAGTGTCTTTATCTGTTCTTTATCTCTTTTTGACTGCTCTTTATATATATATCTAATTGGTTATATAAATGTTTTATCGTTTCATTTTTTACAAGATTATCATTGTTAGATTTGGTTTCTACCTTTTTTTCATTATCGAAGTAATCAGTTTTATTTTGATTTTTTTATTCTATTAGCTACTATAACTTCATCTTCGGGAGATAAATAATTTACATTTTCAATTTTTTGAAATTTCACATTTGCTTTTTTAGCATTATTATAAATAGTCATCTTTGTTACGTTTAATTCATCAGCAATTTGCTTCATACTCTTCATATAATGCCTCCATATAATTATACACATAATATTTATACCATTATACACCTTCTATACTTGTAAACGCATTGTTTTATAGTAATATTATATATAACTTTACACATAAACATGTAATAATCATTCCATATATTTATATATTATTTATATTTGATATATCAGGGTTTATATAGGTTTATACGCTATATATAATAGCCTTTTATATATGGGAATATTATTTTGAAAATACATATAAACATACTTATAACTTTTTTATTACCTCTTTTCAAATCTTAAATATGAAAGAGGTTTTTCTATGTCAAATTTTAACATTAAAGAAATCCAAAAAGAAAAATTCTATCAATTACCTAAAGTATTTTTTACTAATCTGTCTAATGATGCCAAAGTAACTTGGCCCATATTGAGAGATCGTTTAGATTTATCTATAAGAAATAACTGGATAGATGAAAATGGAGATATATTTTTTATTTATACCAATGAAAAACTCAAGTCGATATTAAATATTAGTAATCCAAATAAATTATCAAAAATAAAAAAAGAATTATCTCAAGCTGATTTATTTAGTCAAATAAGAGTTGGTTTAAATAAAACTAATAAATTATATATTAAAAGACCTGAAGTAACAGGTGCTGACATATACTATATTTCAAAACGAGAAAATGATATAGAAGACCGGTATAACAAGGAGGCTGGAACATAAAGTTACGATATAAATAAAAAAGACAATTTCTATTGAAATAATATAGAAATTGTCTTTTTTTATTTGTTTTTATTTGTTTTTTGATTTGAAGTTCATACATTGCTGTTTCAGAGGACATTCTGAACAATCATCACATTCATATAATTTAAAGTCTCGTTTAAAACTATATTTATCATGGCGATAGCCATATCTTTTAAATCCTAGTCTTTTATTGTTCGGACAAATGAATTCATCGTTAATTTCGTCATAATCCCAATTTTGAGTACTGAAGATGTCACTTTTATATTTTTTAGTTTTGTCTTTTATAAACATTCCATAAGTTATGAGTGGCGTTCGATTAAAATTATCTATAATTGCCATATAATTGGCTTCGCTACCATAACCTGCGTCAGCTACAATATATTCAGGTAAATGACCGCAGGTCTCTTGAATTGAATTTAAAAAAGGTATCAGTGTTCTTGTATCAGTCGGATTTTGATACACATCATAAAATAAAACGAATTGAGAATTTGTCGCTATTTGTAAATTATACACTGGCTTAAGTTGTCCATTTTTCATAATTCTTGGTTAACACAACAATAAAACTTATTATTATGATGTTCACGCTATTAATACGTCGTATAAATTTAAAAAGCAGACTTATGAAGAAATTCAAAAGTCTGCAATTATTGCTATCCAATGAAACTATTAAAATAACTCAGTGTTTTAAAACAGTTTTTAACTTCATAATAGTCTTAATCATTCTATTATTCAGGAATGGTCGTATAATTTTTGATTTTCTGTTTTTTAAATATTTAATATGAAATTGATATGCTTTTTGAACTCCTATTGGCGATCTTTTTAATGACATTCTTTTATTTTTAGTTTTTAACGGGACTTTTTTTCCTAACAACTTTTGAGAAGCCATTTTATAGCTAATGGCAGGTGCATATTCTATCTCTGGTTCGTACAATATGACTGAATCTTTGAGTGGTGCAAAGAATTCAACGATAAAGTCATCTTCAGGATTATTTTTAAAATACTCAACACCAAAATCATAGAAATTACGTTCAACTTCATCTTCATCTATATATTTGTTATTAAAAAATTCTTGTATGAATAGTGGCAATATCTTGTCCATTGCATCATATAATTGTTTATTATAATTTTTAAAATTTATCACTGGTTCAACTATGTTGTTATTTTTACGATATCCTAGAATGCTTTGATATGGCATATTGGCAAATATTGATTCAATAAATATTAATGATGTCATTTTACTAGTATAGTTATATCTGATTGATGTTCCTACTGTTGGATAAATACTTCTTGCATAGAAGAATATCGTATTAATTGTTTGATCGCTAATGTTATTTAAAAGTCGATCTAAGCAATCTTGCGTGTAACCTCTTCCCCAATATTCGACGAAAGCAAATTTTTCATAGAAATCAATTTCTTGAATTAAATAATCATTCACAATTTTACGTTCTTCATGAGCTTTTTTTAGTAATAAATTTTTGTATTTATTATTATTTTGAGCAGAAACTCTAATTAATTCTTTTGTACTTTTTGTAAATTCAGAACATCCTTTAATATGTTTTAACTGTGGAAATATCTCGTCAAATTCTTGTTCACTGATATGCAACGCACGTAAGGTACTATCAAAGTTCGTTAACCCTGTAAAGTTACCAAAAGGCGAAAAAAACTCTTTGTCCACTTCATTAATAAACGAAGGAATTCTCCAGGCTTTACGAGACCCATATATATACTTAGTTTTGATATTGTATCCTTTCACTGATATTATTTCATCAGCAATTTTTTTAAGTAACTCACCGTCTCTTGATATAAAATAAAGCGTCTTAATATTTTCTTTAATTGCTTTTTTAATAGACCAGCTCACGTATGGTATGAAATAACTACTTATATAACTGTATACATAGTAATTTAATCTACTTTTATCATTTTCACGAAATCTTGCTATTTGTGTTGTAAGTAAGAATGTATCATGGTTCTTATTCCTATTTAAAATTTTATTTTCATACCCATTAAATTTAGTTATTGTATGATGAATAGGTTTGATATTTAACTTTTTAGGAACATTAAAATCTGCATGCTTATTATCCCCATAATGAATCCATTCTGAATAATTGTACTTTAAATCTTCAAACACATCTAAATATAGTGTACTGGTTGATTTTTGATTACCTATATCACTTGATAGATAAAGAGGTAATTCAGTTAATCTAGGTTCTACTTGATATAACATTTCTAAGATAACTTCTTTAGGCAAATACATATCACTTATTAGAATGACGTCTTGATAACTGTCTAATAAGTTATGAAGCACTTTAATTTTATCCTTTTTTGCTTCTACATTTGCTATTTCCGCTTCAATTTCTAAATTATATAGAAGTTGCGCCTGATCATCTGTGAGCTCGTGAATATTTTTAATTCTGTTAATGATATCTATAAATCTTATTTCGATTCTTTTTTCATCACGAATAAATTCAGACTTTTTATAATAATCTCTAACATAGTTTTCTGCTTGGATTCTAATACGTGGATAATTTTGTATTACATATATCGGTATATCAGTACTTATTCTTAATAACTTATCTTTAACATAATAGAAAATACCATCTGGTCTTAATGTTTTTCTTTGTATCAACGTATCAAATATATCAAAGCTATATAACTTAGGTAATTGTTTCCTTTTAATACTAAATTTTAAAGTTGTATCTATAATTTTCTCAAAACCATTTTTATCGTCCTGGTCATATTGCCAAAATTCATTTATAATTTCCTTACTTTTCTTTTCGTTAATTTCTATAGCATCAATTTGATCTAGAGCTTTTAATAATTCATCAAAACTTGAAACAATCACACCTGAAGTTTTTTCTTTGTAATCATATACTAAAGTTCTGTTTTCCATATATTTATCATAATCATAAATATATCTAATGAACTTTTTAACTCCTGAAGCTAACATATCGTAATAAATAGATGAGTAATCTAGGATTCCTAAATCTATTTGGTCAAATATTTCATAAATGTCTTTCTTATTATCCCAAAACAAAATATTTGGATGGTTCTCATACATTTTTTTGGCAGTTGTGAAATTCACATCATTTTTAACTAAGTAATGTAATTTTATAATTAGCAAAATATTATTTTTCTTTAAAGTTTTAAGAAGCTTTGCCATATCAGGTATAGCTTCACCAAAAAAATTATTCATCTTATAATCTCTGAAAGTAGGAGCATATAAGACTACTTTAGTTTCAGCATTTAAACCTTTATGCCGCTTAATAGAATGATCAAAAGATCTAAATTCAGCTTTATTAAACATATTTGCTGGATAACCTGCTCGGATGATTTGATCTTCATCTAAATTAAGCATTTTAGTAAAATGTTGTTCCATAAGCGGTGAAGTGACCAAAAATAATTGGTTATTATGGTACATCTCATTATACTTGATATATTTTTTATATGTACGATATCTAATTCCTGGCGAGTCAACAAATCGCTCTATAGGTTTGATACCGACACCATGCCATAGATTTAGTATGACGACTTCATTTTCAAATTTTACAGGGATATGTTCTTTCACTTGATGTACGACAAATACACCAGCCACGCTTTTAATTTTTTCTGCTTTTTTGGAATGAAATAATTCAGCATTGAATCCTAAACTTTTAACGTAATTTACCACATGAACATTATCACACATCCAATATGCATCGATATCTTTTCTATATTTATTCACATATATGAACAACCATTTAGGATTACCTACAAAGTCATTAGTAGCATTAAATATCCATATTTTTTTATTCCTCATGTTTAACTCAATACCTTTCGTATTTTGTATTGCTTCAGTACACCTCGTCTATATTTGAAACTTGTAAAACTATTAGTCAGATGAATTATTGATTCTAGTTACAATGCCCAACATTATGACAACGCTATAAACTATCTATATTTTCATGCATTTAATTCTTTTACTATATTATTTCATGGCATACATTAGCATTTATAAATAATAATTATATTATATCAAATCTTCGCATTATAAATGCATGGTTTTTAAAATATATTTTTGTTTCGAACCATCATATTCACTAACACAAAATGTCCATACTTGTAGAGAATGACATGTTATCAACCTTATAGAACTTTTGATGATATTAAGATTTTGTTAAACAATAAAACTAAGACTTTCTATTTGATATGGCCTAAAATTATTAGATTATCCGAAAAATTGAACTTAATATGTGAGTTGTTAGAAGAGTTATGAGTTGGTGCTAAAGTTAATAAATAGTTAATGGCATTTGAAACATTTTCTCTATAAAATACTTTGTATTGTACGAGCAAAAGAACATATATATAACAAACAATGGAGGACATCATGATTTTAACTATTTTATTTATCTTTTTCTGTATTCGACTCATCAGCTTAAAGATATCTATGCAACACGCAAAACAGCTAAAGGTAGAGGGCGCGGTGGAATATGGTGTGAAAAATTCAAAATATCTAGCCATTACGCATGTATTAATTTACATGAGTGCAGCTATAGAAACATTCATTCATAAGGATACATTTAATCTACTTAACGGCATTGGCTTAATCATATTGATCGTCGCTTATATCATGTTATTTATAGTCATAAAGACACTAGGGCGTATTTGGACATTGAAATTATTTATACTGCCAAATCACCCTATTATCAAATCAGGATTATATAAAGTAACAAAACATCCAAACTATTTTTTAAATATCATTCCCGAATTAATCGGTGTATTGCTACTAACACATGCTACATACACAGCACTCTTATTAGTTCCATATGCTTATTTCTTAATTACACGTATTCGTCAAGAAGAGAATTTAATGAATATATAAAATAAAAAGCCTACAATCACACGACTCAGAACGCACATCTTTAAAGCAACATTTTGAAAAATACGCTATTTAAACGTAGGTGATTGTAGGTTTTTAATACAAAGACGTAGATATGCAAGTGATAATTTTTAAAATTACCATTTGCAAACTGTTTTATTAATGGTAGAGATATGTGAGCTTTTTTTAGAGTTCTGTATGTCTTACGTCAGACAACCCTCACACTTACCTTTATTATCTCACACTTCGTCCCGCAACCTTTATACTATATAGCCAAACACATGGGTTAGGTAATTTCGTTTGTTTTAATTTGAGACACATGTAAGTTATAAACAGGTTTTAATTTATAGTGTGAAAGATGAGCAAGCATAAATTTAGAACACCTTCACTTTATAATGAAGTGTGCTCCGTAGTGTTTTAACAATCTCATTTTCTTATCTATGACTTAACCAAAATAAACTTCTTTTGTCACTGTACTTTGTTAAATTTTAGAATCTAAATTATTTTTTTCTAAAATAAATCTTGAAATCTATCTTGATCAAAAATAACTTTTCAATATTTCGTTCGTTGAAATAATAAATTTCAACCTCCACAACACCGGCATAATACATACAAGTAGAATAATCAAACATATTTCGACATGACAACGGTCTTATACCTTTAAACAACTCTTCTTTTACTTTTATAGAATCAAGTATTGTATACGTTTCTAGTATTCACTCAACTTGTTCATTTTTTGTCTTTATGTCTCACTATCGCACATATCTCCCTTATTCAATTAAATCGCACCTCCTTCCTATTTCCTATAAAAAACACCCCGTAACATTAGATATTCTAACTAATGCTACGAGGTGCGCACATCATGTCATTATTTCGTGACATATCATTCTATTTTTAAAATACTTATCTATTTAAATGTAAATTTTTAGAAGTTTCACGACGTGTTTCTCTCATTAATTTTTCGTCATTAATTAATGAACGACCGTATGTTGGTACCATTTCTTTAACAACAGGTTCCCATGCTTCTTTGTCATCAGCAAAGTTTTTCTCTAAAACTTCTAATACAACTGATAATGATGTTGAAGCCCCTGGAGATTCACCTAATAATGCAATCATAGAATTGTCGTCTGAATTGACAACTTCAGTACCAAATACTACGAAACCTTTACCGTGTTGTTCACTATCTTTGATTACTTGAACACGTTTACCAGCAGTATAAAGTTCCCAATCTTCATCTTTAGCATCAGGAATAAATGTTCTTAAATAGTTCATACAACCTTCTTTAGTTTTGATCATTTGATCAATTGAATATTTAATTAAAGGTACATTTTTAACTGCTGAAGCCAACATTGTAGTTATGTTATATGGTTTGATTGATTCGAATAAGTCTAAATTTGAACCGAATTTCAAGAATTTAGGGCCGATATTCGCATATGGACCAAATAATAATGTTTGTTTACCATTGATATAACGTGTATCAAGGTGTGGTACAGTCATTGGTGGCTTACCTTGAGGTTCTTTACTGTAAACTTTAGCCGCATGTTGTTTAATAATATCTGGGTTTGTACATCTTAAGAATTGACCACTGATTGGGAAACCACCAAGGTGTTCTCTTTGTTTGATGCCAGATTTTTGTAATAACGGAATAGAGTGACCGCCAGCACCAATAAACACTTTATCTGCTATTTTAGTTACTTTTTCTTTTGTTTCTCTATTTTCAACGACAACTTCCCATTTGCCATCTTCTCTTTGTGTTAAATCTACAACATCATGATTGTATTTTAATGAAACATTAGATTTTTGTTCTAAGTAATGTGCTAACTTACGCGTTAACGCACCATAGTTCACATCTGTACCTTCATCAATTTTACTTGCTGCCATTTGATGTCCTGGCTCACGGTTTTCCATCATTAATGGCATCCATTTTCTCATTGTTTCCATGTCTTCTGTATATTCAATATTATCGAACATTGGAATTGTTCTAAGTGTTTCATAACGTTTTCTTAAAAAGTTAACGTTTGTTGGTCCCATAACGAAACTGATATGAGGTAATGGTTGGATAAATTCTTCAGGATTAGAAATATCACCATTTTTAACTAAATTACCCCAGAATTGTCTAGATAATTCGAATTGCTCATTAATTTCTTGCGCTTTAGATGCATCAATTGAACCATCATCTTGTTCAACTGTATAGTTTAATTCACATAATGCCGCATGGCCTGTACCAGCATTATTATTTTCATTTGAACTTTCAATACCAGCGCCTTCTAGTCTTTCAAACATATCGATATGCCAGTTAGGACTTACTTTTGAAAGCATTGTCGCTACTGACGTACCAATAATTCCTGCACCTACAACAACGATGTTTTTATGATTTGCTTCACTCATGTGCATGTTCCTTTCTAAATTTATATATTAAAATAGTACATATATAGACTTTACCACTTTAAACATATATTAAACAAATAAGCGCAAAAGTCTCACTAATCATTTATTTAAAAGTTGTAGTCATCTATGTGAGTTTTATGGTAATATCATCATGCGTAAAAATTCGAGATTATTATTATAAAGAAGGTTTAAATAAATCATGAAAGAAAATTTTTGGAGTACATTGCCACGTCCGTTTTTTATTCTGGCACCTATGGAAGACGTGACAGATATTGTCTTTCGGCATGTTGTCAGTGAAGCAGCGAGTCCAGATGTATTTTTTACTGAATTTACCAATACTGAGAGTTACTGCCACCCAGAAGGTATTCATAGTGTGCGCGGACGCTTAACTTTTAGTGACGACGAACAGCCAATGGTAGCGCATATCTGGGGCGATAAACCAGAACAATTCCGAGAAATGAGTATCGGCTTAGCAGAAATGGGTTTTAAAGGTATAGATTTAAATATGGGTTGTCCTGTCGCAAATGTTGCGAAAAAAGGTAAAGGATCCGGCTTAATTCTACGACCTGAAACGGCAGCCGAAATCATTCAAGCTTCTAAAGCGGGTGGTCTACCGGTCAGTGTAAAAACACGTTTAGGTTATTACGATATCGATGAATGGCGAGACTGGTTAAAACACGTCTTCGAACAAGATATCGCAAATTTATCCATTCATCTACGTACCCGTAAAGAGATGAGTAAAGTAGATGCACACTGGGAATTAATCGAAGCTATCAAGACATTACGGGATGAAATTGCGCCAAATACACTATTAACTATCAATGGTGATATCCCCGATAGACAAACTGGTCTAGAACTCGCAAATAAATATGGTATTGATGGCATTATGATTGGTAGAGGTATATTCCATAACCCATTCGCATTTGAAAAGGAACCACGCGAACATTCAAGCAAAGAATTATTAGGTTTATTACGCTTACATCTCTCTTTATTTGAAAAATATGATAAGGATGAAGCCCGACACTTCAAAAGTTTACGCAGATTCTTCAAAATCTATGTACGCGGCATTAGAGGCGCTAGCGAACTCCGCCATCAATTAATGAACACCCAATCCATTGCCGAAGCAAGAGAACTACTCGATACTTTTGAAGCACGTATGGATGCACGCTCAGAAGTATAAGCATGCGAGCGGTAAGTATAATAAATAATAAATGAACCTCCCCCTGTTGAGTCAGAGGGAGGTTGTTTAATATTTATTAGTAGTAAATCTCGAGCAATTTACAAAAGTGACATAAAAATAAGTTTTAGACTGATCACTTAAACATATAGTAGGCCAAAAAGTAAATGAGCAAACTGTTAAATATAGTCCATGTTTTTATACAAAATATAGAATGATGAACATATATTGAACATCATGAGTTTCAAGTTAAACTGAACAATATTATGATAAATTAAATATAAGGAGCAAATATTTCATTAGAAATAAGGTGCATATCAATGAAAAAATTGATTTTTATAGTTGCTATTCTCTTTATCCAAGCCTGTAGTTATGTTGTTATTAACTTTTTCTTCTTCGACATGTGGGCGATTCACTCAAGTGAACAACAATTAAATCAATCCATACAACATCATGACACAAAGCAACTTCATAAGATTGCTAAAGATAAACAGACATATCAATTTTTAACAACCATAAAGAAAGCCGAGTTCGAAAATGCGACAGATAACCAAGGGGGTGGGCCTATTGGTTATTATCGTTTAGATATTAATCAAAAACCCGCAGGACTTACAATCAATATTAAATATAACTTCCTTCCAGAAAAGACAACTATTCAATCAATAAAGTTATATCAATAATTATATAAAGAAAGGACTATAGCACAAATAAATGTCTAAAGGATTCTTAACATATAGTCAGTTGGTGACAAAATTAAAAATTCTTATTTCAAATTTGATTCATCAGTAGGCTGATTAGGTATCTGTATGTTATTTGTTGGCGCAATAATATTAATTAAGAGTATTTCTGAAGAATAATAGTGTTGATATTGTACACAAAATAAGGAGTGAATGAATTGGAAAATTTAGGTTCTTTGTTACCTATTGCATGTGCTTTATTTGTAATATTTGTTGTACCGTATTTTGATAAGAAAAAGAAGTGAAGTTGAATATAAAGTGCATATAACATAAGTTGAGCCAAAGTACAGTTAATGAATGTACCTTGGCTTATTTTAATTACAAGCATTTAGTATATTGAACGTGATATTTAGATACTTTGATTCATAATAGTTTAGAACTAATATTATTATGCTTCTTCTGCAAGTATTCCATATGTCAAATCTTTATAATGTATATATTTCAATTTTAATGACTAAATCAATGCGAAAAGCAGATATATCGAAAATTCATTAAATATATAGAAGATGTTCGATTAATAAAGAAGAATTAGCTTATTTATGATCTCAACTTATACTTTTGCCACCTCTCCTATTTCAATAATTCCATATTTTAAACATTATCAGATTCTATAAATTCGCGTACATGTGTATAAATACCTTTGTAATAAGGATATTTTGTATTTTTAAATTTACGCTTCATTTCCTCATCTTGACTGTTAGACATAATCATTGCGTGATCTAAATAACTTAAAAACGCTTCATCATTACCACTATCACCAAAGCCAATAATCAATTCTTTTGGAACACCATATTTATTCATCAAAAATTTTGTGGCATATAATTTGCCTGCATTTCTTGGAGTAAAATTAATATCATAAGCATTTTCAGGATCACCTGCTAAAGGATTACAACGATTAAATGTCATCGTATAGTTCCTTGTCTTAGAATACTGAGTGAGGTCTTCTAAAATTGTTTTATCTAAATGCGTGTCACCCGAAGAATAGAGATAGAAATTGTACAATGTTTCATTGTCTCGAAAAGTTCTTTGTGGTATAAACGCTACTTTATGTTTAGAAGAAACATGTTTTAATATATCTAATATATCTTCCAATAAGAAACGTTCTGTCAACACTTCGTTTTTATATTCATCAGATTCAATATATTCGCAGTTATTCCATGTAAACATTTTAGAACTTAAATCTGAAAAAATATGTTGAGGTTTATATGACATACCAACGTTACTCATTTTTTGAAGTACGCTTTCTATAGTACTTCCTGTTAAAATAGCCGTAATGACATTGTTTTTAGTAGTTATATTCTGTAATAAACCTTCCATTTCTCTTAAATAAGGCATATCCGCTTGATGCGTATGATGTTTGTAGTAAGTTTCATCAAAGTCGAATAATATTAAGCGTTTTGTCATCTTCATTCCTCCAGTATCATTTTTTAAATGATAAATAATAATTACGCTCTAAAAAATGATAAAAAACCACGAAAACAGGATAAAATTACTTGTTTTATTTGTAGAATTTTTGATTGAAATCTTCTGTGTTGGTAGTAAGACTTAAAACCTCCTTATGTATGTCTCAAGGTTATATATATAATATCAATAAAATAACTTTGTCATCTATCTATAAGATTTTGTTTCAAACACTAACTATGAAATTGTTTAAGTAAAAATTCTAATTAGGCATCCTGTTAATTTAGTTTATTGTTATTTATTAAATTATGTGAAAGAACCTTAATTTTTCAAAGTCATATTATATATAAATACGCGTAAGTAGTGAGGTTCTAGAGAAAATAAGGCTACAAGCTGAAGCTATCCTCTAAGAAAGAAAGTTAACGATACGAAGTATGATTAATAAGGAAGCCAGTAAATGAAACTGTCATAAACTCATTTACTGGCTATTATTCTATGATTTAGTCTCAAGTTCTAATCTCAATCATTTAAAAATGTACTACACAATTGAATTGACCGTTACTAAATCCTATTTTCAATTATTTTAAACCGTTATGTTTACCCGTCAAAAATATAGTCTAGAATGGTTTTTCATTTTCTGAATGACTCGCACCCTTTAAAAGTAACGATGATAAAATAGCTAATAAAATTGAAGTGATTATTGACAAATTAAAGCTATTATCTATAGAGAATAAAATTCCTCCAACAAATGAACCTAACCCTATACCTAAATTTAAAATTGAAATATCATAGCTTAGTATTTGGCTAGGATCTCCTCGTAAAAATTTCAATAGACCATATTGAACTGTAGGGTTTGTTCCCCAGTGAAATAAATTCCAAGTAAATACACATAAAGTTAAAACAATCACATTTTGTCCCATAAACAGGATGAATATTATAGATAACACATATATCAATATAATCATATTACCTGATTTACAATATCCCTTTTTTTCTGATAAAGTATTACCTAATTTTGACCCTAAAACTCCAGCAATACCTGATAAAAACAAACATAGACTAACAATAAAAATATCATGTCCATTTCTTCTAACTAAAGGTTCTAAATATGTGTATAAAATACTGTTAGATATCATCATAAATAATAAAAAACATAACATCATAACAGTGCCTCTATAATTGGTGACCGTATATTTCTTAGTATAATTTTTATCATGCTTTATATTCACTGGTATAAAGTAAATCACACTCAGTAAGCAAAGAAAAGTGATAGTTGCTATAATATAAAATGGAACTTTCCAATCATAATAAGACGCAATTAATGTTCCAATTGGAATTCCAAGTATATTCGCAGCGCTAAACCCAACATAAATATTAGCAATAACTGAAGATTTACTTTCAATAGGTACCATATTCGCTCCTGTTGACATTAACTTTACAGTAATTAATGACGCGATACCAGCTAGCATTACTCTAACGATACAAAGTGAAATATAATTTTTGACAATAGTAGTAATTAATGTCAGTAAAATAAAAATCACTAAACTATATACAAGTACCTTTTTATCATTGATATTTCTCGTTAGTCTCGTCAGTATCGGACTAAGTATAGAAAATGAAATAGCATAGATTGTGACTAACTGACCAATGAAAGAAACGCTAATGTTAAACTCTTTGCTCATTTCGCTTATCATTCCGACAATGATTAAATCCGATACTCCAACAATAAACATAGTTAAAAATCCAATGATAGTTATTATTTTATACGTCGACATGAGCTACTCCTCAAATTTCAATTGATGAACATTTGTGATTATGAAATGAGGATGTTCTAATTTTAATTTCTCCTCACTATGACTTCCCCATGTAACTGCACATGAAGATACCCCCGCATTATGCGCCATTTGCATATCAAATATAGCGTCTCCGATATATATCGTTTCATTTTTATTTAAATGATACTTATTGACTATATATAAAATACCGTCAGGAGATGGTTTATATTCTTTAACTTTATCTGATCCTATCACTTCTAAAAATAAATGTTCTATCTTTAAAATCTTTAAGTTTCTTTTTAATACATCCGTTTTTTTACTAGAAACCACAAATAATTTCGCTTTTTGATGAAGCGCTTCAAGTTGAGTTAACATATGATCATACATTTCTAAATATGTACTTTCAGTTTCTTTATAATTTTTTCGAAATAGTGATATCAATTCATTATGTTCTTTTTCGTTCAATTCTACTGAACTCATGAGATCAAATGATTTTTCTATAGGAATACCCATATAATATTCAATTTGACTATCACTCGGTTCTTCTAATCCATAATCAGAAAAAGCTTTCTTTGTTGCAATCAAACTACATTTTTTTGAATCTGCTATTGTCCCATCAAAATCAAAAATTATATTTTTGTACAATATTAGCCCTCTTTTCTATACATTGATTAAATGATTATTTTTAATACCTTAAAGCTAATAAGTCATTGAAATAATCTATATTAAAAACATGATATTGAGCTGCCAAGTTTTTATCAAATGTTGCGATATTAATATTTTCTTTAAATTTATCTATCGTTATGTCATTATTTGTGACCAGTATGTTGCTGCTATTCATATATTCAATATTCGTATTTTTTGAGAAAGTCTCTACACTCCCCCAAATATATAAGTTTTGAAAATCACTAATTGCTTTTAAATTATTTTCAAATATCGTATTATCTATAAAAATCCTTTTAGGTACAAATTCCTTGAATCTCCACGGCTCATATGATTTTTCATCATTTGTATCACCAATAAAATATGATAATTTCGCTGGCGAAAATTTTCCTGAACCAATCACAGGACCTAAACCTGAATGTACTGGACATCCATCATATTTTTCTGCAAGGTTTCTTACCGTCTTTTGTGCCTTAGCTTTAGTTTTTATATTTGAATTAAAATATTCATCAGATTTACTTAAGGTCTGCATAGCTAATGTTATAAAAGCTCCAAGATTCCGTGATTTTCTATTTTTATAGCTATTTGAACTAAAATTAATAAACCAAAATTCATTTTTAAATAGAAAGGAATATCCATCTTCTAATGGATTGTCATCCACATTATCTTCTTGATCTCCGTATTCACTTTTCATTTTTGAAAGAACTTTCCAGACCATGAATTGTTTAGCATGAATATTCATTTCACCAATAGGTTCAAAAAATACTAGTAATCCTGAAACACCTCTATCTTTTGGGGACATTTTATCCAACTCTTTCAAATAATCAGTAATATCTTCAGCTAAATCTTTAGGATTATAAGGATAGTTTAATGCTGAATAAAAATGTACTTGTTTGTTATGACCTTGTACGCCAAAAACACATGGAAATCCTTTAGATTCAATTGCTTCTTTAGTTTTTTGTGTTTCATTTTTCAACCAGTTATATTCTTCGGCTACATTCTTAATATCAGACTGAGAAACAAACATTTAACCTCTACTTTATAATAATATTCGTATAAATTATAACTAAAAACATAATTTCCTTAAACACTTATATATAACTTAACATTTTAATTTTCTTTTTTTTAAATATAACTAAAGCCAGAATGAATAGTGTGTATACAATGTATCAATACAGGATACTGTCTATGAAATTTCATACATGCTGACGTTATAACAACTTAATTCAACAATGTTTTTCAAATCACTATCACTCATGACTTATCATAATAAAAATAAAGCATCCTTCACTTTGCGATGAGGGATGCTTTATGAATTTTCACATAAAAAATGAATCTACAGACTATTCTTTTTTATTCAATTCTTTATCAAGTTTTACAAGTGTTGGTTTCGGAATATGGATACCTTCTTCACTAAAGTATTGTATGACCTCTTTACGAAGTAAACGTTGTCCTGGAAAATGCATTCCGGGCTTAACATGTGCTAAAAGTTTAATCACCATTTCATTGCCATCAACACTATCTAAACCAAGTAAATCTGGTGCAGATACAAATATGTCATATTTATTCTTTAATGTAGGTAAAAATGTTAATAATTTCTCTTCTATCACTTTATAATTCTCATTTGGAGAAATCGGTATCATCACAATAGGTGAAACATCTGTAGCAGAATAATTAACTATTTCACTAATCATACCATTAGGTAATGTATAAATTTCTCCAGTATCTGATTGTATACGCGTTGATCTTAAACCAATCGTTTTAACCGTACCTTCAGCAATTGTTACCCCAGATGCATTAATTTGAACATAATCACTTACATCAAACTGTCCTTCAAATATGATAAAGAAACCAGTAATAATGTCTTTTACAATTGTTTGTGCTCCGAAACCAACGGCAACACCAACAACTCCAGCTCCTGCTAAAATTGCTGATACACTAATACCGAAACGTGAAAGTATTGACGTAAGGACAATAAACCATACGACATAACTTATTAAATTTTGAATCAATGTGGATAGTGTTTCACTTCTCTTAATTTTATGACGGTTCTTTTTCTTTTCATTAACGTTGAAAAATTTAGTAACTAACTTTCTTGATATCGCAATTACAATCACACCCATCAAGATATAAGCAAGTATAATTAAAAGATTAACCAAAAGATTTTGATAGAACTCTATTTTCATCATTGGCTCAAATAGTTTATATAATGTGTCCTTAAACTGACTCATAATAACAACATGACCTCCTATTGTTAAAACAATTAATATTTTCAATGTATAAATCTTTATAGATAATGAGCAGTAAGTCATTTCTAAATATAACACTTATAAATAAACATAGCACCCTTCACTTTTTGATGAAGGATGCTTTATGAATTTCTATATAAAAAATCATCTTAAGAGTACTGATTTTTTAGTCACTTCCAAGTGTAATCATAAAACCATCCATCGAATGACCTTTGACATTTTTTCAAACTATTATTATTCGCATTTTCAATTTCAGAACTGATTTTGGATACTGCGCTGGTTTATTCATAGTTGCTAGTTATATTACCTGGTTATATTTTATATTCAGTACTGTTCATGATTCATCACGCTCAGTCGGTTTAAAATTAATACTATCCGTAAAAAAGATGTTTTCTTTCTTATTCTCTACAAAGGTAAATTCTAGGTCTCTATGACCTACGGATGATCCTTTTAAGTCGCCATCCCCTTTTAACAATAACTTAGGGGCTTGATTGGTTGGAATATTATATCTTTTTCTTAATTGTTTAACATTATTATCATTATTGTTCAATTGATATTGCGCTGAGTAACTTGGCACATTAGGATTGTAAGATATCTCTCCGTCTTTATAATCCTTTAAGTTTTTAAAATTGCCATATTGCACAAAAAATTTGAAGTTTTCAATTTCTTTTTTTAATTTATCATCAGATATTGGCTTTGTTGGAATAATTTTATTGTTTTCCATTTTTACAGGGTATTTCTTTTCATTCTCTATCGGTCTACCATTACTATCATCTTTTATCTCATCTATTAAAAAATACCCTTTGGCTGTTCTAGTGTTGCGATTGATATAGAGAACCATACCTCTTGAGGTCATAATTTTACCTTTTGGCTGTTTTGTCATTTCAGACCTAATAATCCAAGTTCCTTTATCTCCTTTATCAAATTCTTCATCTCGAAAACCTTCTTTATCATAAAAGTCTTCTAGATTTTTAGTAGGATACACGTTTAACATCTTATTAAAGTTTTGTTTGATTTCCGTTTCTTTACTGTTTCCACAACCACTTACTAAAATCAATAAACTTATGCATATAGTTACTTTCTTGAGATAATGCATTGGCTCACATCTTTCCGATTTTACTTTATTTATACTTTTACAAAATGCATCACTTTAATACGCTTCTAAATTAATTAGTCCATATTATTCTTTAAATTATTACTTATTGAATCCAATTCAAAGATTTTAAAAACTACCCAATCGCCTTTAGTTAAACTTTTAAAATTTTTACTGAAAACGTGGCAATGTCTCATTGTTTGTGTTAGCAGTGCTATTTTTCAGCTTTCATCTCTTTTATGATTTGCATTTTCAATTTCAGAACTTGGTTCTTCAGAGTTACATTTTTTATTGCCCAGTTTTTTTATATTCAGTACTCTTCATGATTCATCACGCTCAGTCGGTTTGAAATTAATACTATCTGTAAAATAGATATTTTCTTCATTGTTTTCTACGAAGGTGAATTCTAGGTCTTTACGACCTACAGATGACCCTTTTAAGTCGCCATCCCCTTTTAACAATAATTTAGGTGCTTTTTTAGTTGGGATGTCATATCTTTTTCTTAATTGTTTTACATTATAGTCATTATTGCTCAATTGATATTTTGCAGAATAACTGGGTACATTAGGATTGTAAGATATCTCTCCATCTTTATAATCTTTTAAGTTTTTAAAATTGCCATATTGCACAAAAAATTTGAAGTTCTCAATTTCTTTTTTTAACTTATCGTCTTGTATAGGCTTCGTTGGAATAATTTTATTATGTTTCATTACGACAGGATATTTTTTATCTTTATTATGCGCAAAGCCATTTTTGTCTTCTGTTATCTCACTAATTAAAAAGTATCCTTTTGTTGTTCTAGTATTACGATTTATTCGTAGAATTATTCCTCTGGATTCCATATTCTTTCCTTTTGGTTCAATGACCATTTCAGAATGAACTATCCATGTCCCTTTGTCATCTTTATCAAACTCTTCATCACGATAGCCCTCTTTATCATAAAAGTCTTCTAGATTTTTAGTTGGATACACGTTCAACATTTTATTAAAGTTTTGTTTGATTTCCGTTTCTTTGCTATCTTCTTTATTTATAAAACCACATCCTCCAATAAAAAACGTTAAAATTAAGAAACTTACAAATACTATTATTTTGCTTGAATGTTTCATATTTTCACATCTTTCTATTTATCATAAATTGGTAAACATTATATAAATCAACTTCTTAAACATCTACATATTACCAAACAATGAACATATAATACATTTAAGATGGAATTAAAATTTTATTTTACTTTCATAATTAATAAATAAACAAAATCATTTTCCCTAACTGAAACGAAAGAACGACAAATTCCATACTATTACATTGGAATTTGTCGCTCTTTTATTTATTAGAGGTATATTATTTTTACAAACTTCTAAATTAATTGTTACAACAATTGTTATTATCCTGCTGTTCTTTTTTATTCTTCTCTTTTTTTTCTTCAATTTCTACTGAACAACAAGATTGTTCCTGAGGTTTTAATTTTTTTAATACGTCTTTGATTCCCATTATCTCACCTCCTTTAAATAACGATGTTCACCATCAAACCTGTAGAAATAGCTACAACTAAAATGGCGATA
>OFLM01000103.1_pt1 | contig 39957 bp, 45 predicted proteins | sample 1540801 | NCBI WGS metagenome assembly OFLM01 (sample SAMEA4413040, study PRJEB24355) | metagenome | biome: human; feature: gut; material: faeces | place: United Kingdom | collected 2010 | reverse complement strand
TTCTTGAGCCATATATTGTGGACGAGAAGCTCTACTACTTACGCTATTAGGATTTGGTCTTTTAATATTTCCTGAACTTTGAACTACTTCTGCACGAGGCGTTTTTTTATTTAACGTGTTAGCATTCGCTTTTGCTTGTGAATAAGATAATCCTGAACGTCTATTTGCTGTATCTATTGTGCTTGAATTAGTTCTAGGAACAGTTACTTTTTCATGCGTACCTTTCATTGATGATGTTGGCTTTTTCATAGATGAAACTTGTTTTGTCGGTGGCGTGTTTTTATTAAAATGATTTCCTTTTGGATAACTATTGTATGAATGACTATTTATGCTTGATGGACGACCTCTAAATTTTTCTTGCCCATTATTTGAAGTTGAAACTGATGAATTACTTGGTATACTTGTCATATTATGATTTGAACTTTGTGCTGATGCTTTTGGCGGTGTAGTCGCCTTACTTGGTATTGTTTTATTTAAGCCGTTAGATTTTGGATAACTTGTAGATGGTCTATTATTTCTAGCATTTGATTTGGCTTCTGAGTATGATAGACCTGATTGACCTTGAGGTCTTCCTTTATCTATATCACTTAAAGATTTCATCGGTCTTGAATTTTGAGCATTTGCACTGTTTCTAATTCCACTTTGTACACCAACTTTTTCTCCTAGTCCTCTAAGTGCTGTACCAGTCATGATACCTTTACCTAAATTATTTGTATTATTTTCACTAGAAACGTTTTCTGTTGTAGCCTTAATATCATTCGTATTTGGACTATTAATATTGTCAGAAATATTATTTGTATTATTCTCTGATGGAGCACTTACTTTATCTGGAACATCTTCTCCTGAAGTAATTCCGTCATTTGAAATAGCTTCTTGATTTTCATTAGATATTGGACTGTTGTAATTTTCTGTGTCGTTTTCAATACCCGGCTGTTCATTGTTGTCTAAATCAGTCATTTCTTTATTATCTTCATTAACATCTAATTGTTCAGTGTTATCTAAGTTATTACTTGTTTCATTTCCATCGCCAATACCTTGCTGTTCGTTATTTTCTAAATCATTACTAGATTCTTCATTTCTATCATTAATTCCTGCTTGTTCATCATTGTCTAAGTCATTCATCTCTTTATTATCTTCATTCATATCTAGATGCTCATTATTATCAAGTTGATTTTCTGCATGATTACTATCAGAAACGCTAGGCTGTTCATCTCTATTTTCTAAGTTATTATCTCCGTTAGCATTTTCTAAATCGTCTTGATTTTCTGCAATATTATCAACATCTTGTTTAGCTGAATCATCATCACTATAGTGCTGATCTCCTAAAACATCGTCATTGTCTTGTTGATTTTCAGAAGATATATCATCGATGTTTTCTTGATTATTTTGATTTGATTGACCATCACTAAATTGATCTGCTTTACTATTGTTTTCATTAACATCATGTTTACTCATATCAGTAGGCTCTAATTCACTACCTCCACCAAATGATTTACTATCGTTAGATGAGCTCATATTATTTGTAGGCGCATCAACTTTTTTACCACCAGACATTGAATTATAAAGGTTACTTACCCCTTTAGCACCAGCTGTAGAAGCCTTACCTATACCTTTACCAGCTCCGTATGTTGCTAACGCCGCTGCTTTACCATCTTGAACACCTGTATCAATGCCTAAGACACGTTTTGCTGTATCAGGGCCATCTATACATGCAATTGATAGCGCAATAAATGCGATAGCTTTTACACCGAATCCAGCATCTGAACCCATTACTGTTGACACTAAAATTTCATATATGAGGAAGAGTATAAAAATAATCCCGATAACTGCATAGTTAAGAATGATATTATTAAAAAGTGATTTCATTTTTTGCCCCGTTGTTAAGTCAGTCGCGGCGACAAATGGCGCCAATACTTTTTGGAAAGCAATATCAAACATCAGTTTAACAACCTTAAATGCTGAGAAAAGATAAACAATAGCTAAACCACCAAGTGAAAGCCACAAAACTAAGAAGTTCGTTTGATAACGTAGTGGATACTCATCAAAGAATTTTAAAATTCCTGCTCCTGACTTAAATGCCCCACTATCTTCAGAAGGCGCCATCCGACTATAAATTGGATCTTTGTCTTTTTCACTCTTATATTTGCCACCCAAATCATTATCTAGTGCATAGGCAAATACACCATTTCGAACAATATCATTTTTTTGTTTCTCTGTTTTAGTCTTGCCATAGTGAACAATTTTCTTAAATAAAGAATCATCTAACAAATCGTTTGGAGTCTTTATCTTACTAGATTTAGAATCTAATTTTAGTCGATCATGATATCCTATTTTGTCATCATCTTCTCCTTGATAGAATGGCTTTATCTTCTCACTATAGTCAAAGGAATCAAATATCGACTTTGACCCCACAGGAATATCTAAATGATTAAATTTACTATTTTCATTATTTTTGCGAGAAGGAAAGTCTTTATTTGCGAAATCTGCAAGGTCAATAACATTCGCTTTAACAACCTTTGAAGGCAAATCCATTTTTTTATTTTCTTTATCTTTATTTTTATCAATCGAAATATGCTTTTGATCATGAACAAATTGAACTGTTAAGTTAGTTAATGTTGTAAACATATAAGGAATCATGGTGATAAAACAAACAGCTAAAATGATATTAACGAATACATTACTAATTTGAATTCTCTTGCCCGTCATCATCATCAAACCAAGAAAACCCAATGTTACCAACATGATAGATAATGCAACTGGTGTTAATGTACTACTTAATTCAGTAACTTGTTTATTATTCAACAACCCACCTAGTGTAAAAATATTCTCTAATGTATTTCTCATCATCTGAGTTATCCAATAAAATATCCAAGTTATCAACCACCCAATCACTTTGAAAAAATTACCTAACCATGTTGCTTGAAACAAATCACTATTTTGGCTAAGAATTTTAGCAATTTCTTGTTGTGTAGGCTCCTTTATGTTACTTAGCTTACTATCAGCATCTGTTTCATTGAGCATCAAATAATTAACCCACTGATCCATTGTCCTCTCCTCCTTTCGTTTGATAATTAATCCAATTGTCAAATAATTTTCTAATTTCCTCTGAATGTTGATTTTTATCAACATGTTTTGAACCGTTTTCTAAATATAATTTTGCTTGTGAAATTTTTGAATTAATAATAACCTCTACTTGCTGTTGAGATAAGCCGAATTCATTTCTTAAAATTTCCTTAAATTTGAAAATTTGTTCAGGCTCTAACACGTCTGAAAGATAGTGTTTACGTTCAAAGCTTTCTTTTTCTTCTCTTTCAGAAACACTTTCATCGACAATGGTTTCCCAATCAATGACATTCGACTTTAGATCAAGATTTCTGTGTTTCGGAGGTGTAACCTGTTTTGGCGTAAAGTTAGGATCAAAACGATTGCCTAAGAATTGATAACGGAACGGCATACTTGTTTTTCCAGTATTATAAATAGGGTGTGGATGAACTTTTCTTGTCTTTCCTTTTTCAACTTTTGTTCTAGCAGTTGAACGAACGACAACCGTATCTCCTCGTTTAATTTGTTGTAATTCTGTCTCTGTTATAAGAGGTTGTTTCTCTGGAGATCTTGAACGAGATATAGACGATTGTCCGTCATTACTTGTTTGATTTCTTGTTGTTACCGTATGATAACCACACCGTTCAGAAATAGTCTTTGTCGTATTAGTATCTAAAGTTAGAATATAAGTTAAGTTTTGACAGTTACCCTCGATAATCTTTGCTGTATTTTCTCCATAAACATTCTGTAATTGTTGTAATGACTGTACAAAGAGATTAAAAATAATGTTTCTTCCTAAACATACCGTCACGATATTATCCATATCATTAATAGCTGGAAGATTCCCAAATTCATCAAGTCTAAATATGACTCGTCTTTGTGTTTTAGAATTAGTTACTTCTTTAGACGAAGCTGTTTCTGCAAGTAACGTATATAATTGAGAAATAAAGTAACTTGCAATGATATGATTCGACGTATCGTAATCAGGAATCACTAAAAAGATTGCAACAGGTTTTTTAGAATAATGTATATCTACTGTTTCAGGTTGTTCTCCTTCTTCTAAAAGTGAAACTGTATAACTATTATCAGAATCTTCAACGCCCATCATGTGTAAAATAGATTGACTATACACTTCATCATGTTTGTATATTTCAAGATTAAGACTATAACCAGTTTTAATTTCTTCATCAAAGAAGATTTGAACATTTCCTAAGTTATCAAGTTCAATGTCTTTTCTTTTAGTAAAATTGCCTTCTGTATCAGTAAAGTAATAACTGCCTTTAAGGTATTTCATCGATGTATCATACTGCACATCAATAATTCGATTAAAACCAACCTTACGCATATCCAATTCATTATGCGAAGTCATTTTACCTAATTCTTCTTCAGTAAATATATTTAACTTTTCCGCAGCGACACTAAAGATACTAGAACGTGTATTACCTTTCGCAAAATTACTTTGTGCATATGCATTTTTAGCCATGTGTCCTTGTGGTAAATTTTCAAAGTAGCTATCTAGAGCATTTTTTTCAACGACCTCTTCTTTATCATCATCAAGAAATACTTTTTCGTGAATAGTCTTACCACCTAATTCTGTTAGCATATTTGCAACGTTATACATCGTTACTTTTTCTGGCTGATTTTCTGAGTAACACTTATCAAGTAATGCAAGAATAATGGCTTTAACTAAATTTGCCCCACTGTTATTCCAAAATGGATCCCTAGCATTTGGATCATGGAACATCATCGTTGTTAATGTATTGGTATATTTTTCAGCTCTAGAAACATTTCCTTTATCATAAAATTCTTTAATAATTTCTAGAGGATTATAACTCATTCCATCATCGGGACTACTTAAATCAAGCTTATGAACCTCATATCCTCTCTCTATTAAAGTATCAGCACTGCCACTATGGAGTTCTCCCTTAGGATCTCCAATAATCAGTGATGGCTGAAATTCAGCTCTAGAATCTATGTCTATTGCTGGAAAAACAACCATTTCTGTTTTACCTGATCGAGACGTTCCAACGACTAATTGATTGTGCGTTTCTGTATCAATTAAATATTTATTATCAAAATGAGTAATTGGAAACCCTGGCTGACCTGAATATCGTTCTTCTTGTTGATATACTGTTTTATATTCTTTTTTTAGCTCTTTTAAAGGCACAAATTCTGAGTCTCCATATTGACCGTAATCAAGTTTTCTATATTTTCTATAAATCATGTAAAGTTTTCTTCCTAAAAATACAAATGCAATGATTGTGAGTAATAAAGGAATTAAGATAATTGAAAAGTTGATGATAAAAACATTTCTTATTTGTTTCAAAGCTGTTGGAAAATATTGTGCCTTTTCTAAAATATTTCCAGATTTTAGAATAAAGGAACTATAAAACACATTGATTAGATAATTGATAGCTAATGATGTGATTAATGCAATGCCTATGCAAATTAAAGTAAAATACAATTTATTACCAAAGATTATTTCGGTAATATCAAGAGGTTCTTGTTGTGACTTATCGACCTCTTTATGAATTTTTACTTGGTTTTCCATTGTTTCACCTAATTTCTTTTTTCGATTTTCAAATCATTCTCTTTTATGGAAAGGTCTTTGATTGATCGATAAAAGTTATTAAAAATAAAATACTCAATGTCTTGTGAGTCCATTTGATGTAGTTGCTCTTTAAGTGTGTCTTTGAATTTTTCTTTTAAAATGTCATTAATATTAAATTCGTTGAAAGCATGTGTCATATCTGTTTCAATACCATTAAGATGTCTTTGATTAAAGAGATAAAGCAGTAAGCCTTTAAGAATACTTTCTCTCTTATCTTTAGTTAAGTATTCATTATTGTTGGCATTTCTAATCATAAATTGTTCGCCTAGAACTTCCCCCACTTGCTCAATGTTATTTTTATTTTCGTAACTATCTAAGCTTGAAATCATTTCGTATATTTGACTAATTGACAAATTCTGTTGAGATGTTTCTTCAATCTCATCATCCTCATCAACACTTTTTGATTCTTGTTCTAAGTTGTCATTGTTAGTAGCATCTGATATTTCTTTTTGTGCTTCTTGTTCATCTGTTTTATTTTCTTTTTCAGTTTCTTCGTTTAATACTTCTTCTCTTGGCTCATTCATAGCTTCTACTGAATTAGATTTTTGATAGTCAGCGTTATTTATCTCAGGTTTATCAGTTGTTTTTTCTTCGTCTTTATCTTTTTCTATCATATGTTCTTCGAGTACATGATTATCGTAGGATTGACTTTTTTCATCGACTTTAAAAGGTTCATATACTCTTAAATTTTCGATATTATCTATTAAAAATAAATTATTGTTAATTTCTTTAGCGACATTTTGTTCTATGAATACTTCAACATAAGGATTTGTTTGGATTTTCTGCAAAATGGATTTAATTATATCAATATGTTGATTCACTAAGTAGGTCGCTTGTTGTTCATCAGTAAAATATAGCGTTCCTCTATCTTTTAAATACATTGATTGTGTCGCATCTTTAATATTTAAGTGAATTAAATTTAATAACATTAACAAAATCCTTTCTTATTTATTTCAACAATTGAAACGGAGGCTCAATCAATTGAAGATGATTTGTTGTGATTGGTAAGCAGTTTAAGAAATGAAAGTAATGATCAGCAAAGAAACCACCTAAAAAAATACCAATAAGAACAACAGCAGATATTAAAAATATTCCTATTGTTTTCATGAGGCTACTTTCATTCGTATTAGTTCGATTTGTTTTCTTTGAACTTTTACTAGGTTCAGGAAGTTGAGATGTTGGTGTTTCTTTTTTGTTATTATTCATAACTTGAGCCATTAGTACTTCATTAAAATTCGAACTTTTCTGCTTTGCTTGAACCAGTTCTTGTTCTCTGAGACTCGTTTGTTTTTCAGAGTCACTAATACGTCTGTCTTCCTGAGCCAAACGTTCTTTTTCATTTTTCGTTCTAGCTAATTCTAGTTGCAGTTCAGATTCTTTATTTTTTTCAGCTAATTTCTCTTTTTCTTCTTTAATACGTTCTATTTCTTGTTCTTCTTGTTTTTGTTGAGCTATAATAGCCTCTTGATCTTTAATATGCTTTTGTATTTTTAACTGCTCATTTTTAGCTTGCTCTTCTTGAATTTCTAACTGTTTAGCCTGTCTTATTTCTTCTTTCCATGTATCACGTTTATGTAGCAACTGACGATAAGTTTTATCATCGAATTCAAAAATCTTTTCATCGATTTCATCTATCAACTGCTTACAATCTTCGTTTAGAGCCTCTCTAATTTTAAAATCGTACTCTTGTTCTTCTTGAGCGACTATATTGTTTAATCTATGATTATTAGATTCAACAAGCTTTATTTGCTCATTAGAGATTCTCATTTCTTTTTCTTCATTAACTTTTTTTAGATAGTCTTGTTTATCTCTGTACAAGTCACTTTGATATTGCTTTAAATCGTCCTGTTGCTTGTCCTTAAATCTGTTTAATTCTTTATTTTGCTGATTAGTAAATTGTTCTAAATTTTCTTGTTGGGTTGTTTCAAACTGACTTATTTGTTGGTCAGTATCCTGCTGTATACTATCTGTTATTTCTTGAGTTTGATTATCAAACTCTTCTTGAGTCATCTCATTAGAAGCAACAATATCATCTATGTACTTTTTCTTATTACCCACGTAAACCACAAATTGGTATTCAAGTCGATGCCCTAATTCCTCGTACAACGAAGATTTATACGATTCCTTATTTAAAAGTCGATCATAAATATATTCATTTTGCTTTTGTTCAAAGGGATCATCTGAATGTCTCATGGTTGGTTTTTGTTCTTTATATTCTGGGATTTTTAATGGAAGTTGATAAAAATTGGAATTGTCGCTTATTGATTCAGATGTATTTTGTGTCGATTCTCTTTCTGGTTCAGTATTCTTATATTCTTTATTATCTTCTGAGTTATCTGATTCTTCTTCTGTATCTTCGGATTCCTCAATGTTATCTGTTTCCTCGTTTGATTCTTCTTTAGATTCATTTGTATTTATTTCATCTTCGAGTTTTTCATCGGATTCAGTATTTTGAGAAATAATAGGATTTTCTTCTTTTTTATTTTTAGAAACATCTGTCTCTTCTCTAAACACATCTCTAACGTGCGACTGAGGATATTGTATTTGTTTATCTTTTTTCTTATTTTCTTTAAAAAGAGTATTGCTTAATTTCTTATACCAAGGCACTTTACCAAAAGACTTTTCATCTAATTCTCTGGAAACTTTGCCATCATAACTTTCATCGAAGTCTTTTAGAAACTTTTCTTTTTCCTCGTCAAAGTTCTTATCTTTACCTTCGAAATCATATCTTTGTAATTCAATTTCTTCTAACAATAATGATTTGAGTGTTGTATTATCAGGGAGTTTAGCATTAATGTTGATAGATTCATTAGGTTTTGTATCAAATCTAATTGCTTTTGTTTCGCTATCTAATATAATCAACTTTATTGAAAAGTTAATATCTTTATTTTCTTCATCCTTAATTGCTTTTGCAGTAGATAAAATATTTTTGACAAAATCATCAATCTTTTCCAAAGAGTATTCTTTTTGATATTTAATCTTTAGCAAGTCTAGTTGCTTGTCGTTTGTGATGTTTAGTATCTTTCCTATAAGCAAAAAATCACCTCATTTTATTTACTATTTAATACTTTTTATGGTATTTTAAAGACGTTGATTATTTCACATATTGCCCCTGCACGCGTGCAGGGACTTTTTTTATGCAAAAAAGTTTTTGTTTGTTAGAATTTCGCATTATGTGAAACCCAATTAACAATTGCATCTGCACCCATAACGATGGCAACACCAATCAAGGTACTTAACCACCAAACTTTAGCTGTGTGCTTACCTTGTTCTCCTCCGAAGATGTAATAAAGACCACCAATCGCAACCCCTATAAATCCACCGGGAACTGCAATTGTTTTAAGTCCACGCAAGATTTTTCTGAACATACGGCTCAAGTTCGTCCAAATATCATGCATTTGTAAATAATGCGTCATGAAATCTAGTAAACCGTCAAGATGCAAATAATTGAACAAAGCAACGTGCATTAGTTCCATTAAATTCCACCTCCTTTCACGTCAGAATCATTCTCTTTGTCCTGTTGTAAATCTTGGTTATCTTTAATGTCTTTTGTTTTTTTACTTTCTTTCATTTTCTCTTTTAAAAGTTCAATGTATGCGTTATTCATAACTTCAAGTTCCCATTCTGTATAGTAAGGTTTCGCTTTATCTAAGATGGCAAGTCTTTTCTCTTGAATTACTTGTTCGCTCCATTCCTTAAAATTCATTCCCTTATTTTCAATATCTCTCTTAATCTCACTTTTTTTAAACAATGGTTGCATTGATCTCATCCTTTATTTTTAAAATTAAAAAAGCACATCATAGATGACCTTTAATGATTATCAAAATCAAAAAAAGTCGTATAACATATTGCATATATACAAGAATTTCACACATTTGTTTACTAAATAAAAAGAAAGTTACGCTAACACAAAGCGTAACCTTTCAGATTTCCCAAATATTGACAAATAAGCATTGTCTATATCATTATATATTTGAGAAGGTGAAAGGTGCTATTTGTAACGTTGGTTAGCACTAATGCGTACAGCTTACACACGACTGCTGTATCGCACACCTTCTTTTCTTTTTTTATGGTTGATGCTTAATTACATATCTATAATATATCTTTAATGTAATTGTTTTACAATACTTTTAGAAATATTTACTGTTTAGTCAGAGCTAAATCTCTTCCATCTTCACTCTTGTCAGGATGTTTAAATAATTTTTTATCGATTTCCCTATCATTAATTGATTTCTGCAAATCTTTTTCAGTTAAAGTGATGTCATTTTTATTTTTCTCTTTTATTTCATAAACTTCATAGTATTTGCTGTGATCATAATCTATACTACGATCATCATAAAAATGAATTTCATCTTTATATCCATCTGGAAATTCTGAGGAATCTCGTTCTAACACTAAAAATTTCTTTCCTGCATCCTTCTTAATTTCGTAATTAAATGGTGTTGAGTCTTTAATCATGTTGTCTGGTGCACCTTCCGTCCATGACATCGTTGCACGATCTTTGCCGTTAAACGATATACTATAATCCGTATCTTCAACTTTATATTTCTTGTTGGCTAACGGATCATCATGACCACCTTGACAAGCGCCTAATATCACACTGCAACCAATAATGGTTGCTACTAAACCTTGCTTTTTGTTCAACAATCACACACACCTTTTACTTCAATTTTTTTAACCATTCATCTTTTTCTTTCTCACTAACGCTACCTAGTGTTTTTAAGAAATAACCTTTATTCCAAAATGGTTTACTTTCTATACGTTCATCTAAAATTTCTGGAAAGTATTTTTTTATATTAAACGATGAAGTAGATTTAAAAACTGACACAAAGTCAGAAACAGAAGTTTGTCCTTTGTCTACAGAAAAGGATATTTCTATGTAAAAATCATGATATTCCCAATAAAGCAAATGAACACTATATGTTTTTGCCACTTTTAAAAAGTGCCGTTTCAAAAGTGTTGATTGTTTTTCAGAAATATAAGATTTCTTTTGATTAGTAGCTATAACTAAATAATAGTTTAAATCATATAGCGATTGCGTTCGCTTATTGTAAAACATCTGACCACCTTTTCAATCTTACATATTAATTTTAACAGACCATTATAAACACTGCAATATCAAGTTTTTCCGTTTTACAAAAACTTAACATAGTGATTTATTTTAAATACGCAAATATTATTGCGCTTTTCGGTAAAATAATCTTTTTTTGCTCGGTTTTACCGGAATTTTTATTTTTAACTTTTCTTTCAATAAGTAATTCAAAGCGTCTTACTTCCTTGATAGTAGCTATTATACGCTTTTCAGTAAATAGATAAAAAATCACTTGTTGTCCGATATAATCTTGATACATTGATTCGTTATATGTGTTTTTAGCCATTTTAACACCTCCTTGTTATAGACCAAACATATTATTTTTAGGCATATTTTGTTGACGTTTAGTAAGAACATGTATTTCTTCAAATTCAGATTTAATACAGCGCATTAAATAACTTTGCATAGATTGAACAGATTCATTCTTTTTCTTTAGGATAATTCTAAAACGTTTGAGTACATCAATAAGTTCATCTTCAATATTTTCAAGTGTATAAGGCATATCAATTTCATCAGCACGTTCATCATGAAAAGAACGCTTTGCTTTTAAGATAATACCTTTAATAATTTGAATTTCTGATAAAGAATAATTCATTAGATACGTTGCTAGATGTTCAGGGAACTCTTGTAATTCATAACGTGCTTCTTCTTGTTCAGATAAAATATTTGATGTAAGTGATTGATGATTCGAATGACTCGAATGGAAAACAACATTAGCCTCACTCTTAATAGTATTAGTATCATTCAAATCATTCGTATCACTAAACTCAGTATCACTAAACTCAGTATCACTAAACTCAGTATCACTAAACTCAGTATCACTAGAGTTAAAATTATTAACCTCTTGAAGTAAAATATCTTTACTTCCAGAAGTAAAATTATTTAACTTCTGGAAGTTAAAATTATTAACTTCCTTGCCATTACTGGATTCAGTAAGTTGTTTTTCTTCTTCACTTAATTTATAAATATCATTTTCGTTTACAATAGGTTTCATTAAATAAAGCATGTTAGGTCTATTTAGTCCTAATCTTTTTTGTTCAAGCAATTCTGTATTTTCTAATTCTTTTTTAATTTTTATAACTTTAGGTTTGCTTGCATTTAGAATGTGTTCTAAATTATCATTTGTGAAAATAAAATAAATGGCGTTGTCTTCATCAACCCAATTGTTCTTTATTGACAATTCTAAACGATCACGTAGTATTGCATATGCGATTTTTGCATCATTTGATAATTTCATATATTTAGGATTTGTAAAAAATACTTTAGGTAATTGATAAAATCGTTCTCTAAATTGTTCTTCGATATAAAATTTATTAGCCATGATAAATAACCTCTTTCTCATTTTTTGAATTAGTTTCAGAAAGAAGCTCTGTATTTCGATTGTTTAACCTCTGTAATTGTATTAAAGTTGCTAAAATCATATACAACAGTTATAATACACTTATAGACATAATAAAAATCAATTCATAAAAGTTTCTTATTACAGAGCTTCTTTCTCATAAAGTCTAATTAGTACAGAAACTTCGTTCTTAAGGCAACTGTTCCAGCAGTTGCCTTTTTATTTTCATGAATCAAGGATAGCACTTATCCAAGTAAAAATAAACTTATAATATAAATGCTGCGCTTTTTGAAATTATTATATTTTATGCATATAATTATACCTTAGTATACTTATATAATCAAGATACTAGTATACATTTATTCTGTGTATTCTCGGTATTTAAGTATATAAAAGATCTTGTGGGAACAATATAATAAGACTAAAAGTATATTATGTATCGTAGTATGTTTATAAACACTAATATTTTAAGATGATATATATACGAATGTTATTAAAGTTATCAAGATACTAGTATTTTTGTATACAAAGGATACTAGTATATGTTATACTTATATTGTAATTCACTGAATGAAAGAGAGGTAAATACTATTGTTACCAAAAATAATAACAATTAATCAACAAAAAGGAGGGACAGGAAAATCGACCCTCACTAAAAATCTAACAACACATTTAGCTATCGAAAGAAATAAAAAAGTATTAAATATCGACGGTGATTATAGCTGTTTCTTATCGACAAATTTGTATGGTATATACGATCCTAATGGAACGATAGGTGAACTTTTTCAAATTGATGAGTTAGGCAATACTACGTTTGATAGAAATATTGTATTTCACCATGTTCATGATAATATCGATATCATAGCAGGTGATCCAAAATTGAATGAGAAACAAAAGAAATTATCTGGTGAAGAAGGAACAAGTTTTATATTAACAAAGTGGTTATTTAACAATAAAAAAGAGTTAAGTTCATACGATTATATCATTATAGATACACATAATGATTTTGATATTTTCAATAAAAATGCTATTGCAATAAGTGATGTAGTTTTAGCACCTCTTGATCCTTCTGAAATCAATGAATCTATTGCAACTCGAATGGAAGTTGAATTAGAAAAAATGAAGAATCAGATCGTAGAACCCATATCTGGGAAATCATATGTTAACGCTAAATTTTACATTATTGGTAATAAAATATCTCATAATGTGAGTAGTCATCGTGAATTTTTAAATGATATAAAAAAAAGAGATGATTTTCTAACATGGTTTCCGCAGAAAGAATTGTTTGTTAAAGCTTCCAAGAAAATTGAATCAATAAATGAACTTTTAGAAAAAGATAAAAATAAACATCAAAGATTTGTAAAACAATATGCTGAGGCAATGAAAAAAATTGAAAATGTGATTGATGGAAATCAAGATTGGGAGGAAAAATAATGGCAAATGAAGAAATGATGAAATATTTAAATGCTGAAAGTCAAAATTCGGATATTAATAAACAGAAAAAGCCAGAGTTCACTACTATAAAAATTAATAAAGATTATAAGATATTATTCAACGAAGTCGCTTATCAAAGACGCATTATGAAAAATGATCTTATTGAACAAATAATTATGGAATGGTGTGAAGATAATGAATCTGAATTATTAGAAAAGTTCAAAGCAAAAGAACTTCCAGAGCAGAAGAAATAAAGGGTGATACTTTCGCTCTTTATTAATACAGAGTGGTATACAAGTAATACAATAATCATAAGTATACTAATATACATAGTATACTTGTTATATTAGAGATACTTGTATATAATATAAAGTGAAAGGAGATAATAATGATGAACAAGATGAATTTAATAACGATGATCGATGTTATGACGGGACTAACGAATGAAGAGTATCAATTGTTATTGAATAAGTCAGAAGAAGAGATAGAAAAAATATATATTAATCAATATCAACAACAAGATGATGAGCAAATACAAATAAGCTACTTTTAAAAAATAGTATAATTGGAGGAATTAAATTGAAAGACTATACTAAATGGTTTTTAGAAGTTGTATTAGGAAAGTCGTATAAAGATATAAGTACAATTGAATTGTGGCAAGTTGAAAAGAAAAGTATACAAAGAAATGAAGTTATTACAAATATTAAGAGTGTCAATATTTTGGAAAAGCAAATGAGTATATATGATATTCTATGATGTGAAATATATTAAATATGTTAAAAAATGAGGTGTATTGAAATGTTAGCAATCATTATAGGGTTTCTGGTTGGGTTTATTGGTGTAAGTATTATTAGAATAATATGGTATGTATTTAGTTGGATATTAATTAAGACAGTATTAACAATACGCAAATTCAGTGATCGTTTACAAGACGGAATTATTAATTTCGTAAGTGTGCTATATGGAAATATTAAAGACGCTATTAATAATCAACATGAATATAGTGTGAGAAATAGAAACCAAAGATAAAAATTTCATAAAAAGAAAGAGAGTTGTTTAGATGTTACTACAAAAACATTATGACAAGTTAAAATTTGTCATTAATCATGGGAGCGATGAACAGCTACGTGATATTGGCCTAGACCAAAAGACAATATCACGTTTAAGAGAGGATATTAGCTATATCCAAGAAGTCAAACTGTCCACCGCACTTAAATTATATCATTTTTATTTCGACTATTGGGCGACAATTGTAGGAATTGATATAGGAACTAGTGAGTTTTTAAGCGCATCTGATTTATCTATGAAAAAAATATACACAGACCAGAGTAAAGAAGTTTCAAGAATCATCGCTAAATATGAAAATCGTTTAACAGATAGAAACATGGATTTAGGAAAAGTTGAAAGGAAATTTTTAAAGGGATTAAAAAAACATATTAATGGCGTTATCAAAGAATTATTAGAATTATATCCTCATCCACGTATTTTTATTATAGGTAAAGGCAGTAGTATAAACGAACAAGACTCAATCTATGGAAAAGTTTTTGCGATGACACATAAGTGTTTATATAAAGCAATTGAAGACTATGATGAGATTGTTTTGATAGATGAACAGTTTACATCTTTAATTTGTCCTAGATGTAACCATACAAATAAGAAAAATAGAACAAGAAACAATCGTTTTCATTGTCAATCTTGTGGTTATAAAAACCCAAACGACAACATCGTAGCGTCATACAACATAGCTCAAAGATTTTGGGAGAATAATGTAACCGGTAAAAAGTAGAAAAACTATTCTAAGAGAATTGAGATAATTATTTGTATGTCTAATTCATTTAAGTGATTGTTCTACTTTTATATAAGCTAAAAAATCGATTATTCATCATATGATAAGATGGGGATGTTTCACTGTTTCGATTGTGTATTTATTACCAGCAGAATTAAATAGTAAACTTCAGAATATATTTTAGACAAGAGGAGAGTTTAAGAGTGAAGAAATTTAGTTTAGGATTCATAACTACAAGTCTTATTGCAACAACTTTGATTATGGGGAGTCCTATGGCTCAAGCTACTGATGTTGATCAATCCCCTATACAAAATGTAAACGAGCAAGGTTTAAATTTAAGCTCACAATACGAACCTAAAGCAATGACAATTACCGATGAAAATGGCCAAGTACTTTATGATTATCATGGAGAAACGTCATCAGATCCAGCATCAATTACGAAATTGATGACCCTTTATTTAACATTCGATGCTTTAAATAATGAAAAGATTAGTAAAGATCAAAAAATAAAAATAACATCAGATTATGAAAAGATGTCTGCCTTACCTAATTTATCAACGGTTAAATTAAAAAAAGGACAAACCTATACTATAGATGAAATAATGAAACAAGTCTCACTAGCTTCTAGTAATCCAGCGACATTAATATTAGGAGAAAAAATAGATGGTTCAACTTCAAAATTTACAGATCGTATGAATGAAAAGGCAAAAAAGTTAGGCATGAATCATACCCACTTTACCAATCCCTCTGGTGCATCTAATGATTTGTTAAAACCTTACGAACCTAAAAAATATAAAGATGAGACAAAGACAAAAACAACATCTCAAGATATTAGTTTGTTGATACATAGTTTATTAAAAAAACACCCAGAGGTTATAAATTATACAAAGTTAACGCATGGTAAACAGTATAATCAAGACTTCGAAACCACTAATTTATCGTTAAAGGGAGAGCCCGAAGAATATTTAGGAACTGACGGATTAAAAACAGGAACGAGTGATGAGGGATATAGTATAGCTCTTACGAATAATCAAGATCATTTGAGATTAAATGCCACAATATTGGATGTTAAACCCTATCCGAGTGAACAAGCGAAGCATGTGAGAAATCAGATTGCGAATCACATGATAGAGGATTTAAGAAAAGAATATACGTACACAAAAGTGATGAGTAAAGGGACACATAAAATTGATGGCAAAGAAATAACAGTGAGTCAAAATTTATACGATACTGTTCCAAAGAACAAGGATAAATGGTCACTCAAAATCAATAAAGATAATCAAGTTTATGTATCTTACCCAAGAAAATTTATAAAAGGTAGTCATTACCCACATGTCAATGTTGATAAGATGAAGAGTAGTAATACCCACCACCCTTTTATTAACGGTATAAAGAATTTTTTTAAGTTCGTCTGCATCGTCTTTATTGTAATTTGTATATTTCTATTCATAGTGAAGAAAAAAGGAAAATAAATATGATATAAAATTGAATTTCGTCAATTCTATTTAACTTTAATTAAACATTCAACTCGTATATAATTAATGCAGTAAGCAAGTTGGATCGATGGTGGCTAATCTGAGTATAAGGAGCGTGATGCCTATGGTGGTATCAATCAAATCTTTAGAAAGGAGACGCCTCTTGGTTGATATAAGTACCATGTTGCAATTCGGGATTTTTCTCATTGCACTCATTGGTCTTGTCATCGAGCTTATTAAATTAAGCCAAAAAAAATAACCATCCCAACTTTTGACAGAGTAGGAAGAATGGTTATTAAGTAATATCCGAAAAGTCACCGTCTTTTTAACGGGCTTACGGGGCACAAGTGTTGGTAGCACTTGTGCTTTTTCTTTTATCAACTTCAGTATATACTGTTAGCTGCTTTTTGTAAACTTAAAGTAACTTTTAGTGTAGTTACTTTATGTACTAAATATACTAAAGCCATTTTCGGTAATTTCTTACTACGTAGCAAAAAGAAACTACGCCTAAAACTATATAGGTTAGTGGTTCTATATAGTTTAAATGAGTATGAATGAATATAGGGAAAGCATTTATAAGTGCATGGCATATCATACATGTTTTTATATCTTTTGATAGAATAAACATTACACTAAATATCAATCCACTAATGAAATATATACTTATGTTATTCCAATCTCCACCGTTGATCACATGAATTATTCCAAAAATGCAAGAAGAAACTAATACAAAACTTATTAAACTCAACCAATCATTTTGCTGTTTTCTCTTATTAAAAAAGTAATTAAATATACTAAAAATAAATATGAATATAAGACCTCTAAAACATATTTCTTCAATAATACCAGCATTAAGACAGTCATGAACTAATTGGGTGTACATATCTAAATGTTGGTTTTGTTTTTCGACAAGCTTTTGATTTTCAGTGTTTCAGTTAAAGTTAGAATCTAAACATAAATTAACTAAAAGTCCTAAGAATATTAGTGTTAACTTCCAAAGCCAGTTACCCTTTTCAGTTTTCATATACTTCGGTGTGATTAAATTTTGTTTCTTCATGTATTTAACAAACATCATATAAACCACAACAACGATCATAATTAAAATAACATCGCTTGTTATATCTTGAGTATTATCAACTAAAAATTTAGTTTTTAAGAAAATATAAAAAAGGAACACACTTGAAGCAAGAACAATTAGACGCTTTATCAATGAATTACTATTATCCATAAGGAAACACACCTTTCAATACTTTTATTTTTTAACCACACGATATACGGTTGATCTACTTACGCCAGTAGCTTTTGCTATTTGTTCTCCAGTCATTTTTTGTTCATCATATAGGAACTTAATTTCTCTTTTTTTATGATCAGGCATTGGTGGACGTCCGCCGACGCGCCCCCTTGCTCTTGCAGATGCGAGACCTTTTTTAGTACGTTCACTTAAAAGATTAGCTTCAAGTTCAGCAAAAGCACTCATCATCGTAAAAAACATTTTACCCATTGCATCTTTTGTATTGATATTCATATCAATAATTTGTAATTCAATGTTATTATTTTCTAACCATTGAGCTAATTCTATTAATTGTTTCGTTGTTCGACCTAAGCGATCAAGTTTATAAACAACTAATGTATCTTCTTCACGTAAATATTCTAGACATTTGTCTAACTCTGATCGCTTTATTTTTCGACCACTCACTTTTTCTTTAAATATTTTTGAACAGCCAAAGTTTTTTAAAATATCGATTTGGCTATCTAAACTTTGATCTTGTGTTGAAACACGAGCATAACCAATTTTAGCCATTTGTACACCACACTTTATTAAATTTTGTTATTTGTTTCACTATTACTGTATCATATCTCATAAAATAAGGTTAAAATAAGACTTTGTTAATAACACAAGATATGATACTTGTAAGTAAAAAAATAGAAGTTGTCTTAAAATGCTTTATTTTTATGAACTTATGTGAGATAAAATCGATGAAACAAAGATTCATTATTACTTATCTACTTATTTGTTTCAAAAACGAACGTTTTTATTACAACCAATCTTTATTGTTGTATATATCAGTTATGTGTTTAGCATATGATGTAGGTATAGTATTTTTTGAGATAATTTCTAAATCGTCATCTAAAAAGTATAGATAAGAACACTTTTCTAATTGTATATATTCCAATTTAATAAATACGGTTTTTAACATTAACAATTCAAAAGTATTAATAACTTTTTGGGGTATGATCGATTTATTGACAGTATTAATTATTTTTTGAAATTCTTTTTTTAAAAAAATAGAAAAACTCATAACAGAAGAACTAATAAGTTTAGAGTCTATACCAAGTCGTTCACATATTATTTCTTTTACTTCTTTATACTCTTTTTCCCCTGCCTCACTACAAATATCTTCTGATTTACAATAATGATTATCTAAGAATAAATTTAAACATACACCATCTAATGCTCCCTTAATTATTCTATCAAAAGAATGAACTTCTTTATTTTGTTTTAATTGCCTTATTATATTTTCGTATTCTGATTTAAGAAGAATAAATAAATTTTCTTTGTTAGGTATATAACTATAATTTTTAGTCATTATCAATTTCGCCTTTCTGATATAAAATTCATTATTAAATTTTCGCTCCCTTTTCATACAGATATTTTGAATCTTGCTTATTTCCATAGGTTTTTCTTAGTGTGTTCTTCTTCACTAAATATATATTTCTTTATAAATAAGTCTGGATCATCAATCCCATTTTTTCTAATGATACTTTTTATATGATCTACTACTTCACCTTTTGGATCTACACAGTTCATACGTAAATATTTCTTAATATCTTGTATAAAACCTCTAATATCTGTGGTTTGATATAAAGGACTAATGAAATCTGTTTTGTTTATCCAATTTTCATTTTTAAATGTTTTCATTTATACTTACTCCTTTATTTTCACTTATTCATATTGTTTCTTTTATTTAAACTTTTACTTTTAAAAGAACTTATAGTGATTAATGTACATAGTATAAATACGATTATATCTATTACTATAAATATTAATTCATTATTTGTTGGTAAAATACTATCAATATAACTAATATTTATTTCTGACTTTTCGTTCGTTTTTTGAAAACTGTATTATTTTTTATATCGTCATGCCTTTTCAAATTATCGCACTTTATTTATCTTGGCTCATAAACAACCAACCTTTCTCCATTCACTCCTATTTGCCCTTTATTTATAAAACCTAAATTAATATAATAATTATCAGATTTATTATTTGTATCAAATAAACAAATGGGTATGTTAGCATTATTAGATAATTCTTTTAGTCTATTGACTATAACTTTACCTTTATTTTTACTGTATGAATGTAAAGCTTTAATTTCTAAGATTAAATCATACCGCTTTATTAATGATTTTGTTATTTCATTGCTACCATTCCCTGCAATAAAGAAATTACAAATAGATTTAAATTCTTGGTCTATTATATAAAAGTGCATTACACCATATTCTTCTACTATCTCAATATAAAAATCAATTGATATTCTCTTTATATTCTCCATTATTAATTTTGCGAGTTTTAAATTCATGAGATCATACTCACTTATATATTCATTTATCCATTGCTTTGATGTTTTGTGTTTTATTTTAGTCTGCAGTTTAAAAACAGAATCGTTCAGTTTTTCTCTAAAGTAATCATGTTCATTCATCTTGTAATACCTCACTTTTAAGCTGTTATTTATCTCGTAATAACATAACTCATTTATAATTTTGATTACATAAACATTTTTGATTAATGTTTTATGTTAATTCTATAGAATATTCTGTTCATACCAATTACTACTATCAATGTAATAACAGTTAACAAAATAGAAAAAATCATTTCGATACCTTTAAAATGATTATTAAATAAGTATAATAAAAACCAAAATATGACTATATTTAATGCAAGAATGTAAAAACATGAAATCATTACACCTATAATATTAACAATTAAGGTTTTAGTTTCTTTCATAACTAACCATCGTTTTTTACATAATGTTGATTTATTAAAGAATCAAACTTTTTCTAATTATTATAGTTATTCTCCCCGTTACTTATATAGTCGACGAAAAAGCTCTCTAATTTCTTTTTTTGTTTTTTGAGATGTATTTGGATCTTTATATTTTTCAACAAGCGTTTTTGTTAGGTTTTTCGTATTTTCTTGATGCAATCCTGATTTATTTTTTACTAAATTTTCAATGACTTCATCATTAATTCTCATTGACGAGTCCTCCTTTTCATTCATAATGATATCAACTAGCAATAACTTTTATAAGTAAAAAAGATTTAATTTACTTAATTTTTAAGTTCTTTATTGTTTTCCCAGAAGACAATGATTATGTTCTCAAATATCCAAACTATTTATATAGTCGACGAAAAAGTTCTCTAATTATTTGAGTACCATTTTATATGAAGGAGATGGTTTACTAATACGAACATATGTTCTATTATATAGTTGAGGTGTTTGTATATGATTCCTAAACAATATGAGGGTGAAACAGATTATCGTAAGATTCCTAGAGAGTATTTAGATTCTAATGTTCCTAAAGGCAGAGGGTTTGTTAAGTGGCTAGCTTTTAAGACGATTCCTGAGCAATATCAACAAATAGAACAATATATGGAAGATCAAAATAAAACAGAACGTCCTTCGCTTTTAGATGATCAACTCAATGTTCTAAATGAAAAAGTAAACTGGAAAAAATTCTTTAAAGAAAAAGCAATTGTGACTTATTGGAAGCAAGGCTATTATTACCAGCATGAGGCTTACATTAAAACGGTAGATACACTCAATCAAATTATTATTATTAGTAACGAAGATGGGAACGAGACCATGGAAATACCCATGAAAAATATAAAAGATATTGAATAAGAATAGCCACTCTATATGAGTGGCTTAAGATTTTACTTTTTAAACTTGTCAACAACATCAGATGCTTTGTCTTTAACGTTATCAACGACTTCTTTGGCTTTACCTGATGCTTTATCTTTTTTACCTTCTTGTTCTAAATTGTCATTGTTAGTAGCATCGCCAACAGTTTCTTTAATATTACCTTTAACTTTATCTAATTTATCTTCAGCCATATATAAGCCTCCTTAAATTTAGAAATATCTTGATTGAAATTGCCCAATGAAAAAACACTGACTACTTTTTCAACCTAATACATATAATAATGTAATTCAAGTAAAGAAGTTTAATTACTACTTTAATGGCAAGGTGCTAATGAATTTTCATTATTAGCACCTTGTGTATTTTCTAAATGAAAATACGAATGAAAATGAAGGAAAGTGAATTATCACTTTCCTTTTTATTATGAAATTTTATTATTTATTTTTTTGTGTAGCACGCTCACACGCATCATCAAAGATGATGCTTTTAACAAGTCTATTCTTGATTACAAGGCGCATAAATTTTTTCTTGATGGCTTGAAAGCCAGTCGAAAAATTTTATAGCTTTTATCCTTGTAATCAATCATAACGACTTGTTGCAGTGGCTTTGCAACACAGCAAAAATAAATTAAATAATAAAAAAATTTTTAAGGAGTAATGAAAGGAGGTGATATCCAACATGATGTGGTGGTTGGTTGGGTCACGATAGATTCAATTGAAGGAGGTGGCTTTTCATGAGAGAAAATACAAAAAAACTCTTAATAAGTATCATAAACTTATTAAGAGCTCTCATTGAACTTATCATTGAGCTAATCAGATAGCTTGATGAGGAGGAGTTAGGGCTCCTCCTTCAATTTAAATTTATTATATCATTTAACAAGGAGAATTCAAATGAGAAGAAAAATTATTATAGCTTTAAAATTATTAAATATCTTATTAGCTGGTGTAGGTTTTTTTCTAGAGTATTCCCTGATTAAAGAAGAAAGACAAGAAAATATGAACGAATATAATTATCAATCTTTTCTATGAGAAAGGAAGATGAAATTTGATAGCATTTATGCTATCATATGCATATGAGTAATGTAACTTTTAAAACATTAAAGGATAAGAATAATCAATCAGAGTTCATTCAATTTGTGCAAGACTTACCAGATAAAGATAGAATTAAACTACTAACAACCATTAAAAAAATTGAAGAAGAAGGTATTCAAATTGCTATTCGTATGAAATGGGTTAAAAAATTAGATAATAATTTATATGAAATTAGGTCAAAATTTGGCTCAAATATTCAAAGAGCTATTTACTTTCAAAAAGTAAATAATGAATATATTATTACACATGGTTTCACGAAAAAAACTCAAGAGACGCCGAAAAGAGAAATTGCACATGGTATGAATAGCATTGAAAGATATAGAAAGGGTGAATTGTATGAGTATGATTTCTAAATTGATTGATGAGGATATTAAACGTCATCCTGAGTTAGAAAACAGTTATAAAGAACAATCAGAAGCTTTAGATATTGCAGTAAAAGTTGTTAGCTTACGGAAAGAGATGGGATGGTCTCAAAGACAACTCGCTGAAGCTATGAATATACCACAATCAACAATAGCAAGAATTGAGAACGGCGATGTTTTACCCCATATAAATACTATGCAAGCTATTGCTAATGTAACTAACAAAAGATTAAAAATTGAGTACGTATAAATTAATATCTTAACGGCAAGGTGCTAATGAATCTGCATTAGCACCTTGTGTATTTTCTATAGGAAAATACGAATGAAAATGAAGGAAAGTGAATTATCACTTTCCTTTTTATTATGAAATTTTATTATTTATTTTTTTGTGTAGCACGCTCACACGCATCATCAAAGATGATGCTTTTAACAAGTCTATTCTTGATTACAAGGCGCATAAATTTTTTCTTGATGGCTTGAAAGCCAGTCGAAAAATTTTATAGCTTTTATCCTTGTAATCAATCATAACGACTTGTTGCAGTGGCTTTGCAACACAGCAAAAATAAATTAAATAATAAAAAAAGTGGAGGTATTTAAAGTGACTGAACAATTAACAGAATTAAATGTTATTACAATTGATGAAGTTGATATTTTTGGTAATTATTTAGAAGATGAATTATTTGATGCTATGAAAGACCTTTTTGTCTCATTAAAAGATGAAATAGATAGGCATTATACAATTGATGAACAATTGGAGTATCATTATGACGAATTGATAAAACTCTATGAAATATTGCAAAAACCACAAGTTGATTTATCAAATTTAAAGCAATTTCTTAATATATATAATGACTTAACACCTAACCATTATGAAGTTAATACAATTGAGATTGACCCATCAGATGAAGCATTAATCAATCGTTATATTAGTAAGTATGGTTTCAAGAATTATCAAACTAATTTTCAGAAGTTAAAGCTAGAATTTTATGAAGATGAACAAGCAACTAAATTAGTTGAATTAAAACCACATGAAATTGAAGATTTCATCATAAATTTATTAATAGAAGAAACAGAATTTATTAGAATTAATTATACAGGAGAAGAAATAATTGAATGGAAATTCGATTATTTAAGTGAATTGAAAAAACAAAAAAATGCTTTAGATAATGGAGTATTAGAATTAATTGTTTTAGAACAACTACTTGACCAATACAATTGTGAAAATGAATGTTTAAATAAAAGAATAGAAATAGTTAAATAAGAAATTAGCCCCCTAAATAAAAGGGGGGTTTGTCAATTATCTAAATATAATAATGAAGACAAATCAAATAAACTGTCATTTATTTGATTTGAAAAATGAATAAATGATCTAATCAAATAGATCATTTATATCACTGAAATTAATATAAAACTGTAGGAAAGTGAGGTATCACTTTCCTTTTATTATGAAATTTTATTATTTATTTTTTTGTGTTGGCACGCTCACACGCATCATCAAAGATGATGCTTTTAACAAGTCTATTCATGATTACAAGGCGCAAAAATTTTTCCTTAGTGGCTTGAAAGCCAGTCGAAAAAATTTATAGCTTTTATCCTTGTAATCAATCATAGCGACTTGTTTCAGTGGCTTTGCAACACAGCAAAAATAAATTAAATAATAAAAAATGGAGGTTCTTATGGTTAATTATTTAACAGTTGTAGAATACTTAAAAAATCAAGATTTTGACCAAGTTGTTAAGGCTATTATAAGTTATAAAAGTAATATTCAAGATGAAAGAGAAATAAATACTATTTATGAAAAATTTATGGATGATAAAACAATATCAACATTCTTAAATCCAATATTAGTTGATAATTTAATTACTAAATTTTAGACCAATTTGAATTCATATTAATCAATAAAATTTATGTACAGAGGTGTAATTAAAATGACGATTACAGGAGAATATATTACGGATTACTTAGAAATATGTGAAAATATTAAGGAATATAGAAAAAGAGAATTTGATGAAACATTTGATAAATTTGAAGAAATTTTTGATGAAAACTTAAATACTCCATTAGCTTATACAACTTTAGATGAAGATGAACAGATAAGCATACAAGTAACTTTAGAGCTTACAAATTTAAGAATGGTTCAAGAAGTTAGTTTTAAATATAATAATGGAGATTGTAATTACAATGACATAGAAATTGAAAAATATAAAGATATGAAAGAAGTTATTAATGTAACAAAACATCTTGACTTTGACGATTTAGTCTTTGTTGATAAAGATTATGAAGAAATATATAATTCGTTAAATTAGTGCTAATAAAAAGGAAAGTGAATCCTCGCTTTCCTTTTTATTATAAATTTAAAAATGTGAAGTTATTAGGATAATTTTAATCAGGATTTGGTTAGATTTTTTGAGAAATAGTTGAAAATAATATCGTAATTCTAAATATATTTTTGTTTTACCCGATTATTAAATCGAGTATTTTTGTATTTAGTTTTCTCTTATCTAATATAAAAATCAAGCTAAAAATTTTTAAACTTATTGATAATATTACTGCAATAATAACTTTGTTAAATATCGTTACTAGGTTTGAACTTGCTGCTTTCATAGTGTATAATGAAACTATAGTAGTTTAAAGAGCATAAGAGGAATCCTGCACAGAAATGACTCCAAATGTCTCCATTCAGTATCCATTTCTGTGAAAAATATTGATTTGACAGTGTCAAATGGGATTCCTATTTATGCGAAAAAAATTGTTATATAACTCCCAAATAGCTATATAAAAGATCCTGAATAGCTACCCAAAATCAAAAATGGCTACCAAATAGCTACCCAAAATCAAAAATAGCTACCAAATGGCTACATGAAAAAGGAGCCATTTGGTAGCCGAAATAGATGAATTAGGTATCCATATGGTAGCCAAAAGTCAAAGTGTACAAATAAAGTTTGATGAAGAAACTTACTATAAACTAGGAGGTGGAATGATTTTTGAAAGAGATTAATACTAAAAGACGAACACTAAATAACTTACCTGTCATCCTAGATGATCAAATTCAGGCTGAAGCAAAACATAAAAATCTTTCAGTCAATGATCTTTATATCAATATAATTAAAGACTATTCTTCTAAGAAATTAGAGAATGAAATGAGTATTAATTTGAACTCAGATTTAAAAAAAATATTACTTGAGGTTATGAAAAATCAATCATATATTATTGAATTACTAGAAGATCAACAAAATATTTTTCAAACTATAGAGGAGGAATAAAATGAAAAAAACTAAAAGAAACTTTTATGTAAATCAACTTTATAATGACAAGTTAAAGATGATTCAGAGAAATAACAATATATCAACTTTATCTTCAAGTATTGTTTTTTTAATTGACTACTATATCAAAAATGAAAACAAAAAAGATGGAAATAAAAAAGATGAAGATCATCAAAAAATAATCGATGACCTTAGTTATATCAAGAAAAAATTAAACGGTTCTGATTTTAATATTCTAGTTGCTTTACATATGTTAGCTGACATTTCGGAAGAAAATGCTGTTACAACTGCTAGCATGAAAGATCTAAGAAATCACATCAATGATCACTATCAATCAGCTGTCAATAGATCTAAACATTATCTTGCAAATAAAAGAGAATTTTAGGTGTGATTTAAATGAGTGAACAAACTAGTCCTGCTATTAATTTAATTTCTGATTTTAAAGTTGGTAGTTCAAAGGGAGAAAGTTATAAGAAATTTATCAACTATATTAGCAAAGAAAAGAATAAGAAAGATGTAAAAAAACCAGATATAAAAGACAATCTTTTTGATAAGTATCTTGATTATATGTCAATAGATAAATTAAAAAAGAAACAAGGATATAATAAAGAGAATGTAAAAAAAAGAACAACGATGAGCTTTAATTCTGAACATGAATTCATCGAAGAACAAGAGATGAACAGACTAAAAGATAAGTTTCAAGAGGCAAATAAAAAGAGTCATGTCATGTATCAAGATGTTGTATCTTTTGATAATCAATTTCTTAAAGACAATCATTTATTTAATGAATCATTAGATAAATTAGATGAACCTAAAATAAAAAAAGCCACTCGTCGAATGGTTAATCAAATGATTAAAGATAATAAAATGGATGAAAATCATACATTTTGGTGTGCAAATATTCATTATGATACTGATAATATTCATATTCATATAGCTACTTCCGAAGAAAAAAATACACGAAAAACTATAAAAGAAGGAAGATTCAAAGGACAATATAGAGGTAAAAGAACTCCTACAACGCTTAGAAATATGAAAAGTACTTTTGCTAATTCAATTAACCAAGATATTGGATTAATGAAAGAATTTGATGAATTAAAAAAAGAGATGAAAGATAACGTCAAAGAGAAAATAAAGAACAGAAAGTATCATTCTTACTCTATTAAATCAATTTTAAAACAAAAGAAAGATTTAGATGATTTAGTTGAAAAATTACCTCCACTAAACGAAACATGGTCATACAATTCTAAAAATATTAAACCTGTACAATCTGAAATTGATCAATATATTGATAATTATGTTTCACAATTTTATAGTGAAAGTGAGAAAAGAGTTGATGAAATATTAGACCAACAAACAAGTAATTATAAAAGACTTTATGGAGAGAATTCAAAATACAACGATTATAAAAAGAATAAAAAAGATCGTTTAAAAAGTGATATTGGTAATGCTTTTTTAAAAGAACTAAAAGCAATAGAAAAGGAAAAACAAAATAAAAAAGGAAAATTTCAACAGCCAAGAGAAAAACCGTATAATAAAAACATAAAGCAGATGAACAATCGCGAGCGTCAAAAAAGTGTGAGAAATTTCAAGCAAGCGATAACAGGAATACGACAAAGTCTATATCAGTTGTCTAGAAATACAGCAAGAAAAAGAAATAGCTATATCCATGATATAGAACATCAAAAACTTGAAAGAAATATTGAGAGAAATCTTAAAGAGCAAGAAGAGACCATATGAGTATTTAAAAAACAAAAAAGGTGTGAATTAAATTTATGACTACTTTAGTTTTAGCTGAAAAGCCTAATCAAGGTAAAAAGTATGCAAAAGCATTAGAAGTTAGTAAAAATCAAAATGATTGTATCGAAGGATTTAGTTCCATTCTAAATGATTATACCATCGTTACTTGGGCTAAAGGTCATTTAGTAGGTTTATGTGACTTTAAAGAATACGATAAGAAATATGAGAAATGGAATTTGTCTGACTATCCATTTTTACCCTCTAAGATGAAAAGAAAAGTACTACCTTATACTTCTTCTCAATTTTATGCCATTAAGAAGTTGGTTGAGAAGAACCTCACTGAAACAAGAGATTCAATTATTATTGCAACTGATCCTGAACGAGAAGGAGAAAATATCGCATATAGTATATTGAATTTTATACCTCATGTAAAAAATAATAATATTCCTATAAAACGTTTGTGGGCTAATACGCAAGAACCACAAGAACTAAAAAATTATTTTCAAAATCTAAAAATAAGTAAGGAAACATTTCCTCTATACTTAGAAGCTGATGCAAGAGCAATCGCAGATAATCTAATAGGGTTTAACTTTACAGTACAACTCACCTTACTATTAAGAAATAAAGGTATAGCTGGCCTATATACGGTAGGACGTGTTCAAACACCAACTCTATTTATGGTTTATGAGAGAGAAAAAGCTATCAAGAATTTTAAAAAAGAAAATTACTACACATTAAGTGCTTATGACAGAGTGAACCAAGTAACCTTCCAAGACAAGGATAAACATAAATTTCCATCTAAAGAAGACGCCTTAGCATATTTAAGTGAAAGAAATATAAAAATAGATGATAACCAAGAAGGCACCATTGAGGATATACAATCAAAGATTAAAACAAAATCGTCCCCCTCTTTATTAAAATTAGGTGGTATTCAAAATCTAGCTAATCGTAAATGGGGATATAGTTTAAAGCGTACTCTATCAGTGGTTCAATCACTTTATGATAAAGGGTACGTGTCTTATCCAAGAACAGATTGTAATTATATTACACAAGCTGAATTTAACTACTTAAGTGATAATCTACAGTCTTATAAAAAGCTACTTGATAAGCCATTTGAAATTAAAAATAACCAACCTAGAAATAAATATGTCAATGACGAAAAAGTATTAGAGCACTACGCCATTATCGTTACTAAAACCATACCATCAAAACAAGATTTCGAATCTTTTTCAACAGAGCAACAAAATATCTATCAATCAATTTTAGAACATACGCTAGGCATGTTTGCTGGAGACTATGAATATAAACAGACAAACGTGAATGTAAGTGTTCAAGACCTCGAATTTACTACTAGAGGACAAACTGTTATTCAATCAGGTTGGAAAGAAGTTATATCAAGCGAGAAAGAAGATAACAAATTATTACCTTCTTATACTAAAGGTTGGAAATTTACAGATGAAACACCTTTAGTTTTACAAATTGAAAAGAAAGAAACGACACCTCCTAAACGTTTAACAGAAGCATCATTAGGAGGCGAAGGTGGTTTAATGGAAAACTGCGGAAAACTTGTTGATGAAGATGAAGATAAAAGCAACTTATCAGATGGTATAGGTACACCAGCAACTCGAAGTCAAATTGTTGCTTCTCTAATTTCAAAAGAATATTTGAAAGTTAGCAAAAACAAACTATATATGACGGATAAAGGAACTGTCTTATGTCGAGCTTTAGATGGCACAGATATTTCTAGCGTAAAAATGACAGCAGACTGGGAAAAGAATTTAAAGTCTATATCTCAACAATCAATGAAAAGAGAAACTTTTATAGAAAAGATAAAAGAATTTATTGTACATTTTTCTAATCAATTACCGTCATACATTGACAATAATATCTCTAGTTCAGATGTAGAAAAAGTGAGTGATGATTTTGGTAAATGCCCTGTTTGTAAACAAGGAAAAATCGTTAAACGTAAAACCAAAAAGGGCAAAATTTTTTACCCTTGTAGTTCTAGTTCGTGCGACTTTGTCATTTGGAGTGAAATGTCTCATAGAAAACTACGAGATCGTGAAATCAAAGATTTAGTAAATTATCAAAAAACCTCAAAACTCAAAGGCTTTAAATCAAGAAATAACAAGTCTTTTGAAGCCTGTTTAAAAATCGACAATAACAAAGTGGTTTTCGATTTCGCTAATAATCCGAAAGGAGAGAATTCAAATGGCTAGTATTCACTTACCAAATTGGAAATGGATCAATGAGTTAAAAAAAGCCCCCTCTCCATCGTTTAAATTCTGGAAAAAGCTTTTATTGTCAATAGCTATTCTAATTCTAATGTTTGTTACTCAAATTTCTATTGGTTTTTTAGCAGATAAAACAGGTTTATATAAACCAAGTGCTTTGAGTTCACGAACAATGAAGTATTTTGATAATCCACTTCTTCTAATTACAGGGATTGTCGTAGCGCCTATAACAGAGGAATTAATATTTAGAAAATTATTTTTTCAATTGTTTTTAAAAAAATATCATTATCCAGTCATCTTTGCTTTGATAAGTTCTTTTCTATTTGGACTTGCGCATTCAGGATTTATTATCCCATATATCATAAGTGGCTTGCTTTTGTGCTACTTAACATACAAAACACAGAGAATCATATATCCTATGTTGGTACACACGATGTTTAATGGACTACTAATTTTATTATCTATGGGTATTGGGGGGTAAATAAAGTGAGTATTTTAGATGAGAGAAAGAAGTACAGACAAGATAAGATTATGAAACGAATAATAAAAATAGTTATTACTCTAACTTTTATTGTCGGAGTATTATTGTTATTTATCAATCCTATCTTTGAACATATTATATCCCCTATGATTAGCCATCATGTTAATAAAGAAGTAGCTCACATACCGAATGATAAAATGAAAAAGAATAATGAAAAATTGGATAAACTTTTGGGTAACAGACCACGAGATGATACAGAAAAAGGAGACTATCTCCGAGATAATCTGACAAATAAAGTTTTAAAAAAAGGCTCAGCTTCTTCTACAGCAAATTATACACATGAGCAGATAACTAAAGCATTAAATGATGGTAGTATACCTTTAAAAGATGATCAAGGAATTGTCTATGATTACTCTAATGTTAGACCTATAAAAGCGTCAGATATGAGAAAAGCTCATTTAAACAAAAACTATTTAAGAGGACGCATTGTTATTCCTAACGTCAAATTAAATTTACCTATTTTAGAGGGAGTTTCTGATCAAAATCTTTGGGTTGGAGCTGGTACTATGAAGCCAAATCAAAAGATGGGACAAGGCAATTATGCTTTAGCTGGTCACTATGTAGAAGCACCTAACCTTTTGTTCTCTCCCTTGCATAGAGTCCAAATTGGCGACTACATCTTTACTTGTGATGGTTCTCATGTGTATCAGTACAAAACGACAGAGAGAAAGATTTTAAACAAGCACGCAGGCCAAGTAGTAGAAAATAGTCAAGGTAATCACATTATTACATTAATCACGTGCCAAGATTTACAAGCGAGACAGAGATTAATGATTAGAGGAGAATTGGTACATTCTATGAAAATATCCAATGCTCCTGAAGATATTAAAAATTATTTTAGTTAAAAGGAAGGATTAAAAATGAGAAACTTAAATTATGAAAATGAATTAGACCCAATTGTAAACGAAGAAGAAACGAATTTAGAGGACTTTTACGAATTGATATTCAAAGATAAGTCCAAAAAAGAGCTTGTGTTCAAAAATCTTGTATCTAATGATTATTTATTATCAGAAGTTACAGAAGATATTTTAGAAGATATTGAAAATACCGAGTTTGGCGAGACATATATCCTTAATAAAGAATTTATGAAGAATCCTAGAAAGCCATCTATAGAAGATGAAGAAAGTATTTCAAAGGTAGATAAATAAACTAATCATAAAAGTATTGAAAGGTGTGTTTCCTTATGGATAAAGAATTAATTAACTCTCTTGTAGAACGTGTGAAAGAATTTAAAGATAATCCTGAAAAAGTACAAGAATATCTTAATTTTGTTGCAAAATGCCCAAGCTATTCATATCGAAATTTATTACTAATACAATCACAATATCCATCGGCTAAATATGTAGGTAGTTATAATCATTTTAAAAATAAAGGGTTTCACGTTATGCGTGGAGAAAAAGGAATCAAAATACTTTCTCCTAAATTCAAAAAACATGTAAATGTCGATGGGAAACTCCTTCCCTTAAACAAAGTTGATGAATCTATTCAAGAAAAAGTAAAAAATAATGAGATAAAAGCTATCGATAAGGTGTATGGTTATAAGCCTGTAACCGTATTTGATGTAACACAAACAAACGCAAAAGCTGACGATCTTCCAGAGTATTATCCTAATAGAAGAGAAAAGTTATATACATCTTCTCCCAATGCAACGGAACATGTTTTTAAAGCGCTGCAAAGCTTTGCAGAAGATAACAACATAAAAACAGTTGATAACTACACTAACAATACCTACCAAAATAATAGTATTGGTGGTGCTGAAAAAGGTGTAAATATTCAAACAAGAGATAATGAAAATATTATAGGACTTAGACAAGGATTAGAACCCGAAGAAAAAAATCACACGTATATTCACGAATTGACTCATGCTTTGCACCATAAAGCATCAGATAATTTAACAAGACAAGAAAAAGAGACTGAAGCTGAGATGGTCGCTTATATTGTAAGTAAACATTATGGTATAGAACCCAGTGAGTCATCAATAAAATATATTTCTGATTACTCTCATAATATGAGAGATTTAAAAGACACAAAGAACACCATTAATCGTGTAACAAATATCTCTAGAAGTTTCATAAATCAAATTAATCAACACATTGATTTTGAGCATTTAGAAGAATTGCAAAAGACAGAAACGTTTGAGATAGAAGAAAAAGACACAACCCACGAACGAGAAAACAAAGACGAGTCTTTATCAAAAAAAGAAGAAGATAAGAAACAGTTCATAAAACTTACTAAAGAAGATAAGCAAATAGCAAGAAACAAGAGTATTATTGATGTACTTAATCAAAATGGGCATGAAATTGTTCAAAAAAATGGTAAGTATTATAAAGATGAGGCAAACCCTAATATCTATGTTAATTCTGAAAAAAATATCTACTATGATACTTCCCAAAAACAAGGTGGCGATCCAATACGCTTTTTAGTAAATAATGGAATGCGTTATCCCGATGCTGTAATGAGTTTAAAACAAGATAATTATAAAGACAAACTGGAGTTTACTACTGAAAAATCAATTGCTAAAAGTATGGAAGATAAAATAAAAATAGCAGAAGAAAAATCAATATTAGAAGTTGCCTCATTTGCTGGTCAAAGCTTTGAACGTACAGGCAGTTTTTACAAAGGAATTGAACACGATTCTCTAATGATTAAACCAAATGATAATGCTTTCTTTTGGAACTCTCGCAGAGGAGAGAAAAATTGGAGTGGTAGCCCAATTCAATTTATCCAAAATCCTGAACTAGCTGGAGATCTCTATAAAGAAAACTTTAACGATGCCGTAGAACTCCTTAATTCAGATGATTTTGGTACTTTAGATAAATCCATCAAAATTGAAAAAGAAAATCCAGAGTTTAAATATGATGAAAGTAATTATGTGAAAAAATCTGATGAATTTAAAGCATATAACTATTTAGTAGAGGAGAGAAAAATAAATTCAAATCTAGTTGATGATTTAAGAGAGCAAGACCTCATTAAACAAGACAGCCATAATAATGTTGCGTTCTTATGGAAAGATTCCGATAATAATGTTGTAGGTCAAGACTTACGAGGCACGTCAGAAAAACCATTCAAAAAAATAGAAACAAATCATGGTAATTTTGGTTTTAATTTTACAACTTCTAAGACTGAACCAGATAACTTACTGATTTTTGAAGCACCTATAGATGCAATGAGCTATGCTTCACTCCACCCAGAAGAAAAAAACGCTTATGCTTCTATGTCTGGATTAAAAGAAACGAACGCATACCATCAAGTACATCACTTTGTTAAAAAATATAATAAAGAGCCTGATAACATTTATCTTTGCGTTGATAATGATAAACATGGTAAAGAATTTGTTTCAAGAATGACACAAGATGTTAAGTTTCAGTTCCAAAGTCAAAAAGATGTTGTGTTTCAATCTAATTTACCAAGTGAGGGTAAAGATTGGAATGATTACTTAAAAATAGTTGATCATAACGAAAAAAAGACTCAAACAAAGGAAGTTCAGATTGAGCATGAACAACCAGTAAAAGCTGAACAAAGTGAGAAAGAAGATGTAGACAACATTCAAAAGAAACGAAAAAAATCATTTACGTCTGGAAGACAATCCATAACTAAAGATACTGAAAATGATTTAGAGATGTAATGTAAAAACGGTAAAGCAAAGTACGCTTTCGATGCAACACAATGCGTCTCTCAGCGTCTAAAAATAATATTTTAAAGAAAGGATGAAACTATTAGAATGAAATTATTAATCGACGTTATTTTGTTTGTTGTTATTGCATCCCTTCTAGGCTGTTATTTATTTTTTAAATACAAATATAAGTATACAAAATCAGATGAGATTAAGTACGTAAACAAGTCCTTGAATCCTAAGTTTTTATTTACTGAAAAAAGAAACACATCTCACTATACACTAAATATTTTTCCAAACCAAAGTGAAACCCCTTATAACTTTAAGATTAAAGTCTATAGTAAAAAAATGGAGAAAACGCTCAAAAAGGAAATATATTCTATTAATCCATCAGAAGAATTTTTTGTAGTGAATTGTATCGATTGGGTATTCACAGAAGATAAAGCACATGATTTAGATAAAAAGTATCAAGGACACGTCATTTTTAATGGTAAAAATTATAGTTATGAATATCTTGATAGAGGTACTGCTCAGGCTCAGATTTCTTAAAACTTATAAACTAATGAAAAGGACTTACATTGTAAGTCCTTTTTTGTCTCTCAAAAAATACGCGAATTTACTTTCTTTGTCCTTTTTTTATTTTAGTTAAATGCTTTTAATCAAATCTTAATCTCATTGTGACCTATATTCTTTGATAATATTTTATAATGAAAATATTAAATCAAAGAAAAGGTGTTGATGATTTTGACTATAGAAAAATTAAAAGTTCCTAAAGATATCAACATTCCAAATAACCTTACAACAGAGGAATATCACGAGCTTTTAGCGTTCTATCACTTCAAAGCAGAGTTTAACCCATCCAAAGTAGAATATAAGCGAGCTTATAATGATGTGCTTAGTATGCTCAATAATTGAGAATTAATACCCCCAGCTTTTGTTATAAGCTGGGGGTAAATGTGCTTTTCATTACTTTAGAAAATTATTTTTTGAATTTTCGTTATCTAAAAGATCTGATAAAATACATTTGTCCTGATCTTATATCATAGTTATGAACAACTTTGTGTGCTTTCTCTGTCTTGTTAATTCCCCCATGATTCCAGTTTTGGTCAAGACTTTCGAATTGATTCCAATTGCCGTCCGCATTACCATTAGTAACTATAGCAACGTGTCCCATTCCCTTACCATATGAATTACCAAAAACAACTACGTCACCGGGATATGCCTTAAAAGATGGTGTATTCTGATGTACGCTCGCCTCATTAGTAAAATTATTTTGGAACGGTATATCTTTAGCATACATTCCATTAAGTCCATGACCGTACAAGTGATACCAGTAGACATTAGCTAAATCAAAACACTGGTAACCTGCAAAATTATCAAAGTCCCAACCACGCCCTTGTAAGGTATCATTAATAAAATTGATATTATCTTGTGTTGCTAAAAATGTTTGAACTCGTTTAGCATTTAATTGTTTTTCTGTATTTTTATTGATTTGACTATGATCTGTAGCAATATTTTGTACGTGTTTATCTGTTGTGTACGTCGTTTTAGCATTAGCATTAGACGGCAATCCAGCAACGACTGTAAAAGCAATAATAAGTACAACTAACCTCTTTCTCAATATTCAATTTCTCCCTTTTGATATTTTCTATCCATATCTTGCACTTCTGATAGAACATATAAATTACTAATGTTACTAACTAGCTGTTTGATACAAAATTGCGCTTCTTCCAAATTTTTATCTTCTGAGTTTATAATTTCTGTAAGACTTTTCTCATAATGCACCATAATAAAAAGTAATTTGTCACGTCTTTCTAAGTCTTCAGTTAAATAATTCATCAATGGATCTTTATACTGAGTTGCAGTTAGAACTAACTTTCTATAGTCTGTTGGAATAAGATGATCGACAGTCATTCTTTCTCCCCCTAGTTAATTTTACTTATTGAGTTAAGAAGTTAACGACACCCACAAGTGCCGTTAACTAATACCCTTAACCTTAAGAGCGTTTTCTTCTATATAAGTAAGTAGACACACCAGCAAGACCAATAAGTACAGCACCAATAATTACACCAGCAACAGATTTTTCTGTACCTGTCATTGGCAAGTCTTTTTTAGGTGTTTCCTTCTTAGGCTGTTCTTTCTTAGGTTGTGGCGCTGGTTGTTGTGGCTTAGGAGCTGGTTTTTTAGGTTCTTCTTTTTTAGGTGGCACTACATTTTCAGGTTTTTTCGGTTTAGGTATTTCTGTATCCACCTTATTAGAGTTTTCTGTTTTATCGTCATACTTAATTTGAGATGTATTAGGAACGATATATTTCTCGCCTTTAGCAAAGTTTTTATAGTCTACATCCTTTTTGAATTTTGAAGTTAGAAGGACTTTGACTTTTTTACCTTTTAATAACTTAGATTCTTTAGGTGTCCATTCAAAACTTTCTTTTTCATTATCTACGTTTAAATCTCCTAATTTAGTGATATCTAAATCTCCATTTTCTGGTTTAGCATCGCTTGATTGAGCGTCGTCTGATTGAGCATCATCAGTTTTAGAATCGTCTGTAGCTTTTGAACTATCGTCTTTTGTTGTAGCATCTGACGATGAGTCATCTTTGTTATCATCTTTTGTAGTATCTTCTGATTTACTATCATCTGCTGAGTCGTCTTTCGATGTGCTATCATCTTTTGAAGTGTTGTCTGACTTACTATTGTCTGATGTATCATCTTTTGACGAATTATCTGATGAGCCACTTTGTTTAGCATTTTCTACTTTTGACTTAACATCATTAACGCTTTTATCAATTTTTGAAGTTAATGAATCTGAAGTATTTAATTTTGATTTAATTTTATCTACGATTTTATCAACTGTTGAATCACTCAACGTTGGAATACCTTCTTTTTTTGCGATATCTTTTAAGATATCTCTAATTTTTGATGTATCTACATTTGAAAGATCAGTTTTTGATTTAACATCATTAACGATTTTATCAATTGTCGATTTGTCTAATTTTGGTAAATTTACAGCTCTATCTGTACCACTTGCAGATCTATCTGCTGTTGATTGATTTGCAGTTTCATCAGATTGTTCTTTTGACGAATTATCAGTTGATTTATCATCATCTTTTACTTGTTCGGAAGACTGACTATCTGAACCTTTACTCTCTGATTTTTGAGATGATTTTTGAGATTGATCATTACTTTTTGCTTTTTCATCTTGTGCTGTATCTTTGTTAGTTTTTTCATTTTGATCATCTCCTTTTTTATCTTCGTCACTATCTTTTTGACTCTTATCTTCTGAAGAATCTGGCTTAATATCATCTTGTTTAGTATCTGTACCTTTTAAAGCATTTTGAATATCAGAAAGTTCTTTTTTAGATAATTCATCTTTTTGTTTCTTCGGTAAATAAACTTTAACACCTTTTAAATCTTCAACATCTTCAAGATCATCTTTTAGCGCTACTTTTTTGTAGTCCTTATCATTGCCTATTGTATAGTCAAGTTGATAGTTAATATCATTGCCTTTTTTAGACTTATTATGATCTTTCAATTTATTGTCTTCTAAGATGTGCTTTTTAATATCACTGTGTACTTTTTTCTTCACAAATACGGGTACTTTATTTGTTGGAAGTTTTTTACCATCTAACTCAAGGTATCCAGTATTTGGAATCTCAAAGGTATTGTTGTCTTTTTTCCACTTTTTCAAGTCTGCTTTACTACTTACTTGAGATGCTACAGTGACTTTTAGCTTTTGAGCTGAGAAGTCTGAAGGATTTTTAGGTGTCCATCTGAATGATTGATGCTTATCATCAACTTTCAGATCCCCCTGTTTTGTTACATCTTTACCTTTATCATCGGTTACTTTAATTTTATCTTTTTGAAGATTTAATTCATCTGGTAAATCATCGCCTAGTGTAAATGTTTGATAGTCATTTTTGTATTTACCATTAATTTCATCTTTAGGATTTTCAAGGTTAGTGTCTTTTGCATCTTTTGATTGATCTTGAGATGCATCATCTTTTTTATCTTTCTTAATAACTGGTAATTGATAATCTAATGTATAGTTATAATCTTTATCATAACCAACATCTTTTTTACTTACTGATTTTTTTGTAGTTGGATTAATACTCATATCATGGAAGTTATAATTAACTTTAGGTGGTGTTGGTTTTTTAGGCTCTTTTTTTAATGTAGGGTATTTAGCAATACTTGTTGTTACGTGCATACCAAAGTCTCCATTAGCAACTAATGTTGAACCTTTAACGCCTGTATTATTAACAGAATGACTAATTACATTATTATATTTGGCAAAAATGGCTGTACCATCAGGTACAGATGAAGTACCGTCTAATAAGTTAGCTCCTTTATTTTTGCCCCATGTACTACCTAAATATTTAGAACTTGATACTTTGTTAACTTTATCGCTATCAGCTTTGAGTCCTCCACCCATCGCTACAATAGCTGAATTATTATCTTCCATTGTTAATTCTTGACCACCATCAATATCAAAAGTAGCACCCGTCCATAAATATTTTTCTTTTCCGTCTCCTACTTTATATGATGCTGTGATTTTATCTTTAGGTGGCGCTTGGTTAACATCAGCAGATCCATCATAATAGTTAATTGAGCCACCTTCATTCCAGAAAGTAACGTAGTCCCCGCCGTATTTAAGTTTAGTACCAGACTTACTAAATTTCACTTGTAAATCTTTTGATTTTCCATTAGCCAATTTAACAGCATTAGGAATTGTTACCCAATTACCAGCTTTTACTGAGTGAAGCTGAGTAGTTTTACCGAACTTATTATTTTTCCCTGATGTATCATATGCAGGTTTTGTATAACTTGGTACTTTATTATGCAAATCTTTAGTTACTCTGTCTCCCTTAACAACAGTTTTTCCTTTTGGCTTAACATTACCCCATGATACTTTTTGAACAATTTTATCATTAGACAATTTCCCTTTTTTATCAGAGTAAGCATGAATAGCAAATTTACCGTTTTGTAAATCTTTAAATGATTTGACATCTCCAGATGAGCTAACGTGAATATCATTATCAATTGTTTTAGATTTTAAATTATGCCAAGAACCTGATTTTGTATAAGAATGTCCTTTTTCCCCTCTCAAATTAGCGCTGTACTTTGGTTGTGCTGGATTCTTTTTTGCACTATCTACAGAAGACTTTTGTTTTTTCACTTTATCTTGATAGTCCTTAAGTTGTTTATCGTTATATGCTTTGATTTCTTTGACTTTTTTCTTATAAGCCTCTTGATCGTCTTTATATTTCTTAGTAGCTTTTTCTAAATCTTTTATTTGTTTTTCATAGTCTGCTTGTATCTCTGTTTTTGTTTTGTGGTCAAGGGTGTGTGTGAGTTTTTGTTGGGGGTAGTGGGGGGGGTGGTGGGGGTAGGGTTCGTGTGTAAGGGGCAT
>OFLM01000085.1_pt1 | contig 46355 bp, 35 predicted proteins | sample 1540801 | NCBI WGS metagenome assembly OFLM01 (sample SAMEA4413040, study PRJEB24355) | metagenome | biome: human; feature: gut; material: faeces | place: United Kingdom | collected 2010 | reverse complement strand
ACGAATACAAATGCAATAGCAATCATCGTCGAAATAAAGACGATACCCATTAATGGATTAAATAATAAAATGACACCGAAAACAATACCTAATAAATTAAAAATCACTGAAATTAGTTTTAAGCTACCACTACCTGAAAACGTAAATAATCCAGCGATAGAACTAAAAATAAACCAAAATGCAAACATGTAGATAAAAAATGCCGAGCTAGCACCAACATTAAAAATGACAATAAGACCAAAGAGAATATCTACAATCCCCATAAACAGAATCCAATTTTGGTTACCACCAACTAAAGCTTTGGCTTTTCTACGATAAACAATTTGAATCACACCATTAATCAATACAAATAATCCAATTAACCATGTGATTGCATAAAAGTTTTCAATTGGGAACGTAAAAATAACAACTGCTAACATTAATAACAGCACACCCATAATCAAACTAGACCATTTAATGCCTTGATTTCCTTTTTCCATAACAATCATTTCCTTTCAAACAACGCCTTCTTTATATTTTCATTAGTACCACTATTATTCATTGATTAAATTCCCTCATCTTAACTTATAGAAACATTTCCTCAGTGCAAATACTGCGATGCTCAAATTAGTTGAACTGCTTTCCAATAATCCAAATTCACCCGAGAAAATCACGATATATTAATATCTTTCAACTATGTAAGATTCAAACATTGAATTGTAAGTTTAGATAAAGGCTACTGTTCTACTTATTATTTAAAATGAAATTAAATACAAAAGGAGTGATACTATGACGATATTATCAGTGCAACATGTTTCAAAAACATACGGTAAAAAGCACACATTTCAAGCACTTAAAGATATTAACTTTGACATACAAAAAGGCGAATTCGTTGCGATTATGGGGCCTTCTGGATCAGGTAAGACAACCTTATTAAATGTACTAAGTTCAATTGACCAAATTTCTAGCGGTAGCGTGATTGCTAACGGACAAGAGCTTAATAAACTTAATCAAAAAGCACTTGCCAAATTCCGTAAAGAATCATTAGGTTTCATCTTCCAAGATTACAGTATTCTGCCGACATTAACTGTTAAAGAAAACATTATGTTACCTTTATCTGTTCAAAAAATGTCGAAGGCAACAATGGAAGAAAATTATAAAGCGATTACGACAGCATTAGGTATTTATGACCTGGGAAATAAATACCCTAGCGAATTATCTGGTGGTCAACAACAAAGAACTGCAGCAGCGAGAGCATTTGTTCATAAACCTCAAATCATATTTGCAGATGAGCCAACAGGCGCACTCGACTCGAAAAGTGCAAATGACTTATTACAACGTTTGGAAGAAATGAATAAATCGTTTGATACCACAATTGTCATGGTTACACATGATCCGGTTGCAGCAAGTTTTGCAGAACGTGTCATCATGCTAAAAGATGGCCAAATTCATACACAACTTTATCAGGAAGGACGTTCTAAACAGGCCTTTTATGAAGACATTGTACATCTTCAATCAGTATTAGGTGGTGTCTCAAATGACATTTAACCATATCGTTTTCAAAAACTTACGCCAAAACTTAAAACATTATGCAATGTATTTATTTTCATTATTTTTTAGTATCGTCTTATATTTCAGTTTTACAACCTTACAGTTTACTAAAGGTGTAAATAATGACGACTCGATGGCCATCATTAAGAAAGGTGCTTTAGTCGGATCAATATTTTTATTTATCATTATTGTCATCTTTTTAATGTATGCCAATCATTTATTCGTGAAACGCCGTACACGTGAATTTGCGCTATTTCAGTTGATTGGTTTAACACGACAAAACATTTTGAAAATGTTAGCACTTGAACAAATGATTGTATTTTTAATCACAGGTGTTGTCGGTGTATTATGTGGCATTGCAGGTGCACAATTATTGCTTTCCATTGTATCTAAATTGATGTCGTTATCGATTAACTTATCGATACATTTCGAACCTATGGCCCTCGTTTTAACTATTTTCATGCTAATTATTGCGTATATACTGATTCTATTTCAAAGTAGTTTATTTTTAAAAAGACGCAGTATCTTATCAATGATGAAAGACTCAATTAAAACTGATGTTACAACTGCTAAAGTAACGACTGCAGAGGTTATTTCAGGCGTATTAGGTATTGCTATGATTGCACTAGGCTATTATATGGCGACAGAAATGTTTGGTACGTTCAAAGCACTAACTATGGCTATGACATCACCGTTTATCATTTTATTTTTAACGGTTTTAGGCGCCTATTTATTCTTCAGAAGTTCCGTGTCACTGATTTTTAAAACTTTGAAAAAATCTAAAAATGGACGCGTATCTATTACAGATGTTGTATTTACATCGTCTATTATGTACCGAATGAAGAAAAATGCCATGTCTTTAACTATCATTGCAATTATTTCTGCAGTTACAGTAACTGTATTGTGTTTTGCGGCATTATCTAAATCAAATACCGATCAAACCCTTACATCTATGGCACCCAATGATTTTAACGTGGTCGCCTCTCAAGATGCGCAACAATTTGAATCTAAACTAAGCCAACAACATATTACATTTTCTAAAAATTATTATGAAACTATCACTGTAAATAATGTTAAAGATCAGGTTATTACTTTGGAAAATGGTAGTGATTCAGGTCGCACGAATTCTATTTTAAGTGCAAATACAAAGTTAACTGGTAACAATGCCATCATTACAAATACAAAATCACTTCCTAACATTATTAATATCCATTTAAACAAAGATTTAGTAGTAAAAGGTACTAAGAATGAAACTTTCCGTGTTACACAAGAAGACAAAGGTAAGGTTTATCCCTTAAATCTAAGCTTCAACTCACCTGTCGTCGAAGTAAGTCCTGAAAAGTATCAGCAGTTGAAAACACAAAATAACGTTCATACTTTTTATGGGTATGATATTAAACAAACATCACAAAAGGAAAAAGCTCAAGCAATTGCAAAACAGTTTGGAGACAAAATCATCACTTATGATGACATGAAAAAAGAAGTCGATGCTACTAACGGTATTCTAATATTTGTTACATCATTTTTAGGATTAGCATTTTTAGTAGCAGCTGGATGTATTATTTATATTAAACAAATGGATGAAACTGAGGATGAACTAAGTAACTTCAGAATATTAAAACGCATAGGCTTTACGCATACAGATATGCTTAAGGGATTATTATTAAAAATTACTTTCAACTTCGGTTTACCATTATTGATTGCTATATTACATGCAGTATTCGCCGCAATAGCATTTATGAAATTGATGGGTAATATATCCTTCATGCCGGTTATTATAGTAATCATTGTATACACACTCATTTACATTGTTTTTGCTTTAATCGCTTTTGTACATTCAAACAAATTGATTAAGAAAACCATTTAACACTTGTGATTAAAAGATGCTTCATTGAGATTTTGATTTTAAGCAATGCAGTATAACTATTAACTGATTTATAAAAAGGAGAGATTGAATCATGAAATTTAGAGAATTAGTAAAACAATCATACGAGGATTTGAAAAATTTGACTGTAACTTGGTATAACGTTATTGCTTTAGCAATGATTGTTATTGTCTTAAGCGCCGTTACAACACCAATTATAGGTATTCCAGCTGGTTTATTAGGTGGCGCTTATTATTTAAAACGCCGTGAAGAAAAAGGTAAATAAACGCATTCCATCAGTATATAACATTGCTATGACCTTTCATGTCAGATTTTAATATCAACAAGTAGCGTTTATCGCTGCTTGTTTTTTTATGAATTGCTTATAAAATCGTCATGTTTAAACGATATGTTACTTTGAAAACAAACAAACACCATAAAAGACTACAATTTTTTATTTTTATAAACCCCTTTAAATCAACGTTTCTAAGGTTTTTAAAAATCTTTTTTAATTTATTTTCAAAAAACACTGTACATTATGCCAATATGAGCGTATAGTTGGACTTACGTAATAAAAGCTCGTGAATTAAATTGTAGTGTATTTGTTTAGAATATCCTCTTTTTTAGTTATGAATTTGTTACAAATATTAAGTGCAAAAGCACACGGAGGTTTTCTATATGAATAACGGTACAGTAAAATGGTTTAACGCAGAAAAAGGTTTTGGTTTCATCGAACAAGAAAATGGCGGAGACGTATTCGTACATTTCTCAGGTATCGCTAGCGATGGCTACAAAACTTTAGAAGAAGGTCAAAAAGTTACTTTCGAAATCACTGAAGGTCAACGTGGAGACCAAGCAGTTAACGTACAAACTGTTTAATCTTACAAAATAAAACGACTCATTATAAATGAATCGCTTTGATTACCAACAAGGTTCTAAATCTTGTTGGTATTTTTTTATGCTATTTTGGATAATATAAATAATATGAGGCCATACCACGATGATTTATAAAAACTTACTTGCCAGATACATACTAATCAAAGCTATAAGAATGATTGCACCAACAAATGCTATGAAAGAAAGTACACCTGTTTTTATATTTCTAGCTTTAGTCGTTTGTACTTCACTAGGATCTTTTCCATTCATAAAAGCAACAATTCGATCGTAGTTATCCATTTTATGCACTTTTTTAAAGTCTTCTATTTTCATAGATGCATAATAACCTATTCCATAAATGACCATCACCGTTATACCCCAAGCCCAATTCCAATAAACAATTAAAGGTCCTGTTAAAATTGCAGCTAATGTCATGAAAATAAGCATCACATATGTCCATAAGTTAAGACTTCGTTGCGCTTTAATATCAGGTACAAATGGAATGGTCCCTTTTACTAAATCATCTAAAGTTACATTGAACAATTCGCACATCATTAATAAGTTATGTATGTCTGGTAAGCTTTTGTCATTTTCCCAATTAGAAATACTCTGCCTAGATACATATAACTTTTCAGCAAGATATTCTTGTGAATAACCATCTCGTTCCCTATATTTTTTAATTTGTTTACTCAGATTCAATTACATACGCCTCCATTCAATTAGTACAATCATTACAATCAGACTATCAGATAAAGTTAAATCAAGTCACCTGTATGATTGACTAAATGTTTTGACATACGACAACATCAGGGTTCGAAGACTCCCTTAAGACAGACCTGTATGATTACGCGCTTGTAATTTTCTCAATGCTAACTTGAATTTCATTTTTTATTAATGCAACTTTTCCATGCTATTCAATGCTTGCGAAGTTAGTCCTATTTAAGAGATTACGTTCACACTATTTACTATTCGATTTTCCAGCTTTCCAACTATGCTTTTCTAATCTTTTTTGTGCTATAAATTCTACCGCTTCAAAAATACATACGGCACTGATGAACCAGCTTAGGAAACCAACAATAATGCTAATTAACCACATGTGCGTCATATGTAACATCATCCATGTAACTAAAATACAAACTAATACCCCTGTCATACCAAACACTGCGCCACGACTTACATGCACAGCGACTTTATCACCATATTGCATACCTGTAATAAACATAGACACTAAAAATACTGCCGGAAACGTTGCAAATATACCGCCAAATTCTTTCCAAGGTAGTGTTACAGATACAATATAACTTAATAATACTGCAAATCCCCCCACAAAAAATTTCATTAATGTTAATTTCATGATGTTCTGCCTCCAATAATTTATTACTTAATAACTGAATACAACTAATTATCACGTATTTTCCAAACTATAAATGTCTAATACTGAATATTGCGAGGGAAATAACAAACCAACAAACAACTGTGAATATTGCGCCTTTCCGATAACCTTTATGCTTAATATAGAGAGATGTCAAAAATACAGTTAATATACAAGACAGAATACCGACAATTGCTCCAGTACTAAGATTCATCGACATCTCCACTAATTGCGTACCACGATGATCCAAAGCTAATGCGATAATAGCCGCAAGAAAGACTGCCGGCATAGTAGCTATAATACCTCCTAACTTACCTCCTACCTTATCAGCAATAATTGAAGCTAATGCAACAGCGATACCACCAATGACAAAATGAAGAATTGCACTTCCAATTGAAAACATCTTTAACGTACCTTTCTATAATTAATTCAATACAAAACGTATCATTCACACAAAGTGTAAAACTTAAATTTTCTACTGTAAAGGCAACTCAAGCGATGTTCATAAAGCTTTCATGATACTTTCATAAACTAGCAATAAAGGGTTCAAATAAAGGTATATCCAGCTCAAATTATTGGCAATTACCATTAACTGTAATTTTTAAATCAACATATAAATATAAATTTTTATGTTTCACGTAAAACAAAAAAAGACAAAGCTGTTATGATCTTAGCTTTGTCTTTTATGTGTTAGTCATCATGTATACGACATCCTACTACTAACGTTTATATATTCGAATTTTTATTTCATAATAATCTTCATGATCTTTGTCTTTATGCTCAACATGTAATCCTGTTTGTTGAATCGCTTGGATACTTTTGCCTACCTCATCTCGTGCTTGAGTGACATCTTGTGCAAAGCGAAGGTTTTGTGCTTTGACTTTTTCGGGCCCCGTTTTTTGGCGTACTCTATCTTCAGTCTGTTTCACATTTAGTTTTTGTGCAATGACTTGCTCAATCAACGCTTCTTGTTCGCTATCAGACAATGATAATACCGCTCTCGCATGGCGCTCAGTAATTTTACCTTCTCTTAAGCGAAGTAGTACTTTCGGCGCCAACTTCAATAAACGCAACTTATTTGCAATAAAGCTTTGACTTTTACCTAAACTTTTTGCCAATTCACTTTGCGTTGTATCACCAATTTCCAATAATTTCTTATAGGCTTCCGCTTCTTCAACAACAGACAAATTTTCTCTTTGAATATTCTCAATTAATGCCACAACAGCCGTCTCTTCATCATCCATATCACGAATAATAACGTCTGCTTGAGGTAAATTTAGTGATTGTATTGCTCTAAATCGGCGCTCTCCAGCAATAATTTCAAACATATCTTCTTCAATCGGTCTTACAACAATAGGCTGTAATAAACCATGTTCATGTATTGATTCAGCAAGTTCTTTAATTTTATTTGGTTCAAACACCTGTCTTGGTTGATAACGGTTGGGAACGATACGTTCAATTTGAATGGATTCAACATTACTATTGCGATCTTCTTCAATATGTCCAATGATGTCATCTTTGTTTTTCAAACCAAATAATTTTGAAAAAGGTTTTTTCATTATCCATTCGCTCCTTTTATGTTAGTTGTAAAGGATTATGCATTATTTTTCAAGTAAAGGAGTCTTATTAGGCGTCCCTGGTTTTCTTGGATACTTTTTCGGCGTCTGTCTTTTTTTATCAATAATGAACATCTGGCGCTCTCCAGCATCTTCTGGCAATTCAAAGGTATGTGTTTCTGTAACGTTACCACCTAACACACTAATTGCAAATTTTGCTTCTTCTAATTCTTCTTCACCTTTTGAAGATTTTAATGCAACAAACTGTCCACCTTTTTTAACTAGCGGTAAACACAATTCACTCAACACGGATAATCTAGCTACTGCTCGTGCAGTAACAACATCATAAGACTCCCTGTAGACACCCTTACCAAATGTTTCTGCTCTATCGTGTATAAAGCTGACATCCTGTAATTGTAATTCTGACGCTAAATGGTTTAAAAATTGAATACGCTTATTTAATGAATCAACAATCGTCACTTTTAACTGCGGAAACATTATTTTTAACGGAATACTTGGAAAACCAGCTCCAGCGCCTACATCACATATACTTATAGGCTGATTAAAATCAAAATAAAAACTAGGTGCAATGGAATCATAAAAATGTTTCAAATATACATCGTGTTCATCTGTAATACTTGTCAAATTCATCTTTTCATTCCATTCAACAAGTAAACGATAATATGTTTGAAACTGATGTTTTTGAGTCTCAGTTAATTCAATATTATGTTCTTTTAATTGTTCTGCTAACCATTCTACAGTCATTAGTCACTCACCCTTTGGAGTTTACCTTGTTCTAAGTAAATCAATAATATAGATATGTCTGCTGGATTTACCCCTGATATTCTAGAAGCTTGTGCAATATTTAAAGGTTTTACTTCTGATAGTTTTTCTCGCGCTTCAGTCGCCAAACTATCAATCTTACTATAATCTAAGTCTTCTGGAATTTTCTTCTCTTCCATACGCTTAACTTTCTCAACTTGTTGTAGTGATTTATTGATATAACCTTCATATTTTGTTTGTATTTCTACTTGTTCTTCAACATCTGCATTCAATTGATGTTCTTCATCTAAAATTTCTAAAATTATATCGTAAGTCATTTCAGGTCTGCGTAATAAATCGATAGCTAAAATACCATCTTTTAAGCGAGAACCACCATGTTGTTCAATAATTGCTTGCGTATGTTCGTTTGGTTTAATGCGAATATCTGATAAACGTTTAATTTCCGCATCAATTTGCTGACGTTTTTCATTAAAACGTGCATATCGTTCTTCAGAAATCATACCAAGTTCATATCCCATATCCGTCAATCTCAAATCAGCATTATCATGACGTAGTAACAAACGATATTCTGCACGTGATGTTAGTAAACGATAAGGTTCATTAGTACCTTTAGTTACAAGATCATCGATTAATACACCAATATATGCATCTGAACGACTTAATATCTTTTCGCCTGTGTTTAACACTTTACCTGCAGCGTTAATACCTGCCATCAATCCTTGTCCTGCTGCTTCTTCATAACCAGATGTACCATTAATTTGACCTGCAGTGTATAAATTTTTAATCATTTTCGTTTCAAGTGTAGGCCATAACTGCGTTGGCACAATCGCATCATATTCAATTGCGTAGCCGGCACGCATCATATCTGCTTTTTCAAGACCTGGTATCGTCTCTAACATTTGACGTTGCACATGTTCAGGAAGACTTGTAGACAATCCTTGCACATATACTTCATTTGTATTACGACCTTCAGGCTCTAAGAAAAGTTGATGTCGCGGCTTATCATTAAATCGAACAAATTTATCTTCAATTGAAGGGCAATAACGTGGCCCGGTTCCTTTAATCATCCCTGAATACATTGCAGATAGATGTAAATTATCATCGATAACTTTGTGTGTTTCAGCATTAGTATACGTTAGCCAACATGGCAATTGATCTAATATATATTCTGTTGTTTCAAAGCTGAATGCACGACCTACATCGTCACCTGGTTGTATTTCAGTCTTCGAATAGTCAATTGTTTTTGAATTTACACGCGGTGGTGTACCTGTTTTAAAACGAACAATATCAAAACCAAGTTCTCTTAAATTGTCTGATAATGTGATTGATGGTAATTGGTGATTTGGTCCACTTGAATACTTCATATTACCTAAAATGATTTCACCACGTAAAAATGTTCCCGTTGTAATAATTACTGCTTTAGATAAATACTCTGTACCAATATTTGTACGTACACCTTTAACTTCATTATCTTCTATAATAAGTTCGTCTACCATACCTTGCATTATATGCAAGTTTTCTTCATCTTCAATCACGCGTTTCATTTCTTGTTGATAAAGTACTTTATCTGCTTGCGCTCTTAGTGCTCTTACAGCAGGTCCTTTACCAGTATTTAACATTCTCATTTGAATGTGTGTTTTATCGATTGTTTTTGCCATTTGTCCACCTAAAGCATCAATTTCACGAACAACGATACCTTTAGCTGGTCCACCTACAGATGGGTTACATGGCATAAATGCAATATTATCTAAATTTATTGTTAGCATTAATGTTTTAGCACCACGTCTTGCAGATGCTAAACCTGCTTCTACACCTGCATGTCCCGCACCTATAACGATTACATCATATTCTTGAACCACAATATAAACCTCCTTATTTGATATCTTACTAGCCTTCTTAAGACGGTATTCCGTCTATTTCAATTACTATTTACCTAAGCAGAATTGACTGAATAACTGATCGATGAGTTCATCACTTGCAGTCTCACCAATAATTTCTCCTAATATTTCCCAAGTTCTAGTTAAATCGATTTGTACCATATCCATTGGCACACCAGATTCTGCTGCATCAATCGCATCTTGTATCGTTTGTCTTGCTTGTTTTAATAATGAAATATGTCTTGAATTAGAAACATAAGTCATATCTTGATTTTGTACTTCTCCACCAAAGAACAAATCTCGAATTTGTATTTCTAATTCATCAATACCTTCTTGTTTTAACATTGAAGTTTGAATTAATGGCGTATCGCCTATCATATCTTTAACTTCATTAATATCTATATTTTGCTCTAAATCCATTTTATTAACAATTACGATTACATCTTCATTTTTAACCACTTCATATAATGTGTAATCTTCTTGAGTCAATGCTTCGTTATTGTTTAATACAAATAAAATTAAGTCTGCTTGACTAAGAGCCTTTCTAGAGCGTTCAACACCAATCTTCTCTACTATATCTTCTGTCTCACGTATACCAGCAGTATCAACTAATCTTAATGGCACGCCACGAACATTGACGTACTCTTCTAAGACATCTCTAGTCGTACCTGCTACCTCAGTTACAATCGCTTTATTATCTTGTATTAAATTATTTAACATCGATGATTTACCTACATTTGGTTTACCAACAATAACTGTAGATAAACCTTCACGCATAATTTTACCCTGCGCACCGGTATCTAATAAACGATTAATTTCCTGTTTGATTTCTTTAGACTGCTCTAAAAGAAATTCAGTAGTCGCATCTTCAACATCATCGTATTCAGGATAATCAATATTCACTTCCACTTGAGCGAGTATCTCTAATATAGATTGACGTTGTTTTTTGATTAAGTCACTTAGACGACCTTCAATTTGATTCATCGCAACTTTAGAAGCTCTATCTGTTTTCGAGCGAATAAAATCCATAACTGCTTCAGCTTGAGATAAATCAATACGACCATTTAAAAAGGCACGTTTTGTAAATTCACCTGGTTCAGCCATTCTAGCGCCATATGTCATAGTAAGTTCCAGTACTCTATTAATAGTTAAAATACCACCATGACAATTAATTTCTATAATATCTTCGCGTGTAAATGTTTTTGGCGCTCTTAACACAGACACCATAACTTCTTCAACTACTTCTTTCGACTCTGGATCAATAATATGACCATAATTAATCGTATGTGATGGAACATCATTTAAAAGATGTTTTCCTTTATATAATTTGTCAGCAATTTCAACGGCTTGCGGTCCAGACAATCGAACAATTCCAATTGCCCCTTCTCCCATTGGTGTTGAAATACTCGTAATTGTATCTAAATCCATATTGCTACTCGCCTCCTTCAACGATGTGAATACATTTTAAAGTAAGTTATTATAACTCTAAGGTGAGTCTTACGTTTGTCTGAGGTAAGACTTCGGGGTGTGTTGAGTGGTTGATGTTTTACTTCCTTTCCCCTACCCTATCCTTACTTAATCTTTTTATTAAAAACTTTGGCAATTTTAAGTACGTGCTCAAGACTATTCTGTATTTGTAAAGTCGTCATATCTTTAGCTGGCTGTCTTGCTATTACAATAATATCTTTGGCCAATATATGCGACTTATGTACTTTGAAATTTTCACGTATTGCTCTTTTAATCTTGTTTCTTAACACTGCATTACCTAGTTTTTTAGAAACACTAATACCTAAGCGAAAATGGTCTATTTCTTTATTATTACAAGTGTATACAACAAATTGTCTGTTGGCTACAGAATGACCTTTTTTATATATTCTCTGAAAATCTGCATTCTTTTTAATTCGGTAAGCTTTTTCCAATAACATCACTCGCTTATTTATCGTTTTTATTTGAAGCTATATTTAAACTTCTATTGAGCTTATAACATAAATTTCTATTTATTCTTAATTTAAACGAAAAAAAAGATCACTGATGAGTCAGTGATCTTATGCAGATAAAACTTTACGGCCTTTACGACGACGGCGCGCTAAAACTTTACGGCCATTTTTTGTGCTCATGCGTTTTCTGAAACCATGAACTTTACTATGTTTACGTTTATTTGGTTGATAAGTACGTTTTACCATGCAAAACACCTCCATCTTTATACAGTTATCTAATATACCAGATTATGCAGACTCTGATCACTTTAATAGATAAGATTTTGCGTTTCTTAGATTAAAATTCTCGTATTAGCTCATTGATTATCTAGTCATAATTCAAGCAACTACTACAATATAACAAAATCCTTTTTATAACGCAAGTTCATTTTATACTACTGCTCAATTTTTTTACTTTTATCGATTAAAGATAGAAATACACGATGCGAGCAATCAAATTTCATAACATCACCATGAGTTTGGTCCGAATCATGAGTGTTTACAATGTTTGAATACCTTATACAGTTCTTATACATACTTTATAAATTATTTCCCAAGCTGTTTTGATACACACATTAACAGATACTCTATAGAAGGAAAAGTTATCCACTTATGCACATTTATAGTTTTTAGAATTGTGGATAATTAGAAATTACACACAAAGTTATACTATTTTTAGCAACATATTCACAGGTATTTGACATATAGAGAACTGAAAAAGTATAATTGTGTGGATAAGTCGTCCAACTCATGATTTTATAAGGATTTATTTATTGATATTTACATAAAAATACTGTGCATAACTAATAAGCAGGATAAAGTTATCCACCGATTGTTATTAACTTGTGGATAATTATTAACATGGTGTGTTTAGAAGTTATCCACGGCTGTTATTTTTGTGTATAACTTAAAAATTTAAGAAAGATGGAGTAAATTTATGTCGGAAAAAGAAATTTGGGAAAAAGTGCTTGAAATTGCTCAAGAAAAATTATCAGCTGTAAGTTACTCAACTTTCCTAAAAGATACTGAGCTTTACACGATCAAAGATGGTGAAGCTATCGTATTATCGAGTATTCCTTTTAATGCAAATTGGTTAAATCAACAATATGCTGAAATTATCCAAGCAATCTTATTTGATGTTGTAGGCTATGAAGTAAAACCTCACTTTATTACTACTGAAGAATTAGCAAATTATAGTAATAATGAAACTGCTACTCCAAAAGAAACAACAAAACCTTCTGCTGAAACAACTGAGGATAATCATGTGCTTGGTAGAGAGCAATTCAATGCCCATAACACATTTGACACTTTTGTAATCGGACCTGGTAACCGCTTTCCACATGCAGCGAGTTTAGCTGTGGCCGAAGCACCAGCCAAAGCGTACAATCCATTATTTATCTATGGAGGTGTTGGTTTAGGAAAAACCCATTTAATGCATGCCATTGGTCATCATGTTTTAGATAATAATCCAGATGCCAAAGTGATTTACACATCAAGTGAAAAATTCACAAATGAATTTATTAAATCAATTCGTGATAACGAAGGTGAAGCTTTCAGAGAAAGATATCGTAATATCGACGTCTTATTAATCGATGATATTCAGTTCATACAAAATAAAGTACAAACACAAGAAGAATTTTTCTATACTTTTAATGAATTGCATCAGAATAACAAGCAAATAGTTATTTCGAGTGATCGACCGCCAAAGGAAATTGCACAATTAGAAGATCGATTACGTTCACGCTTTGAATGGGGGCTAATTGTTGATATTACGCCACCAGATTATGAAACTCGAATGGCAATTTTGCAGAAGAAAATTGAAGAAGAAAAATTAGATATTCCACCAGAAGCTTTAAATTATATAGCAAATCAAATTCAATCTAATATTCGTGAATTAGAAGGTGCATTAACGCGTTTACTTGCATATTCACAATTATTAGGAAAACCAATTACAACTGAATTAACTGCTGAAGCTTTAAAAGATATCATTCAAGCACCAAAATCTAAAAAGATTACCATCCAAGATATTCAAAAAATTGTAGGCCAGTACTATAATGTTAGAATTGAAGATTTCAGTGCAAAAAAACGTACAAAGTCAATTGCATATCCGCGTCAAATAGCTATGTACTTGTCTAGAGAGCTTACAGATTTCTCATTACCTAAAATTGGTGAAGAATTTGGTGGGCGTGATCATACGACCGTCATTCATGCTCATGAAAAAATATCTAAAGATTTAAAAGAAGATCCTATTTTTAAACAAGAAGTAGAGAATCTTGAAAAAGAAATAAGAAATGTATAAGTAGGAAACTTTGGGAAATGTAATCTGTTATATAACAGCACTAATAATAACAATCATTTTTTACATTTCTATATGCTAATGTGGCAAGATGAGCAAAACTCATTTTGTGGATAATGTTTAAAAGTCATACACACCATACACAAGTTATCAACATGTGTATAACTTCGCCAAATCTATGTTTTTAAGACTTATCCACCAATCCACAGCACCTACTACTATTACTAAGAACTTAAAACCTATATAATTATATATAAACGACTGGAAGGAGTTTTAATTAATGATGGAATTCACTATTAAAAGAGATTATTTTATTACACAATTAAATGACACATTAAAAGCTATTTCACCAAGAACAACATTACCTATATTAACTGGTATCAAAATCGATGCGAAAGAACATGAAGTTATATTAACTGGTTCAGACTCTGAAATTTCAATAGAAATCACTATTCCTAAAACTGTAGATGGCGAAGATATTGTCAATATTTCAGAAACAGGCTCAGTAGTACTTCCTGGACGATTCTTTGTTGATATTATAAAAAAATTACCTGGTAAAGATGTTAAATTATCTACAAATGAACAATTCCAGACATTAATTACATCAGGTCATTCTGAATTTAATTTAAGTGGCTTAGATCCAGATCAATATCCTTTATTACCTCAAGTTTCTAGAGATGACGCAATTCAATTGTCGGTAAAAGTGCTTAAAAACGTAATTGCACAAACGAATTTTGCAGTGTCCACCTCAGAAACACGCCCAGTACTAACTGGTGTGAACTGGCTTATACAAGAAAATGAATTAATATGCACAGCGACTGACTCACACCGCTTGGCTGTAAGAAAGTTGCAGTTAGAAGATGTTTCTGAAAACAAAAATGTCATCATTCCAGGTAAGGCTTTAGCTGAATTAAATAAAATTATGTCTGACAATGAAGAAGACATTGATATCTTCTTTGCTTCAAACCAAGTTTTATTTAAAGTTGGAAATGTGAACTTTATTTCTCGATTATTAGAAGGACATTATCCTGATACAACACGTTTATTCCCTGAAAACTATGAAATTAAATTAAGTATAGACAATGGGGAGTTTTATCATGCGATTGATCGTGCATCTTTATTAGCACGTGAAGGTGGTAATAACGTTATTAAATTAAGTACAGGTGATGACGTCGTTGAATTATCTTCTACATCACCAGAAATTGGTACTGTAAAAGAAGAAGTTGATGCAAACGATGTTGAAGGTGGTAGCCTGAAAATTTCATTCAACTCTAAATATATGATGGATGCTTTAAAAGCAATCGATAATGATGAGGTTGAAGTTGAATTCTTCGGTACAATGAAACCATTTATTCTAAAACCAAAAGGTGACGACTCGGTAACGCAATTAATTTTACCAATCAGAACTTACTAAAAATAAATATAAATAAAGGATGACGTGATTAATTAAAACGTCATCCTTTATTTTTTGGCAAAAATAATTCTAGATTCGTATGTAAAATAAATTTGACAGCATTTTAAACAGCAAATAAAAGACGCCAATTAAATTTATGACAAATGTATCCAAAATTTAGTAAGTGTGCTTATATGCCCTTTAAATTCAAATTTTTAATAGTCAATAACAAGTTGAATATAAAAGTTAAACGCCGTTAAATAGCGTTAAAAAATTGAAAATGACAGTATTGCCAAAAAATAAGAATTAATTATTTATATGTAAACGGTTTCTACCTCTATTTTAAATGAAATTTGTGACAAAAAAAGGTATAATATATTAATGACATACAAAGAAATGGAGTGATTATTTTGGTTCAAGAAGTTGTAGTAGAAGGAGACATTAATTTAGGTCAATTTCTAAAAACAGAAGGGATTATTGAATCTGGTGGTCAAGCAAAATGGTTCTTGCAAGACGTTGAAGTATTAATTAATGGAGTGCGTGAAACACGTCGCGGTAAAAAGTTAGAACATCAAGATCGTATAGATATCCCAGAATTACCTGAAGATGCTGGTTCTTTCTTAATCATTCATCAAGGTGAACAATGAAGTTAAATACACTCCAATTAGAAAATTATCGTAACTATGATGAGGTTACGTTGAAATGTCATCCTGACGTGAATATCCTCATTGGAGAAAATGCACAAGGAAAGACAAATTTACTTGAATCAATTTATACCTTAGCTTTAGCAAAAAGTCATAGAACGAGTAATGATAAGGAACTCATACGTTTTAATGCTGATTATGCTAAAATAGAAGGTGAGCTTAGTTATAGACACGGCACGATGCCATTAACAATGTTTATAACTAAAAAAGGTAAACAAGTCAAAGTGAATCACTTAGAGCAAAGTCGTCTAACTCAATATATTGGACACCTCAATGTGGTTCTATTTGCGCCAGAAGATTTGAATATTGTAAAAGGCTCTCCTCAAATAAGACGACGCTTTATAGATATGGAGTTGGGCCAAATTTCTGCTGTTTACTTAAATGATTTAGCTCAATACCAACGTATTTTAAAGCAAAAGAATAATTACTTAAAGCAGTTACAATTAGGCCAAAAAAAGGACTTAACAATGTTGGAAGTATTAAATCAGCAGTTTGCTGAATATGCAATGAAAGTAACTGATAAACGTGCACATTTTATTCAAGAGCTAGAGTCGTTAGCTAGACCGATTCATGCTGGTATCACAAATGATAAAGAAGCGTTGTCTCTGAATTATTTACCTAGTCTTAAATTTGATTATGCTCAAAATGAAGCGGCACGACTTGAAGAAATTATGTCTATTCTTAGCGATAATATGCAAAGAGAAAAAGAACGAGGCATTAGCTTATTCGGACCACATCGAGACGATATAAGTTTTGATGTGAATGGCATGGATGCTCAAACATATGGTTCTCAAGGACAACAACGTACAACGGCTTTGTCCATTAAATTAGCTGAAATTGAGTTAATGAATATCGAAGTTGGGGAATATCCCATCTTATTATTAGACGATGTACTCAGTGAATTAGATGATTCGCGTCAAACGCATTTATTAAGTACGATTCAGCATAAAGTACAAACATTTGTCACTACGACATCTGTAGATGGTATTGATCATGAAATCATGAATAACGCTAAATTGTATCGTATTAATCAAGGTGAAATTATAAAGTAACAGAAAGCGATGGTGACTGCATTGTCAGATGTAAACAACACGGATAATTATGGTGCTGGGCAAATACAAGTATTAGAAGGTTTAGAAGCAGTACGTAAAAGACCAGGTATGTATATAGGATCGACTTCAGAGAGAGGTTTGCACCATTTAGTGTGGGAAATTGTCGATAATAGTATCGATGAAGCATTAGCTGGTTATGCAAATCAAATTGAAGTTGTTATTGAAAAAGATAACTGGATAAAAGTAACGGATAACGGACGTGGTATCCCAGTTGATATTCAAGAAAAAATGGGACGTCCAGCTGTCGAAGTTATTTTAACTGTTTTACATGCTGGTGGTAAATTTGGCGGTGGCGGATACAAAGTATCTGGTGGTTTACATGGTGTTGGTTCATCAGTTGTAAACGCATTGTCACAAGACTTAGAAGTATATGTACACAGAAATGAGACTATATATCATCAAGCATATAAAAAAGGTGTACCTCAATTTGACTTAAAAGAAGTTGGCACAACTGATAAGACAGGTACTGTCATTCGTTTTAAAGCAGATGGAGAAATCTTCACAGAGACAACTGTATACAACTATGAAACATTACAGCAACGTATTAGAGAGCTTGCTTTCTTAAACAAAGGAATTCAAATCACATTAAGAGATGAACGTGATGAAGAAAACGTTAGAGAAGACTCCTATCACTATGAGGGCGGTATTAAATCTTATGTTGAGTTATTGAACGAAAATAAAGAACCTATTCATGATGAGCCAATTTATATTCATCAATCTAAAGATGATATTGAAGTAGAAATTGCGATTCAATATAACTCAGGATATGCCACAAATCTTTTAACTTACGCAAATAACATTCATACGTACGAAGGTGGTACGCATGAAGACGGATTTAAACGTGCATTAACGCGTGTCTTAAATAGTTATGGTTTAAGTAGCAAGATTATGAAAGAAGAAAAAGATAGACTTTCTGGTGAAGATACACGTGAAGGTATGACAGCAATTATATCTATCAAACATGGTGATCCTCAATTCGAAGGTCAAACGAAGACAAAATTAGGTAATTCTGAAGTGCGTCAAGTTGTAGATAAATTATTCTCAGAGCACTTTGAACGATTTTTATATGAAAATCCACAAGTCGCACGTACAGTGGTTGAAAAAGGTATTATGGCGGCACGTGCACGTGTTGCTGCGAAAAAAGCGCGTGAAGTAACACGTCGTAAATCAGCGTTAGATGTAGCAAGTCTTCCAGGTAAATTAGCCGATTGCTCTAGTAAAAGTCCTGAAGAATGTGAGATTTTCTTAGTCGAAGGGGACTCTGCCGGAGGGTCTACAAAGTCTGGTCGTGACTCTAGAACGCAGGCGATTTTACCATTACGAGGTAAGATATTAAATGTTGAAAAAGCACGATTAGATAGAATTTTGAATAACAATGAAATTCGTCAAATGATCACAGCATTTGGTACAGGAATCGGTGGCGACTTTGATCTAGCGAAAGCAAGATATCACAAAATCGTCATTATGACTGATGCCGATGTGGATGGAGCGCATATTAGAACATTGTTATTAACATTCTTCTATCGATTTATGAGACCGTTAATTGAAGCAGGCTATGTGTATATTGCACAGCCACCGTTGTATAAACTGACACAAGGTAAACAAAAGTATTATGTATACAATGATAGGGAACTTGATAAACTTAAATCTGAATTGAATCCAACACCAAAATGGTCTATTGCACGATACAAAGGTCTTGGAGAAATGAATGCAGATCAATTATGGGAAACAACAATGAACCCTGAACACCGTGCTCTTTTACAAGTAAAACTTGAAGATGCGATTGAAGCGGACCAAACATTTGAAATGTTAATGGGTGACGTTGTAGAAAACCGTAGACAATTTATAGAAGATAATGCAGTTTATGCAAACTTAGACTTCTAAGCGCTGTGAACTGAACTTTTGAAGGAGGAACTCTTGATGGCTGAATTACCTCAATCAAGAATAAATGAACGAAATATTACCAGTGAAATGCGTGAATCATTTTTAGATTATGCGATGAGTGTTATCGTTGCTCGTGCATTGCCAGATGTTCGTGACGGTTTAAAACCAGTACATCGTCGTATACTATATGGATTAAATGAACAAGGTATGACACCGGATAAATCATATAAAAAATCAGCACGTATCGTTGGTGACGTAATGGGTAAATATCACCCTCATGGTGACTCATCTATTTATGAAGCAATGGTACGTATGGCTCAAGATTTCAGTTATCGTTATCCGCTTGTTGATGGCCAAGGTAACTTTGGTTCAATGGATGGAGATGGCGCAGCAGCAATGCGTTATACTGAAGCGCGTATGACTAAAATCACACTTGAACTGTTACGTGATATTAATAAAGATACAATAGATTTTATCGATAACTATGATGGTAATGAAAGAGAGCCGTCAGTCTTACCTGCTCGATTCCCTAACTTGTTAGCCAATGGTGCATCAGGTATCGCGGTAGGTATGGCAACGAATATTCCACCACATAACTTAACAGAATTAATCAATGGTGTACTTAGCTTAAGTAAGAACCCTGATATTTCAATTGCTGAGTTAATGGAAGATATTGAAGGTCCTGATTTCCCAACTGCTGGACTTATTTTAGGTAAGAGTGGTATTAGACGTGCATATGAAACAGGTCGTGGTTCAATTCAAATGCGTTCTCGTGCAGTTATTGAAGAACGTGGAGGCGGACGTCAACGTATTGTTGTCACTGAAATTCCTTTCCAAGTGAATAAGGCTCGTATGATTGAAAAAATTGCAGAGCTCGTTCGTGATAAGAAAATTGACGGTATCACTGATTTACGTGATGAAACAAGTTTACGTACTGGTGTGCGTGTCGTTATTGATGTGCGTAAGGATGCAAATGCTAGTGTCATTTTAAATAACTTATACAAACAAACACCTCTTCAAACATCATTTGGTGTGAATATGATTGCACTTGTAAATGGTAGACCGAAGCTTATTAATTTAAAAGAAGCGTTGGTACATTATTTAGAGCATCAAAAGACAGTTGTTAGAAGACGTACGCAATATAACTTACGTAAAGCTAAAGATCGTGCCCACATTTTAGAAGGATTACGTATCGCACTTGACCATATCGATGAAATTATTTCAACGATTCGTGAGTCAGATACAGATAAAGTTGCAATGGAAAGCTTGCAACAACGCTTCAAACTTTCTGAAAAACAAGCTCAAGCTATTTTAGACATGCGTTTAAGACGTCTAACAGGTTTAGAGAGAGACAAAATTGAAGCTGAATATAATGAGTTATTAAATTATATTAGTGAATTAGAAGCAATCTTAGCTGATGAAGAAGTGTTATTACAGTTAGTTAGAGATGAATTGACTGAAATTAGAGATCGTTTCGGTGATGAGCGTCGTACAGAAATTCAATTAGGTGGATTTGAAGACTTAGAGGATGAAGACTTAATTCCAGAAGAACAAATTGTAATTACTTTGAGCCATAATAACTACATTAAACGTTTGCCGGTATCTACATATCGTGCTCAAAACCGTGGTGGTCGTGGTGTTCAAGGTATGAATACATTGGAAGAAGATTTTGTCAGTCAATTGGTAACTTTAAGTACACATGACCATGTATTGTTCTTTACTAACAAAGGTCGTGTATACAAACTAAAAGGTTATGAAGTGCCTGAGTTATCAAGACAGTCTAAAGGTATTCCTGTAGTGAATGCTATTGAACTTGGAAATGATGAAGTCATTAGTACAATGATTGCTGTTAAAGACCTTGAAAGTGAAGACAACTTCTTAGTGTTTGCAACTAAACGTGGTGTCGTCAAACGTTCAGCATTAAGTAACTTCTCAAGAATAAATAGAAATGGTAAGATTGCGATTTCGTTCAGAGAAGATGATGAGTTAATTGCAGTTCGTTTAACAAGTGGTCAAGAAGATATCTTGATTGGTACATCACATGCATCATTAATTCGATTCCCTGAATCAACATTACGTCCTTTAGGCCGTACAGCAACGGGTGTGAAAGGTATTACACTTCGTGAAGGTGACGAAGTTGTAGGGCTTGATGTAGCTCATGCAAACAGTGTTGATGAAGTATTAGTAGTTACTGAAAATGGTTATGGTAAACGTACGCCAGTTAATGACTATCGTTTATCAAATCGTGGTGGTAAAGGTATTAAAACAGCTACGATTACTGAGCGTAATGGTAATGTTGTATGTATCACTACAGTAACTGGTGAAGAAGATTTAATGATTGTTACTAATGCAGGTGTCATTATTCGACTAGATGTTGCAGATATTTCTCAAAATGGTCGTGCAGCACAAGGTGTTCGCTTAATTCGCTTAGGCGATGATCAATTTGTTTCAACGGTTGCTAAAGTAAAAGAGGATGCAGAAGACGAAACGAATGAAGACGAACAATCTACTGTATCTGAAGATGGTACTGAACAACAACGTGAAGCGGTTGTAAATGATGAAACACCAGGAAATGCAATTCATACTGAAGTGATTGATTCAGAAGAAAATGAAGAAGATGGACGTATTGAAGTAAGACAAGATTTCATGGATCGTGTTGAAGAAGATATACAACAATCATCAGATGAAGATGAAGAATAATAAAAAAATAAGACTTCCCTATATGTAGGGGAGTCTTATTTTTATGCTAGAAAGTAATGCTGTACTATATTCAATGATTAGTAATGACTAACTTTCTAATTGTTTCATTGCGTAAGGTATTTCATTGATAAGTCTTGATGGTGGCACCACATACATATCTTTTGCAAGATTTTCGCCAATAAAACTATGTGTATATGTGGCACTCATAACCGCTTCTTTTAAGTTATCAAATTGACCGACAAAACTTGTAATCATACCAGCAAGTGTATCGCCCATACCACCAGTCGCCATTGCTGGGCTACCGATTGTTAATTTAAAGTCTTCGTCTTTAAAGAAAATTTCAGTACCATGTTTTTTAAGTACAACAGTTGCGCCTAAACGATCAACTGCTTCACGATTACGCTCATATGTCTGTTCCTCAATAGGAATACCACTTAATCGCTCCCATTCTTTGAGGTGCGGTGTAAAAATTACGCGACATGTAGGTAATTGCGGTTTCAGTTTACTAAATATTGTAATCGCATCGCCGTCTACGATTAAATTTTGATGCGGTTGTATATTTTGTAGTAGGAATGTAATGGCATTATTTCCTTTGAAATCAACGCCAAGACCTGGACCAATTAGGATACTGTCAGTCATTTCAATCATTTTCGTCAACATTTTCGTATCATTAATATCAATAACCATCGCTTCTGGGCAACGAGAATGTAATGCTGAATGATTTGTTGGATGTGTAGCTACAGTGATTAAACCACTACCGCTAAATACACATGCACGAGCCGCTAACATAATGGCACCACCTAAGTTAGCAGATCCACCAATTAATAAAATTTTGCCATAATCACCTTTATGTGAATCTTCTTTACGCTTAGGAATGTTAATAGAATTTAACGTTTCCATAGTGATATAACCTCCCATGTAAAAGCCTTTTCCGAATTTATTCAATTTTAAAAATATATAGTAACTCTTAACAAAATGTATTATAAATTTCTGAATTCATTATTATTTGTCGTTAAATACAATAGAAAATACTATACCTGTATATGCAATTCGTCAATAGATAAATTATTAAATATGCTTACAACAATCTTAATATCCTTTAACGCACTACAATAGTGCTCTGATAATAGGTTATAAATGTACGTAAAACCATTGTTTCAATAAAAATGAAAACGTATACTTCAAGAAGGATGGGTTACTTAATATAAACAAGGGGGTACATATATGACTTTATATTTAGATGGTGAAACACTAACAATTGAGGATATTAAATCATTTTTACAACAACAATCAAAGATTGAAATTATTGATGATGCGTTAGAACGTGTCAAAAAAAGTAGATCGGTAGTTGAACGTATTATTGAAAATGAGGAAACGGTTTACGGTATCACTACAGGTTTTGGGTTATTTAGTGATGTACGTATAGACCCGACGCAATATAATGAATTACAAGTGAATCTGATACGCTCACATGCCTGTGGACTAGGTGAGCCATTTTCAAAAGAAGTAGCATTAGTCATGATGATTTTACGATTGAATACATTATTAAAAGGTCATTCAGGTGCCACTTTAGAATTAGTGAGACAATTACAATTTTTTATAAATGAACGTATTATACCGATAATCCCACAGCAAGGCTCTCTCGGTGCATCAGGAGATTTAGCGCCATTATCACATTTAGCATTAGCATTAATTGGTGAAGGGAAAGTATTGTACAGAGGTGAAGAAAAGGATAGTGACGATGTATTAAGAGAATTAAATAGACAACCTTTGAACCTTCAGGCTAAAGAAGGTTTAGCATTGATTAATGGTACGCAAGCTATGACAGCTCAAGGTGTCATTAGTTATATAGAAGCAGAAGATTTAGGTTACCAATCTGAATGGATTGCTGCATTAACGCATCAGTCTCTTAATGGCATTATAGATGCATATCGACATGATGTGCACGCTGTTCGTAATTTTCAAGAACAGATTAATGTGGCAGCGCGTATGCGTGATTGGTTAGAAGGATCAACATTAACGACGCGACAAGCAGAAATACGTGTACAAGATGCATATACGTTGCGTTGTATACCACAAATCCATGGCGCGAGTTTTCAAGTATTCAATTATGTTAAACAGCAATTAGAATTTGAAATGAATGCGGCTAATGATAATCCACTTATATTTGAGGAAGCAAATGAAACGTTTGTTATTTCAGGTGGTAACTTCCATGGACAACCTATTGCTTTTGCATTAGATCATCTTAAATTAGGTGTAAGTGAATTAGCAAACGTATCGGAACGTCGTCTAGAGCGACTAGTAAATCCTCAATTAAATGGTGATTTACCAGCATTTCTTAGCCCAGAGCCAGGATTGCAAAGTGGCGCGATGATTATGCAATATGCTGCTGCAAGTCTCGTTTCTGAAAATAAAACTTTAGCGCATCCAGCGAGTGTTGATTCTATCACTTCATCTGCGAACCAAGAAGATCACGTATCTATGGGAACTACAGCTGCTAGACATGGTTATCAAATTATTGAAAATGCAAGACGTGTGTTGGCAATCGAATGTGTTATTGCATTACAAGCAGCAGAGTTGAAAGGTGTCGAAGGATTATCACCAAAAACACGTCGCAAGTATGATGAGTTTCGAAGTATCGTGCCATCCATTACACATGACCGTCAATTTCATAAAGATATTGAAGCGGTTGCACAGTATTTAAAGCAATCAATTTATCAAACGACTGCATGTCACTAAATCGACATGAGTGATGTTTGAAATCGTTACTTGAAAAAGCAAATATAGTTTGCTATATTAAAAATAACTTAATAAGACATTGTTCGTAGGACAAGTAATATATAGTGTTCGATATCAGAGAGCTTGTGGTTAGTGTGAACAAGAATCAACATATATATGAATCTACCTACTTATTTAAAAGAACAATCGGTGATAACCGTTATTTTAGTGAAGTGCAATTTAGGTTTAGTGTATCTTTATAACTTAAATTGTTAAATAGGGTGGCAACGCGTAGACCACGTCCCTTGTAGGGATGTGGTCTTTTTTTATTTTCTAAAAAATAAAGACGTGCGTCATTCCATAATAAATGATAATTATTTTGGAAAGGATGAAGGTTAATGTTAGACATTAGATTATTCAGAAATGAGCCTGACACAGTTAAGAGCAAAATTGAATTACGCGGAGATGATCCAAAAGTTGTAGATGAAATTTTAGAATTGGATGAGCAACGACGTAAATTAATTAGTGCAACAGAAGAAATGAAAGCACGTCGTAATAAAGTAAGTGAAGAAATCGCATTAAAAAAACGTAATAAAGAAAATGCTGATGATGTGATTGCTGAAATGCGCACATTAGGTGACGATATTAAAGAAAAAGATAGTCAATTAAATGAAATTGATAATAAAATGACAGGTATCCTTTGTCGTATTCCAAATTTAATAAGTGATGATGTACCTCAAGGTGAATCTGATGAAGATAACGTTGAAGTTAAAAAGTGGGGTACACCACGTGAGTTTTCATTTGAACCAAAAGCACATTGGGATATTGTAGAAGAATTGAAAATGGCTGATTTTGATCGTGCAGCAAAAGTTTCAGGTGCGCGTTTTGTATATTTAACAAATGAAGGTGCGCAATTAGAGCGTGCTTTAATGAACTATATGATTACAAAACATACAACACAACATGGTTATACAGAAATGATGGTACCACAGCTTGTGAACGCAGATACAATGTATGGTACAGGTCAATTACCTAAATTTGAAGAAGATTTATTTAAAGTAGAAAAAGAAGGATTATATACAATCCCAACTGCTGAAGTACCATTAACGAATTTCTATCGTAATGAAATTATTCAACCAGGTGTACTTCCTGAAAAATTCACTGGTCAATCTGCATGTTTCCGTAGTGAAGCAGGATCAGCAGGTAGAGATACAAGAGGATTAATTCGTTTACATCAATTCGATAAAGTGGAAATGGTACGTTTTGAACAACCTGAAGATTCATGGAATGCTTTAGAAGAAATGACAACAAACGCAGAAGCAATTCTAGAAGAGTTAGGTTTACCATACCGTCGTGTTATTTTATGTACAGGTGATATTGGATTTAGTGCAAGCAAAACATATGATTTAGAAGTTTGGTTACCAAGCTACAATGATTATAAAGAAATTAGTTCATGCTCAAACTGTACGGATTTCCAAGCGCGTCGTGCTAACATCCGCTTCAAGCGTGACAAAGCAGCTAAACCAGAATTAGCACATACATTAAATGGTAGTGGTTTAGCAGTTGGACGTACATTTGCTGCTATTGTTGAAAATTACCAAAATGAAGATGGAACAGTAACAATTCCAGAAGCATTAGTACCATTTATGGGTGGTAAAACACAAATTTCAAAACCAGTTAAATAAAGGCTTTAGCTACAAGCTTTAAAAAGTATATATCTACGTATACTTAAAGCAAGGCCAAGATACTTTAAATAATATTTTAAAAAGTGGTGACGAAGCTGTCGCCACTTTTTTTGTGCTGTAAAAGTATAATAGTGAGCCAATACACATAACAACAATAAGTTAAGTTTGTGGTTTAATGGGGTGAACGCATTTCATTATAGCAACAATACGGGATAATTATGATGAACTAAAACAATCTAAAACGTAACAATTTTGAGCATCACTATTATAGGAAATTAAGCGATAAAAAACTAATTTCGTTGATGTAGTATGAGTAATATCGATGGAGTAGGGGGAGGGGATGATGAGTATAAGTGTTTGAGACACGAATCAATATCCCAGACTCATCATTAGATATAAAAAATTTATAAATTAGTACTTAAAAATAAGCACCAAATCCGCAGAAAATATAGAGGTAGTCTTAAATAAAAAATTGAAAATTCTCAAAAATAAAAAGTTAATATGAAGCTGGTTAAAGACACCGGTATGTCTAACCTCATACAAACCGTAGTCTAATGTTATTGCTTAGGGTATAGAACTGTATTAGACTAGGTATATTATTTTTTCGTAATTATATAAATATAAAGTGGCAAAGGAGGTAATTGAGATGACAACACATTTAAGTTTTAGACAAGGCGTGCAAGAGTGTATCCCAACATTATTGGGTTATGCCGGTGTTGGTATTTCATTTGGTATTGTGGCTTCGTCTCAAAACATTAGTATTTTAGAAATTATCTTGTTATGTCTTGTTATATATGCCGGTGCTGCGCAATTTATTATGTGCGCATTGTTTATAGCAGGTACACCGATATCAGCGATTGTACTAACCGTATTTATCGTAAATTCAAGAATGTTCCTTTTAAGTATGTCGCTTGCACCAAACTTCAAGACATATGGGTTTTGGAACCGTGTTGGATTAGGTTCATTAGTAACTGACGAAACGTTTGGCGTCGCCATTACACCTTATTTAAAAGGAGAAGCTATCAATGATCGCTGGATGCATGGTCTTAATATTACAGCATATTTATTTTGGGCAATTTCATGTGTAGCTGGGGCTTTATTTGGCGAATATATCTCAAATCCGCAAACGCTAGGGTTAGATTTTGCTATCACGGCTATGTTTATCTTTTTGGCCATTGCGCAATTTGAATCAATTACTAAATCGCGATTAAGAATTTACATAGTACTCATTATTGCCGTCATAGTAATGATGTTATCGCTAAGTATGTTTATACCTTCATATCTAGCAATATTAATTGCAGCCACAATTTCAGCAGCGTTAGGAGTGATGATGGAACGATGATAACTCAAATGAACATGTTAATACTTATTTTATTGTGTGGTATCGTAACGCTTTTAATTCGAATTATACCTTTTATCATGATTTCAAAAGTGCAATTGCCTGATGTCGTGGTTCGATGGCTATCATTTATCCCAATCACACTATTTACGGCACTTGTCATTGACAGCATTATTCAGCAGACGCCTCATGGTGAGGGGTATACATTAAACATCCCTTACATTATCGCGCTCATTCCGACGGTTATTTTATCTATAATCACGCGTAGTTTAACTATTACAATTATTAGTGGGATTGTTATCATGGCAGCATTACGATTTTTCTTTTAAAAATAACTGAAAATCATTGAACAGATATTTAAACTTAGGTAAACTGTTAGTAATCAGAAAATTCTGATATACAAATCGTCTATGTTAAGATTGGGAATCGTGTATACGTAAGCGATTTGGCTAACGCATGACAATGATAACAACATTTTAAATGATAAAAGTAATTCATCACTGAATCTCAACTAACACATAACAATTTCATATTTCTTATTGTGAGAAGTTGAGGGACTTGGCCCTGTGATACTTCAGCAACCGACTTTATAGCACGGTGCTAAAACCAACGAGTTACTCGAATGATAAGTATAAAGACTTCTTACTTTTCAATAGGGTGAGAAGTTTTTTTGTTTAAGGAGGAAAGAACAATGACAAATTACACAGTAGATACTTTAAATCTAGGGAAATTTATTACAGAATCTGGGGAAGTCATAGATAACTTGCGTTTGAGATATGAGCATGTCGGTTATCATGGACAACCATTAGTTGTAGTTTGTCATGCATTAACTGGCAATCATTTAACATATGGAACAGATGATTATCCGGGGTGGTGGCGAGAAATTATTGATGGGGGATATATACCCATTCACGATTATCAATTTTTAACATTTGATGTTATTGGTAGTCCTTTCGGTTCAAGCTCACCTTTAAACGACACTCATTTTCCTAAAAAATTAACATTAAGAGATATAGTGAGAGCGAATGAACGAGGTATACAAGCCCTTGGTTATGACAAGATTAATATTTTAATAGGGGGAAGCCTTGGAGGAATGCAAGCAATGGAACTACTTTACAATCAACAGTTTGAAGTAGATAAAGCCATTATTCTTGCTGCAACAAGCCGAACATCATCTTATAGTAGAGCTTTCAATGAAATTGCAAGGCAAGCCATTCATCTTGGTGGTAAGGAAGGGCTAAGTATTGCACGCCAATTAGGTTTTTTGACATATCGATCATCAAAAAGTTATGATGAACGTTTCACGCCGGATGAAGTAGTCGCATACCAACAACATCAAGGTAATAAATTTAAAGAACATTTTGATTTGAATTGTTATCTGACACTGCTAGATGTATTGGATAGTCACAACATTGACCGAGGTCGCACAGACGTAACGCATGTTTTTAAAAATTTAGAAACGAAAGTCTTAACAATGGGCTTTATAGATGATTTGCTATATCCGGATGATCAAGTTCGTGCTTTAGGTGAACGTTTTAAATATCATCGCCATTTCTTTGTACCTGATAACGTTGGGCATGATGGATTCCTACTAAACTTTAGTACCTGGGCACCTAACTTATATCATTTCTTAAATTTAAAGCATTTTAAGCGCAAGTAATAATGTATATATTTTCAAAGAATGAAGCCACTAAATCACAGTTATCATATTCAAAAACATCTAGAGTACATGAGAGTGGAAATGAATTGTAAATCAAAATCAAGCTTGATTGCTATGTAGTGGGATTAAATAATCATGTTGAAAATGAAAGCACACAAAAGCGATTCAAATGAGTATGTTAATTACTTATAAAACATGAAAGTTATTATTCAATTAAATGAAATAGAAGCATACAATCTATAAATTGTTAAATTCCATTAAAGAGGTTAAAATAATAGCTATAGTTAAAAATATGGGAGTGGCTTATGTGTTTTCAAAAATACAACCTAAAGCAACAATAATTGCAACGATTACGTTGGTATTTGTCGCTTTAGCTTTATATCTAGTGCCTGGTTTAGGACTAATATTTGCATTATTTGCAACCATACCAGGTATCGTTTTATGGAATAAATCAATACAATCTTTCGGGATTAGTGCACTTATTACAGTAATTATAACAACTGTTTTAGGTAATACTTTCGTTTTAAGTGCTATCATATTAGTCTTAATTGCAAGTTTAATTATTGGTCAATTGCTCAAAGAAAGAACGTCTAAAGAAAGAATATTGTACGTAACAACAGTAGCGATGAGCTTAATTTCATTAATCGCCTTTATGTTACTACAAACATTCGGAAGAATTCCACCATCAGCGAGCATAGTAAAACCTTTCAAGCAAACATTACATGAAGCGATTACGATGAGCGGTGCCGATGCGAATATGACCCAAATATTAGAAGAAGGGTTTAGACAAGCGACCGTTCAATTACCAGGTTTCATCATTATCATTACATTTTTAATCGTCTTAATTAACTTAATCGTTACATTTCCGATTTTACGAAAATTTAAAATCGCTACACCTGTATTTAAGCCACTTTTCGCGTGGCAAATGAGCGGTATTTTATTATGGATATACATTATTGTTATCATATGTTTATTATTTACAGGTCAACCGAGTGTGTTCCAGAGCATTCTTTTAAATTTCCAACTTGTGTTATCATTAGTGATGTATATTCAAGGTTTAAGTGTTATTCATTTCTTTGGTAAAGCGAAAGGTTTGCCGAATGCAGTAACGATTTTACTATTGATTATCGGTACAATACTGACACCTACGACGCATATTGTAGGACTACTTGGTGTTATCGATTTAAGTTTGAATTTGAAGCGAATCATGAAAAATAATTCTAAAAAGTGAATAGAGGTGGAATAATGAATCGGCAGTCCACTAAGAAAGCTTTACTAATACCATTTGTCATCATGATTATCACAGCAATTGTTTTAATGGGTGTATGGTTTATCTTTAATAGTCTTATAGCACTTATTGCATCTATCGTTCTTGTCGTGATGATTATTGTTAGCATCGTTTTATTCAGACAAGCTTTAATGAAAATGGATAGTTATGTAGATGGTTTGAGTGCTCAAATTTCAACAACAAATAATAAAGCAATCAAACATTTACCAATTGGTATCATTGTTTTAGATGAAAATGATCACATCGAATGGGTTAACCAATTTATGACAGATCATATGGAAGCAAATGTCATTTCTGAATCTGTAAATGAAGTATTTCCAAACATTTTAAAGCAATTAGATAGAGTGAAATCCGTTGAAATAGAATATAATCAGTATCATTTCCAAGTACGTTATTCTGAGAATGATCACTGCCTCTATTTCTTTGATATAACTGAACAAGTACAAACAAATGAACTATATGAAAATTCTAAACCAATCATTGCGACATTATTTTTAGATAACTACGATGAGATTACGCAAAATATGAATGATACGCAGCGTTCGGAAATCAATTCAATGGTAACGCGTGTTATTAGTCGATGGGCAACTGAGTATAATATATTCTTTAAAAGGTATAGTTCCGATCAATTCGTAGCCTATTTAAATCAAAAAATATTAGCTGACTTAGAAGAATCTAAATTTGATATCTTGAGTCAATTACGTGAAAAAAGTGTTGGTTATCGTGCCCAATTAACATTGAGTATCGGTGTTGGTGAAGGCACTGAAAATTTAATCGACTTAGGTGAATTATCACAATCAGGCCTAGACCTAGCATTAGGACGTGGTGGTGACCAAGTTGCAATTAAAAGTATTAATGGTAATGTGCGCTTCTATGGCGGTAAGACTGACCCGATGGAGAAACGTACTCGTGTAAGAGCACGTGTGATCTCACATGCGTTAAAAGATATCCTTGCAGAGGGTGACAAAGTCATTATCATGGGACATAAACGTCCTGACTTAGATGCAATTGGTGCAGCAATCGGTGTGTCTAGATTTGCAATGATGAATAATTTAGAAGCATACATCGTATTAAATGAGACTGACATTGATCCAACATTACGACGCGTGATGAACGAAATTGATAAAAAGCCAGAGTTAAGAGAGCGATTTATTACATCAGATGATGCTTGGGATATGATGACATCTAAGACAACCGTAGTGATTGTTGATACGCATAAACCGGAACTGGTTTTAGATGAAAATGTCTTAAATAAAGCAAACCGTAAAGTTGTTATCGATCATCATAGACGTGGTGAAAGCTTCATCTCTAATCCATTGTTGATATATATGGAACCATACGCAAGTTCAACAGCAGAACTTGTAACAGAATTACTGGAATATCAACCAACAGAACAACGTTTAACACGTCTTGAATCAACAGTGATGTATGCAGGTATTATTGTAGATACAAGAAACTTTACATTACGAACAGGATCAAGAACATTCGATGCAGCGAGTTATTTACGTGCACATGGTGCAGATACGATTTTAACGCAACATTTCTTAAAAGATGATGTGGATACTTACATTAATCGATCTGAATTAATTCGAACTGTAAAAGTTGAAGATAATGGCATAGCCATTGCGCATGGTTCAGACGATAAAATTTATCATCCAGTAACAGTTGCACAAGCAGCAGATGAACTGTTAAGTTTAGAAGGTATTGAAGCATCATATGTTGTTGCGAGACGTGAAGATAATCTGATTGGTATATCAGCGCGTTCACTCGGTTCAGTAAATGTCCAGTTAACAATGGAAGCACTTGGTGGCGGTGGACATTTAACCAATGCTGCAACACAACTTAAAGGTGTGACAGTCGAAGAGGCGATAGCACAATTACAACAAGCAATTACAGAACAATTAAGTAGGAGTGAAGATGCATGAAAGTAATTTTTACACAAGATGTTAAAGGTAAAGGTAAAAAAGGTGAAGTTAAAGAAGTACCAGTAGGTTATGCAAATAACTTCTTATTGAAAAAGAATTATGCTGTAGAAGCAACACCAGGTAACCTTAAACAATTAGAGTTACAGAAAAAACGTGCAAAACAAGAACGCCAACAAGAAATTGAAGATGCTAAAGCATTAAAAGAAACTTTATCAAACATTGAAGTTGAAGTATCAGCAAAAACTGGTGAAGGTGGTAAATTGTTTGGATCAGTAAGTACAAAACAAATTGCCGAAGCACTAAAAGCACAACATGATATTAAAATTGATAAACGTAAAATGGATTTACCAAATGGAATTCATTCCCTAGGATATACGAATGTACCTGTTAAATTAGATAAAGAAGTTGAAGGTACAATTCGCGTACACACAGTTGAACAATAAAGTTGGATTGAAATAAGAGGTGTAACCATTCATGGATAGAATGTATGAGCAAAATCAAATGCCACATAACAATGAAGCTGAACAGTCTGTCTTAGGTTCAATTATTATAGATCCAGAATTGATTAATACTACTCAGGAAGTGTTGCTTCCTGAGTCATTTTATAGGGGTGCCCATCAACATATTTTCCGTGCAATGATGCACTTAAATGAAGATAATAAAGAAATTGATGTTGTAACATTGATGGATCAATTATCGACGGAAGGTACGTTGAATGAAGCGGGTGGCCCGCAATATCTTGCAGAGTTATCTACAAATGTACCAACGACGCGAAATGTTCAGTATTATACTGATATCGTTTCTAAGCATGCATTAAAACGTAGATTGATTCAAACTGCAGATAGTATTGCCAATGATGGATATAATGATGAACTTGAACTAGATGCGATTTTAAGTGATGCAGAACGTCGAATTTTAGAGCTATCATCTTCTCGTGAAAGCGATGGCTTTAAAGACATTCGAGACGTCTTAGGACAAGTATATGAAACAGCTGAAGAGCTTGATCAAAATAGTGGTCAAACACCAGGTATTCCTACAGGATATCGAGATTTAGACCAAATGACAGCAGGGTTTAACCGAAATGATTTAATTATCCTTGCAGCGCGTCCATCTGTAGGTAAGACTGCGTTCGCACTTAATATTGCACAAAAAGTTGCAACGCATGAAGATATGTATACAGTTGGTATTTTCTCACTAGAGATGGGTGCTGATCAGTTAGCCACACGTATGATTTGTAGTTCTGGTAATGTTGACTCAAACCGCTTAAGAACGGGTACTATGACTGAGGAAGATTGGAGTCGTTTTACTATAGCGGTAGGTAAATTATCACGTACGAAGATTTTTATTGATGATACACCGGGTATTCGAATTAATGATCTACGTTCTAAATGTCGTCGATTAAAGCAAGAACATGGCTTAGACATGATTGTGATTGACTACTTACAGTTGATTCAAGGTAGTGGTTCACGTGCGTCTGATAACAGACAACAGGAAGTTTCTGAAATCTCTCGTACATTAAAAGCATTAGCCCGTGAATTAGAATGTCCAGTTATCGCATTAAGTCAGTTATCTCGTGGTGTTGAACAACGACAAGATAAACGTCCAATGATGAGTGATATTCGTGAATCTGGTTCGATTGAGCAAGATGCCGATATCGTTGCATTCTTATACCGTGATGATTACTATAACCGTGGCGGCGATGAAGATGATGACGATGATGGTGGTTTTGAGCCACAAACGAATGATGAAAACGGCGAAATTGAAATCATCATTGCTAAGCAACGTAATGGCCCAACAGGCACAGTTAAGTTACACTTTATGAAACAATATAATAAATTTACAGATATCGATTACGCACATGCTGATATGATGTAAAAAAGTTTTTCCGTACAATAATCATTTTAATGATAAAATTGTACGGTTTTTATTTTGTTCTGAACGGGTTGATATATGTTAAGTTTGTGTATTGGAAGTGATGAATTAGTGCTGTCAACGCCTATATTAAAGGGTTTTGAGGACGTTGAAGACGATTTGTTAAAATGATTTTTCTTTTAAAAAGGCCAAAAATCAATGTTCGATTTTTATTTGCATTATGGTCTCGATATTGGTAGAATATCAAATGGTTAAATGAGAAAAACTTGGAGGTGCTCACATGTCATCAATCGTAGTAGTTGGGACACAATGGGGAGACGAAGGAAAAGGAAAAATAACGGATTTCTTGGCAGAACAGTCAGATGTTATCGCGCGTTTTTCAGGTGGTAATAATGCAGGCCATACCATTCAATTTGGCGGAGAAACATATAAATTACATTTAGTACCATCTGGTATCTTTTACAAAGACAAATTAGCGGTAATCGGTAACGGAGTCGTTGTTGATCCAGTTGCACTATTGAAAGAATTAGACGGATTAAATGAACGTGGCATTCCTACAAGTAATTTACGTATATCTAATCGTGCGCAAGTGATTTTACCATATCACTTAGCACAAGATGAATATGAAGAACGTTTACGCGGTGATAATAAGATTGGTACAACTAAAAAAGGTATCGGTCCAGCATATGTAGACAAAGTTCAACGTATCGGTATTCGTATGGCAGATTTACTTGAAAAAGAAACATTCGAAAGATTATTAAAATCAAACATTGAATATAAACAAGCATATTTCAAAGGTATGTTTAACGAAACATGTCCATCATTTGATGATATCTTTGAAGAATATTATGCAGCAGGTCAACGTCTAAAAGAATTTGTAACAGACACATCAAAAATCTTAGACGATGCATTTGTAGCAGATGAAAAGGTACTTTTCGAAGGTGCGCAAGGTGTAATGTTAGATATCGACCATGGTACATATCCATTCGTTACATCAAGTAATCCAATTGCAGGTAACGTTACTGTTGGTACAGGTGTAGGTCCTACATTCGTTTCAAAGGTAATTGGTGTATGTAAAGCTTATACATCACGTGTTGGTGATGGTCCATTCCCTACTGAATTATTCGATGAAGATGGACATCATATTAGAGAAGTTGGTCGTGAATACGGTACAACAACAGGACGTCCACGTCGTGTAGGTTGGTTTGATTCAGTTGTATTACGTCACTCTCGTCGTGTAAGTGGTATTACAGATTTATCTATTAACTCAATCGATGTTTTAACAGGCCTAGACACAGTGAAAATCTGTACAGCTTATGAATTAGACGGTAAAGAAATTACTGAGTACCCAGCAAACTTAGATCAATTAAAACGTTGTAAACCAATCTTTGAAGAGTTACCAGGTTGGACAGAAGACGTAACAAGTGTGCGTACTTTAGAAGAATTACCTGAAAATGCACGTAAATATTTAGAGCGTATTTCAGAATTATGTAATGTACAAATTTCTATCTTCTCAGTTGGTCCAGATAGAGAACAAACAAACCTATTAAAAGAATTGTGGTAGAACTATATATAAGTCATACACAATGATTATAAATACATGAGCCTTCTATCTTTATTGGTAGGAGGCTTTTGCTATGTTTGCTTCTGTATCGATTCGATTATTTAGATAAAAAATACTAACGTAAAGGTGATATTTGCTAGTCATAATTTAGAAGATTAGATGATATTTAACGAAAATTAAGATGAAATCCTTGAATGTAGGAAGTCTGATGTCGAAAATGACTATTAAAATAGAGTAGACGTAAGTATAAATGAAAGTATCTAAAATAGAAAAATTTCAAAAATAGCGTAATTATTATAATAAATAGACTGCCAATAAAATGCAATTTTTCACTTATAACATTCTTCAAAAAATAATAGCAAAATTATGTAAAAAATATCTTGTCATGGCAAGATTGGCTGTGCTATAATCTATCTTGTGCTTAAGAACGGCTCCTTGGTCAAGCGGTTAAGACACCGCCCTTTCACGGCGGTAACACGGGTTCGAGTCCCGTAGGAGTCACCATTTTTTAGGTCTCGTAGTGTAGCGGTTAACACGCCTGCCTGTCACGCAGGAGATCGCGGGTTCGATTCCCGTCGAGACCGTACAAATGCCTATCCAAGAGGATAGGCATTTTTTTGCGTTTAATATTATATTAATAAAAGACATATGGACGAATGATAATCATATTGATTTATCTGTTCGTCCATTTTCTTTATAATGTATGAACCTCGAGTAACTTAGTGGTTGGATATGAAAGATAAACGTAGACAATAAAATCTTTATTAGACGTACAAACATATGCTACTGTCAACATATTTCTTCGTTGTGATATGCCACCAATCCTCCATAACATCAATTGTTAAAGTAACGAATAATGATATTTATTTTCTGAGCAATGACGTGCAACTAGAAGTTGCCATTACCCTGATTTTATTATTGGAATAGCGACCTCATCATTGTGTTAAATATCATTATCACAATCCGCCGTGAGAAACTAATAAAAAATATTAATATATAAGTTTATATTGGAAAATAGAATTAATAGCTTATAAATGGTAAATTATATAATAGGTTACTATACGTTATAAGACGGAAAATGCGCACAATAACAAAAATAGTAAGCGACATCCTGTGATTTTTTACACAAACATAAACGATAAAGAACAAAAAATGATAAAATAATATTAATGATTTAAGAAAAGAGGTTTATGCAAATGGCTAGAAAAGTTGTTGTAGTTGATGATGAAAAACCGATTGCTGATATTTTAGAATTTAACTTAAAAAAAGAAGGATACGATGTTTACTGTGCATACGATGGTAATGATGCAGTCGACTTAATTTATGAAGAAGAACCAGACATCGTATTATTAGATATCATGTTACCTGGTCGTGATGGTATGGAAGTATGTCGTGAAGTGCGCAAAAAATACGAAATGCCAATTATAATGCTTACTGCTAAAGATTCAGAAATTGATAAAGTGCTTGGTTTAGAACTAGGTGCAGATGACTATGTAACGAAACCGTTTAGTACGCGTGAATTAATCGCACGTGTGAAAGCGAACTTACGCCGTCATTACTCACAACCAGCACAAGACACTGGAAATGTAACGAATGAAATCACAATTAAAGATATTGTGATTTATCCAGACGCATATTCTATTAAAAAACGTGGCGAAGATATTGAATTAACACATCGTGAATTTGAATTGTTCCATTATTTATCAAAACATATGGGACAAGTAATGACACGTGAACATTTATTACAAACAGTATGGGGCTATGATTACTTTGGCGATGTACGTACGGTCGATGTAACGATTCGTCGTTTACGTGAAAAGATTGAAGATGATCCGTCACATCCTGAATATATTGTGACGCGTAGAGGCGTTGGATATTTCCTCCAACAACATGAGTAGAGGTCGAAACGAATGAAGTGGCTAAAACAACTACAATCCCTTCATACTAAACTTGTAATTGTTTATGTATTACTGATTATCATTGGTATGCAAATTATCGGGCTGTATTTTACAAATAACCTTGAAAAAGAGCTGCTTGATAATTTTAAGAAGAATATTACGCAGTACGCTAAACAATTAGAAATTAGTATTGAAAAAGTATATGACGAAAAGGGCTCCGTAAATGCACAAAAAGATATTCAAAATTTATTAAGTGAGTATGCCAACCGTCAAGAAATTGGAGAAATTCGTTTTATAGATAAAGACCAAATTATTATTGCGACGACGAAGCAGTCTAACCGTAGTCTAATCAATCAAAAAGCGAATGATAGTTCTGTCCAAAAAGCACTATCACTAGGACAATCAAACGATCATTTAATTTTAAAAGATTATGGCGGTGGTAAGGACCGTGTCTGGGTATATAATATCCCCGTTAAAGTCGATAAAAAGGTAATTGGTAATATTTATATCGAATCAAAAATTAATGACGTTTATAACCAATTAAATAATATAAATCAAATATTCATTGTTGGTACAGCTATTTCATTATTAATCACAGTCATCCTAGGATTCTTTATAGCGCGAACGATTACCAAACCAATCACCGATATGCGTAACCAGACGGTTGAAATGTCCAGAGGTAACTATACGCAACGTGTGAAGATTTATGGTAATGATGAAATTGGCGAATTAGCTTTAGCATTTAATAACTTGTCTAAACGTGTACAAGAAGCGCAGGCTAATACTGAAAGTGAGAAACGTAGACTGGACTCAGTTATCACCCATATGAGTGATGGTATTATTGCAACAGACCGTCGTGGACGTATTCGTATCGTCAATGATATGGCACTTAAGATGCTTGGTATGGCGAAAGAAGACATCATCGGTTATTACATGTTAAGTGTATTAAGTCTTGAAGATGAATTTAAACTTGAAGAAATTCAAGAGAATAATGATAGTTTCTTATTAGATTTAAATGAAGAAGAAGGTCTAATCGCACGTGTTAACTTTAGTACGATTGTGCAGGAAACAGGATTTGTAACGGGTTATATCGCTGTGTTACATGACGTTACTGAACAACAACAAGTTGAACGTGAGCGTCGTGAATTTGTTGCCAATGTATCACATGAGTTACGTACACCTTTAACTTCCATGAATAGTTACATTGAAGCACTTGAAGAAGGTGCATGGAAAGATGAGGAACTTGCGCCACAATTTTTATCTGTTACCCGTGAAGAAACAGAACGAATGATTCGACTAGTCAATGACTTGCTACAGTTATCTAAAATGGATAATGAGTCTGATCAAATCAACAAAGAAATTATCGACTTTAACATGTTCATTAATAAGATTATTAATCGACATGAAATGTCTGCGAAAGATACAACATTTATTCGAGATATTCCGAAAAAGACGATTTTCACAGAATTTGATCCTGATAAAATGACGCAAGTATTTGATAATGTCATTACAAATGCGATGAAATATTCTAGAGGCGATAAACGTGTCGAGTTCCACGTGAAACAAAATCCACTTTATAATCGAATGACGATTCGTATTAAAGATAATGGCATCGGTATTCCTATCAATAAAGTCGATAAGATATTCGACCGATTCTATCGTGTAGATAAGGCACGTACGCGTAAAATGGGTGGTACTGGATTAGGACTAGCCATTTCGAAAGAGATTGTGGAAGCTCACAATGGTCGTATTTGGGCAAACAGTGTAGAAGGTCAAGGTACATCTATCTTTATCACACTTCCATGTGAAGTCATTGAAGACGGTGATTGGGATGAATAATAAGGAACATATTAAATCTGTCATTTTAGCGCTACTCGTCTTGATGAGTGTCGTATTGACATATATGGTATGGAACTTTTCGCCTGATATTGCAAATGTCGACAATACAGATAGTAAGAAGAGTGAAACGAAACCTTTAACGACACCTATGACAGCCAAAATGGATACAACTATTACGCCATTTCAGATTATTCATTCGAAAAATGATCATCCAGAAGGTACGATTGCGACGGTATCTAATGTGAATAAGCTGACGAAACCTTTAAAAAATAAAGAAGTGAAGTCCGTGGAACATGTTCGTCGTGATCATAACTTGATGATTCCTGATTTGAGCAGTGATTTTACATTATTCGATTTTACGTATGATTTACCGTTATCAACATATCTTGGCCAAGTACTGAACATGAATGCGAAAGTACCAAATCATTTCAATTTCAATCGTTTGGTCATAGATCATGATGCTGATGATAATATCGTGCTTTATGCTATAAGCAAAAATCGCCACGATTACGTAAAATTAACAACTACAACGAAAAATGATCATTTTTTAGATGCATTAGCAGCAGTGAAAAAAGATATGCAACCATACACAGATATCATCACAAACAAAGATACAATTGATCGTACGACGCATGTTTTTGCACCAAGTAAACCTGAGAAGTTAAAAACATATCGCATGGTATTTAACACGATTAGTGTTGAGAAAATGAATGCTATACTATTTGACGATTCAACCATCGTTCGTAGTTCAAAGAGTGGTGTTACTACTTACAACAATAATACAGGTGTCGCAAACTATAACGATAAAAATGAAAAATACCATTATAAAAACTTGTCAGAAGATGAAGCAAGTTCCAGCAAAATGGAAGAAACGATTCCAGGAACCTTTGATTTTATTAATGGTCATGGTGGTTTCTTAAACGAAGACTTCAGATTGTTTAGTACGAATAATCAGTCAGGCGAGCTAACATATCAACGTTTCCTTAATGGTTATCCAACGTTTAATAAAGAAGGCGCTAATCAAATTCAAGTCACTTGGGGTGAAAAGGGCGTCTTTGATTATCGTCGTTCGTTATTGCGCACCGATGTTGTGTTAAATAGTGAGGATAATAAATCGTTGCCGAAATTAGAGTCTGTACGTTCAAGCTTAGCGAACAATAGTGATATTAATTTTGAAAAAGTAACGAATATCGCTATCGGTTACGAAATGCAAGATAATCCGGATCATAATCACATTGAAGTGCAGATTAATAGTGAACTCGTACCACGCTGGTATGTAGAATATGATGGCGAATGGTATGTATATAACGATGGGAGGCTTGAATAAATGAACTGGAAACTGACGAAGACGCTTTTCATTTTCGTGTTTATTCTTGTCAACATCGTGTTAGTATCGATTTATGTTAATAAAGTCAATCGCTCACACATTAATGAAGTTGAGAGTAATAATGAAGTTAATTTTCAACAAGAAGAAATCAAAGTACCGGCTAGTATTTTAAATAAATCAGTTAAAGGCATACAATTAGAACAAATTACGGGGCGTTCAAAAGACTTTAGTTCTAAAGCTAAGGGCGATTCGGATTTGACCACATCAGATGGTGGAAAATTATTAAATGCAAACATTAGCCAATCGGTAAAGGTCAGTGACAATAACTTAAAAGATTTGAAAGATTATGTTAACAAACGTGTGTTCAAAGGTTCAGAATATCAATTAAGTGAAATTAGTTCTGGTTCTGTAAAATACGAACAAACGTATGATAATTTCCCGATTTTGAACAATAGTAAAGCGATGTTGAACTTTAATATAGAAGATAACAAAGCGACTAGTTATAAACAATCAATGATGGATGACATTAAGCCCACAGATGGTGCAGATAAGAAGCATCAAGTGATTGGTGTGAGAAAAGCAATCGAAGCATTATATTATAATCGTTACTTGAAAAAAGGTGATGAAGTCATAAATGCTAGACTCGGTTACTACTCAGTCGTGAACGAGACGAATGTTCAATTGTTACAACCAAACTGGGAAATTAAAGTGAAGCATGACGGTAAGGATAAAACGAATACTTACTATGTTGAAGCGACAAATAATAACCCTAAAATTATTAATCATTAATATGAATCGTAATAAGCTAGCATTGCAAGCTCATCATATGTGAGAAGCGGTGCTAGCTTTTTGCTGGTATGGTTTAATATGGCTGACGTTTTTGCGTCCTAACATGCGCATTTATTCATATTTTAAGTAGAACCGCATTGTAAAATTAACGTAACTGCTATTTTAAAAACTTTAGTATTTGCCTAATCATTGTTATAATAATTAAGACATTCATTGCACGTGATTATCAAAATTTAATTATAAGAGACCGGTCGATGAACTAAAGTTACATAATAGGAAAGGTATACAAAACAGCAAATATACTGATAGTTTCTGTAGGGAAAATCGTATATTTGCACTGATGTATATTGCAGTCATTTAGAGAGAGTGACTGCATAAATAGAAAGGATGAGCCGCTTGATACGCATGAGTGTATTAGCAAGTGGTAGTACAGGTAACGCCACTTTTGTAGAAAATGAAAAAGGTAGTCTATTAGTTGATGTTGGTTTGACTGGCAAGAAAATGGAAGAATTGTTTAGTCAAATTGACCGTAATATTCAAGATTTAAATGGTATTTTAGTAACCCATGAACATATTGATCATATTAAAGGATTAGGTGTTTTGGCGCGTAAATATCAATTGCCAATTTATGCGAATGAAAAGACTTGGCAGGCAATTGAAAAGAAAGATAGTCGCATCCCTATGGATCAGAAATTCATTTTTAATCCTTATGAAACGAAATCTATTGCAGGTTTCGATGTTGAATCGTTTAACGTGTCACATGATGCGATAGATCCGCAATTTTATATTTTCCATAATAACTATAAGAAGTTTACGATTTTAACGGATACGGGTTACGTGTCTGATCGTATGAAAGGTATGATACGTGGCAGCGATGCGTTTATTTTTGAGAGTAATCATGACGTCGATATGTTGAGAATGTGTCGTTATCCATGGAAGACGAAACAACGTATTTTAGGCGATATGGGTCATGTATCTAATGAGGATGCGGGTCATGCGATGACAGATGTGATTACAGGTAACACGAAACGTATTTACTTATCGCATTTATCACAAGATAATAATATGAAAGATTTGGCGCGTATGAGTGTTGGCCAAGTATTGAACGAACACGATATTGATACGGAAAAAGAAGTATTGCTATGTGATACGGATAAAGCTATTCCAACGCCAATATATACAATATAAATGAGAAGAGTCACCCGATAAAGTTCCACACTGCTGTGAAACGACTTTATAGGGTGTTTTTTTATGTTGTTGGTGGGAAATGGCTGTTGTTGAGATTAAGGTTCTAGTTGAAACGCAAAAAATAATTCGATATTAAATGTAATTTATAAATAATTTACATAAAATCAATCATTTTAATATAAGGATTATGATAATATATTGGTGTATGACAGTTAATGGAGGGAACGAAATGAAAGCTTTATTACTTAAAACAAGTGTATGGCTCGTTTTGCTTTTTAGTGTAATGGGATTATGGCAAGTCTCGAACGCGGCTGAGCAGCATACACCAATGAAAGCACATGTAGTAACAACGATAGACCAAGCAACAACAGATAAGCAACAAGTACCGCCAACAAAGGAAGCGGCTCATCAATCTGGTGAAGAAGCGGCAACCAACGTATCAGCATCAGCACAGGGAACAGCTGATGAAATAAACAATAAAGTAACATCCAACGCACCATCTACAGCAGTTTCAACAACAGTAAACGAAACGCGCGATGTAGATACACAACAATCCTCAACACAAAAACCAACTCGCACAGCAACATTCAAATTATCAAATGCTAAAACAGCATCACTTTCACCACGAATGTTTGCTGCCAATGTACCACAAACAACAACACATAAAATATTACATACAAATGATATCCATGGCCGACTAGCCGAAGAAAAAGGGCGTGTCATCGGTATGGCTAAATTAAAAACAGTAAAAGAACAAGAAAAGCCTGATTTAATGTTAGATGCAGGAGACGCCTTCCAAGGTTTACCACTTTCAAACCAGTCTAAAGGTGAAGAAATGGCTAAAGCAATGAATGCAGTAGGTTATGATGCTATGGCAGTCGGTAACCACGAATTTGACTTTGGATACGACCAGTTGAAAAAGTTAGAGGGTATGTTAGACTTCCCGATGTTAAGTACTAACGTTTATAAAGATGGAAAACGCGCATTTAAACCATCAACGATTGTAACGAAAAATGGTATTCGTTATGGAATTATTGGCGTAACGACACCAGAAACAAAGACGAAAACAAGACCTGAAGGCATTAAAGGTGTTGAATTTAGAGATCCATTACAAAGTGTGACAGCAGAAATGATGCGTATTTATAAAGACGTAGATACATTTGTTGTTATATCTCATTTAGGTATTGATCCTTCAACACAAGAAACATGGCGTGGCGATTACTTAGTGAAACAATTAAGTCAAAATCCACAATTGAAGAAACGTATTACAGTCATTGATGGTCATTCACATACCGTACTTCAAAATGGTCAAATTTATAACAATGATGCATTAGCACAAACAGGTACAGCACTTGCGAATATCGGTAAGATTACATTTAATTACCACAATGGAGAGGTATCAAATATTAAACCATCATTGATTAATGTTAAAGACGTTGAAAATGTGACACCGAACAAAGCATTAGCTGAACAAATTAATCAAGCTGATCAAACATTTAGAGCACAAACTGCAGAGGTAATTATTCCAAACAATACCATTGATTTCAAAGGAGAAAGAGATGACGTTAGAACGCGTGAAACAAATTTAGGAAACGCGATTGCAGATGCTATGGAAGCATATGGCGTTAAGAATTTCTCTAAAAAGACTGACTTTGCCGTGACAAATGGTGGAGGTATTCGCGCCTCTATCGCAAAAGGTAAGGTGACACGCTATGATTTAATCTCAGTATTACCATTTGGAAATACGATTGCGCAAATTGATGTAAAAGGTTCAGACGTCTGGACAGCTTTTGAACATAGTTTAGGCGCACCAACAACACAAAAAGATGGTAAGACAGTATTAACAGCGAATGGTGGTTTACTACATATCTCTGATTCAATCCGTGTTTACTATGATATGAATAAACCATCTGGCAAACGAATTAACGCTATTCAAATTTTAAATAAAGAGACAGGTAAGTTTGAAAATATTGATTTAAAACGTGTATATCACGTAACGATGAATGACTTCATAGCATCAGGTGGCGACGGATATAGTATGTTCGGTGGCCCTAGAGAAGAAGGTATTTCATTAGATCAAGTACTAGCAAGTTATTTAAAAACAGCTAACTTAGCTAAGTATGATACGACAGAACCACAACGTATGTTATTAGGTAAACCAGCAGTAAGTGAACAACCAGCTAAAGGACAACAAGGTAGCAAAGGTAGTGAGTCTGGTAAAGATACACAACCAATTGGTAAAGACAAAGTGATGAATCCAGCGAAACAACCAGCGCCAAGTAAAGTTGTGTTGTTGCCAGCGCATAGAGGAACTGTTAGTAGTGATAGAGAAGGTTCTGATCGCGCATTGGAAGGAACTGCTGAATCAAGTAAGAGCGGGAAACAATTGACTAGCATGTCAGCGCCTAAAGGTAGCGCACATGAGAAACAGTTACCAAAAACTGGAAATGATCAAAGTTCAAGCCCAGCAGCGATGTTTGTATTAGTAGCAGGTATAGGTTTAATCGCTACTGTACGACGTAGAAAAGCTAGCTAAAATATATTGAAAACAATACTACTGTATTTCTTAAACAAGAGGTACGGTAGTGTTTTTTTATGAAAAAAAGCTATAACCGTTGATAAATATGGGATATAAAAACGGGGATAAGTAATAAGACATCAAGGTATTTATCCACAGAAATGGGGATAGTTATCCAGAATTGTGTACAATTTAAAGAGAAATACCCACAATGCCCACAGAGTTATCCACAAATACACAAGTTATACACTAAAAATTGGGCATAAATGTCAGGAAAATATCAAAAACTGTAAAAAATATTGGTATAATAAGAGGGAACAGTGTGAACAAGTTAATAACTTGTGGATAACTGGAAAGTTGATAACAATTTGGAGGACCAAACGACATGAAAATCACCATTTTAGCTGTAGGGAAACTAAAAGAGAAATATTGGAAGCAAGCCATAGCAGAATATGAAAAACGTTTAGGCCCATACACCAAGATAGACATCATAGAAGTTCCAGACGAAAAAGCACCAGAAAATATGAGCGACAAAGAAATTGAGCAAGTAAAAGAAAAAGAAGGCCAACGAATACTAGCCAAAATCAAACCACAATCAACAGTCATTACATTAGAAATACAAGGAAAGATGCTATCTTCCGAAGTATTGGCCCAAGAATTGAACCAACGCATGACCCAAGGGCAAAGCGACTTTGTATTCGTCATTGGCGGATCAAACGGCCTGCACAAGGACGTCTTACAACGCAGTAACTACGCACTATCATTCAGCAAAATGACATTTCCACATCAAATGATGCGGGTTGTGTTAATTGAGCAAGTGTA
>OFLM01000077.1_pt1 | contig 54593 bp, 53 predicted proteins | sample 1540801 | NCBI WGS metagenome assembly OFLM01 (sample SAMEA4413040, study PRJEB24355) | metagenome | biome: human; feature: gut; material: faeces | place: United Kingdom | collected 2010 | reverse complement strand
TTTATGATATTCATGTAAACAATGGTCGATTGTTAGAGCACTTCCATGAAGGTAATATGACTTATCAAACACCAATGATTAAATACAAAGTGCCGCGTGCATTTGTTGAAATTTCTCCAGAACTTGCTGAAGATAGAGGCATTCATGAAGGTGCAGAAGTTAAGTTGATATCTGAAACAGGAGAAGCGGTATTACAAGTTCATGTGACAGATCGTGTTAAAGGTAAAGAAATCTATATTCCATTAAATAATGATGCGATGGAAAATGGAGATCTAGGGGCAATTAACTTATTAACTAATAGTGATGTTGATCAATACACGGATACACCATCTTATAAACGTACAAGCTGTCGTTTGGAAGTAATTACGAAACGTGGTAAGTCACCGTTGAACCCTAATAATTTCCGTGTCAATAAAAAACGTCATCCGCAGTACAGTGTTCAAGTACAGAAAAAATGGGAACGTCCAGATTATGTTTTCCCAGGAAATCAGGTGGATAAATAATGGCTGAGAGAATATCTTCTAAAATTAGACGCTTAGAAAAATCAGAAGAACAAATTAAGTTAGAAAGTTTAAATGAAGTTACAGAGGCAATTGCAGCGAATAAAGATAGTATATTAAAAGCAATCAAACTTATTAAAGTGTTAGATGATGCTAAAATATTAGATGCTTTAAATGGCGCAGTTAGAGGACGTCAAGTGATTATTAATAAATTTGCTGTTGAGCTCAACAAAGATATCTATACTGGTCTATTAACAAATATGGCTTCAATGGTATTTTTATTAGGTGAATTAAATGTATCAGATTTAAGTGACTTCCTTAATAAAGTTAATAAAGGATTACATGTTGCAAATCAAGCGAGTCCTAATGCGAAGACATCTGTAAGAAGTCTGTTAGGCGTTTTAAAAGATGACGACATGAACCGTAGTTTAACATATATGCTTAATATGCTAAAAGGTATGTCTCGAGAAGATTAATATGGGTCTATAATAAATCGGATTGATGTATAAGTTTTTTACTTTTCATCTTTCCGATTTTTTTGTCTTTGAATATAACAGTGTTCTTGCATGTTGGTGTAGGGGCACTGCTTTAAGTTATATTGAAATATTATTTGTATCCGAGTCTTCATCAAACTTTAAACAATATTTTTGAGAATCGAGAAAATCATGTGCTATTGATAATCAACCATCGACAGGGCTATGAAACATCATGTATTATTATGATTATGTAAGTTATTTAAATAAAAAGGGTGAGTGCATATTAATTCGAGAATGTTAAAAACGTCAGCTGTAATTTCTAATACATTATTAGTCATAGGTTTAGTCTGTCTATTTATGATGAAATTAGTGTTAGCTATTACTTTTTTTGCTGTTTCATTATCAATTAGTCTAGTTGTCTTTAATATGATGTTCAGAGATAGAACAACGATGAAAGTAATCGTTAACGCTTCTTTTTTAATCGTAATATTAGCGATTGTAGTGGCATATTTTTTATTGTCTAAGTAAGAAAAATGAGGTTTTGTCTATATGAAGAAGAATTTCAAGTTACGTATTTCAACGCTACTATTGATAGTTATTTTAGTTGTTTTTGCTGTATTACTCATCGTGAATGAAACTAAATTGTTTAAAAATGATGTGAATTACTCTTTTGATGAGGCTGTTTCAATGCAACAAGGGAAAGGTATTGTACAGACAAAAGAAGAGGATGGTAAATTTGTTGAAGCAAATAATAATGAAATTGCTAAAGCAATGACTATTTCACATAAAGACAATGATATGAAGTATATGGATATCACAGAAAAAGTGCCAATGTCGGAATCTGAAGTTAACCAATTGCTAAAAGGTAAGGGGATTTTAGAAAATCGAGGGAAAGTTTTTCTAGAAGCTCAAGAAAAATATGAGGTTAATGTCATTTATCTTGTTAGCCATGCATTAGTAGAAACAGGTAACGGTAAATCAGAATTAGCAAAAGGCATTAAAGATGGAAAAAAACGCTATTACAACTTTTTTGGTATAGGAGCATTCGATAGTAGTGCTGTTCGTAGTGGGAAAAGTTATGCTGAAAAGGAACAATGGACATCACCAGATAAGGCGATACTTGGTGGTGCAAAGTTCATTCGTAATGAATATTTTGAAAACAATCAACTGAATTTATATCAAATGCGATGGAATCCAGAAAATCCTGCGCAACATCAATATGCGAGTGACATTCGCTGGGCAGATAAAATTGCCAAATTAATGGATAAATCCTATAAGCAGTTTGGTATAAAGAAAGATGATATTAGACAAACATATTATAAATAAGACATCGGTGCTTAAAGGGGCTGGAACAATTTATTGTTTCGAGCTCCTTTAGCGCATTCTGAGTGTGTTAGTTAAATGGATTTTAACCTAATCATTGTTGCAAATGTACATTATGTAAATGAATATTGCTGTCTAAATGTGCATGTAATATACAATGGTGCAGATAATACACTTAAGTCTTTAAAAATGAAACGTTAGTTCCAAGAGTCATTTTTAAACAATAGTGCATGTGATAAAATAGAAAAGAATGAAAAATATAGAGGTGACAATATGAAGATAGCAATTATAGGTGCAGGCATCGGTGGATTAACAGCTGCTGCATTATTACAAGAACAAGGTCATACTATTAAAGTCTTCGAAAAAAATGAGTCAGTTAAAGAAATTGGCGCTGGGATTGGTATCGGAGATAATGTGCTAAAAAAACTAGGTAATCATGACTTAGCTAAAGGTATTAAAAACGCTGGGCAAATCTTATCTACAATGACAGTGTTAGATGACAAAGATCGCCCGTTAACTACTGTTAAATTAAAAAGTAATACATTGAATGTGACGTTACCACGCCAAACATTAATTGACATTATTAAATCTTATGTAAAAGATGATGCAATATTTACAAATCATGAAGTCACGCATATAGATAATGAGACAGATAAAGTTACCATACATTTCGCGGAACAAGAGAGTGAAGCATTTGATTTATGTATTGGTGCTGATGGAATTCATTCTAAAGTGAGACAATCTGTAAATGCTGACAGTAAAGTATTATATCAAGGGTATACATGCTTTAGAGGTTTAATTGATGATATTGATTTAAAGCATCCAGATTGTGCAAAAGAATACTGGGGAAGAAAAGGAAGAGTAGGTATTGTTCCGTTATTAAATAATCAAGCATATTGGTTCATTACAATTAACTCGAAGGAAAACAATCATAAATATAGTTCGTTTGGTAAACCTCATTTGCAAGCATACTTTAATCATTATCCAAATGAAGTTAGAGAGATCTTAGACAAACAAAGTGAAACAGGTATCATATTGCATAATATTTATGATTTGAAACCACTCAAATCTTTTGTTTATGGTCGTACTATTTTACTAGGAGATGCAGCACATGCGACAACGCCTAATATGGGGCAAGGTGCTGGGCAAGCAATGGAAGATGCTATCGTATTAGTAAATTGTTTTAACGCATACGACTTTGAAAAAGCATTACAGCGTTATGATAAAATACGTGTCAAACATACTGCAAAAGTAATTAAGCGTTCTAGAAAAATCGGTAAAATTGCCCAATATCGTAGTCGTTTAGTTGTTGCAGTTAGAAATCGTATTATGAAAATAATGCCAAATGCATTAGCAGCTGGACAGACTAAATTCTTATATAAATCGAAAGAAAAGTAATACAACAATATGAAAACCCCCGTATGTTGAAATGAGAGCTCAACATATGGGGGTTCTTGTTTTTATAATGTCATTATAATAAATTCAATTATTAGTTAACGACAAATTGTGGTTTCTCACCTTGAACGGCACTAATTGCAGCATTAGCAACAATTTTAGACATCATGTCACGTGCTTCAAATGTAGCATTACCAATATGCGGTGTTAATACTACATTATTAAGTGATTTTAAGTCATCGGTAATATCTGGTTCGAATTCATATACATCAAGTGCAGCACCTTCAATTTCATTATCTTTCAATGCTTGCACTAGTGCTTGTTCGTGCACGATTGGACCACGAGAGGCATTAATTAAATACGCCGTAGATTTCATCATTTTAAATTGTTCTGTATCAATTAAATGATGCATTTTAGGATTATAAGCAGCGTTGATAGTGATAAAATCTGCATTCTTTAATAGTGTATCTAAATCTACATATTTTGCACCGATTTCTCGTTCTTTTTCTTCTTTGCGATTAGGTCCTGTGTATAGTACATCCATGTCAAATGCTCTTGCACGACGCGCTACTGCACTACCAATTTCACCTAAACCGATAATGCCGATTGTTTTCCCAGATACTTCTCTACCTCTGAAAAATAAAGGTGCCCATCCGTCAAATCCAGTTGTACGTGATAATTGGTCGCCTTCAACAATACGACGCGCTACTGCAAGTACTAATCCAATTGTTAAATCAGCAGTCGCGTTTGTTGATGCTTTAGGTGTGTTTGTAACATCTATACTTTTTTCTCGGGCATACTCGATATCAATATTATTAAAACCAGCGCCATAGTTGGCAATGATTTTTAAGTCTTTACCAGCATCGATAACATCTTTATCAACGTTTGTAGATAATAAACTAATTAAGGCAGTCGCGTTTTTAACACCTTTAATTAAAGTGTCTTTATCGACTAATCCTTTACCTTCATACATTTCAACTTCAAAATGTTCTTGTAAAAGTTTTAAACCTACTTCTGGTATTGCACCAGCAACATAAACTTTTTCCATAAAAGATCACTCCTTTTATCTTAGTATAGTAGAAGATTAGACAGTATACAACTATGTCATGATGTCTTGTGTATCAATGATGTAAGCGTGTACTTTTGATGGAGGTGATATAACTTAGGCACTGTAGAACTATGAATATTGTAATGTGGAAAACTGGATCAATTAAATTAGATAACGTAGTTTTAAAGTTAATAGTATTGAAAAAATTAATATTATGAATATGGGAGGAAATATATATAAGTAGGTGGCAATGAAAAATAGCAAAAAAAGAGCTTCTCCTATAAAGGAAAGCTCAAAGTTTTTGATGACATATGTACTAGAATTAAGTTTCAAGACAATATCTATCATCGTGTTTAAATTAAATATGGATGTAGTTGTAGTTACCTGCTTCACTTGCAGAAATAGTTCTAGAACTTACTGAGAAAGGTCCGCCACTATAATTCATTTCTGAAATTGTAACTGAACCATCACTGTTTACACTTTCTACATATGCAACGTGACCAAATGGTCCTTCAGAAGATTGTAGGATAGCGCCTTTAGAAGGTGTATGGTTTACTGTGAATCCAGCACCTTGTGCAGCAGCAGCCCAATTATTAGCATTTCCCCAAGTAGAACCGATTTCTCCGCCTACTTTATCATATACATACCAAGTACATTGTCCTGCAGTGTATAAGTTACCAGAATGTGAAATTGATGATGTAGTTGTCGTAGTTGTTGTAGTCGTTGTAGTTTGAGTCGTGTTGTAGTTATAGTTGTTGTAATTTGTATAATTTTCAGCAGCATCTGCATGATGTGCTTGACCTACTAATGCTGTACCGATTCCTGCTGTTAACGTAGTTGCTGTTACTAATTTTTTCATGAATAAAGTCCTCCAAAGTTCTATATCTTTTTTTATAAATAAAACGTAGCGACTGTTTTATTCTCACATCTCGAATTGATGACAATAGTTACTTTAACAAAATTAATGCTTCTTGTGGGGAATGTTATTGATTTGTAAAAGAATAAAAAAACTTTGACTAATTTTGTAATAAAAATTAGTCAAAGTTACAATGAGATTAACAGATAATTAATAGGAAATATTTATTTGTAATATGTTTAAATAAATCGAATTGTTAAAGGTATTACATATTCTTGGCCATTATAATATTTGACACACGCAATAATTGTGAATACAAAAGATAAAATTGAGAAAGCGAATATGGATAAAATACCGATAAACGTAATGATGGAACCTATAATGATAATGAAATCAATATCGGTAGCAATTAGGAAAACGCCTATAAAAGTGATAACGACTAAAACGATAGACCAAATAATATAAGAAATCGTATAGTTAAGATAATTTTTTCCAGCACGATCAACTAGTTTCGATTCATCTTTTTTCAATAACCATATAATCAGTGGACCAATAATAGATGTGAATAAACTTAATAAATAGATAAGCATCGCCATAATGTTCTCATCATTGGATTTGCGATTCGGTTGATGATTTGTTACGTCGTTCATTTCAGTTGTCATATTAGACACTCCTTTGAAAATTGTAATATTATCTTTAACTATAACAAAATATAATCAAAAATAAACATGTTTATTAAACAATTATTAAAAATAAAAATAATTGGTGGACGTCGGCGTTTAAATAGGTTAATTTAAGGTTATATATACTTAACATTTATAATGATGCGTAATGAATTCGCATCATTTTTATATTGTCTTACGTATAATTTGTTTTTAATTTTAACCAAAGATAGAAAGAGGGTTGTTTATGAAAATAGCAATTGTAGGATCAGGAAATGGCGCAGTTACGGCAGCAGTAGATATGGTGAGCAAAGGCCACGATGTTAAATTATATTGTCGTAATCAATCTATAAGTAAGTTTCAAAACGCAATCGAAAAGGGCGGATTTGATTTTAATAATGAAGGTGATGAACGTTTCGTAAAATTCACTGATATTAGTGATGATATGGAATATGTTTTAAAAGATGCTGAAATTGTTCAAGTGATTATTCCATCTTCATACATAGAGTATTATGCTGATGTAATGGCAGAGCATGTAACTGATAATCAGTTGATATTCTTCAACATGGCTGCAGCAATGGGGTCAATTCGTTTTATGAATGTTTTAGAAGATAGACATATTGAAACAAAACCACAATTAGCGGAAGCTAATACGTTGACGTATGGTACGCGTGTCGATTTTGAAAATGCAGCAGTTGATTTATCTCTAAATGTACGTCGTATCTTCTTTTCAACATATGATAGAAGCTGTCTAAATGATTGTTATGACAAAGTTTCAAGTATTTATGATCATTTAGTAAAAGAGGAAAGCTTAATTAAAACAAATCTTGAAAATGGTAATCCTGAAGTGCATCCAGGACCAACATTATTGAATGTCGGTCGCATTGATTATGCTGGTGAGTTCGCTTTATATAAAGAAGGAATTACTAAACATACAGTTAGATTACTTCATGCAATCGAATTAGAACGTTTAAATTTAGGCCGTAGATTAGGTTTTGAATTATCAACAGCTAAAGAATCACGTATTGAACGTGGTTATTTAGAACGTGATAAAGAAGATGAACCATTAAATCGTTTGTTTAATACAAGCCCAGTATTTTCACAAATTCCAGGACCAAATCATGTAGAAAGCAGATATTTAACTGAGGATATTGCATATGGTTTAGTATTATGGTCAAGCTTAGGTCGTGTTATTGATGTACCGACACCAAATATAGATGCAGTAATTGTAATTGCATCAACCATTTTAGAGAGAGACTTCTTTGAGGAAGGCTTAACAGTTGAAGAAATTGGTTTAGATAAGCTTGATTTAGAAAAATATTTAAAATAAATGATGGCTTGAAGATAGAAAAGGATATAGCATTATGCAAAAGCAATAAATTGAAGAAAAGAGGTTTCTCATCAATAAGCGAAGGGGACGATAGATGATGACAAGAAAACCAACCTTTTTAGAATCAATTTCGACAATGATTGTAATGGTTATTGTTGTTGTAACAGGCTTTGTGTTTTTTGATATTCCAATTCAAGTATTATTAATTATTGCCTCAGCATATGCCACATGGATTGCAAAACGTGTAGGCTTAACATGGCAAGATTTAGAAAAAGGCATTGCAGAACGTTTAAATACTGCAATGCCTGCAATTTTAATTATACTAGCGGTAGGAATTATAGTAGGCAGTTGGATGTTTTCTGGCACAGTGCCAGCCTTGATTTATTATGGCTTAGATTTATTGAATCCAAGCTATTTTTTAATATCAGCCTTTTTTATAAGTGCTGTTACATCTGTAGCAACTGGTACAGCATGGGGCTCTGCATCAACTGCAGGGATTGCACTTATTTCTATTGGTAATCAATTGGGGATTCCTCCAGGGATGGCAGCGGGTGCTATTATAGCAGGGGCTGTGTTTGGCGATAAAATGTCACCATTATCAGATACAACTAATTTAGCGGCGCTTGTTACTAAAGTTAATATATTTAAACATATACATTCGATGATGTGGACGACGATACCTGCGTCAATCATAGGTTTATTAGTATGGTTTATTGCTGGATTTCAATTTAAAGGGCATTCAAATGATAAACAGATTAAAACTTTGTTATCAGAGCTTGCACAGATTTATCAAATTAACATATGGGTCTGGGTTCCCTTAATTGTGATCATTGTTTGTTTGCTATTTAAAATGGCTACAGTGCCAGCTATGCTAATATCAAGCTTTTCTGCCATTATAGTGGGGACTTTTAATCATCATTTCAAAATGACAGATGGTTTCAAAGCAACATTTAGTGGTTTTAACGACTCAATGATACATCAGTCTCATATTTCATCCAGTGTGAAAAGCTTGTTAGAACAGGGTGGTATGATGAGTATGACCCAAATATTAGTAACGATATTTTGCGGATATGCATTTGCAGGTATTGTAGAAAAAGCAGGATGTTTAGAAGTCTTATTAACTACTATTTCTAAAGGCATCCATTCTGTAGGAAGTTTAATATGTATTACTGTTATTTGTTGTATTGCGCTTGTATTCGCTGCAGGTGTTGCTTCGATTGTAATTATAATGGTCGGTGTGTTAATGAAAGATTTGTTCGAAAAATACCAAGTCTCTCGTTCCGTTTTATCAAGAACACTTGAAGACTCAAGTACGATGGTCTTACCTTTAATACCATGGGGAACATCAGGTATTTACTATACGAATCAACTTCATGTCTCTGCTGGAGAATTTTTCATATGGACAGTACCATGTTATTTATGCGCAATTATAGCAATTATCTATGGTTTTACAGGGATAGGTATTAAAAAGTCATCGAATTCACGTTTAACTTAATGTGAGCGTGGAATATATATAATATGTTGAAACACTTTAATCATTTATAATTGTAGCGGTTATAATTTGAAAAGGTTTTAACTTAGAATAAATATCCTCTATACATATACTCAATATGTTTTGTAGCGGAACATGTTAATATATGTAATGTAAGTTTTATGTCATAATTTGTAATGACTAAATTAATTGAGAATTTGAAAGCAAGTATATTTGTAAGTACTTTAACTAAAAATTTATCAATGTATAGCCGATTTGACGCGCCTAAATTTAGGTGTGTCAATGGCTGTATGTTGTTTATTCTTTATTACAGAGTGAATCGGATTGGTGAAAATCGAAATTTTGAGATTTTTACCAATCCGATTTTTTCATAGAAATTAAAAAAGCCAACAAGGCTCTTGAAACCTTGTTGGCTTAATTCACTTTCATCACAAATTAGTGAATGAAGTTATATGATGAAGCTTGGCTAGCTGAGATTGTACGTGAAGTTACAACACCTGGACCATAACCATAGTTCATTTCTGAAACTCTTACTGAACCATTGCTGTTAACACTTTCAACGTATGCAACGTGACCGTATGCACCTTGAGTTGTTTGCATAATTGCACCAGCTTTTGGTGTATTGTTCACTGTGTAACCAGCTCTTGCAGCTGCGTTAGCCCAGTTACTTGCATTGCCCCAAGTTGAACCGATTTTACCACCTACACGATCAAATACGTAGTATGTACATTGACCAGAAGTGTATAAGTTACGTCCTGAAGTATAACCACTTGAGATTGAACGGCCATTTGATGATGGAGCCATAGTTGTAGTTACTTGAACATTGTTGCTTGAAGTGCTGTAGCTTGCACCTAAACCACCAGTACGGTAGCTGTTTGTGTTGTAACTATTATAGTTATTGTAGTTATATGATTGATTATTATTTGAGTAGTTGTTGTAACGGCTGTAGTTATTGTAGCTATAACCGTTGTTGTAATTGTTGTAGTTATAGTTATTGTAGCCATTATAGTAGTAATAGCTGTAGTAGCCATTATCTTGGTTTAATTGACTTGGATGCCAGTTACCTTTCCATGTGTAATGGTAGTTACCTTGTGCATCAATAGTGTAAGTATAGCTATATGATGTTGGATCATTTGGATTATAACCGTAGTTATCTTGCTCAGAAGCATGAGCTTGATTTCCTGATGCAATTGCGATTGTAGCGAATCCTGCAGTTGCGATAGTAGCTGTAGCGATTTTCTTCATTTTAAAAATATCCTCCTAAAAATTTTAAATCTAAAGTATTTTCGTAATGTCCGTGTGACAAAATTAATGTTATAAGTTATCTCTCGTAATTAAACGACAAGAAAGACTATAACAGAAATTAGCGTCCTTGTGTGCTTTGTTAACGTTTTGTAATTTTTTGCTAATATCTTGACACAATAGAATTTTAAAAGTATAGAAATTTGCATTTTGCAAAACTTATAACTACGGCATTCTTTGTGAAAACTGAATGTTGCGAAAATAAGGCTGTTACAAACTTGTAATATTACTGAAAATTCTAAATGTATATTTTGTGCATAATATCGGACTTTTAATCAGAAAATGCATAAAAATTCGACACGAACGATCAAGTTTCTATGATTGTGAAAGCTTTGGTATTTGGATAAAAATGTATATTTAATGGATAAAATATCCTAATTTAGCATAAAAAAATGTTTTAATAAAAGTATTATTTGATATAATCGATTTATGTTTTGTTACTGCTAATAAACATGTGGCGATATAATTGGTAGTGAATATTAGATGTTGGCAATTGATTTAAGAAAGACAAACAGGAGTAAATCAATATATTTGTATATGTGAGGATGTAAGATGACAGATAATTATTCACTACAAATTTTTAAAAGTATGAAAATGAGTAGTGTGAAGGAAGCAAACTTAAAAATTATATATTGGCTACAAGGTACAGGTGTAGTTTCAATCAATCTACAACAATATGATGTAAAAAGTAATGATGTCACCGTTATTATGTTGAATGATTTGTATCAAATTGATGGTCATGATGATAGTGTATGTTGTGTTGTTGAAGTAAGTGCAAAGACATTTTTGAAGTTTATGAATGCAAACTATATGATGCGTGGCAGGATATTAACAAATGAGGTTGCTAGCACTTTTAGAATCTTAATTAAGAATTTAATCTACAACAAAATTAAGCAACAGCCTTATAATGCTAATGATAAGATTATTAATTACATGTGTGTTGAATTAATGTCATTAAATACATATGATGGTAGTCGTCATTTAGTAGCTGAAGAAGTGCACGATTATTTAACAAACAATCACCATAAAAAGATAAATAGGAAAGATGTCATCAATCAAGCTAGTATCACAAGCAAAGCTTTAAGTGACATGTTTAAAGCAACACCTTATAGTAATTTTATTCAATATTTAAATCATATTAGACTGGAGCATTGTTTAATTGATATTTTAACTTCTAAGAAACCCATTGAAGAAATAGCAAGTAGTCATGGTTTTAATCATTATTCTCGTTTTATACACCTCTTTAAAGAAACGTATGGTGACACTCCTAAATTAATTAGAAAAAGATATAGTCCAACATCTCATTCAATTAACCATTCCCAATTAGTTGAAGTTGATAAAAATATAATTGAATTATTTGATGATACTAATCAAAGTTCTTCAAGTATGTGCGAGATTGATATACCTTTTGAGCCTACAAAAAGGAATCAAATGTATCAACCTAAAAACATCTATATTAAAGGAAGTAATTTTTATTGGATGGATTATTATACTATTAAACAAATCATTCAAAGATTAGGTGTTAATCCTGAAAACTTGCATATAATTGTTACAATCGACACAAGCAATGAGCTATCAATTGAACAAATTACTTTATTACTACAAAAGATTGTGAATTATAGTGTGAATGTAGTATTTCGTATTAAACATGAACATAAGGAATTGTTAACGAGTACTGAAAGAGGCAAGATAGAAAAGCTAGTCGCTACAATTTTTAATATGACTTTTGAGAGTAATAGATGTAAGATTGCATTTTTAATTAATGACTTGAATATTACTGCAATTCAAAAGCTGAAACGACTAATAGTTAATTATATAGGAGTATTTGAATTAATATATCATCTGGAACTAAATGAGTTGAATTCGCACTATGATAAAGAAATTGATCATCTAATTGACTATTTTATCTTACCGCTAAGACAAATAGAACAGGTGTCTATTGCACGTTCTAAAATTATATGTGATGTAGATTTGATTAATGAGAATAATGACTTAAAAGAAAAAATCACAATTTCTGATATTAATAAGGTTACTGAACTTTTGACAAATTATACGAAATTTCGAGGACTTATTATGCACATGTCAATTATAAGTGAAGCGAGCAAAGAAATAAATTTGACTAGATTATCAATATTCATTTTTATCATAAATATACTTAATCAATTACGGGGGAGTGTTATTTATCAAAATGACACGATGATTGTAACGAAGTTCAAACATGAAGTACAATGTGTCGTTTGTTTGCCAGCCGCATTGTTAAATGAGAATTCAGACGCTATACGTTTATCGTGTAAGGGTCTTCAACAATTTAGCCATGCTAAAACTAAACAAATTGTTTTAAGTATAGATAAAGATAATCATACTTCCGAAAATGGTGTACTTGTGAATGATATTATGCAACAACACAGTTATTGGAAAGCTAATTTTATAGAAAGAAATATTTATGATCATTCATTAATGGTCTCAAGCAATAGTATTGTTCATTTGAAATATCATCTTGAGATATAGGCATGGTTTAAGAGAGGTTTTAAAGATGTCTAAATTTAAAGTTAAGCGTTTAACTGCACACATACTAATGTTGAAAGTCATTAATGATATGTTGAAATATTCATTTCATCTCACTTTGACTCAAGTGAAACTATTAAATCTATTAGTTAAATATGATAATTCTGATTCCAATAGCGCTTCAATAGATAGGTTATTAAAAATGAAAGAAATCCAATCTAAGATGGCACTTCTTCAAATGTTAAGTTATTTAAACAATCATCAATGGCTATTGAAAGGAAGAGATCAAAGGGATCAACGTAAATTGACTATTTCGATTAAAAAAATACATATAGATAAAATAGAATATATGAATAATGAGCTTAGTGACTATATTGAACGTTATTTTGGTCAATATACATTTGATTTTAGTTGTGACTATGTATCGTATTTATTGTCGTCACAAGAATTATTGCGAAATCTAAAGTGTTATTTAAATATGTGTCAATTATCATTAGAAGAGTTATACGTTTTAGGAATATTAAATCTGCATAAAGGTCAATTGACGGTTAAAGAATTACAGGGTGAATTCCATCACCCGATATTTGCGGTTAGTCCGATTCTAAAGTGTTTAATTTTGAAAGGATTAGTTAAAAAAGAGAGATGTGAATTAGATGAAAGGCGTGTTATTGTAACAATCAAGCGAGAAAAGTTTTCTAAAGTCACTATGCTTATTCAAGCATGTTATAATTATCTTGAAAAGGGAATACAAGTTAAGCTTAATAATAAATAGTTAATCACTTGTATTTCATATACCTATGAAGAATAGTTTATAGTTTTAAGTGGGAGGGATATTATGATTTTAGATAATGTGAATCCAAATGATTTATTTCCAACTGAAAAAAAGGGTCCGTCAGTGCTAGGAATAATTGAGTATCAAGTTCAAGGTAAGAATGAATTTGAAGGGGCATTTATAGCAACAAATGAAAGATTAATTATGAATGTAGATATGAATGGTCAATTTTATTATAGAAGTATTAGTTATAATGAAATAGAGAAGATAGATTACGATGGTCAAACTATAATGTTCAAATTTAATATTGGTAATGTCCCAATGCATGATATTAAAAGTGATAACGTTGAAATGTTTGTTGAATACGTAAAACAACATATGATAGTATAATGTCAATGTATGTAGGTTGATAAGAAGAGTTTGAATGATAACTCATTGCATTTAAAGATAAATGGCATGCGTTATGATTTAAAGCTCTTCTTTTTTTATATTTTATAAATTTTGTGAGCAAGCCATCAAATTAATATAAAAAATATCAAATCAAACACGTTGATATAGATTAAAATTTTAAAAGTTTACATATCAGTTAAGATACAAAATATTCAGACTAATAATTTTCAATTTGGCAAAATATCTTAAACATCAAATTATTATAAGAAATAAATGTATTTAACCATATTCTAGTAATAAAAATATTGAATTTTTATACTTATTTGTTTAGAATGAACTTTATAACATAGTTGGATAGAGTTTCGATTTAATAAATTACATGTGAACCTTGCTACAACAAGATGTGCATCAGAGGAGTGGTTTAATAATGAGTAAAATTAATGACATTAATGATTTAGTCAACGCAACATTTCAAGTTAAGAAGTTTTTCAGAGATACAAAAAAGAAGTTCAATTTGAACTATGAAGAAATTTATATTTTAAATCATATTTTAAAAAGTGAGTCTAACGAAATCTCATCTAAAGAGATTGCTAAGTGCTCAGAGTTCAAACCTTACTATTTAACTAAAGCTTTACAAAAGCTAAAAGATTTAAAATTGTTATCAAAGAAAAGAAGTTTACAAGACGAAAGAACAGTTATTGTTTATGTTACAGATACACAAAAAGCAAATATTCAAAAACTGATTTCAGAATTAGAAGAATACATTAAAAATTAAATCAAGGTTAATTGCGTTTAATAACATTGAACGATAACAATTTATTAAAACGAAGTTATTTATTCAGCATTGGGACATAAAATTAACTTAAAATTTAAATATTGAAGATGCTTTAATTAAAGTTAAAGACTAGCCATACCTTATTTCAGCTTATTAAGCTTGAAACAAGGTACACTAGTCTTTTTATTTTAATATTTTCTTAGAAAATCAAGTTTACGATCATAAATATTTTCTGCGATATAGCTTTGGATGGTTCCAAGTATTTTCTCTATAATTTGTGTGCGATAAGCAAAAATTCTAACTGCAAAACCATGTGTAGGCAATTGAGAAATAGCAATACGACAATCGAATGTATTGCTATAAGAACTAATGGTTTCATAAACTGAATCGATTAGTTTTTGGTTAACATCTTCATGTATGAAGTAAGCAGAGCCATAATGAGAGTAATGTTCCATATAACCTATTTCATTGATCGATTGTTTATTAGGATTCAATAATAAATTATCATATGTGACTAACTCATCTTCAATATAAATTTCATTTATTAAATGCATATATTGATACTTGAAGGCTTCGCCAGTTTTTGAATAACCAGGAGTTAAAATATCAGTATAAAATAATGAACTAGAATTATTGAGATTGAACGTATTGTGTTGATAAAATTTAGCATTTTCATATGCGATGATTGGATCAGCGACATATTCTAAATATGCATTATCTTTCAAATTAAAAGTTTGATACTGCTCAACATGATTGGAAGGCGTCTTGTATATTTTTGTAGCACCTTGAGATGTCAATGTCACTTTAGCATTATCTTCGACATTCACATTCATACGGTAACGATCTCCATCTAAATAACCACCACCTACATTTACTATATAAAATGTAGGAATGGTAGATTGATTTAGATAAACTGGACGTATTACTTTAAGTGCTTTTTCAAAGAAAATATCTCTTGATACTGATCGGTTGCCATCAAAAAACACTGTTAAATCAAGTTGCCCAGTCCATTGTTGTTCATCCATTATGATAATCCTTTGAGTAAAGTGTCGCGTTCAATCCAATCGATAACTTCATCCAAACCTTCGTCGGTTTTTAAGTTAGTAAAAGTAAATGGACGTTTACCACGAAATACTTTAGTATCTTCAGCCATTTGTTCTAATGATGCACCAACATAGGGAGCTAAATCAGTTTTGTTAATTACAAAGAAATCTGACTTAATCATACCTTGACCACCTTTACGTGGAATCTTTTCACCTTGAGCAACATCGATAATATAAATTGAAAAGTCAACAAGTTCTGGACTAAATGTTGCCGCTAAGTTATCGCCACCAGATTCTATGAAAATTAGTTCTATATCGTCATGACGTTCTAATAATTCGTCTATTGCTGCAAAGTTCATAGATGCATCTTCACGAATCGCAGTATGAGGACATCCACCAGTTTCAACACCAATGATACGACTTTCAGGTAGAACTCCTGAATTTACTAATATCTTTTCGTCTTCTTTTGTATATATATCATTTGTAATAACGCCGATACTCATTTCTTTTGAAAGACGTTTTACAACTTTTTCAATTAATTGTGTTTTACCTGCACCTACAGGACCACCAATACCAATTTTAATCGGATTTGCCACAATTATAACCTCCTATGATATGAAAATTCTAACATTGACGTTCTCATGCGCCATTTGATTTAGTTCTAAACCAGGCGCTGTCATGCCAAAATCTGCTTCTTTTAATTCGAAAATCTGCTTTCTTGTTTCTTCTATATAAGGAATCATGTGAGTAACTATCTTTTGACCAGCAGTTTGTCCAAGTGGAATAGCACGAACTGCATTTTGAGTTAAACTTGAAACATTTTGATATAAATAGTAATCAATAATCGTTTCAATATCTACACCTAAATGATGGCCTAGCATAGTAAAACAAATAGCTGGATTTAACTTTGCTTTCTTATCTTGCATTTGTTGATGATACCAAGTAATCCATGGGCTATTATAAAGTTCTAAAGCCAATTTAACCATGCGAGTCCCCATTTGTTTTGCACCAACACGTGTTTCTTTAGGTAAGTTTTGAACAAACATCAGCTTATCTATGTGTAATACTTTTTGTGTATCATCATTTTCCAATGCATCATAAACTAAACGCATGGCTAAACCATCAGAATAGGTAAGTTGCTCTTGTAAAAACATTTTTAACCAAGCAATAAAAGTATGATCATCATGAATTATATTTCGTTGAATATATGTTTCAAGACCAAATGAATGACTGAAAGCACCTGTTGGAAATTGTGAATCACAGAACTGAAATAATCTTAAGTGTGTATGATCAATCATGAGAATGTCCTATATGTCTGAAAGCCTTATTAACTTTACGGTCTTCTCGAACATATGGGATGCCTAAACTTTTTAATAAATCTTCAACTAAATAATCATATTGTACTAGCATTTCAGTCTCTGTAAATTGTGCTGGCAAATGACGATTTCCTAATTGATGGGCTATATCTCCCATTTCTTGCAATGTTCTTGGTTGAATCACTAAAAGATCTTCTGAATTAACATCCACAATAATCATATTATGGTCATCTGCGTATAAAATATCTCCATATTGTAAGTCAATAGGTTGTTTTAAACGAATGCCTATTTCAGTGCCATGGTCTGTAACGACTCTTTGAATACGTTTAACGAGATCTGAATTTTCAAGGTATACTTTTTCGACGTGCTTTTGTTTTTCTGAATTTGACAAATTGGCAATATTGCCTTGGATTTCTTCAACAATCATTTTATGTTCCTCCTAGAATAAGAAGTATCTTTGAGTTAATGGTAACTCAGTTGCTGCATTACTTGTAATTTTTTCTCCATCTACATATACTTCATATGTTTGTGGATCGACGTCTAATTTAGGTGTTGCACTGTTGTTTTTCATATCTGCTTTAGATAATTGTCTAATATTTTTAACTGGACGCACCATGCGTTTTAAATTTAATGCACGATTGATACCATTTTCATAAGCAGTTTTAGACACGAATGTCATTGACGTACTTGTAAGGTTTCCGCCGTATTGACCATACATTTTACGGTACTTCATTGGTTCAGATGTAGGTATAGAACCATTTGCATCGCCATTTACGGCAGAGTTAATTAATCCGCCCTTTACAACTAATTCAGGTTTAACACCAAAGAAAATTGGATCCCATAAGACAATGTCAGCTAGTTTGCCCGGCTCGATAGATCCTACATATTCAGAAATACCATGTGTAATTGCTGGGTTAATTGTATATTTAGCGATATAACGTTTGATGCGATTATTATCATTATGTTCAAAATCACCATCTAAAGGACCACGTTGTTCTTTCATGCGATGTGCTACTTGCCATGTTCGTGTAATTACTTCACCTACACGGCCCATTGCCTGTGAATCGGAACTAATCATACTGAATACCCCCATATCTTGCAGAACATCTTCTGCTGCAATCGTTTCTTTACGAATACGTGAATCTGCGAATGCGATATCTTCAGGAATAGCCGCATTTAAATGGTGAGTAATCATTACCATATCTAAATGTTCATCTACAGTATTATGTGTATAAGGCAAAGTTGGATTTGTAGATGAAGGTAAAATATTTGAAAATGCAGCGGATTTAATTAAATCAGGCGCATGACCGCCACCAGCACCTTCAGTATGGTACATATGAAGTACACGGTCTTTAACAGCAGCCATTGTGTCTTCCATAAATCCTGCTTCATTTAAAGTATCTGCATGTAATGCAATTTGAACATCAAATTCATCAGCAACATCTAATGCATGACTCAACGCAGATGGTGTTGCACCCCAGTCTTCATGTACTTTTAATCCAATTGCTCCGGCATTGATTTGTTCAATGAGTGCAGTTGGATTTGTTGCTTGTCCTTTACCTGTAAAACCGACATTAATCGGTAAACCTTCGGCAGCTTCTAACATTCTATGAATATGCCATGGACCTGGAGTTACAGTTGTTGCTTTAGATCCTTCTGAAGCACCAGTGCCACCACCAATATGAGTCGTAATACCACTTTCTAATGCGACCTCTGCTTGTTCAGGATTAATAAAATGAACATGAGTATCAATACCACCAGCAGTGACGATTTTACCTTCAGCGGCAATGATATCTGTTGTTGAACCTATAATAATGTCGACATTATCCATTATATCTGGGTTGCCGGCATTACCTATGGCGAAAATATAACCATTTTTAATGCCTATATCAGCTTTAACAACTTTATCGTAATCGATAATAACGGCATTAGAAATAACAAGGTCTGCAACGTTCACGTCATCACGTGTTACACGAGGATTTTGCGCCATACCGTCTCTAATAGATTTACCACCACCAAAGGTAGCTTCTTCACCATAAACCGCGTAGTCTTTTTCTATTTGAGCAAATAGATTCGTATCACCTAAACGAATAGAATCTCCAACAGTAGGACCGTATAAGCTCGTATATTGATTTTGCGTCATTTTAAAGCTCATGATCTTTTTCCTCCTTTTTTATTCACGTTTTCATCACCGTTATCTCCGAATACACCTGCATATTCATCATTTTCATCAGTTGGGCGATAGACACGTGACTCATCGATAGGACCATTGACCATACCACGAAAACCAAAAATTTTACGTTTGCCAGCATATTCAACTAATTGAACTTCTTTTTTATCTCCAGGTTCAAATCGAACAGCTGCTCCAGCTGGAATATCTAAATGTTTTCCATATGCCATTTCACGTTCGAAATCTAATGCTGCATTTGCTTCATAAAAATGAAAATGTGAGCCCACTTGAATTGGTCGATCTCCTGTATTTTTAACTTCGATAACTGTTTCAGGATGATGGTTATTAATTTCAACCTCTGTACTTTTTGTAATAATTTCTCCTGGTATCATTTGACTACCTCCTTTAAACAATAGGGTGATGTACTGTGATTAACTTAGTACCATCGGGGAACGTAGCCTCGATTTCGATATCTGTAATCATGTGTTCGACACCATCCATGACATCTTCTTTGTTTAGAATTTGTCTACCATAACTCATTAACTCTGCAACGGTCTTACCATCGCGTGCACCTTCTAATAATTCATCGCTGATTAAAGCTAATGCCTCAGGATGATTTAGTTTCAAACCACGTGCTTTACGTCGACGTGCAACTTCCGCCGCCACTACAATCATTAATTTGTCTTGCTCTCGTTGTGTAAAATGCAAATTAAAACCCCCAATTTCATATTAGATACAATTTACAAAATTTATATTAATCCTAATTGTTGTGATAAACAAGTAATATACAAAGTTTAATGCGGAACAGTAAAAAATAAATTTACTATTTCGTGTTTAAAAATATATGATTACGATTAAAACAAATAGTAAAAGATATTTAGGGTTTAGGAAATAGAGTTTTTAATATAACTTTTTGTAAAATGGTAGTATATTAATGAGTAAACATTCAAGAAAAAGGGTGGGCATTTTGAAAATGATAGATGTGCTTTTGAAAAATATATCTCAAGTAGTGTTAATTAGTAATAAGTGGACTGGTTTATTTATCTTGATTGGATTATTCGTGGCCAACTGGACAGTTGGATTAGCAGCTATGATAGGTAGTATCATAGCTTATGCATTTGCACGTTACATTAATTATAGTGAAGCAGAGATTAATGATGGGTTAGCCGGATTTAATCCAGTGTTAACTGCCATTGCGTTAACAATCTTTTTAGATAAGTCAGGATTAGATATTGTTATAACAATGATAGCAACTTTATTAACGTTACCAGTTGCTGCTGCAGTGAGAGAAGTTTTAAGACCATATAAAGTTCCGATGCTGACGATGCCTTTTGTCATTGTGACTTGGTTTACAATTTTACTTTCAGGACATGTTAAATTTGTAGATACATCGTTAAAGTTAATGCCTCAAAACATTGAAACGGTTAATTTTAGCAACAATGATCGAATACATTTCATTCAGTCATTATTTGAAGGATTCAGTCAAGTATTTATCGAAGCGAGTGTAATTGGTGGCGTATGTATTTTAATCGGCATATTGATAGCATCAAGAAAAGCAGCACTCTTATCTGTTATAGCTAGTTTGTTAAGCTTTATCATTGTAGCTCTATTAGGTGGTAATTATGATGATATTAATCAGGGGTTATTCGGTTATAACTTTGTATTAATGGCAATCGCACTAGGATATACATTTAAAACAGCTATTAACCCTTATATTTCGACTTTTTTAGGTGTGTTATTAACAGTAGTGGTGCAACTAGGTACAACAACATTGCTTGAACCGTTTGGCTTACCTGCATTAACATTGCCATTTATTATTGTGACATGGATTTTATTATTTGCTGGTATTAAACATGACAAAGTAGATGCTTGATAGTTAAATCAAACCTAATATTGTTTGAATATCACCTTAAACCATACAGCGAATTGTATAGTTTAAGGTATGTTTTTATGGAGAAAATTAAGTGCATACTTAATCGAAATATCAGCTTTCTTTTAATTGTTCACAGCACGTTCCTTTTTATTTTTAAAGTCGAGTGTTAAACTAGGAATAAATAATTTATATTGTGTGTTGTGTGGGGTGACTAATATGAATGATATGGATAATTCCTTTTTAATAACAACGGAAATTCAAAGAAAATGGATTGAAAAATTCAAAGCAATTGGAGATACATTTAAGGCTAAGTCTGAATATAATGATCAACATAGCCAATTTCCATATAATAATATTGAATGGTTAATTAAAGAAGGTTATGGAAAATTAACGTTACCAAAAGCATATGGTGGTGAAGGTGCGACCATAGAAGACATGGTTATTTTGCAATCATTTTTAGGCGAACTTGATGGTGCCACAGCATTATCTATTGGTTGGCATGTGAGTGTCGTAGGACAAATTTATGAACAGAAATTATGGTCTCAAGATATGTTGGAGCAATTTGCTGTTGAAATTAATAATGGTGCATTAGTTAATAGAGCAGTTAGTGAAGCTGAAATGGGTAGTCCGACAAGAGGGGGAAGACCAAGTACACATGCTGTTAAAGCTGATGATGGGTATATTTTAAATGGTGTGAAGACATATACTTCAATGAGTAAAGCACTAACACATATTATTGTTGCTGCTTATATAGAAGAATTAGAAAGTGTTGGTTTTTTCTTAGTGGACAGGAATTTGCCTGGTGTTGAAATTGCCGATAATTGGGACGTATTAGGTATGCGAGCGACAGAAAGTCATGATTTAATATTAAATGATGTAAAAGTACCATTAAAACATTTAGTGGAAACAGAGAAAAGTAAAGCGCCAAATGGTTGGATATTGCATATACCAAGCTGTTATTTAGGTATAGCACAAGCTGCTAGAAATTATGCTGTAGACTTTGCAATCCAACATAGCCCTAATAGTATTGAAGGAACGATTGCAACATTGCCAACTGTGCAACAAAATTTAGGAAAAATGGAAACGCTGTTGTTATGTGCGAGACAATTTTTATGGAGTACAGCAAAAGGCTATCAACAATATAAAGATGATAGTCAGATAAGAAATTCGACAAGTGCGAGTAAAGTGATGGTAATGAATCAAGGGCTTGAAGTGATTGATTTAGCGATGAGAATAGTTGGTGCTAAAAGCTTAGAAATGAATCGACCATTACAACGTTACTATCGTGACATGCGTGCAGGATTACACAATCCACCTATGGAAGATGCAGCATATACAAATATTGCTAAGAGTATTACAGATACATTTTAAATTAAAAAAGGTAAATCGATCGTTGATTGGCATAAAGAGATGAAATTTGACGTTCGGATTTACCCTTTTTTTGTGGGGATTTATAGAGATGTTAAGATATTTTGCTAAATTTTTTGCGAAAATAAAAAAATAAATAACACTAGCTATTGTAAATTTATATGCAATCTTGTATAATTTTGGAATAATTGATAATCATTTTCAATAGGAGGAAATTATGAAAAAACTATTATTACCATTAATAATTATGTTATTAGTGTTAGCTGCGTGTGGGAACCAAGGTGAAAAAAATAACAAAGCTGAAACTAAATCTTATAAAATGGACGATGGCAAAACGGTAGATATTCCGAAAGACCCTAAACGCATTGCAGTAGTTGCGCCAACATATGCTGGTGGACTTAAAAAATTAGGTGCAAACATTGTAGCTGTAAATCAACAAGTCGATCAAAGCAAAGTATTAAAAGATGAATTTAAAGGTGTTACAAAAATTGGTGATGGCGATGTAGAAAAAGTTGCTAAAGAAAAGCCAGATTTAATTATTGTATATTCTACTGACAAAGACATTAAAAAATATCAAAAAGTAGCACCAACAGTAGTTGTTGACTATAACAAGCATAAATATTTAGAACAACAAGAAATGTTAGGGAAAATTGTTGGTAAAGAAGATAAAGTAAAAGCTTGGAAGAAAGATTGGGAAGAAAAAACTGCTAAAGACGGTAAAGAAATTAAAAAAGCAATTGTACAAGATGCAACAGTGTCATTGTTTGATGAATTTGATAAAAAATTATACACTTACGGCGATAACTGGGGTCGTGGTGGAGAAGTATTATATCAAGCATTTGGTTTGAAAATGCAACCAGAACAACAAAAGTTAACTGCAAAAGCAGGTTGGGCTGAAGTGAAACAAGAAGAAATTGAAAAATATGCTGGTGATTACATTGTGAGTACAAGTGAAGGTAAACCTACACCAGGATATGAATCAACAAACATGTGGAAGAATTTGAAAGCTACTAAAGAAGGACATATTGTTAAAGTTGATGCTGGTACATACTGGTACAACGATCCTTATACATTAGATTTCATGCGTAAAGATTTAAAAGAAAAATTAATTAAAGCTGCAAAATAATTCAGCTATATAAGTTAGTGAAATGGGAGTCTGAAACATATCAATTTTTTGATAATGTATTAGGCTCTTATTTTTATAGCAAGAAAGTTAGATATTTGTATATTTTTAAAATAATAAGTGCCGTTGTTATCATTCAATTTAATTAATGATGGATTAGTATTATTACAGCTAAAGTAGTATACCTGAGAAAATAGCTCAATGTATCTCTTCATTAATAAGTTATATCATAATTATTTTAGTGCATACTTTATGGAAGGCATATCAGGGAATGGATATCAATTAAAGAAGAGGTTTAAAAGGATTGCAACAGAATGTTATGATTTTGTAGAAAGATATATAACGCCGTTTTATAAAAACATAATATTGTTAATGGAAAATGAAATGTAAGGGGGATTTAGAGTGACTAAGAAAGTTTATTTTAACCACGATGGTGGTGTAGATGATTTAGTATCTCTATTTTTATTATTACAAATGGAAAACGTTCAATTGATAGGGGTCAGTACAATTGGTGCTGATTGTTATTTAGAGCCATCTTTGAGCGCATCAGTAAAAATTATTAATCGTTTTTCAAATGAAGATATTCAAGTTGCGCCATCATATGAACGAGGAAAAAATCCATTTCCTAAAGAATGGCGTATGCATGCCTTTTTTATGGACGCATTGCCAATTTTAAATGAGCCAGTCAAACACGTTGCTTCAAATGTGAGCGACAAAGAAGCCTTTGAAGACATTATTCGAACTTTAAAGAGACAATCAGAAAAAGTAACATTATTATTTACAGGCCCGCTTACAGATTTAGCAAAAGCACTACAAAAAGATTCATCAATCGTTCAGTATATAGAAAAATTAGTTTGGATGGGTGGTACCTTTTTACCAAAAGGAAATGTTGAAGAACCTGAGCATGATGGTTCTGCAGAATGGAATGCATATTGGGATCCAGAAGCGGTTAAAATTGTTTTTGATAGCGATATAGAGATTGATATGGTTGCTTTAGAAAGTACGAATCAAGTACCGCTGACGTTAGATGTTAGACAAAGATGGGCGAATGAACGCCAATATACGGGCATTGATTTCTTAGGAGTAAGTTATGCAGCGGTACCACCATTAACACACTTTATAACAAATTCTACATACTTTTTATGGGATGTTTTAACGACTGCTTATATTGGTAACAAGGACTTGGTTCATTCTATTGAGAAAAAAGTGGATGTAATAAGTTATGGACCAAGTCAAGGTAAGACATTTGAGTGTAAAGATGGGCGCAAAATTAATGTCATAAATCATGTAGATAACAACGCATTTTTTAATTATATAACTGCACTTGCTAAAAAAAGTAAATTAACAGCTGTGTAGAATAATTAATGTTTTAATTTATATAGAACAACTTATTGTAAACTTTTCGTTTCTTAAAGTTTACAATGGTGCTATAATAATGGTCATGAAATACGAAAGGAAGTAAAAAATGACAACAAAACAGTTAGTATATACAGCTTTAATGACAGCGATTATCGCTATTCTAGGATTGGTACCGGTAATTCCACTACCATTTTCTTCAGTACCAATTGTACTTCAAAACATTGGTGTTTTCTTAGCAGGTGTGATTTTAGGACGTAAATATGGCACATTAAGTGTTATCGTCTTTTTATTATTAGTAGTTGCTGGCTTGCCACTGTTATCAGGCGGTCGCGGTGGCATCGGTGTATTCGCAGGTCCTTCAGCAGGGTTTTTACTATTATATCCAGTTGTAGCATTCATGATTGGTGCGATTCGTGATAGATTCATCAATGAAATTAATTTCTGGATTTTATTCGTTGGTATTTTAGTTTTTGGTGTTATAGCATTAGATGTTATTGGTACATTGATTATGGGCATGATTATTAACATACAATTTACGAAAGCTATTTCAATTTCATTAGCTTATTTGCCTGGTGATATATTAAAAGCAATTGTAGCAAGTTTGATTGGTACAGCTTTACTTAATCACTCGCAGTTTCGTCAAATTATGGGATTAAAATAATCATATTTAAGATAGTAAAGTAATTGAATAAGTTGCTTTGAAATTTATAAAAGTGAAAGGAGTAGGTGTCAATGGCTAGTATAAGTATGTCAGATATATATTGTAACGGTACTATATTTGAAAATGACGACGAGCAGTTGATTTATTTAACGCCTTCTTTTCCACAACGATACACAAGCAACACATGGATATATAAAAAGACGCCTACCGAAGAGCGATGGCTGAAAGACTTAGAACGTCAACATCAATTACATACAAATCAAGGTTCAAATCATTATGCGTTTAGTTTCCCGGAAAATGAACAACTTGATAATCATTGGATGGCTATGTTTAAAGATATGAATTTTGAACTAGGTATTATGGAATTGTACGCCATAGAAAGTGATGCGCTTGCTAATTTGCCACGTAACTCTGACGTTGAAATTGCCATCGTTGACGAGTCGCATATAGATGCCTATTTAAAAGTTGCATATCAATTTAGTTTGCCATTTGGAAAAGACTATGCAGATGCACATGAAAAAATGGTAAGGGAACATTATCAAAAAGATGTGATTAAACGCTTAGTAGCTTATTTAAATAATGAACCTATTGGCGTTGTAGATGTCATTGAAAGTGAAAATTACATTGAATTAGATGGATTTGGTGTATTAGAACAATTTCGGCACCAAGGAATTGGATCTACAATTCAATCGTTGATAGGTGAATACGCCATATCAAAAAATCACAAACCAATCATATTAGTTGCAGATGGCGAAGATACAGCAAAAGATATGTATGCAAAGCAAGGTTATGTTTACCAATCATTTTGTTATCAAATATTAAAAGAAGATATTGGAAATTAACGATTGATGATAGGTTTGTATTAGAATAAAAAAGCAGTAAGCTGGTTTCGAGTAGAAATCAACTTACTGCTTTTTAAATTGTTTTGAGCTACTTATACTTATAAAAATAGTACTTTTATATTGTTGATTCATGTAGAATATCGTTCATTATGACACACTATAATGAATATGTTATTGTTCAGAATCAATGATACGTTCTGGATGACTGTATATATTAAAGCCACCATTTCGAATAAATCCAACTGCCGTAATATTTAGGTCATTAGCTAAGGTTACAGCAAGCGTTGTCGGAGCCGATTTAGATAAAATGACGCCAACACCAATTTTCGCGGCTTTAATTAAAATTTCTGATGAAATACGTCCACTGAAAATTAATACTTTATCTCGGACAGTAATATGTCGCTGAATACAAAATCCATATAATTTATCTAGAGCGTTATGTCTTCCAATGTCTTGTCGATGTACAAAAAATGTCAAACCATCGCTTATAGCAGCATTATGTAAGCCACCTGTTTCTTGGTAAATATGACTTGCACTTTGTAATCGAGTCATCATGTTAATAATTTGTATTGGAGTTAAAGTGATTTTAGACATAGATGTTTTAGCGATAGCAGCATCATTTTGAAAATAAAACTCACGACTCTTTCCACAACAAGATGCAATCATTCGTTTTGTGGAATATTGGAAGCGATCGCCTAAATCTTTATTAAGTTCAACATGGGCAAAACCTTTACTATCATCAATCAGTACAGATTTTAATTCATCTCGCTTTAAAATGGCACCTTCCGAAGCCAGAAATCCAATGACTAATTCCTCAAGGTTTGTTGGACTGCATATAACAGTCGCAAATTCTTCACCATTCACCATAATTGTAAGTGGAAATTCTGTCACATATTGATCTGTTGTATTGAATAATTTTCCATCTTCATATCTAACAATTGGTTGACCTAAAGATACATCTTTGTTCATTATCTAACCCCTTTAATTAGCTTGAACTTTATTTTAAAGCAATTTGCTTAAAATTTTAACATATTTGCTTAAGTTTGAAATTTGATTGATAAAAATTAATAGCGAGCAATCAGTTTGATTTAAATTGAATTCGAGAATATACATACTAGGGCATCAATTAATAAAAAATAATTTTTAGAAAGTGTGACAATTGTTTGAATCAATATATAAACAGGCAACGGTTCTTTTCAAATATATTGTTAAGTGTATAATGAAAATGTAAATATTATTAAAAATGGGGGTTCACTCAATGAAAATGAAACGTTTTATAGCTATTGTAATGGCATTATTTTTAGTATTAGCTGGTTGTTCTAATTCTAATGATAATCAAGACAACAAAAAAGATGACGCAGCCAATGGTAAGAAACAAGAAATTCAAGTTGCAGCGGCAGCAAGTTTAACAGATGTAACCAAGAAATTAGCTTCAGAATTTAAAAAAGAGCATAAAAATGCTGATATTAAATTTAACTATGGTGGATCAGGGGCATTAAGAAAACAAATTGAATCAGGCGCACCTGTTGACGTATTTATGTCTGCAAATACTAAAGATGTAGATGCATTAAAAGACAAGAATAAAGCACATGATACATATAAATATGCGAAAAATAGTCTAGTATTAATTGGTGATAAAGATTCAAATTACACTTCAGTAAAAGACTTAAAAGGCAATGATAAATTAGCATTAGGTGAAGTAAAAACTGTACCAGCAGGAAAATATGCGAAACAGTATTTAGATAACAATAACTTATTTAAAGAAGTCGAAAGTAAAATCGTTTATGCTAAAGATGTAAAACAAGTATTAAATTATGTTGAAAAGGGTAATGCGAAACAAGGTTTTGTGTATAAAACTGACTTATATAAACAAAATAAAAAAATTGATACTGTAAAAGTAATTAAAGAAGTAGAACTTAAGAAGCCAATCACATACGAAGCTGGTGCTACATCAGATAGTAAATTAGCAAAAGAGTGGATGGAATTCTTAAAATCAGATAAAGCTAAAGAAATATTAAAAGAATACCACTTTGCAGCATAAGGAGTTGTAATCCATGCCTGACTTAACACCTTTTTGGATATCAATACGAGTTGCTGTAATCAGTACGATTATTGTAACGGTTTTAGGTATTTTTATATCTAAATGGTTGTATCGTCGTAAGGGTTCGTGGGTTAAAGTATTGGAAAGTTTATTGATATTACCTATTGTTTTGCCGCCAACGGTATTAGGTTTTATTCTATTAATCATCTTCTCGCCAAGAGGGCCAATCGGTCAATTCTTTGCGAATGTACTACATTTACCTGTAGTGTTCACTTTGACAGGTGCTGTGATAGCATCTGTCATTGTTAGTTTTCCACTAATGTATCAACATACTGTGCAAGGCTTCAGAGGTATAGACACGAAAATGATTAATACAGCTAGAACGATGGGAGCAAGTGAAACGAAAATTTTCCTCAAATTAATTCTACCATTAGCTAAACGCTCTATTTTAGCAGGTATAATGATGAGTTTTGCTCGTGCATTAGGTGAGTTTGGTGCTACATTAATGGTTGCAGGATATATTCCAAATAAAACGAATACACTACCTTTAGAAATATACTTCTTAGTGGAACAAGGTAGAGAAAATGAAGCGTGGTTATGGGTATTAGTGCTAGTCGCATTCTCTATTGTGGTTATATCTACAATTAATTTATTGAATAAAGATAAATATAAGGAGGTCGACTAGATGCTTAAAATCAATTTGAAATATCAATTAAAGAACACTTTAATTCGCATCAATATAGATGATACTGAACCAAAAATTTATGCAGTTCGTGGTCCATCTGGCATTGGTAAAACTACTGTTTTAAATATGATTGCCGGATTACGTAAAGCAGATGAAGCTATTATCGAAGTGAATGGGCAATTGCTTACTGATACGGCAAAAAACGTGAATGTTAAAATTCAACAACGACGTATTGGATATCTGTTTCAAGACTACCAATTGTTTCCTAATATGACGGTCTATAAAAATATTACTTTTATGGCTGAACCATCTGAACACATCGATCAATTAATTCAAACTTTAAACATTGATCATTTGATGAAACAATATCCTATGACATTGTCAGGTGGAGAGGCACAACGTGTAGCACTTGCACGTGCACTTAGCACGAAACCAGATTTAATTTTATTAGATGAACCTTTTTCTAGTTTGGATGACACTACAAAAGATGAGAGTATTACATTAGTTAAACGTATTTTCAACGAATGGCAAATACCAATCATATTTGTGACACATTCAAACTATGAAGCAGAACAGATGGCTCATGAAATTATTACAATTGGGTAATCATTTATTTGCCATTAAAGAGTTTAGAACGTATTTAAAATTGTAGGAGTGAATGCTTCTATCAGCATTTTAATGATGTTTTAAACTCTTTTTTAGGGGCAGTTTTTTGAGAGACATTGACGCGCGTCATATAATGAAAGTAATGATAAAAAGAAAGGATAACTTAATGTGAGTCAAGAACGTTATTCAAGGCAAATTTTATTTAAACAAATAGGTGAAATAGGTCAAAGCAAAATAAATCAAAAATGTGCGTTGATTATTGGTATGGGCGCATTAGGTACACATGTGGCTGAAGGACTTGTTAGAGCAGGCATTGCTAAACTAATCATTGTTGATAGAGATTATATTGAATTTAGTAATTTACAAAGACAAACATTGTTTACTGAAGAAGATGCTTTGAAAATGATGCCAAAAGTGGTTGCAGCTAAAAAGCATTTGCTAGCGTTACGTAGTGATGTTGATATTGATGATTATATTGCCCATGTGGATTATTATTTTTTGGAAACACATGGACAGGACGTTGACGTTATTATTGATGCAACCGATAACTTTGAAACACGACAACTGATTAATGATTTTGCATATAAACATCGTATACCTTGGATTTATGGTGGTGTTGTACAGAGTACATATACAGAAGCTGCATTTATACCTGGTAAAACACCTTGCTTTAACTGTTTGGTACCACAATTGCCAGCATTAAATTTAACATGTGATACAGTAGGGGTCATTCAACCTGCCGTGACGATGGCAACAAGTTTACAATTAAGAGATGCGATGAAAGTATTAACGGAACAACCAATTGACACAAAAATAACTTATGGCGATATTTGGGAAGGTAGTCATTATTCATTTGGTTTCAGTAAAATGCAACGTTCAGCCTGTACAACTTGTGGAGATGTACCAAGTTATCCGTATTTAAACAAGAATGAACAACGTTATGCAACATTGTGTGGTAGAGACACTGTACAGTATGAAAATGCATCAATTACACACGACATTCTTGTTCAATTTTTAAAACAGCATCAACTAAATTATCGCAGTAATTCGTATATGGTTATGTTTGAATTTAAAGGGCACCGCATTGTTGCTTTTAAAGGTGGAAGGTTTTTAATACATGGCATGACACGCACATCAGATGCCACACATCTAATGAATTTATTGTTTGGATAAAAAAAGATAAGACAAAAGGAGTGTAATATTATGGGCGAACATCAAAACGTTAAATTGAATCGTACAGTTAAAGCAGCCGTACTAACGGTATCAGATACTAGAGACTTTGATACAGATAAAGGTGGTCAATGCGTGCGCCAATTGTTACAAGCAGATGACGTTGAAGTGAGTGACGCACATTATACAATTGTGAAAGATGAAAAAGTAGCCATCACGACGCAGGTGAAGAAGTGGTTAGAAGAAGATATTGATGTCATCATTACGACTGGTGGAACGGGTATTGCACAACGTGATGTGACGATTGAAGCAGTAAAACCACTTTTAACTAAAGAGATAGAAGGCTTTGGGGAATTATTTAGATATTTGAGTTATGTTGAAGATGTTGGCACACGTGCATTATTGTCTCGTGCTGTTGCAGGTACAGTTAATAATAAATTGATATTTTCGATTCCAGGATCAACAGGCGCAGTTAAATTAGCATTAGAAAAGCTCATTAAACCAGAATTAAATCATCTGATTCATGAGCTTACAAAATAATTTATTGACCTGATTGGCGTTGGAAATCTCCAGATTTACCGCCAGACTTGCTTTCAAGGTAGGTTTCGCCAATAATCATACCTTTATCAACTGCTTTCGTCATGTCGTAAATGGTTAAAGCCGTTGCTGATGCAGCGGTTAAAGCTTCCATTTCAACACCGGTTTTGCCAGTTGTAGAGACAGTTGTTTGAATGTTTAAAGTATAAAGGGGTGCATTTGTTTCATCCCAGCTGAAGTGAACATCTATGCCAGTCAATGGTAATGGATGGCACATCGGAATAATTGTTGATGTATTTTTGGCAGCCATAATACCAGCGATTTGAGCAGTGTTCAATACATTGCCTTTGGTATTGGTGTTATTAGAAATCTGCTTATAAATAGTTTCATTCACAGTAATGCTTGAATGAGCGACAGCAGTTCTTTTTGTAATTTGTTTGTCTGATACATCGACCATTTTGGCGTGGCCTTGTTGATTAATATGAGTAAACTCAGTCATTTTACCCCTCCTAGTGCATCTAGTATATCATGAAAAAATAAAAGTTTTGGAGATGATTTTTAATGGTAGTAGAAAAAAGAAACCCAATCCCAGTTAAAGAAGCAATTCAACGTATCGTTAATCAGCAGAGTTCAATGCCGGCAATTACGGTAGCACTTGAAAAAAGTCTAAATCATATCTTAGCAGAAGATATTGTAGCTACTTATGATATACCAAGGTTTGATAAATCACCTTATGATGGTTTTGCAATTCGCAGTGTTGATTCACAAGGGGCAAGTGGTCAGAATCGCATTGAGTTTAAAGTGATTGATCATATTGGTGCAGGTTCAGTTTCTGATAAATTAGTTGGGGATCACGAAGCGGTGCGTATTATGACTGGAGCACAAATACCTAATGGCGCAGATGCTGTTGTTATGTTTGAACAAACGATTGAACTAGAAGATACATTTACAATTCGTAAACCATTTTCAAAAAATGAAAATATATCTTTAAAAGGTGAAGAAACAACGACAGGCGATGTTGTTCTAAAAAAAGGACAAGTAATTAATCCAGGGGCTATTGCGGTCCTTGCAACATATGGCTATGCAGATGTTAAAGTTATTAAGCAACCAAGCGTAGCTGTTATTGCAACAGGAAGCGAATTATTAGATGTTAATGATGTATTAGAAGATGGAAAAATTCGTAACTCTAATGGTCCAATGATTCGTGCCTTAGCAGAAAAATTAGGTCTTGAAGTTGGTATTTACAAAACACAACAAGATGATTTAGATAGTGGTATACAAGTCGTTAAAGAAGCTATGGAAAAACATGATATCGTTATTACAACGGGCGGAGTTTCTGTTGGAGACTTTGACTATTTACCTGAGATTTATAAGGCTGTAAAGGCGGAAGTGTTATTTAATAAAGTAGCAATGCGTCCTGGAAGCGTAACAACAGTTGCATTTGCAGATGGAAAATATTTGTTTGGATTATCTGGAAATCCATCAGCTTGTTTTACAGGATTTGAACTATTTGTGAAACCAGCTGTTAAACATATGTGTGGCGCACTAGAAGTCTTCCCGCAAATAATTAAAGCAACATTAATGGAAGATTTTACCAAGGCAAACCCATTCACACGATTTATACGTGCTAAAGCAACGTTAACAAGTGCTGGAGCTACTGTAGTACCTTCAGGATTCAATAAATCAGGTGCAGTTGTAGCGATTGCACATGCTAACTGTATGGTCATGTTACCAGGAGGGTCACGTGGTTTTAAAGCGGGTCATACAGTAGATATTATATTGACTGAATCTGACGCTGCTGAAGAGGAACTTCTTTTATGATTTTACAAATTGTAGGTTACAAAAAGTCTGGTAAGACAACATTGATAAGGCATATTGTCTCTTTCTTAAAGTCACATGGTTATACAGTTGCTACTATTAAACATCATGGGCATGGTAAGGAAGATATTCAATTACAGGATTCAGACGTCGATCACATGAAGCATTTTGAAGCGGGGGCAGATCAAAGTATTGTACAAGGTTTTCAATATCAGCAAACTGTAACACGTGTAGATAATCAAAATCTTACTCAAATTATTGAGAAATCTGTTACAATTGACACCAATATCGTATTAGTTGAAGGGTTTAAAAATGCTGATTTTGAAAAAGTCGTAGTCTATCGAAATGAAGAAGAGTTGCAAGTATTACAACAATTGACGAATGTTTGTTATAGCCTTAATGTAAGGGATCATGAAGATTTTACAGCATTTGAGCAATGGTTATTAAATAAAATTAAAAATGATTGTGGTACACAATTAACATAGAGGATTGAAATGAATGAAACAATTTGAAATCGTGACAGAACCGATACAAACAGAACAATATCGTGAATTCACTATAAATGAATATCAAGGTGCAGTAGTTGTTTTTACCGGTCATGTTCGCGAATGGACTAAAGGCGTCAAAACGGAATATTTAGAATATGAAGCGTATATTCCAATGGCTGAAAAGAAATTGGCACAAATTGGAGATGAAATAAATGAAAAATGGCCTGGAACGATAACGAGTATAGTTCATAGAATAGGGCCATTACAAATTTCAGATATCGCTGTATTAATTGCAGTTTCATCACCGCATCGTAAAGATGCCTATCGAGCAAATGAATATGCAATTGAGCGTATAAAAGAAATTGTTCCGATTTGGAAGAAAGAAATTTGGGAAGATGGTTCAAAATGGCAAGGACATCAAAAAGGGAATTATGAAGAAGCGAAGAGGGAGGAATAAGAGAGATGAAGGTACTTTACTTCGCAGAAATTAAAGATATATTACAAAAAGCACAGGAAGATATTGTGCTTGAACAAGCATTGACTGTACAACAATTTGAAGATTTATTGTTTGAACGTTATCCGCAAATCAATAATAAAAAGTTTCAAGTTGCTGTAAATGAGGAATTTGTACAAAAATCCGATTTCATTCAACCTAATGATACCGTTGCATTAATTCCACCGGTTAGTGGAGGTTAAGGGAGCATGAAAGCAATAATTCTTGCAGGTGGTCATTCAGTACGATTTGGTAAGCCCAAAGCTTTTGCGGAAGTGAACGGTGAGACCTTTTATAGAAGAGTAATTAAGACATTAGAATCAACAAATATGTTCAATGAAATTATTATTAGTACAAATGCGCAATTGGCAACGCAATTTAAATATCCAAATGTTGTTATAGATGATGAGAATCATAATGATAAAGGTCCATTAGCAGGAATTTATACAATCATGAAGCAACATCCTGAAGAAGAATTGTTTTTTGTCGTTTCTGTTGATACACCAATGATTACTGGTAAAGCTGTAAGCACGTTGTATCAGTTTTTAGTTTCTCATCTTATTGAAAATCATTTAGATGTCGCAGCTTTTAAAGAAGATGGACGTTTTATTCCAACAATTGCATTTTATAGTCCGAATGCATTAGGCGCTATAACTAAAGCACTACATTCTGATAATTATAGTTTTAAAAATGTATATCATGAATTATCAACGGATTATTTGGATGTCAGGGATGTAGATGCGCCCTCATATTGGTACAAAAATATAAATTATCAGCATGATTTGGACGCTTTAATTCAAAAATTGTAAGCCGTTAGGAGGTCCACAAATGGTAGAACAAATAAAAGATAAACTAGGACGTCCCATCCGTGACTTACGGTTATCTGTGACAGATCGGTGTAACTTTAGGTGTGATTATTGCATGCCTAAAGAGGTATTTGGAGATGATTTCGTATTTTTACCTAAAAATGAACTGTTAACGTTTGATGAAATGGCTAGAATCGCTAAGGTATATGCAGAATTAGGTGTAAAAAAAATACGCATTACAGGTGGAGAACCATTGATGCGACGGGATTTAGATGTACTTATTGCTAAATTAAATCAAATCGATGGTATTGAAGATATTGGTTTGACTACAAATGGTTTGTTATTAAAAAAGCATGGACAAAAGTTATATGATGCTGGGCTACGCAGAATTAATGTCAGTTTGGATGCTATTGATGATACGCTATTTCAATCAATCAATAATCGTAATATTAAAGCGACTACGATTTTAGAACAAATTGATTACGCGACGTCTATTGGTTTGAATGTAAAAGTAAATGTTGTTATACAAAAAGGTATTAACGATGATCAAATTATACCAATGCTTGAATATTTTAAAGATAAACATATAGAGATTCGATTTATAGAATTTATGGATGTTGGTAATGATAATGGATGGGATTTCAGCAAAGTTGTAACTAAAGATGAAATGCTTACTATGATAGAGCAGCACTTTGAAATCGATCCTGTAGAACCAAAATATTTTGGGGAAGTAGCAAAATATTATCGCCATAAGGATAATGGTGTTCAATTTGGTTTGATTACAAGTGTTTCACAATCATTTTGTTCTACATGTACACGCGCAAGGCTGTCATCAGATGGGAAATTTTACGGATGTTTATTTGCAACTGTCGATGGATTTAACGTTAAAGCGTTTATTCGTTCTGGTGTGACCGACGAAGAATTAAAAGAACAATTTAAAGCTTTATGGCAAATAAGAGATGATCGATATTCAGATGAGAGAACTGCTCAAACAGTTGCCAATCGTCAACGTAAAAAGATAAACATGAATTATATTGGTGGTTAATGTGTAGGAACCACTACATATTAAATCATTAGAGATTCTTTAATATTTCTGTCTTACTCCCTAAAATACAATATTATTTATTAAAGTAAAAACGGTCATATCTATGCCAGATTTAATAGAAATGATCGTTTTTAATGTTTTTACAAATCGGCGGGGCCCCAACACAGAAGTTGACGGAAAGTCAGCTTACAATAATGTGCAAGTTGGCGGGGCCCCAACACAGAAGCTGACGAAAAGTCAGATTACAATAATATGCAAGTTGGGGAACGGGGCCCCAACATAGAGAATTTCAAAAAGAAATTCTGCAGACAATGCAAGTTGGGGAACGGGGCCCCAACACAGAGAATTTCAAAAAGAAATTCTACAGACAATGTAAGTTGGGGAACAACGAAATAAATTTTATGAAAATATCATTTCTATCCGACTCTTAAGAATCACTACATAATAAATCTTTAGTGGTTCTTTAACATTAGTGTCACACTCCATGTCATTGAGTTGTAATATATCTTTTTTAGGTATAAATGTTGTCGAATAAACAACAAGTTGTCCAAAAGATATAAATCTAAACAAGATATAGCCAGCAATTTAATATTTGTAATAGATAAAATGCTAAGTTTGATATATAATAAATTTAAGTAATTGTATAATAATATGAATTACAAACATCTAAGAAGAAACATAGGAGGCATCATATTATGAGTAATAAAGTTCAACGTTTTATAGAAGCAGAAAAGGAGTTAAGTCAGTTAAAGCACTGGTTAAAAACAACACATAAGATTTCAATTGAAGAATTTGTAGTACTTTTTAAAGTGTATGAAGCTGAAAAGATTAGCGGTAAAGAATTGAGGGATACATTACATTTTGAAATGCTATGGGATACAAGTAAAATCGATGTGATTATCCGTAAAATCTATAAAAAAGAGCTTATTTCTAAATTGCGTTCTGAAACGGATGAAAGACAAGTATTCTATTTCTATAGTACTTCTCAAAAGAAATTGTTAGATAAAATTACTAAAGAAATAGAAGTGTTAAGCGTTACAAACTAAAAACTTAAAAAGCATGCCAATCAGTACATCATAATTGCGTCTTGGGGACAGACAAATGATGAATAGAGATTGGCATGCTTTTTATTTTTGAATATAAATATTTAGTTCATAGCATTTCTAGTTACATGACGTCCATGAATTAAGAAGTAAACAAGCATAGTAATGATTGCTAAAGCGGCCATAAAGCCGAAGATTTCACTATATGAAAACATATGAGTAAATAACCCAAGGAATGATGGACCGAAGCCGACACCTGCATCTAGACCAACGTAAAAAGTAGATGTCGCGATACCATATTTAATCGGAGGTGAGACTTTTATCGCAATAGATTGCATTGCAGATGATAAATTTCCATATCCTAAACCTAGGCAAGCACCAGCAAGTAATATTAACCAGCTTTGATAGCTTGAAATTAAGCATACAAATGAAAGGAAAAGCATGATAAATGCTGGGTAGACAATAATATTTTCATTTTTATCATCCATCAATCTACCAGCAATAGGTCTAGTAATTAACGATGCTATAGCATAGCAAATAAAGAAATAGCTTGCTGCAGTTACAAGGTGTCGCTCTATAGCAAATGCTTGTAAATAAGTTAGGATGGACGCATAGGTAACACCAATTAAAAGCATAATTACAGCAACAGGAATGGCCTCTTTTGCAATAAATTGATGAATACTAAATCTTGGTTTATCAATGACATTAGTTTCAGTTTTGTTATTTGTTACTTCGAAATCAACTTTTATAAATAATGAGATAATGAGTCCGAGTATGCCTAATATGACACAAATAATAAACAGTAAATCAATTGCGTATTTTGTAATAAGTAACATGCCTAGAAATGGGCCAATCGCTGTACCTAATACTAAACTTAAAGAAAATAAACTGATGCCTTCACTTTTTCTATTAACAGGGGTAACGTATGCCGCAATAGTACCTGTTGCAGTTGTCACAACTGCAGTTGCGATACCGTTTATGAGACGTACAAAGATTAAAAAAGCTAAAGATCCATCAATAAAATAAAGTAATTGCGTGATAATTAAAGCAATTAAACCAATAAATAATAATCGTTTAGGTCCGATTTGATTTACAAATTTACCTGTAGCAAATCGACCAATTAAAGACCCGACAATAAATAGTCCTACAACTAATCCGGCTAATGAATCGGAAGCGTCGAAAGCTTGCTTACTATAGCCAGCAATAACTACAAGTAACAAATACATGCATAGGTATACGATAAAGTTGACAAAAAAGTTAATTGTAAAACTTTTGGTGAAAATAGGTGATTTATTTAATGAGCCTTGATTAGTCATTGTGTGCCTCCTTTAATAATATTTCATGAATTTGATTCATCACATTTATGGTTTCTTGCATTTGATCTTGCGAAATGTTTGTTTTGGCAACTACTGCTTGTTGGAGCTTTTGTACATCAAGACAAACAATCTCATATAATTCATGCCCTTTAGGTGTTAAAGTTAAAAACTTTTGTCGTTTATCCTCTAAACTGTTTTCTACTGTAATAAGGTCATTTTCTATTAGAGCTTTTAAAGTTTTTCTTGCAGTAGGCTTTTCAATTGCACGTCTATGTGAAATTTCAATGAGAGTAGTGGGTTGATGTTTAGCTATATCGCGTAAGATTAACCATTGACCATAATATATATTGTGTTTTTCCAAAATCGGCTCTGCTAATTTTAAATAGGGGCGATATATTGTTATAAAACTATTGAAAAATTCTTGTGATAGCATAGTGACATCTCCTAAGACAAAATAGTTAGCTTAGCTAACCTTTTTTTACAACAATAGTAATTATAAAACGGGGGCAATTAGAAATCAATATATAATTATTAAGAGCAAAAATATTTATACTTTGTTAAAATAAGCGTAATTACATGTAAATAGGGGGATACTAATGATATTGAAATTTGATCACATCATTCATTATATAGATCAGTTAGATCGGTTTAGTTTTCCAGGAGATGTTATAAAATTACATTCAGGTGGGTATCATCATAAATATGGAACATTCAATAAATTAGGTTATATCAATGAAAATTATATTGAGCTACTAGATGTAGAAAATAATGAAAAGTTGAAAAAGATGGCAAAAACGATAGAAGGTGGAGTCGCTTTCGCTACTCAAATTGTTCAAGAGAAATATGAGCAAGGCTTTAAAAATATTTGTTTGCGTACAAATGATATAGAGGCAGTTAAAAATAAACTACAAAGTGAGCAGGTTGAAGTAGTAGGGCCGATTCAAATGGAAAGAGATACACATAAAGATGGTAAGGTAAAGTGGCAATTGCTTTATATAATGAATCAGGATGATGATGAAATTAAGCCACCATTTTTTATTCAATGGGAAGAAAGTGATACCATGCGTACTAAAAAATTGCAAAAATATTTTCAAAAACAATTTTCAATTGAAACTGTTATTGTGAAAAGTAAAAACCGATCACAAACAGTATCGAATTGGTTGAAATGGTTTGATATGGACATTGTAGAAGAGAATGACCATTATACAGATTTGATTTTAAAAAATGATGATATTTATTTTAGAATTGAAGATGGTAAAGTTTCAAAATATCATTCGGTTATAATAAAAGACGCACAAGCAACTTCACCATATTCAATTTTTATCAGAGGTGCTATTTATCGCTTTGAACCATTAGTATAAATATACGTAAGTGCTATGAGCGAGAATGCCCATATGAATAATGGCAAGCACAATGGAAAGAATCGTTAATATATTATTTAATCGTGATGACTTAATTAAAATGAAAAAGATTGATAATATAAATGTGAAAAAGATAAGTATAACCCGTAAACTAAAGTAATTCACAGTGAGAGGTTGACTCAATGTCATAATGATTGCAACGATGTTCATAATTATAAATAGACTTAAAATAATTGTTCTCATATCAAACACCTCATTGTTAGATTATTGACATTATAACAGGGGTAATTGTATATGAACATTAATGTGGTTGCTTGAGGAAAAATTTATTCATTGAAGTCAAATTGGTTCATTTTAGAAATGAATATCGTGTTAGATGATGAAAGTATATTGAAGTATAGGTAACTAGTTGAAAGCTATTAATTGTACGATAACATTAAATTTAACAGGAAGCATAGATATAAAATGATTCACAATTAAAATGGGTAAATTTGAACTTGCTAAACTATTAATTGGAGCATGGATATTTCAAAAATAAGAGTTCAAAACATACACAAGCTCTGAATCGACACTATAAGATACAAACTGTATAATTAAAGGTATTGTTAAATAGAAGGAGATATCATAAATCATGGAAAAGATGCATATCACTAATCAAGAACATGACGCATTTGTTAAATCTCACCCAAATGGAGATTTATTACAATTAACGAAATGGGCAGAAACAAAGAAATTAACTGGATGGTACGCGCGAAGAATCGCTGTAGGTCGTGACGGTGAAATTCAGGGTGTTGCGCAGTTACTTTTTAAAAAAGTACCTAAATTACCTTATACGCTATGTTATATTTCACGTGGTTTTGTTGTTGATTATAGTAATAAAGAGGCGTTAAATGCATTGTTAGACAGTGCAAAAGAAATTGCTAAAGCTGAGAAAGCGTATGCAATTAAAATCGATCCTGATGTTGAAGTTGATAAAGGTACAGATGCTTTGCAAAATTTGAAAGCGCTTGGTTTTAAACATAAAGGATTTAAAGAAGGTTTATCAAAAGACTACATCCAACCACGTATGACTATGATTACACCAATTGATAAAAATGATGATGAGTTATTAAATAGTTTTGAACGCCGAAATCGTTCAAAAGTGCGCTTGGCTTTAAAGCGAGGTACGACAGTAGAACGATCTGATAGAGATGGTTTAAAAACATTTGCTGAATTAATGAAAATCACTGGGGAACGCGATGGCTTCTTAACGCGTGATATTAGTTACTTTGAAAATATTTATGATGCGTTGCATGAAGATGGAGATGCTGAACTATTTTTAGTAAAGTTGGATCCAAAAGAAAATATAGCGAAAGTAAATCAAGAATTGAATGAACTTCATGCCGAAATTGCTAAATGGCAGCAGAAGATGGAAACATCTGAAAAGCAAGCTAAAAAAGCGCAAAATATGATTAATGATGCGCAAAATAAAATTGCTAAAAATGAAGATTTAAAACGAGACCTAGAAGCTTTAGAAAAGGAACATCCTGAAGGTATTTATCTTTCTGGTGCACTATTAATGTTTGCTGGCTCAAAATCATATTACTTATATGGTGCGTCTTCTAATGAATTTAGAGATTTTTTACCAAATCATCATATGCAGTATACGATGATGAAGTATGCACGTGAACATGGTGCAACAACTTACGATTTTGGTGGTACAGATAATGATCCAGATAAAGACTCAGAACATTATGGCTTATGGGCATTTAAAAAAGTGTGGGGAACATACTTAAGTGAAAAGATTGGTGAATTTGATTATGTATTGAATCAGCCATTGTACCAATTAATTGAGCAAGTTAAACCGCGTTTAACAAAAGCTAAGATTAAAATATCTCGTAAATTAAAACGAAAATAGATTAACGACTGAAATCTGAACGCTCATAAGAATGTCATTTGCGTTCAGATTTTTTTACACAATATAGAATGGTTGAGTAAAATATTTTTGAATATAGTGAAAGAGGGGGAAGTACTGTGATAAAAAAGCTATTACAATTTTCTTTGGGGAATAAGTTTGCTATCTTTTTAATGGTTGTTTTAGTTGTCTTGGGTGGTGTATACGCGAGTGCTAAATTGAAATTAGAATTACTACCAAATGTACAAAATCCAGTTATTTCAGTTACAACAACAATGCCGGGTGCAACGCCACAAAGTACCCAAGATGAAATAAGTAGTAAAATTGACAATCAAGTAAGATCGTTGGCATATGTGAAAAATGTTAAAACGCAATCCATACAAAATGCTTCAATTGTAACAGTTGAATATGAAAATAATACAGACATGGATAAAGCAGAAGAACAGCTTAAAAAAGAAATCGATAAAATTAAATTTAAAGATGAAGTTGGTCAACCAGAATTAAGACGTAATTCGATGGACGCTTTTCCGGTTTTAGCATATTCATTTTCAAATAAAGAGAATGACTTGAAAAAAGTAACGAAAGTACTGAATGAACAATTAATACCAAAATTACAAACGGTAGATGGTGTGCAAAATGCGCAATTAAATGGGCAGACGAACCGTGAAATCACCCTTAAATTTAAGCAAAATGAACTTGAAAAATATGGGTTGACTGCTGATGATGTAGAAAACTACCTAAAAACGGCAACAAGAACAACGCCACTTGGATTGTTCCAATTTGGTGATAAAGATAAATCAATTGTTGTTGATGGTCAATATCAATCTGTTGATGCTTTTAAAAACATAAATATTCCATTAACGTTGGCAGGAGGACAAGGGCAATCTCAATCCCAAAGTGACAATAAACAAAATTCAGCCATGTCAGATGTTAATCAGGCATCACCGCAGCAAAATTCAAAAGCGTCAGCATCAAATAATATAAGTGGTATGCCGACAGCGAAACTAGGAGATTTAGCTGATATTACAGTTGGTGATGTACGTACTTCTATTTCTAAAACGAATGGCAAGGATGCGGTTAATTTACAAATAACTAAAGCTCAAGATGCCAATACAGTTCAAGTAGCCAAAGATGTACAACGTAAAATTGATACATTCGTTGATGAAAATAAAGATTTTAATGTCACAAAAACAATGGATACTGCAAAGCCTGTTGAGAAATCACTTTATACGATGGTTGAAAAAGCATCATTAGGTACAATCGTGGCAATTATAGTTATTTTGCTGTTTTTAAGAAACATTCGTACGACGGCAATTTCTATTATATCCATTCCGTTATCACTTCTTATGGCGCTTATTGCTCTGAAATTGAGTGATGTTTCATTGAATATACTAACGTTAGGTGCATTAACAGTAGCGATTGGACGTGTGATAGACGATTCGATTGTAGTTGTTGAAAATATTTATCGACGCTTAACAGATTCAGAAGAACAACTAAAAGGTGAAAATTTAATTATCAGTGCGACAACTGAAGTATTTAAACCAATAATGTCATCGACACTAGTTACTATTATCGTCTTCTTACCACTTGTGTTTGTATCAGGTTCAGTAGGCGAAATGTTTAGACCTTTTGCATTGGCTATTGCATTTAGTTTATTAGCATCGTTATTAGTGTCAATTACACTCGTTCCAGCGTTGGCAGCTACACTATTTAAAAAAGGCGTTAAACGTCGTAATAAACAACATCAAGAAGGATTAGGTGTTGTTAGTACAACTTATAAAAAAGTATTGCATTGGTCACTAAATCATAAGTGGATTGTAATTATATTAAGTACATTAATTTTGGTTGTAACTATTGTATTTGGAGGACCGAGACTAGGCACTAGCTTTATTTCAGCAGGTGACGATAAATTTTTAGCTATTACTTATACACCGAAGCCTGGTGAAACGGAGCAAGCAGTGTTGAATCATGCGAAAGATGTTGAAAAATATTTAAAACAGAAAAAGCATGTAAAAACAATTCAATACTCAGTTGGCGGTAGTAGTCCAGTAGATCCAACGGGTAGTACAAATAGTATGGCAATCATGGTTGAATATGATAATGACACTCCTAATTTTGATGTAGAAGCGGATAAGGTTATTAAACATGCAGATGGCTTTAAACATCCTGGAGAGTGGAAAAATCAAGATTTAGGAACAGGTGCAGGTAATAAATCTGTAGAGGTTACTGTGAAAGGTCCATCAATGGATGCCATAAAATCAACTGTAAAAGATATTGAACAGAAAATGAAACAGGTTAAAGGACTAGCCAATGTCAAATCTGATTTATCGCAAACATATGATCAGTATGAAATTAAAGTTGATCAAAATAAAGCGGCAGAAAATGGTATTTCTGCAAGTCAACTTGCAATGCACTTGAATGAAAACTTACCAGAAAAAACAGTTACGACTGTTAAAGAAAATGGTAAAACTGTTGATGTTAAAGTCAAACAAAATAAGCAAACAGACTGGTCAGAAGATAAGTTGAATAATATAACTTTGAAAAAGCCGACTGGTGGTACGATTAAATTGGGAGATATCGCTACGTTAGTTAAAACAACGACACCAAGTAAATTGACGCAAGAACAAGGTGATTATGCAACGACGGTATCTGCTAAAGTAACAAATAAAGATGTGGGTGGCACAACACGACAAGTGATGTCTAAAATAAATAATTTGGACAAACCGAATAATGTAAAGGTTAATATCGGTGGTGCATCAGATGATATAAACAATGCGATGACACAATTAGCCTTTGCAATGTTAGCTGCAATCATTATCGTATATTTAATCCTAGTTATTACATTTAAAGGTGGCTTAGCACCATTTACAATTTTATTCTCTTTACCATTTACAGTTATCGGTGTAATTATTGCACTATTAATCACAGGAGAAACAATATCTGTACCAAGTTTAATTGGTATGCTAATGTTAATTGGAATTGTAGTAACAAATGCCATTGTGTTAATAGACCGTGTCATTAATAATGAGCAGCAGGGCATGGAGATGAAAGAGGCATTAATCGAAGCAGGTGGTACGAGAATTAGACCGATATTAATGACGGCGATTGCAACAATCGGTGCATTAGTTCCTTTGTTATTTGGTCAAGATAGCTCGATTCTTATTTCGAAAGGATTAGCCGCTACAGTTATTGGTGGTTTAATTTCATCAACTTTATTAACACTTGTAGTTGTACCAGTAATATATGAAATTCTCTTTACTTTAAAAAAACGATTCACTAAACGATAGATAATATAAAAGCCATAAAAGCGGTCATGATATTGACTACTTTTATGGCTTTTTAAAATTTGAAATTTTAGACCTTATTTCACGTGCGATTTAATCGATGTGTTAATAAAACAATACTGGCATTCGATATGTAATCTGATGATAATATAAGGTTGCAATTATGTTATTGCATGTTTTGTTTATTACTTAGAATAATACGATGGTTAAGATGAAATATATGACAAAGATAAATAATGACATTAAATTCAAGATGTTTACGCCTTTTAGATCTTTTTTAAGCATTTTAAATCCTGTCACTTCGACATTACCGACTAAGAGTAATAAGACGATAAATACCCACCAATTCTCTTTTGGAAAACTCATCGTCGTTAATGCTAAGACGAATAATAACAACACACCCATAATAATTCTCAAAATGCGAGTAAATATAACTTCCATTTTAAAAATACTAATAAAACTAACAATTAGATAAAGTATTGCTAGTAAAATCAGATAAAATTGCATATGATAACTTCCTCTCCGTTTCAAAGGGTTCATGTAGTACAGCAGTGTAGAAAACATAAATAGCAATGTTGGGATAGATATGCGCGTATGTTGTTAATGAGACACTAAATCATAACACGACAACATCTTGTGATTCTAGATGTAATTGAGCGAAAAATGAAGCAATTCATCAATATAACGTATTCAGAGCAATGCTAGTCAAATTTATGTAATGAAAAGCATTTATTGTCTGAATGATAGATTATTAATCTTGCATTTGAGCACGAACGTTTCTAATTTCATTTTCAATATCTTTAAGTTGACGAACAAGTGCGGAAGTATCTAAATTCAAAGATTCCCGTTTTTCTAAGTCACCTTGAAGACGAACATAATCATATTTAAGTTCGGCTAGTTGGTTTTCTAAAGACATACTATAACACTCCTTTGAAATATAATTAAGTGCATTTAATGTAGATTATAGCATGAAACAGTAGACTTCTAAAATATCTGTGGAGTATGTTAAAGTTATAAATTATGAAGATTATTGAAAGAAGGGATAACAGTGACAGAACAATTTACTATGATTATTTTATTAATTGCGCTTGGTTACTTTTTGAAGCGCATTAATTTTATAAAGGCAACAGATAGTCAAGTCATTGCTACATTAGTTCTTAATGTCACACTCCCATCTTTAGTTATTGTGAATTTAAACAGTGCAGAATTAAAATTGTCATTCTCCATTTTACCAATTTTAATGATTATCTATGGTATTGTGGCGAAAATGATTGCTGTCTGGTTTTTTAGAAAATATGATAATCACATGCGTGGATCAGTAGGTATGATGACTGGTGCTATGAATATTGGATTGTTTGCATATCCACTAATTGAAGTGATATGGCCTAAAACGGGGCTTATTTATTTTGGTATGGCTGATATAGGTGGTGCCTTTGTGATGTTTGGAATTACTTACTTTGTAGGTAGCTACTTTAGTGAAGGTAGTGATCAATTCGATTTTAAATATTTAGGTAAGAAATTATTACAATCAGTGCCACTCGTTACATACATTGTAATGTTTATATTGAATATAAGTCACATCCATTTACCACATGTGGCAATCGATTTCTTTAGCATACTTTCCCATGCAAATATGCCGTTATCAATGATTTTGCTAGGTGTCATGTTGAATTTTACTTTGGAAAGAAAGTATATACCTGCTACTATTAAATATTTATGTTTGCATTATGGATTAGCATTAGTTGCGGGATTGTTAGTACATGTGTTGTTACCGGTATCAGATGATATGATTAAGACGACATTGTTGGTCACTTGGATGTTCCCGGTTGGTGTCGCAATTATTTCTTATGGTATTCAGTTTAAATATCGAACACTGCCATTTATAGGTATGACGACCAATTTAACAATCATTATTAGTATCATTATTTTGTACGTGTATCAGGCAGTGTTTGTCTAGTTTACACATTTGAAAATAAAATCCATTTTAGTATTCGTAGAAAATGAGAGCCCCCTTTACCACAACATGTAAATGCATATTGTGAAAAGGGGGCTTTTATTTATGACATAGTTGTTCAACTCATACATTCTAGCAGATAATGCAGTGCGTTATGCAGCTATCCACTTCATATGTATGGCGCATACTTGATAAACGAATATCATCAAGACTTTAAGAGTATCGCTAATTTTAAAGTCTTAAAACGCATGAATAATGTCATGATGTGTTATTGCGTTTTGTTTTTAGAGCCATGTATTTCCTGGGACATATAGAGGAACATTCAACGTAAAATTCTCGAAAATTAATTTTAATCATTCTATAAGTGAATGGTAATTTTCAGAAACGATAACATTTTTACGTTACATGAGTATTTAACTTTCTATTTCAAATTACCTAGAATTATAGCAGCTATCACGATAATAATAATACCTGCCCAAATACCAGTCATCTGACGACGAGCTTTTCTTTCTCCTAAAATGAAAATACCGCCTAAGGTTGAAACGATAACAAGTAACTGTGATAATGAGAAACTTGTAGCTACACCAACTTTTGGTTGAGAATAGAACATGAACAAGTTACCAATTCCCCAAATCACACCTGGCAATAGATTAAGTGCTGTTGATTTAAGTGATGTTTTATGATTCATGGATAGGATAAAGCCACCAATTGCCATACCGACAGATTGGAAGAACAATGCATCAGTTCCACCAACACCAAAGATGTCACCAAGTACAACGAAACCTACATATCCAACTGTAGATACAATTAAAATACCCATTGCTTTTTTAAATTCAGGATTATCTGATTGACGTTCATTTTTAGCTTTAAGTGAAGTAAGTGCTACACCAGTAACTAATAATATCATGGCGATTAAACCAAAGATAATTTGAGTCATTGAAGACCATTCACCTAAAAAGATAACGCTGAATAATGTTGTACCAACTAATTGCATACCTGTAGAAACTGGCATAGTATTTGATACACCGATTAAACTAATTGATTTAAGCTGATTCGCTTGTCCAAACGCCCATAATGCACCAGAAATAAGACCGACAATAATTACAGTAGGATTATTGAATTTTGCGAAACCAGTAATAAGTAAACCTAATCCAACAATGAGTGCGCCTAGCGTCGTACCACGAATTTGGTTGTAAGGTCCACCGCCGACGAACACATTAATAAGAACGACACTTCCCCAGAATAAAGCAGGTAAAAGTGCGATTAAGAAATCAAGAAATTGCAAGACTACTCACTCTCCTATACTATTTATGCAAGTGCTCCCCTTAATTGACACTTGCATGTTATTGTAAAGCATTCTGCCCTAATAGTAAAAAACAACTACTTATAATTTTCAATATTTACAAAAAGTATAAAAACCCACAATACATGCTAATGATGTACTGTGGGGTATTTGCTTGGTATTTTATTCAGGGATTGTTTGATCTTTTACGTTACGTGATTCGAATTTGAATTTAATGTACTCATAGTTGATATGGAAACCTAGACCATTAAATCGTTCGATGAGTTTATTATTTTTGTTACGAATTTTAAAATAAACTTTTCTAATATCAAAGTTATCAAAAGCATATTGCAATGCATACGCAAGCAACTCGAAAGCGATACCTTTCAAACGGTAATCTACATGAGAACTGAAGTATTTAATCTCGGCGATTGACTGTTGTGAATCAATTTCAAGGTATAAATAACCTTTAAGTAAACCTTCGCTAACAAATAAAAATAAATGATGATGGTCGTCTAAACTATCAATGATATCTTGCGGTGACTGTGCATGATATTTAAATGTAGTTGTGTGTAATTTGCTGAAAGCACGATAAAACCCTTTGTGATAAGGAATGATATTTGGTTGGTGCATATCTTCTTCTAACCTTGTACGGGCTTCTATGTAATAGTCAGTGAAGTTATAACTTGCTTGAATAACTTTCATTAATGGTTTGTATTGTTGAATGCCTTCTTCAAAAGAAAAGTTAAAGACGGCATCGTCAGGTTGGCTCGAAGTCATTGCTTTAAACAGCGCTTCAAACGTATCGACAGATAATACATAATTGTCAGCCACGAAAGGGCCTATGACTTTGAATTTATTTTTATCGTATGCAAAAGACAATATGATTGCTTTGATTGAATCGTTTTCTTTAATCGAAAATACACCAGGTGATTCAATCGCATCGGTTATTAATACATCTATTTCACTGTACTGTTGAGGAAGTTTATATAAGTATGATGCTGATTCATAATTCGAATGTTCAATGAACGATTTTATTTGTGTAATATCATATAACTGAACTATGCTCATGTCATTACCTCCGTACTTTTTGTTACTTTTATTATATAGTATTTCAACTGAAATGAAAGTTAATAGTGATATTAACATGTTACAATACATTTAACACATCATTTGCAATCATTGAATTTAAATCAAAGATTAGTGGAATAGATGAAGCACGTTCGAAATAAAAGAACGTATGAGAAAGGATAATTTATGAAATCTTTAATATTAGCTGAAAAACCATCAGTCGCAAGAGATATTGCTGATGCTTTACAAATAAATCAAAAGCGTAATGGTTACTTTGAAAATAACCAATACATTGTTACGTGGGCGTTAGGTCATCTAGTGACAAATGCGACACCTGAACAATACGATAAAAATTTAAAGGAATGGCGATTAGAAGACCTTCCAATTATACCTAAATATATGAAAACTGTTGTTATTGGTAAAACAAGCAAACAATTTAAAACAGTAAAAGCGTTAATTTTAGATAATAAAGTGAAAGATATTATTATTGCAACAGATGCTGGACGAGAAGGTGAACTAGTTGCAAGATTGATTTTGGATAAAGTTGGTAACAAAAAGTCACTCCGTCGATTATGGATTAGCTCAGTTACTAAAAAAGCTATTCAACAAGGGTTTAAAAATTTAAAAGACGGTCGCCAATATAACGATTTGTATTATGCAGCGTTAGCGAGAAGTGAGGCGGATTGGATTGTTGGGATTAATGCAACGCGTGCACTAACAACAAAGTATGATGCACAGCTATCCCTGGGACGTGTTCAGACACCAACGATTCAATTAGTAAATACACGACAACAAGAGATTAATCAGTTCAAACCACAACAATACTATACATTATCATTAACGGTAAAAGGGTTTGATTTTCAGCTAGAATCAAATCAGCGATATACCAATAAAGAAATTTTAGAACAGATAGTTAATAATTTGAAAAATGTCGATGGTAAGATTAAATCTGTTGCTACTAAACATAAGAAGTCGTATCCGCAATCACTGTACAATTTAACAGATTTACAACAAGATATGTATAGACGTTATAAAATTGGACCTAAAGAAACATTGAATACACTTCAAAGTTTATATGAGAGACATAAAGTCGTAACGTATCCAAGAACAGATTCAAACTATTTAACAACTGATATGGTAGATACTATGAAAGAACGTATTCAGGCGACGATGGCAACAACATATAAAGACCAAGCACGCCCATTAATGTCTAAAACATTTTCATCAAAAATGTCGATATTTAATAATCAAAAAGTATCTGATCACCATGCAATTATTCCTACAGAAGTGAGACCTGTGATGTCAGACTTAAGTAATAGAGAACTAAAGTTATACGATATGATTGTCGAGCGTTTTTTAGAAGCTTTAATGCCTCCGCACGAGTATGACGCGATAACTGTAACTTTAGAGGTTGCAGGGCACACATTTGTTTTGAAAGAGAATGTGACAACTGTATTAGGCTTTAAATCTATTAGACAAGGTGAGTCTATTACAGAGATGCAACAGCCTTTTTCAGAAGGCGATGAAGTGAAGATTTCAAAAACAAACATTAGAGAACATGAAACAACACCTCCAGAATATTTTAATGAAGGTTCGTTATTAAAAGCGATGGAGAACCCTCAGAACTTTATTCAATTGAAGGATAAAAAATATGCGCAAACATTAAAACAAACAGGTGGTATCGGCACAGTTGCAACAAGGGCCGACATTATCGATAAATTATTTAATATGAATGCCATTGAATCAAGAGACGGTAAAATTAAAGTAACGTCAAAAGGTAAACAAATATTAGAATTAGCACCTGAAGAATTAACGTCGCCACTTTTAACTGCACAATGGGAAGAAAAATTACTTTTAATTGAACGTGGTAAATATCAGGCGAAAACATTCATTAATGAAATGAAAGATTTTACGAAAGATGTTGTAAATGGGATTAAAAATAGTGATCGTAAATATAAACACGATAATTTAACAACCACTGAATGCCCAACGTGTGGTAAATTCATGATTAAAGTTAAGACTAAAAATGGTCAGATGCTTGTGTGCCAAGATCCATCTTGTAAGACGAAAAAGAATGTACAGCGCAAAACAAATGCAAGATGTCCAAACTGTAAAAAGAAATTAACGTTGTTTGGTAAAGGGAAAGAAGCGGTATATCGTTGTGTTTGTGGACATTCTGAAACGCAAGCACATATGGATCAGCGTATGAAGTCTAAATCCTCTGGTAAAGTATCTCGTAAAGAAATGAAAAAGTATATGAATAAAAATGAAGGTTTAGACAATAATCCGTTTAAAGATGCATTAAAGAACTTGAATTTATAGATAAAATCGAACAAAGTTGAATCAGAAAATTGAAAAGTTCGCTTTTGGTATTGTTTTTTATTAAGAATGATATTAAACTATTAAGGTATTTTAAAAAAAGGAGCATCCATTCGTGAAAAACTATTTCCAGTTCGATAAATATGGAACAAACTTTAAAAGAGAAATCTTAGGCGGTATCACAACTTTCTTATCTATGGCCTATATTTTAGCAGTTAACCCGCAAGTTTTAAGTTTAGCAGGTGTTAAAGGCGTATCAGAAGATATGAAAATGGACCAAGGTGCCATTTTTGTAGCGACTGCATTAGCAGCATTTGTAGGCTCGCTATTCATGGGGCTAATAGCTAAATATCCAATTGCGTTAGCACCAGGTATGGGATTAAATGCATTCTTTGCATTTACTGTTGTGTTAACCATGGGTATTCCTTGGCAAGTTGGTTTAACAGGTGTTTTATTCTCAGGTATATTCTTTGCGATATTAACCGTCACAGGGTTTAGGGAAGTTATTATTAATGCAATTCCTTATCAAATGAAGATGGCTGTTTCAGCAGGTATAGGGTTATTCATTACATTTGTAGGTTTACAAAGTTCGGGTATTATAGTTAAAAATGAATCTACATTAGTAACATTGGGACATTTAACTGATCCACCAGTACTTTTAGCGATATTCGGTATCGTTATTACAGTTATTTTATATGCAATTAAATTGCCGGGTTCTATCTTTATCGGTATGATCATCACAGCAATCGTTGGTATGTTCACTGGATTGATTCAAATGCCATCTGGTATTGTAGGTAAGATTCCAAGTATTGAACCAACGTTCGGTGCTGCATTTGAAGCGTTTAAAGACCCAAGTCAATTATTAACGATACAGTTCTTAATTGTTATTTTAACGTTCTTATTTATTGATTTCTTTGATACAGCTGGTACATTAGTAGCCGTTGCTACTCAAGCAGGTATTATGAAAGATAATAAATTACCAAGAGCTGGTAGAGCATTGTTCTCAGATTCTTTAGCTACGATTGTAGGGTCAGTTTTTGGAACAACTACAACAACTTCTTATATCGAATCAACTTCAGGTGTTGCTGTAGGTGCTAGAACAGGATTTGCTAGTATCGTAACAGGTTGTTGTTTCCTATTAGCGCTATTCTTTAGTCCGTTAATCGCTGTTGTAACAAGTGCAGTTACAACACCAGCTTTAGTGGTGGTAGGTGTATTAATGGCTGCAAACTTTGCTGAGATAAACTGGAAAAGTTTTGAAGTTGCAGTGCCAGCATTCATTACAATCATTATGATGCCTTTATCATATTCAATTGCAACTGGTATTGCGTGTGGATTTATTTTCTATCCAATTACAATGCTTATCTCTAAAAAACATAAAGAAGTACATCCGATAATGTATGTATTAATGGTACTATTCATTCTGTACTTCATATTTGTTCATGGTTAAATCCAGACACAAAAAACGACTGCCAATGATTGGTAGTCGTTTTTTTCTTTGAAGTAAGGATAAAATAAGAAGCGAAATAACATAAAGCAATATTATGAATGTCTTTAAATATCCGATATAAATATACTTCTTTTAAAATTATTGAACGTGTTTCTTCTATATTATATATACCTAATTAAAAAGGTTTTAAGAATTATTCTCTATGTCCATCTTTGTATTGTGTGTAAATGACACGAGCGTTTTTATTAGGTATATAGGTTGGCGCTGATAATACAACTAGGACAAATAGAATCATTAGGAAAAATAAAATCCAATGAATCAAAATTCCTAAGAAGGGGATAATAGCTAAAAAACTACCTACTATACCAAATATTGGAATAATCGCTATAGGTCTAATCGCATTTTGTCTATTAACTAATAATATAATAGTAAGAATTAGATAAAGTAATGCATTAAAGAGTAAAGGCTGCCATCCAAAACTTAAAATAAACGTTGCACCTAAAAAAGGAATGCCATAGAAAAACTCACAAAGTATTAAAAAGATACCTATAAGAGCTAAAGATAATTTTGGTCCATTTTTCATATTCATTCACCACCGTTCTTATGACTAATTATATAGAATAATTTTCAATGATAATAATAAAATGATTCAAGGTACGAATTTACAATAAAGAAGGAAATAAAAAATATCTCGAAAATAGTTGAACTGACTAAGTATATAAAGTAAAATATAAAAGTATGTGTTAGACAGATAGAAAAATTATGTGAAAAGCCTTGATTTATCGATGTTTTTCGTGTAATATAACTAACGTTGGACTTTAAGAAAAGCGATGAAGCGAAAGGTTACTGACACACCCGGCCGCTTTGCCATGGCGCTGTGTAAGATAGTTTTCGTGGAGAAGTCTATCACTAAATGTAGACGAATAAGGAGGGAAAATTATGGCAAAACAAAAAATCAGAATCAGATTAAAAGCTTATGATCACCGCGTGATTGATCAATCAGCAGAGAAGATTGTAGAAACAGCGAAACGTTCTGGTGCAGATGTTTCTGGACCAATTCCGTTACCAACTGAGAAATCAGTATACACAATCATCCGTGCCGTGCATAAGTATAAAGATTCACGTGAACAATTCGAACAACGTACACATAAACGTTTAATCGATATTGTAAACCCAACACCAAAAACAGTTGACGCTTTAATGGGCTTAAACTTACCATCTGGTGTAGACATCGAAATCAAATTATAATAGACAATTTTAGGAGGTGGACTTTCGATGACCAAAGGAATCTTAGGAAGAAAAATTGGGATGACACAAGTATTCGGAGAAAACGGTGAATTAATCCCTGT